>Ga0209800_10004606_pt1 | contig 10090 bp, 6 predicted proteins | sample Higcelweek8metaG_FD_187174 | JGI IMG/M metagenome (GOLD analysis project Ga0209800, IMG submission 187174) | Freshwater pond sediment microbial communities from the University of Edinburgh, under environmental carbon perturbations - High... | ecosystem: Environmental > Aquatic > Freshwater >... | reverse complement strand
TTGTGGACCTGGGCGAGGTGGCCAAGCAGCTCGGCATGCTCACCCACGGCCTGCGCAACCTCTCGGCCAACCTGCTGGGCGTGCGCATAAGCAAGGGCGCGCAGTGCTCCAACTGGGCGCGCGAGGCACTCTCCACCAAGCAGATCGTTTACGCCGCCACCGACGCCTGGATCAGCCGCGAGCTGTACCTGAAGTTTGCGGAAAAGGGCGTTCTGTAGCCCCCACGCGAAAAGCCCGCACACAACGCGAACCGCAACCATGTTGTTGGGGTTCGCCGCCGCATGCGGGCCTGTCAAACCGCTTCCTTAGCCCAACCGCTCCCGATTGGGCCGCTTCTTCAGTCAAAACCCGTTGCGCAGATATTCCCGGTCCACCCGATTGATGAGCTGGCTGTAGCGATAGCCGCCCGTGGCCTGGGCCTCGTCGAACAGGGCCAGGCCTTTTTCGCGGCAGGCCGGGCAGGCGCCCAGGGGAATCTCCACCCCCAGGCAGTCCGGGTGCTTGGTGGTGCGGCTGATGACCTTCAAAAGCCCCCGGCAGGAGCCGCACAAAAGCAGCTCCTCGGTCTGCGCCTCGCTGATGCCGTCGGTGTCGTAGTAGATGTCCTTGTGCCGCACGAACCATTCGTCGCCACCGCGGCGCTCCACGGTGCCGCCCGCGTGGGCCAGCTGCGTGGGCGGGTTGAAGTACAGCTCCGGCAGGGCGTCGCAGAGCTTGGCCAGGTACTCGGCAATCTGCGGGCGCTGGGCGTGGCGCACGGCGTCGAAGCCGGGTTCGCGCACGCCGGAGTAGTCAAGCCCGGCCATGGAAAGGCAGATGCCCAGGTTCACGTAAGGCAGCGCGCCCTGGATGGAGTAGCCGCCCTCAAGCACGGCGATGTCCGCCTGCAACAGCTCGGTCAGGTGCGCGTAGCCCTGGGCCGTCAGGTTCATGTTGGTTATGGGATCGGTGAAGTGGTTGTCCTGCCCGGCGGAGTTGATGACCACCTCGGGGGCGAAGTCCTTCAGGATGGGCATGACCACGCGCTCCATGGCCATCATGTAGCCTTCGTCGCCGGTGCCCGGCGGCAGGGGGATGTTGATGGTGCGGCCGAGGGCTTTGGGGCCGCCGCAGTCTTGCGGAAAGCCGGTGCCGGGGTACAGCGTGCGGCCGTCCTGGTGCAGGCTGATGAACAGCACGTCCGGGTCGTGCCAGTAGATGTCCTGGGTGCCGTCGCCGTGGTGGCAGTCGGTGTCGACCACGGCGATGCGGCGCTTGCCGTGCTTTTCGCGCAGGTGCTCAATCATCACGGCTTCGATGTTGATGTTGCAGAACCCGCGCGAGCCATGCACGACCTTCATGGCGTGGTGGCCGGGCGGGCGCACCAGGGCGAAGGCCTTTTTGTGCCGGCCGCTCATGACGAGGTCCGCCGCGGTGATGGTGCCGCCGGCGGCCACCAGGTGGGAGCGCGTGGCCACGGCCTCCACCTCCGGGTAGCAGAAGTGCACGCGTTCCACGTCTTCCCGCGTGGCCACGCCGGGCTTGTGCTCGTCCACGCCCTCGATGTCGAAGAGCCCCTCCTCTTTCAACTGGTCCTGGGTGTAGAGCAGGCGCTCCTCGCGCTCGGGGTGTGTGGGCGAAATGCTCCAGTCGAAGGCGGGAAAAAAGATGACGCCCAGGCTGTGTTTGGCCTCGTGCATGCGCTTACCGCCCCCCTTCGGCGAGGGTGAAGGCCACGCCGGGCTTTATCTGGCATTTGACGCGGATGTTGCGGCCGGTCGTCGTGCCGTCGTTCACCATGTTGAAGCTTGAGGCGTGGTTCACCTGGGCGTTGTCCCTGTCGGCGAAAACGCCCATCTCCGACAAGTGCGCCAGCAGGTGGTTCAGGGCGTCGCGGCTGGCATCCTTCAGGTTGTAGGTGCGCGGCACGTTTTCGCGGTGGCGCAGGGCGGGAATGAACATCACGCCTTTTTCCGTGTCGGCGAAAAGCTCCAGGCTGGCGGTGTTTCTGGTCAGCGCCGCGCCTATGGCGTTGGCCACGTCGAAATGCTGCGGCACCACGGTGAACAGCTCGAAACGCTGGCGAACGGCCTCCTGCATGGCGCTGGCCGGCCCGCCCATGACATACACGCGCTTGGGCACCACGCGGCGGCCCTCCAGCAGTTCGTGGATGGTGTACACGGGCTTGTCGTTGATCTCGTCGAGCAGGGCGCGCGTGGCCTTGTAGATGGCCTCGGCCGCGGCGGCAACGGCGCGTTCGGCCAGCACGCCGGGCGAAATGGAGTGGCACCGGGCGAAGGCTTCCACGGCCTGGCGCGAGGCCTCCACATTGCCGTGGCTGGCCGCGCCGGTGCAGTTCAGCGCGTCGATGAGCGTGGGGCGGGCGTCTTCTTCGCAGGCGCAGCCAAGCTCCACGCAGTCTGCCTGGCTGGGGCCCAGGCGGTTGGGGCCAACGCGCACCACCTCGCCCAGCACGCTGATGGCCGAGTCGCCCCCGATGCCGATGGACAGGACCTTGAGCGCGCGCACCAGGGTGGGGTGGCTGCCGATGTCGATGCCGTCGTTCTCCACCAGGGGCTGGCCGTCCACAAAGACGGCGATGTCCGTGGTGGTGCCGCCGATGTCCAGAATGATGGAGTCGTGGGTGATGTCGCACAGGGCGATGATGCCCATGACGCTGGCCGCCGGGCCGGAGAAGATGCTCTGCACGGGCATCTTGCGCGCCTGGGCGAGCGGGAAGGTGCCGCCGTCGGCCTTGAGCGTGTTCACGCGCACATGCCCCAGGCCCAGCCGGGCGAGGCTCTTTTCCACGGCGTCGGCAAAGGCGCCGAACACCCGCCATACCGCGCAGTTGAAATACGCCGTGGCCAGCCTGCGGGGAAAGTTGAGGCGACCGCCCAGCTCGTGTCCCAGGGTCACGGCGTCGGCGCCGCCCTCGGCACTGCCCTCGGCACCGCCATCGGCGCCGGCCGCGCTGTCGGGGCCTATCATCTGCCGCAGGGTGTTCTCGTGCAGGGGGTTGCGCGTGCTGAACTTGCCCACGCAGCCGAACACCCGCACGCCCGCCGCCCGGCACGAGGCGATGGCCGCCTGCACCTGGGCCGGGTCCAGGCGTTCTATCTCGCTGCCGCGGTGGTCTATGGAGCCCGTGAGCGCGTGGAAGTCGCGGCAGAGCATGAAGTCGTCGGTGCTGATGCCCGGGCCGGAGACCACGAGCATGCCCACGTCCTCGGTGGTGCCCTGGACTATGGCGTTGGTGGAGAGCGTTGTGGAGAGGTTCAGCTGGGTAATTTCCCGGGCCGGAACCGTCGCCAGTATGCCTTCCAGCGCCGCGTTCACGGAGGCCAGCAGATCCTGATGGTTGGTCTTGACCTTCACCTGGGCGGCAATGCCCGTTTCGTCGAGCGCCACGGCGTCCGTGTGCGTGCCGCCTACATCAATGCCGAGATACATGGGCAGGCCCCCTTGGCTGTATGAAAGCTTCGGCTGTACTTTCCGGGGCATAGCACCAGGGTTGCGGAGCGTAAAGGGCTGTTGGGCAGGCCCATCGGCGGGCGGTCGGCAGGGCTCGGTGGATGGCGCGGGGGAGGGGCTGCGTAACGGCCCGCCACAAGCCCGCGCTCCCCTCTTGCCCCTCTCCGCGGTCGGGTGTAGTGCCCCTGCCCATGAACGCACGCGCACTTGCCCCCCTGCTGGCCGTGGCCCTCCTCTCCCTGTTCCTTTCGGCCTGCGCCATGACGGCCCCGGCCCCGGCCCCGGTGCCGCACCCGCCTGTGGTCAACGCCCCCACGCCCCTGCCCGCCCAGGACTGGGGCAAGCCCGTGTTCTATTACGCCACCAACCGCAACCCCATCGCCGCCGGACCGAACGGCGCGCGCTACGGCACCCTGCGCGCCAAGGAGATGTCGTACGGCGAGCTCAAGGTCTCGGCCACCGGCGGCCAGGCAGACGGCTCCGACCTCTACCGCGTCAATGCGAACCTGGACCGCGTGACCCGCATGACCCGCGCCTATGCCATTTCCGAGATTGAACGCGCCGCCGCGCGCACGCCCGGACGCGAGGTCCTTCTCTTCATCCACGGGTTCGACAATTCCTTTGAGGACGCCGCAAAGTCCGCCGCACGCGTCGGGGTGGGCATCGGCTTCACCGGCGCCGCCGTGCTGTACAGTTGGCCCAGCGCGGGCAGCCCGGCCAGCTACCTCTCCGACCGCAACAACGCCTACTGGACCGTCCACGGCCTGAAGGAACTGCTCACCGACCTGACCGCCAGCCAGTGGGTGGGGCGTGTCAGCGTGGTGGTGCACAGCATGGGCAACGAGGCCTTCATCCGCGCTTACGGAGAGCTCGCCGGGGAATGCGCCGGAACGCGCGGCGGCTGCGGCAACCTGCGCAAGGTGCGCTCCATAGTGCTCGCCGCGCCCGACATGGACCGCGACATCTTCCTCGAACAGTACGCCGAGAAGATAACCCGCCTGGATGCGCGCGTCGTGCTGTACTCCTCCAACGCCGACATGGCCCTCACCGCCTCCGCCCTGGTCCAGGGCGGCGATTACGAACGCCTGGGCAAAAACTCCCCCTGCATCCCCGGCCTGCACGTCACCGATGTCTCTGATGTCAAAACCGACGTGCTCGGCCATTCCTGGATCTCCCAAAGCCGCGCCGTGCTCCAGGACCTGCGCTGCTCCGTTACGGAGAGCTGCAACCGCTACGCCACCGGCCTGCTGCGCGAAAACTCCTGCGCAGCAAGCCAGCGCTTCGTGGCACCCGGCGTCAGCGCCAGCGGCGGCCGGCCCACCACAGGGCAGTCGTACTGGAAGCTCGTGGTGCCGCAAAACGGGTCCCACACGCCGTCCAGCGCGGGCTTCACCTTCGGCCTGCCCTCGTTTCTGAGCAAATAGAGGGATAAAGGGCAGCAGGGGCGCCGCCCCCCGCCCGCCTTCCGGGCGGGAACAGGCCTATGCAAACCGATTGGCCGGGCAGTTGTGCGTGGCCCGGCACTCCCTGATGCTTTCCGCCGAGCTGAAGCTCTTGTCCGATCCGTTGCGCAACCGCAGGCCAGCCATTTTCCGGGTGGAAGAGGGGGCAGGCCGGGCGCGGCAACCCCTGCGAAACCGGCCCAAGGGTTGCCTCGCTTTGCAAATGCAGGTATCATTGAATGTATGGATGGCCTTTGCGCCCACTGTTGCGGAAAGACGGCCCCGTTATTTCAAGGAGAACCCATGCGACTTGGCGTATTGCTCTTGCTTCTCATGCTCGGCCTGACCGGCTGCGGCCCCCCGACCATACAAATGGAGATGCTGGAACCTGCCAGCGCCCACGAGGTGACGCAACTGCGGCGGCTTGCGGTGATGCACCTGCGCAACGACTCCGGGGGGGTCTCCACCGCGGCGCTTGAACAGTCGCTGGCCTCCGTGCGCCTGGGCGAACAGCAGTACTTCACCCTTGTGGACGCCCACGTGCTGCGCAACTACCTGGACAACCAGGGCGTCGCCATGACCTTCAACGGGCAGGAGCTGCGCCGCTATGGCAAAGGCTCCGGGGCCGACGGCGCGGTGCTGGGCACGGTGAACAAGGACACCTGGCGCGACGAACACACCATGCAGGAGCGCTCGGTCTGCATCGCCGAAAACGAGAACGGCCGGTGCAAAAAGTACGGCACGCGCCATGTGCCCTGCACCCGCCGCACGGGTACGTTCTCCTTCACGCCCAAGGTCGTCAACGTGGGCACCGGGCAGATCATCTTCACGCAGGAATACACGGAGACGCGCTCCGATGATGCCTGCCGGGGATCAAGCGACAGCCTGGCCTCCGGCAGCGAACTGGTGGTCGCCGCCAGGAACAGGGCCATGCAGCGCTTCCGCGAGGCCGTGGCCCCGCACCCGGTGCTGGTCAACATTGCGCTTCTGGTGGAGGACGATGTCCCCATGACCGAGCCGGTCAAGGCCGAAATGGCCCGCGGCGTGGAGTTCGCCAAGGCCGGGCGCATCGACCGGGCCTGCAATGTCTGGAGCGCTGTCGAGACCGCGCGGCACGTGGGCTACGCCCTGCCCTACCTGCGGGGCGTGTGCGCGGAACAGGCCGGCGATCTGGACGTTGCGGAGCGGGCCTACAAGGAGGCGGACAAACGCGCCGCACAGCCCGTGCCCGCCATATCCGAGGCGCTTTCCCGCGTGAGGCGCACCCGGCAGAACGCCGAGCTGCTGCGCTTGCAGACGGAATAAGCCCCGCCGGACAGAAGCCTTGCGCCCCTGAAAACACCGACGGCCCTCCCTGCACTGCGCAGGGAGGGCCGTCGTCATTTGGTAAGGCAGGTGTGGCGGGCTGCTACAACACGTCCCAGGCCTGGCCCTGCGGGGTGTCCTTGACCTCCACGCGCATGGCGGCCAGCTCGTCGCGGATGGCGTCGGAGCGGGCGAAGTCCTTGGCCTTGCGGGCTTCAAGGCGCGCATCCAGCAACGCCTCGACCTTGGCGGCCTCTATGCCCGCGCGCGCGGCGCGGCAGGTTTTCAGCCCCGCCAGAAAGGCTTCCGGCTCCAGCCCGAACACGCCCAGCACCCCGGACCACCTGGCCACACCGGCGCGGATGCGCGCCAGAAGGTCGCGCCCGGCCTCGGCCTTGCGCAGGGCTTTGTCGTCCAGCACGCGCCCGGCCAGGCGCACCATGCCGAACAAGTGCCCAAGCGCCGCAGCGGTGTTGAGGTCGTCCTCAAAGGCGTCGGTGAAGCCCTGCTCATACCCGGCCAGCTCGTCGATGATGTCCTGCGGCATGGGTGTCTTGGACCACTTGCCCCCGGCAAGGGCGGCGTCCATCTGGGCAAGGGCCGTGTAAATGCGGCGCACGCCCTTTTCCCCTTCCTCCAGCGCGTCGAAGGAGAAATCAAGCGGGCTGCGGTAGTGCATGGTCAGCAAAAAATAGCGCAGCACCTCCGGCAGGAACTTGGCCAGAATGTCGCGGATGGTGAAGAAGTTCCCCAGGGACTTGGACATCTTCTCGGAGTTGATCTGCACGAAGCCGTTGTGCACCCAGAATTTGGCGAATTCCTTGCCCGTGGCGGCCTCGCTCTGGGCTATCTCGTTCTCATGGTGCGGGAAGGAGAGGTCCTGGCCGCCGCCATGGATGTCCAGGGGCAGGGGCATGTACTTCTCGCTCATGGCGCTGCACTCCAGGTGCCAGCCCGGACGCCCCAGACCCCACGGGCTTTCCCACGAGGGCTCGCCGGGTTTGGCCGCCTTCCACAGGGCGAAGTCGAGGGGATCGAGCTTTTCCTCGCCGGGTTCCACGCGCGCGCCGGAAACCAGGTCTTCAATATTGCGGCCGGAGAGCTTGCCGTAGTCCGGGAAGCTGCGCACTTTGAAATACACGTCGCCCGAGGCCGTGGCGTAGGCGTGGCCTTTTTCGATGAGCCCCTGGGTGAGGGCGATCATCTCGCTGATGTGCTCGGTGCACTTGGGTTCCACATCGGCGCGCAAAACGCCCAGGGCGTCCATGTCCACGTAGAACTCGCCGATGAACTTCTCGGCGATGTCCTTGGAGCTGGCGCCCACTTCATTGGCGCGCTTGATGATCTTGTCGTCCACGTCCGTGAAATTGCGCACGAAGGTGACATCAAAGCCCTTGAAGCGCAGGTAGCGCACCAGCACGTCGAAAACCACCGCGCTGCGCGCGTGGCCGATGTGGCAAAAGTCGTAGGCGGTGATGCCGCAAACGTACATGGAGACGGTGTTGCCGCGAAGCGGGGTGAACTCCTGCTTGGCTCGGCCCATGGTGTTGTAAAGGCGCATTCAAACTCCAAACGGTGCGATTAAGGTTGGGAAAGCTGGAATCAAGGGGATCATCCCCTTGACCCGGCCAAAGGGGATGATCTCCTTTGGAATCCTCATGGCGTCGGCATCAGCCTGTGCGCAAAGCCGGACCGGCTGATGCCGACGCGGATGGTCCAACAAAAGGCGTCCCGCTCTCCGCAATGCCCCGTCCGCGATAACGGGGCGGCGTTGCGCCACGAAAGCGCGGCCGGCATGAGGGGGGGGGCGGGGCGGCGCCCCGGAGAGATATCTATACTTCCAGCCCCTGCTCGCGGTACTCGTTCAGCTTGTTGCGCAGGGTGCGCACCGAGATGCCCAAGAGCTGCGCGGCCATGGTGCGGTTGCCGCTGGTCTCGTCCAGGCTTTTCAGGATGAGCTGCTTCTCCATCTCGTGCAGGGGCATGACGGAAACGGCCTCTCTGCGCGTGGTGGGCGGCGCGGGCTGGTCGGCCAGGGCCGGGCTGGCGGTGGCGGCGGGCTGGGCCGGGGCGGCCGCATTGGGGGGCAGCAGGTCGGCCTCGGGCACGTCGATGCCCCAGGTGTCGCCATCGAGCAGAAAATGCCGCTGCCCTATGGGCCCGCCCTGGGCCAGCAGCACGGCGCGCTCCATAAGGTTCTGCAACTCGCGCACATTGCCGGGCCAGTCGTAGGCGGCCAGCCAACTGCGGGCGTCCTCGGCGAAGACCTGCGGGCCCATGCCGTAGGCGCTGGCGTATTTCCCGGCGAAATATTCCGCCAACACCAGCACGTCGTCGCCGCGCTCGGAAAGGGCGGGCAGCCGCAGGGGGATGACGTTCAGCCGGTAGAACAGGTCCTGGCGGAACTTGCCCTCGCGCACGGTCTGCTCAATGTCGCGGTTGGTGGTGGCCAGCACGCGCACGTCCACGCCGATGGTCTCCACCCCGCCCACGCGGTCGATTTCGCCCTCTTGCAGCACGCGCAGCAGCTTGGCCTGCAGGGCCAGGTCCATTTCGGTGATCTCGTCGAGCAGGATGGTGCCGCCCTGGGCCAGCTCGAACTTGCCGAGCTTGCGGTTGATGGCGCCGGTGAACGCGCCCTTCTCGTGGCCGAAGAGCTCGCTCTCCAGCAGATGCTCGGGCAGGGCGGCGCAGTTGATGGCCACGAAGGCCTCGCGCGCGCGGTCGGAATTGTGGTGGATGAACCGGGCGAACATTTCCTTGCCGGTGCCGCTGGGGCCGCTGATGAGCACCGTGGCCTTGCTGCGCGCCACCTGCCGGGCCAGGGCCAGCACGCGCTGCACGGCCGGGTGGCGGCCGATGATCTGGAAGCGGCTGGCGGGCTGCTCTGGCGGGCTGCTGGCGGTTTTCGAAACGCCGCCCGCCGCCGCGTTGGACATGAGCCGCACCCCGTGGCCCGAGGCATTGGAGGCCACCCGCAGCGAGCTTGGCCGCGCGGTTTCAAGGGAGGCTGGCGCGGGGTCTTCCGGTGGTGGCAGCACCAAATGGATCTTTTCCCAGCCGAGGGGCTCAAGCCAGTAGTCGCGTGCGCCAAGTTCGAGATATTTTAGCGCTTCTTCAGCGTTGCCCGTGCGGGAAAAGATGATGACGGGCGGGCAGGTTTCGCCGTTTTCGGCCAGCTCGGCCAGGCGCGAGAGCAGGGCCAGCGCGTCGTAGCCGGGCAGGCTGGGCCGCGAGAAGATGAGCGCCGTGGGCGAGCGTTTGAGGAAAGCCAGGGCGGAGCCAAGGCCATCGGCAACGCCAGCCTGCACCCCGGCGTCGCGCAGGGCGGGGAAGATGCCGCTGACGGACTGCGGCTCGGCGATGAAGAGAATCGTCCGCTCGGACATAGCCTGTGCTTGTAGCCTTATCCTTGGAGATTATCAAGAGACGTATGGACGCGCATTCATTTTGCGGACATCTGGTCGGGCGCGTGCCCGGGCCGCTGCCCCGCCCGCCTGATTTGTGGCCTGATTTGCGTGTCGGGCCGGCTTCTGGTAGCAGGCAAGGCAGGAGAACAACGTGCCGACAAGCATCCCGGTTCTATGCTACCACAACGTGAGCGACGCCGACGGGCACACGCCCCAGCGCTTTGAGGAGCACCTGGCGGCCATAGCCGACGCGGGCTGCACCACCATTTCGGCCCGGGAGCTGGTGGCGGGCATGCGCGGCCAGTCCCCCCTGCCTCAGAGGGCCTGCGTGCTCACCTTTGACGACTGCCACCTGAGCAACTGGACCATGGCCGCGCCGCTTTTGGCGAAATACGGCATGACCGGCGTGTTCTTCTGCGTCACCGACTTCATCGGCCAGGGGCAAAAGCGCCCGCAGCTCGCGCCGGAGGCGGGCGGGCC
>Ga0209800_10004605_pt1 | contig 10090 bp, 6 predicted proteins | sample Higcelweek8metaG_FD_187174 | JGI IMG/M metagenome (GOLD analysis project Ga0209800, IMG submission 187174) | Freshwater pond sediment microbial communities from the University of Edinburgh, under environmental carbon perturbations - High... | ecosystem: Environmental > Aquatic > Freshwater >... | reverse complement strand
CGACAGTGATGCGGATTTGAGCCTGCTTAAAGACAAAACCGTGGCGGTCATCGGCTACGGCAGCCAGGGGCACGCGCACGCCCAGAACCTGCGCGACTCCGGCGTCAACGTCATTGTGGGCCAGCGTCCCGGCGGCGCCAACTACAAGCTTGCCCAGGAGCACGGGTTCGTGCCGGTAAGCGCGCGCGAGGCCGCCGAGAAGGCAGATCTCATCATGATCCTTGCCCAGGACCAGTACCAGAAGATCATCTACGACAACGAGGTCAAGGGTGCGCTGACCGCCGGCAAGGCCCTTGCCTTCGGCCACGGCTTCAACATCCACTTCGGCCAGATCAAGCCGCCCGCCGATGTCGACGTCATCATGATCGCCCCCAAAGGCCCCGGCCACATGGTGCGCCGCACCTATACCGAAGGGGGCGCCGTGCCCGCTTTGGTGGGCGTTCACCAGAATGCCACCGGCAATGCCCTGAACATCGCCCTGGCCTATGCCAAGGGCATTGGCGCCACCCGCTCCGGCGTCATTGAGACCAACTTCCGCGAAGAGACCGAGACGGACCTCTTCGGCGAGCAGGCCGTGCTCTGCGGCGGTTGCACCGCGCTCATCCAGGCCGGGTTCGAGACGCTGGTCGAAGCCGGCTATCAGCCGGAGATGGCCTACTTCGAGTGCCTGCACGAGATGAAGCTCATCGTCGACCTGATGTATGAGGGCGGAATGGCCAAGATGCGCCACTCCATCAGTGATACCGCCGAGTACGGCGACTTCAGCCGTGGTCCCCGTGTCGTCACTGCGGAGACAAAAAAAGAAATGAAGAAGATCCTCACGGAGATTCAGAACGGCGAGTTCGCGCGCGAATTCATTCTTGAGAATCAGGCCGGACAGCCCGTGTTGCATGCCAAGCGCCGCATCGCAGCGGAACATCCCATCGAGGTTGTCGGCGGCAAGTTGCGTTCCATGATGAGCTGGCTGAAAAAGTAGCAGCCTTGGTTCATGAATAACAGGCGGACGCTCCAGCAATGGGGCGTCCGCCTTGTTGCTTGCAAGCATGAATTTCCAGCGGACAAAGCACTACACTGGCTTGCTGCAGCTTCAGCAGGTGCTGTAAAGGGTCTTCAAATGTTGACGCACAGAACGCGTGATGATAACTATGATTCTAAAGAACTGTGTGAAACTTTTTGCGTCAGCTTGCAGCACATAGATATACGCCACAAGAAAGGAGAATCTGATGGATGACTACCTGAAAGAGGCACTTGAGATTGTTAAGGCTCAAGCCAGCGTCCGGAACATGACGGAGGAAGAGATTACCTCCATGGTCAAGAAACTTGTTCGCGGCATTCAGGCCATTGCCGGCGAGGCCCCTGTGCAGTCTGCGGAGGAAGATGTCTCTTGCGAACCCGCAAAATGCGTTCGCGAGAAGACGATTACCTGTTGCGTGTGCGGCAAGGCCTTCAAGATCATCACCAAAAAGCATCTCTCTTCTCATGGGCTTACCCCGGTAGAGTACCGTGAAAAGTACGGCTACAAGAAAGGCATGCCGCTTGTCTGCAAGTCGCTGCAGCGTGAACGCCGTAAAAAGATGAAGGAAATGGAGCTTTGGAAAAAGCGCGGTGCCAAGAAAGACTCGTAGTGGTGGCATCATGGCTTTGCTAAACAATTACAGTTTCCGGGGAGTGTTCAGCCGGCCTCAATTCAGCCTCGCCATGGCGCTTGTCATGGCGTTGCTTCTGCTTGGTTCCGCCGAGGCTGCAGATCAGCAGACGCAGCAGTTGCAGGCGGCAGGCTTTGTCGAGCCGACTTCCCTCGACCCAAGTTTTGTGCTCGACATTCGCTACGCCACGACCAACAACTTCACCGGACAGAAGGTGTATCCCTCTGCACGTTGCTTTTTGCGTGATGATATTTCCAGGCGGCTGGCAATGGTGCAAAAACTGTTGCGCAAGCAAGGCCTCGGCATCAAGATCTATGACTGCTATCGACCTTTTTCCGTCCAGGAAGTCTTTTGGAGCATCATGCCGGACGAACGCTATGTCCTGGAGCCTTCACGCAAGGATGGACAAATCGTGAAGAGTTCACGCCACAACAGGGGCGCCGCCGTTGATGTGACCTTGGTTGATGGCACGGGGCGTGAGTTGGTCATGCCCACCGGTTATGACGATTTTACGGACGCCGCGCACCGCGACAGCACCAAGGCGAGCCCGGAGGCCAGGAAGAACAGTTTGCTGCTGGAAAAGGCAATGGTTTCGCAGGGGTTTGAACCATTGTCCACCGAATGGTGGCATTTTGATGGACCTGGCTGGGAATCGTATCCCCCCCTTGATTATCCGCTTCCTGCTGCACCGTAAACGTATTTTCAAAAGCAGATTTTAGCTGCATCTTTGCCGCAATGAAAAGGCCGCCCCGAATGGGGCGGCCTTTGTTCGTCATGGCGCTGGTCCGCTGGTTTAGCGGATGAACAGCATTTCCTGATAGCTCGGCAGGGGCCACAAATCGTCGGCGACAACGGCCTCAAGGGCGTCGGCGAAGCCGCGGACTTCGACCATTGCGGGCAGAATCTTCTCGCACATGTATTGGGCTTCGGCGTGTGCGCCTTCCGCCTCGACCTCCAGCAGCTTCTCAAGCTTGCCGACAGACTCCTGCATGCCACGCAGCTTTGCGGTAACGTCTTCCATGGCGGCCATCTTGTAATCGTGTCCAATGGCCTTCAGGTTGACGCAGGTGGCGGCAAGCTCGCTCTGGTAGCGCATGGCGGCGGGGAAGATTATGGTGCTGGCGATGCGGACCACAAGGTTCGCCTCGGTCTTCAGCGTCTTGGCGTACTGCTCCAGGTAGATCTCTTCGCGGCTCTTCAGTTCGGCTTCGGTGAGCACGCCGTACTTGGTGAAGAGCTCCACAACGGGCTTGGTGGTAAGGACCGGCAGAGCCTCGGGGGTGGTCTTCAGGTTGGGAAGGCCGCGCTTGGCCGCTTCCTTGTGCCAGGCGTCGGAATAGCCGTCGCCGTTGAAGATCACGGCGTCGTGGTCCTTCATGATCTTTTGCAACAGGGTCTGCACCGCGGCGTTGAGCTTGGTGGTGTCGCCCTTGGTGGCCTTCTCAAGCTCCGTGGCGATGTAGTCGAGGGATTCGGACATGATGGCGTTCAAGGCCACCAGGGAACCGGCGATGGATTGCGAGGAGCCCACGGCACGGAACTCGAAGCGGTTGCCCGTAAAGGCGAAGGGGCTGGTGCGGTTGCGGTCGCCCGGATCCATGGGCAGCGGGGGCAGGGTGTCCACGCCGATGCTCATGATGCCCTTGGTCTTGGAGCCCTTGAGTTTGCCTTTTTTGATCTGCTCGAAAACATCGGCGAGCTGCTCGCCCAGGTACATGGACATGATGGCCGGAGGAGCCTCGTTGGCGCCCAGGCGGTGGTCATTGGAGGCGGTGGCGACAGTGGCGCGCAGCATGGCGCCGTACTTGTGCAGGCCGCGGATTGCGGCGGCGCAGAACACCAGGAACTGGGCGTTTTCGTGCGGGGTGTCGCCCGGATCGAAGAGGCTGCCGAGCTCGGCATTGCCCACGGAGTAGTTGAGGTGTTTGCCCGAGCCGTTGATGCCGGCAAAGGGTTTTTCGTGCAGCAGGCAGATCATGCCGTAGCGTTTGGCAACGCTGCGCAGGGTGGTCATGACCATCTGGTTGTGGTCGGTGGCCAGGTTGCCCTGCTCATAGATGGGGGCGATTTCAAACTGGCTGGGGGCCACTTCGTTGTGGCGGGTCTTCACCGGAACGCCGAGCTTGAACAGTTCGCGCTCCACTTCCATCATGTAGGAGAGCACGCGGCGGGGCACCACGCCGAAGTACTGGTCTTCGAACTCCTGGCCTTTGGCGGATTTTGCGCCAAACAGGCTGCGGCCGGCGATGAGCAGGTCGGGGCGGGCGAACACGAAGTTGCGGTCGATGAGGAAGTATTCCTGCTCCGGACCGGCGAAGGAGGTCACGGGGAGTTTGGTTTCAACACCGAAGAGTTTCAGCACCCGCTTGGACTGAAAATTCAGAGCCTGATTGGAGCGCAAAAGCGGCGTCTTCTTGTCGAGGGCCTCACCGGACCAGGACACGAAGGCAGTGGGAATGCACAGGAACGTGCCGTTGGGATTCTCCAGGATGTAGGCCGGGCTGGTGACGTCCCAGGCGGTGTAGCCACGGGCCTCGAAGGTGGAGCGCAGGCCGCCGGAGGGGAAGCTTGAAGCGTCGGGCTCGCCCTGGATCAGCATCTTGCCGCTGAATTCGGCAACAGCGCCGCCTTTGCCGTCGGGCACAAGGAAGGCATCGTGTTTCTCGGCGGTCATGCCGGTGAGCGGGTAGAACACGTGGGTGAAGTGCGTGGCGCCTTTTTCAATGGCCCAGTCCTTCATGGTGTTGGCAACAACATCGGCGATGGACGCGTCCAACTTTTCGCCAAGCTCAATGGTCTTCTTCAAGGATTTGTACACGGCCTTGGGAAGGCGGTCCTTCATGACCTTTTCGTTGAAGACGTTGGAGCCGAAAATGTCAGTGGGCTTGGTGTCGTTGAAGTTCAGGGGAGCGTTCGCCGGTTTGTAATTGATGACGGCCGAGATGGCGTTGAGACGTGCCTGGATTCCGCTCATTTGGCTGACTCCTGTAATTATGGCGTTTGGTGTGTGTTTGGCAATTATGTGAGATTGCCGTCCCTTTTTCCGTATGGTGGGCAACTCATAACCCACCTTATGCCAACTGCCAAGACCAATCAAGTGCGGGTCGCGCCTAACGAGGGAGCGCGGATGCCCACAGGTCTTCAGCGTGTGCAGAACACACGTCACCTAATCAAGAAACGGGCCAATATGTTTTAGCGTGGTAAAACGGCTGGTTGGAAACAGCGCGTGCGGACTCGGAGGGATAAATGTTACATTCCTGTGAAGATTAAAAACAACGCAGAGCCGGGAATTACAAAAATGTTTGCACCCGTTGTGAGCATAGCCGTGACGTGGATCGATTGTTTGGCGGATTATTGGCGCATACCCTTGGTCTTCAAAAATGTGCCTAACTTTCGGTCACTCGTCAGGATGTGAACCAGGATGCAATCCTTGATGAACGTGCGGACCTCATCCTTTGGGGCGGACAACATGGTCTTGAAATTGTTCTTGTACGTTTCCAGTGTATTCAATACCTCGGCATGCTGGGCCATGTGTTCGGTCATATTGGGATAGCCGTTGTCATGCATCAATACTTCTTCGGTAATGAAGTGCTGTTTTGTCGTCTCAATGAGCGAATTGAATAAATCGTTTGCATCCTGGCTGACTTTGCCTGCAAACAAAAGCTGGTACAGGCTCCTTGCGCCTTGGAACAGGGCGCGGTGGTCCTTGTCCATTACATCAATGCCGCAACTGAATTCTTCCTGCCAGTGGAGTGGGTCGTCGGAAATATCAAGAGACACGGCTTTGTCCAGGCGGGTCTCATACACCTCCAGCAGTTTCCAGCGGACGATGGGGATTTCCGCCAGCACATTCGCCGGTATGTGATAAATTTGCGAGTCTTTTGCCGCAACAGCCGTGAACATGCAGGGAATGTCGAACAGCACGGTGCTTTCGCAGAAGAAGTCACCGGACTTCAGCCGCTCCACCATGCGCTCGCCGATGAGCAGGTCTACGCTGCCGGAAACAAGCAGCGACAGCCGCGGTGTGGCGGAGGGGCCGATGGAAACGCCCGCAGCGTACTGCTGCACGCCGACTGCCGCGGCGATGGCGTTTTGCCTGGTGCAGGACATGGCGTCGCCGAACAGGCGGTTGGTATACAGAAAATTGCGTACGGCAAGCTGGCGCGACATCTTGTCGAAGAGATTGTTGTTCTTTACGAACATGGCGTACAGGTCCATGGGAATGCGCAAGGCCTGGACGAAATTTGCGGCGCGGTACGTTTCGGCCACGGGTTTGCCAAGCAGCGGGGTTATCTCGCCCAGCATGGCGCCGGAGGAGAGCATGCTGTAAACGTGTTTCCTGGTCTGGATCATTTCCACCTGCCCGGTGAGCAGCAGGAAGACGCAATCCGCCCGCTGGCCGGCCTTGAGGATGATCGACTCGGGATTGAACTTCACGATGGGATTGTTCAAAAGCACGCGCAGGCGCGAACTGGGAACGCTTGGGAAATAGCTTGCAAGGGAATGGAACGCGTAGGAGCGGATGTAGTCCTGGTGCGAGGGAATGAGCACGTCAACGGTGCCGAAGGGCGCGCCGGAGCCTATCTCCTTTTGACGGTTGGTAAGCGCCAGGGCCGTGTGCGCCAGCACTATTTTTGTGGACTTGTCGCTCTGGAAGTCCTCCGCATCGCCATGAATCATGCCGCCGCCGATGTCGAGCTTCTTCAGGTCGACGGGCTGCAGGTAGTCCGCTGCCACCGTGTCGTAAAATTGCTGCGATATTCCCGGCTTTTCGGGATCGTCCGTGACCATGCCGCGCAGCAGCTTCAGGCTCGTAATGTCGGCGAAGTGCGCATAGGAGCGGTAGCCCTGGCGGTCCAGGGTGCGGAAGAACATCACCGTGGTCTCCACCGGGTGCGGCGAGAAAACGGGCTTCACCTCAAGCGTGTCGATGTCGTTCCATTCTCCCATGACAAGATCGTGGAATTCGAAGTAGTGGCTGAATTCCTCCTCGTTCATCATGGACAGCGCGGCCAGCTTTTTCATGACCGAACTGCGCACCAGTGGGGTGGCATAATAGGGGATGCGGTGATCCGCGCGCATGATGTCCGGCAGTCCGCAGAAATGGTCATCGTGCGCGTGGGTGTGGAAGATGCCCGCAATCTCGTTCACGCTGATGCCGAGCGCGCTTAAGGTGTGGATGATGTTCGGGCCGGCATCTATGAGGTACACTTTTCCCTGGAACATGAGGATGCTCGCCATGGCGGGACGGTTGGGGTCCCAGCCGTCGCCCTCGCCGGAGTGCAGCACGGCGAAATAGTCGCGCCGAATCTGGTGGAAGCCGAGCACGTATGAGGGATGGGCCTGCGTTTGGCGCGGCAGGTTCAGGTCCACACGGACCGACTGTCCCTTGTAGGAAATGTCGAACACATTTATTTTGTGCCGCTTGACGAACACGCCGTTGCGGATCTCCTGCGGCTCGTTTTCCAGCACCACGAGGTCGAGATATTCGTCCATGCGGCGGATGCGCCCGAAGGCGAACTTGAGCTTCAGGCGCATCATTTCGTGCGCCTGTAGGGGCGAAATACCTGTGTCGACAATCTCCTGCTCGTTCACCAGACCGTAGTTGCCCCGATAGATGTATTCCATCTGGGCCTCCACCTGCCGACGCGACCCGACGAGAATGGGCTTCACCCCGGTGTTGTTGGGGTGCCCGGGAATGATGCGGCCCTGTCGATAGAACATTTGCAGGATGGGAAATTCCGAAAGGTTGGTGAAACGACCGTTTTGAATGAGCACATCGGAGAGCAGGATGACGTTTGGCCCGGTCTCGAAACTGACCGTGCCGACTTCAGTGGTTTGAATCAGCCCGCGTTTCATGAGGTGTTTGACGCTGTCCGCCGGGCAACCGCACAAGATGTGGATGTCGGCATCCGGGATGCTGACGTAGAAGATGCCCTCGGCGACCTCAATCTTGGAAATTGCTGCCATTCAAGCCTCAATGCGCTATGCGGTTCGTTTGTCGAAAGGACTGGCCTTGTCTGAGCACTGCCGTTCTCAAGAGCATGGCAGGGAAATACTGCAATCATGTTTGTCTGAGAGCATTGTTTAAACTGTCGGACCGCTATTCGTCCAGCGAATTCACTCGTCGGTATCACTGATAGTTCTTAGGGGGCTTGATTCCTGGCGAAAAATTTGTTCTATAGCTATTGTCGATTCATTGTTTGATGACCTCACCCTGGCTTTGCGAGAAGGTGCCTATGATTTTTGAGAGAAAACGCGCGAAAATCCTGATCGTCGATGACGAGTTGATCAATCGGAAAGTGCTGGAGGGGTTGCTGAAATCCTACGGGGATGACTGCATCACAGCCGAATCGGGCCCCGCCGCTCTGCAACTGCTTGACACCTCCATCGACCTCGTTCTTCTGGACATCATGATGCCCGGCATGGACGGATTCGCGGTCGCCAAAGCCATCCGCGCCCTTCCTGAATTCGCCGATCTGCCCATCGTCATGGTCACGGCGCTTTCCGCCAAGGAAGACCGCCTGAAAGCCGTGCAGGCCGGGGCCAACGATTTTGTCGCCAAGCCCATAGACACCACGGAACTCGGCGTGCGCATGACCTCGCTTTTGCGCATGAAGAACTATCACGACGAGCTGAAGGATTATCAAGAACATCTGCAACAGATGGTGGCGGAGAAGACAAGCGCCTTGCGGCTTGCCCTGGCGGATCTTGAAAATGCCCGCAAGGCCACGGTCCATGCCCACATGGAGACCATACACAAGCTCTCGGCCGCGGCGGAATACAAAGACGAGGACACGGCGAGCCACATCATGCGCATGAGCCGCTATTGCGCCGTCATCGCCAAGGCGTATGGCCTGTCCGACGACGAGGTCGATCTCATCTTGAACAGCAGCCCCATGCACGACATCGGCAAAATGGGCATCCCCGACGCCATACTCCTCAAACCCGGCAAGCTGGACGAGGAGCAATGGGTAATCATGCGCCGCCATACCATCATCGGCGCCACAATCCTGCGCGGCGGTTCCTCGAAGTACCTTGAGGCCGGGGCGGACATCGCCATGTCGCACCACGAGAAATGGGATGGCTCCGGCTATCCGCGTGGCCTTGCAGGAGACAATATTCCGCTGGCAGGCCGCATTTGCGCCGTCGCGGATGTCTTTGACGCCCTGACGACCCGCCGCCCCTACAAGGAGGCGTTGAGCAACGAGCGTTCTCTTGAAATCATGGCCGCCGGCCGGGGCAATCATTTCGACCCCACGCTCTACGACCTTTTCATCTCCAACTTTGACGAGGTGTTGCAGATTCAGCGCAGCTTCCAGGATTAGGGGCGTGCTTCCCGCTGTGTCTGCATCGCATTGCGTGCATTTGCGTTTTTCGCTCACATCCATCCGCGTATTCATATAATTTAAAAAAACTCTAGACATTCACCTCGCCCTGGGTTAGGCAACAAAAAATTGTTGTGGCAGGTCTGGTGGTGGTCTTTTGCTGATGCGCTTCGCCAGGCCTGAAGGGGCTTGCCATGGGTGCCGACTGGTCTCTTGATCTGTTGGAGCGTGAGCTTGCGGCCGGGTTCGCCTTGCTTGACGGGGTTGAGCGTTCCGGCGGCCTTGCCAACGGTGAGTCGCAGGCGTTGGCCGAGGGCGTTCTGCGCTGCATGAACGGCGCGTTGCAGAAGGTTTCCGAAAGCCTGGAGGCCCAGGCAAAGCTTGGCCGGGAGCTGGCGCGCACGCGTGAGGAATTCCGCAAGGTCCAACAAGAGCAGGATGGGCGCATCGACCGGCTGGAATCAGAGCTGGCGCAAATGCGCCAGGCCAGGCGTGACGAAATGCGCCGCACCGCTCAGGTACGCCATGCCGAGGCTGCGGCCTGCCGCCAGGAGCCCAAGGCGGAGCATCTGAGCCGGCCGCTGGTGCTGCGCTCGCAGCAGGGCGATTATTTCGGCGTTACCGACCGGCATGGGCAGGCTTTGAGCCTGGGCGGTTTTTTGCGGCTGGTGGAGGGCAGGGCACGCTGCGCTCCCCAAAGCGGGCGCACCGTGGCCAGCGTTTGGGAGCCGCGCGCAGAGCTCTGGAGCCTGACTGTTTCGATCCTGGGCCCGCGTGAGCGCACCTGCTACGCACTGGATACGAGACCTTTGCGTACGCCAAGCGGCAACGAGGTCACCCTGCTCGAAAGGATGCTGGTGGACGACCGGCCGGTTCCCAATGATTACGTGGTCAGGATGTTTCGCCAATTAAGGGACGCTTTCCAGGAAGATTGACAATTTGCTCTAGATTTACTCTTGATAGATGCCGTCCATATGCGATAGGGGAACCATATCTCCCGTGAGTTATCCGGAGGATCAGACATGCCGCAAGTCGCCGCAAGGATCAGCACCGACCACGAAAAGTGGCTCAAGGACTTCTTCAAGACCAAGAGCGCCGGTGCCGAGTTCATCCTTC
>Ga0209800_10004601_pt1 | contig 10094 bp, 10 predicted proteins | sample Higcelweek8metaG_FD_187174 | JGI IMG/M metagenome (GOLD analysis project Ga0209800, IMG submission 187174) | Freshwater pond sediment microbial communities from the University of Edinburgh, under environmental carbon perturbations - High... | ecosystem: Environmental > Aquatic > Freshwater >... | reverse complement strand
CACGCTGCCGTCTGAACCATTGCAGAACCCGCAGCCGCTGGCGCGTGCCACGGTTGACGGCAATATTGTACAGGCGATGCAATACGATTTGTTCGGCAACCTACTGTCGCAACAGGGGAATGTGGTGCGGCTGCCGCTGGGCCTCGCGGGCGGGCTTTTTGACGCCGACACCGGCCGCATTTCCCCCCCCCAAAGCAAAAGGCTCCTCCCGGCTGTGCGCTGGAAGGAGCCTTTTGCTTTGGCCGAGGGGGTTCGGGGGAAATCATTTCCCCCGGCCGCCGGAGGCCGCCTTGTCCTGAACGGGTCCAGGGGCTGCGCCTCTGGCGTGATTCCCTACCCGCAGCACTTCTTGAATTTCTTGCCCGAGCCGCAGGGGCAGGGGTCGTTGCGGCCGGTCTTGGGCCCACGCACGATGGGGTCATGGGAGCGCATCTTGCCGTCGGTGTAGTGCCACACCCCGTCCAGCCGCTTGAACTGGGCCACCTCGCGGTGGTCCTGGCGCGCGCCCTGGTATTCGTAGGCTGCGGTGAAGTCCACCTGCCCGGTCTGGTCGGCCTCGCCGCCGTCCTTCACGGAGTGGATGGTCAGCCCCAGCCAGGTGGAGGTCTCGGCCCACTGCTTGGCCTGGGCCGGGTCGAAGTCGTGGCGCTCTTCCGGGGCCAGGCTCTTCTCCAGGTAGGGCACGTCGACCTTGACGTAGGCGCTGTAGCGCGAGCGCATGAGCGCCTCGGCCGTGGGCGCGGGCATGGTTCCGTCTATGATGGGGCCGCAGCAGGCGTCGAAAGGCTTGGCGGAGCCGCAGGGGCAATCGGACATATGGCACCTCGAATGGATTGTTTGGCTTGGGCGCGCACAGTACGGACTTCATGCGGGCTGGTCAACAGGCCCTGGCCCGTGCTCTCCCGGCGCGTTGACAGGGCCGCGCCCTTTTGGGCATAAGAATGCCGGATTCCGCAACCTCAAGCCTTGGAGTAGCCCATGCAGCGCAAGATCCTCCTCCTCGCGGCACTTGTCCTGGCGGTCGCTGTTGCCCTTCCGGCCGGGCCCGCCAGCGCCTACACCCCCTGGGGCGCCATCTACGACGCCGCGCGCGACGAGCGCAGCGTGGGCACCATCACGGCGGACAAGAAGATCAGCACCAGCATCAAATCCGACCTGGTGAAACGCGACGGCAAGCTCGGCCTGGCAGTGAAGGTCTACTGCTACGTGGGCAAGGTCACGCTGCTGGGCCAGCTGGCCGACGAAAAGTTCAAGGACTTCGCCGTGGTCACGGCCAAGAAGACCAAGGGCGTGCGCTCCGTGTCGACCCACTGGGAGGCCCCGGGCGCGACCGACACCACGGCGGCGGATGTGGAGATCGCGGCCAAGCTGCGCGCGGCCCTTGTGGGCGACAAGGAGATCAGCGCCACCCAGGTGGAGGCCGAGGTCTTCAGCGGCAAGGTCTATCTCATCGGCATGGTCCGCAGCCAGAAGGACATCGACCGCTCCGTGGCCCACGCCAAGGCGGTCAAGGGCGTCACCGGCGTGGTCTCGCTGTTGCTCCCGCCCCGGAAGAAGTAGCCTCAGCCGCCGCCCAGCTCCCGGTGGCGGAAGCAGCCCGTCAGGTGGTCGTTGACCAGCCCTGCGGACTGCATGAAGGCGTACAGGATGGTGGAGCCCACGAACTTGAAGCCCCGCGCCTGCAGGTCCCTCGACAGGGCGTCACTCACCGGCGTGCGCGCGGGCACTTGCCGGAGTTCCGTCCAGGCGTTCTGGGTAGGCGCGCCGTCCACGAAGCGCCAGAGGTAGCTGTCAAAGGAGCCGAACTCCGCCTGTACGGCCAGGAAGGCCCGGGCGTTGCCGATGGCCGAGGCGATCTTCTGGCGGTTGCGCACGATGCCCGCATCCAGCCGCAGGCGCTCGGCGTCGGCCTCGGTCAAGGCCGCCACCAGTTCCGGGACCAGGCCGTGGAAGGCCCTGCGGTAGCCCTCGCGCTTCTTGAGCACCAGAAGCCAGTTCAGGCCCGCCTGCGCGCCCTCAAGCACGAGCAGCTCGAACAGGGCGCGGTCGTCGTGCAGGGGGACTCCCCATTCCTGGTCGTGGTAGCGTACGTAAATTGGGTCCTGGCCGCACCAGGGACAGCGCGGGCGCGGGTCCGGGGCATTGGGGTCGGGCATGGGGGCTCCGCTGGTTGCGATGGTTTGGCGTGTTGCCTCGCGCAAGGGTTTTCAGTATAGCATGGGGCCTGTCCGCGGGCAATCGGGGCTCGGCCAGGGGGCGGAATTCTGTTTACAGCCGTGGCCAATTGGTATACCCATACCGTCTTTCAGGGGCCATCTATCGAGGATGACCCCGCAATCACCTTTGGCGTCATGGCGTCTGGAACCGGCCTGAACAGGCCGACCGCCGTGGACACGGACCCGCTCGCCTCGGAAACGGGCCGGGACCGCGTGCGGCTGGATGTCTAAAATACAGCGCAAATACATTTGTCCGAGGGAGTGTCGTTGGAGGCAATCATGGAAAAAACCAAGAAAGGCTTAGATCAGGAAATGGACCTCAATTTCGAGGATGCCCTTGAGGATTACCTCAAGTCCGACTTTGGAGACCTGGACGAAGGCACCATCGTGCCCGGAACCGTGGTCAAGATCGGCAAGGATCACGTCCTCATCGACGTGAACTTCAAGTCCGAAGGGCAGATCGCCGTCTCGGAGTTCCTCGACGCCGAGGGCAATATGACCGTGGCCGTGGGCGACACGGTGGACGTCTTCGTGTCCAACAAGGACGAGAACGAAGGCACCATCCACCTCTCCCGCGACAAGGCCAAGCGCATGCAGCTGTTCGACCGCCTGGAGGATTCCCAGGAGAAGAACGGCACCGTCACCGGACGCATCGTCCGCCGCATCAAGGGCGGCTACACCGTCGATCTCGGCGGAGTCGAGGCCTTCCTGCCCGGCTCTCACGTCGATCTGCGGCCCGTGCCCGACATGGACGCCCTGGTCGGACAGGACTTCGACTTCAAGATTCTGAAGATCAACCGTCGCCGCAGCAACGTCATCGTTTCCCGCCGCGTGCTCCTCGAAGAGCAGCGCAGCGAGCAGCGCGGCGCCCTGCTCGAGACCCTGGGCGAAGGCCAGGTGGTCAAGGGCAAGGTCAAGAACATCACCGAGTACGGCGTGTTCATCGACCTTGGCGGGCTGGACGGCCTTTTGCACATCACCGACATGAGCTGGAAGCGCATCCGCCACCCCAAGGAGATGGTCGCCCTGGGCGACGAGCTGGACCTCAAGGTCCTGCACTTCGATCGCGAGGGCCAGAAGGTCTCTCTCGGCCTGAAGCAGCTCGTGAGCGACCCCTGGGAGAACATCGCGGGCAAGTACCCGCAGGGCTCCCGCTTCACGGGCAAGGTCACCAACCTCGCCGACTACGGCGCGTTTGTGGAGCTTGAGGCCGGCGTCGAGGGTCTCGTGCACATCTCCGAGATGAGCTGGACCCGCAAGCTGCGCCACCCCTCGCAGATGGTGCGTGCCGGAGACGAAGTCGAGGTCATTGTCCTCGGCGTCGACCCCGACAAGAAGCGCATCAGCCTGGGCATGAAGCAGATCAAGCCCAACCCCTGGGACGTGGTGGCCGAGAAGTACCCCGAAGGCACCATCCTTGAGGGCGCCATCAAGAACATCACCGAGTTCGGCGTGTTCATCGGCATCGAGGAGGGCATCGACGGCCTGATCCACGTGTCCGACATCAGCTGGACCAAGAAGATCCGCCACCCGAGCGAGGTCTTCAAGATCGGCGACGTGGTGCAGGCCAAGGTCCTGACCGTGGACAAGGAGAACGAGAAGTTCACGCTTGGCATCAAGCAGCTCTCCGAAGATCCGTGGCTGAAGGTGCCGGGCAAGTACCCGGTCGGCACCCTCATCACCGGCCTGGTGACCAACATCACCGACTTCGGCCTGTTCGTCGAGGTCGAGGAGGGCATCGAGGGCCTGGTCCACGTGTCCGAGATCAGCCGCAAGAAGATCAAGAGCCCGTCCGAGCTCTTCAAGGAAGGCGTCAACATTGAGGCCAAGGTCATCCACGTGAGCGCCGACGAGCGCCGCCTGGGCCTGTCCATCAAGCAGATCAAGGAAGAAGAGGAGCGCAAGAAGCCCAAGGAGTTCCGCACCTCCGGTCCTGAGACCGGCAGCAACCTGGGCGACCTGCTCCGCGCGAAGATCGAAGACGCCTCCAGCGAGAAGGCCGAAGACGCCCCCGCTGAAAAGGCCGAAGAAGCTCCCGTTGAGGAAGCCCCCGTTGAGGAATCCGGAAACTAAGCCCGGTTTCTCCGAACAGCACCCGCTGCTGTTTGGAATTGCATTGATAATAGTGGCCGTGGCCCTCTTTACGGGGGCCATGGCCTATTTTCGTTCGCTCGGCGGGCACGGCACGCGCGCCCTCACCGGCGACAAGATGGGCCTGTGCAAGATCGAGGGTGTCATCACCGACGCCCGCGAGGTGGTGGACTTCCTGCGTGAGCTGCGCGACGACAGCTCGGTCAAGGGCGTGGTGCTGCGCATCGACAGTCCCGGCGGAGCCGTGGCCCCGTCCCAGGAGCTGTATCAGGCCGTCAAGGCCCTGGCCAAGATCAAGCCCGTGGTCGTCAGCATGGGCACCGCCGCAGCCAGCGGCGGCTACTACGCCGCGGCCCCGGCCACCCTCATCGTGGCCAACTCCGGCTCCATCACCGGCTCCATCGGCGTGCGCGCCGAGTACGTGAACCTCCAGGGGCTCATGGACAAGCTGGGGCTCAAGACCGACCTCATGGCCACCGGCAAGTTCAAGGCCGCAGGCTCGCCCACCGTGCCGCTCACCCCGGAGCAGCGCGCCTACCTCATGGCGCTCATCACCGATCTGCACCGGCAGTTCGTGGCCGACGTGGCCGAGGGCCGCAAGATGCCGCTCGAAGCCGTGGAGAAGCTCGCCGACGGCCGCGCCTTCACCGGCCGCCAGGCCCAGGAGTTCGGCCTGGTGGACAAGCTCGGCGGACTGGAGACGGCCAGCGAGACCCTGCGCGAAATGGTCAAGCTCTCGCCCAAGGCCGACGTGGTCGAGGGACCGGAGAAGAAGCTGCCGCTTCTGCCGCGCCTGCTCGGCGCCTCGCTTTCAGCCTTGGCGCAGGGCCTGGCGCAGGGCCTGGCCGACGCCCCGCAGCACCCCGCCGGGACTGGCGCGAACATGATTATCGAATTCCGTCAATAAGCCCCAACGGGGCCAGCCCCTCCTTCTTCACGCTCCGGGGCCGGTCCCGGACCTGAAGGCCCACGCGAGGGAGACATGCGCACACACGCCGACCTGATCCGCTTCAGCCTGCCCGGCCTGCTGGCGGGCTTCCGCAACTGCCTGCCCGTGGCCCTGGGCGTGGCCGTGTACGGCATCCTCTTCGGCCTGCTGGCCCGGCAAAAAGGCCTCACCCTCGTTGAAACCCAGTCCATGAGCCTGTTCGTCTTCGCCGGGGCCTCCCAGCTCATCGCCCTGGACCTCTGGAGCACCAACCTGTCATCAGGACTGCCCGTGCTCTCGCTCATCCTGACCACCCTCATCGTCAACCTGCGCCACGTGCTCATGGGCGCGGCCCTCTCGCCCTGGCTCACGCGGCTCACCTCCGGCCAGGCCTTCGGCTCCCTGTTCTTCATGACCGACGAGTCCTGGGCGCTCACCCTGGGCCGCATGATTGAGGACAAGCGCCTGGCGCGCGAGCCCGACGGCGCGTTCCTCCTCGGCTCCGGCCTGTGCGTCTACGCCTTCTGGAACCTGTCCACCGCGCTGGGCCACACCCTCGTGCGCGGGCTCGACGATCCCGCCAAGTACGGCCTGGACTTCGCCTTCACCGCTGTCTTCACCGCCCTTCTCGTCGGCCTCAAGCCCCGCAGGCAGGACATCCTGCCGCTCATCGTCGCCACCGCCACGGCGCTCGCCTGCGCGCGCCTGCTGCCCGGCAAATGGTACATTCTGGCCGGAGCCGTGGCCGGGGGCCTAGCCGCCGCCCTGGGCCCCGCCCCTGTCTCGCCCTCGGCCTCCGCCCCCGCACCCGGCAGCACCCCCAGGCAGCCATGAGCACCCCGGACGCCTCCTTCCTGACCTCGGCGCTGCCGTCCCTCTTGGCCATCGGCGGCATGGCGCTCGTCACCTACCTGACCCGCGCCGCCGGACTCGCCGTCATGAGCCGACTCACCGTCAGCGGAAGACTCGAACGCTTCATGAAGGCCATACCCGGCGCCATCCTCGCCTCCATCGTCGCGCCCTCGGCCCTGGCCGCCGGACCTGCCGAGGCCCTCGCCACCCTGGCCACCGCCCTCGTGGCCTGGCGCTCCAGCAACCTGCCCCTGGCCATGGCCGCCGGCGTGGCCGTGGTCCTGGCCCTGCGCTTCGCCCTGGGCTGAACGTGCAAGAGCCTCCGGCGGCCGAGGCCTGGCAAGAGCCTCCGGCGGCCAAAGGGCCTGAGGCCCTTTGGAATCCCCATTGGCCTGGACCGGGGTATCCACGTCCCATGCCTTGGCTTGGCCCAGGCAATAGCGCGCGGGTTTTCCGAGCGAAGACGCTCGAAAAGCCCCGCGCGTGGTTGGCCCCCCTTCCGGGGGAGGAGTGTCGTTGCGGATGCAGGAAGCCTTTGGTCTGGGCGGGCGGACAGTTTTTTGAAAAATGGATGTCGCCACCCAGGTCCAAAACCGCAGAATGCCCTGTTCCGCTTCCTTGCTGCATTGCCAGAATTTCCAGAAGAATCTCCCGTGACTCGTCCAAAGCCGAAAGGGCTGTTTCAGGTTCCTCCTGAAACAGCCCTTTCGGCGTACTGGGGGGTCCGGGGGCCTCAGGCCCCCGGCGGGGTCCAGGGGCAGCGCCCCTGGCGCGGTCCCGTTAGATGGGCGGGGCTATGGTGACGAGCACGCGCATGTCGGTGGTGGCGCGCACGCCGTGGGGCGTGGCGATGGGGCTGATGAGCGTATCACCGGGGTTGGCGGGGGTGGCCGAGTCCTTGGCCAGGAACTCGCCTGTTCCGGAGAGCACACAGAGCACGAGTTCGCCCTCAATGTCGTGGGAGTGCAGGGGCAGTCCCTGTCCGGCCTTGAAGTTGAAGTTGATGACCTTCATGAATTCGGACTCGTGGATGACGGTCATCTTGGGCGTCTTGTCCTGGAATCCGGCCTGTTCGTTCAGGTGGACGAGCTTCATGGCGTGTCTCCTTGTGTTGGAGTTATCCGGCAAAGCGCGGCAGGCCTGCGGGGCCGGCGGGCTGTGTCTTGCCGTCGCGGGTGATGACGATGGTTTCGATGGGCACGACGACATTCGCAGCCTGGACGGCGCGCAGGGCGATGGCGGTCATGCCGTTGCAGCAGGGCACCTCCATCTGGACCACGGTGATGTCCTGGATGGCGTTTTCGAGCAGAATGTCGGCCAGCTTGTCGATGTAGCTTTGGGCGTCGTCGAACTTTGGGCAGCCGAGGAGCATGACCCGGCCGGGCAGGAGCCTGGCGTTGAAGTCCGGGAAGGACGGCGGCACGCAGTCGGCGGTGAGCAGCAGGCGCGCGTTCTTGAGGAAGGGCGCGCTGGCAGGCACGAGCCGGAGCTGGATGGGCCAGTGCGAGAGGTTGGACGCGCCGCCCGCCTGGCTGACGGGCACGTTGGCCTGCTGGCAGGGTGAGCCGCCAAGTGGTCCTTGCGGCTTGAGGCTCATGACCTGTCGCGAGGGGCAGCCGCCGCCGGAGCCGCCGCCGTGAGAACTGGGCGCTGCGTCCCCTTGAACCGGCCGAAGGCCGAGCCGAAGGCTGCCGGGGTCGGGCATGTGGTCGGGCACGCTGCGGCCCTGGCTGGTCAGGTGGCTGGTCACGGCCTTGGGGTCGAAGTCTTCGGCCTCCACCTCGACGACCTTGAGCGCGCCGGTGGGGCATTCGCCCAGGCAGGCGCCCAGGCCGTCGCAGAAGACCTCGTTCACGAGCCGGGCCTTGCCGTCGATGACGGCCAGCGCGCCCTCGGCGCAGCCGGTGACGCAATTGCCGCAGCCGTTGCAGAGTTCCTCGTTGACGGTGATGAGCTTTCGTGTGGCGCGCATGGTGTCCTCGTTGTCTTGTTGAAGCGGGCGCGGGGGCTGTTCGTCTGGCCCCCGCGCCCGTGGGGTATGGAGTGGAAGGAGCTCTTTTATAAATAGGAACGTTTCTCGTTAATGCAAGGCCTAGCCGAGAATGGCCTTGAGGTCCTCGTCCGGGGTGGTGATGGCCTTGATGTCGAAGTTCTCCACCAGGAAGTTCAAGACATTCGGGGTGATGAACGCGGGCAGGCTGGGTCCCAGGCGGATGTTCTTGATGCCCAGCGAGAGCAGCGTCAGCAGGATGGCCACGGCCTTCTGCTCGTACCAGGACAGGATGAGGGACAGCGGCAGCTCGTTGACCCCGCAGTTGAAGGCCTTGGCCAGGGCCACGGCGATCTGGATGGCGGAATAGGCGTCGTTGCACTGGCCGATGTCGAGCAGGCGCGGGATGCCGCCGATGTCGCCGAGCTGCTTGTCGAAGAAGCGGAACTTGCCGCAGGCGAGCGTCAGGATGACGGTGTCCTTGGGGGCCTTTTCCACGAACTCGGTGTAGTAGTTGCGGCCGGGCTTGGCGCCGTCGCAGCCGCCCACCAGGAAGAAGTGGCGGATCTTTCCGGCCTTGACCGCGTCGATGACCGCCGGGGCCACGCTCATGACGGTGTTGCGGCCGAAGCCCACGTTGACGGAGACGCCTTCCACGTCGTCGGTGAAGCCGGGCAGCTCCAGCGCGCGTTTGATGACGGCCGAGAAGTCCTCGTTGCCCACGTGGACCGCGCCGGGCCAGCCCACCAGGCCGGTGGTGAAGATGTTCGGCAGGTAGCTGGCCGCAGGCTTCTGGATGCAGTTGGTGGTCATGAGCACCGCGCCGGGGAAGGCTGCGAACTCCTTGATCTGGTTCTGCCAGGCCGTGCCGTAGTGGCCGAAGAAGTGCTTGTAGGCCTTGAGCTTGGGGTAACCGTGGCAGGGCAGCATCTCGCCGTGGGTGTAGATGTCGATGCCCTTGCCCTCGGTCTGCTTGAGCAGGGTTTCCAGGTCGCGCAGGTCGTGGCCGGAGACCAGGATGGCCTTGCCCTTGCGGTGGCCCAGGGGAACGCTGGTGGGAACCGGGTGGCCGTAGGTCTCGGTGTTGGCGGCGTCGAGCAGCTCCATGGCCTTCAGGTTGGCGGTGCCGCAACGCATGGCCAGATCAACCCACGCGCCCAGGTCCAGGTCGGTGCGCAGGGCCTTGGCGAAGGCCTCGTAGATGTAGGCGGCCACAGTGCCGTCGTAGTGGCCCAGGATGGCGGCGTGGTCGGCATAGGCGGCAACGCCCTTGATGCCGTAAATGACGGTCTGCTTGAGGGACTGCACGTCGGCGTCGGGGTCCACCGCGTTGATGGCGTGGGTCTCGCCCTGCTTGACCAGCCCGGCCAAGTCCGTTGCGGGCGTGAACTTCAGGCAGTCGCAGTCGGGGATGACGCCCAGGGCGCCGACGCGGGCGGTCATGCACTTGCGCAGCTCCACGGCCTTGTGGATCAGCGGCAGGAAGCGGGCGGGGTCGAAGTTCACGTTGGTCAGGGTGCTGAACACCGCGCCGTACAGGAATTCGTCGGTTTCCTTGTCCTGGATGCCTTTCTGGGCGGCCTCGTGCGCCACCACGGAAAGCCCCTGGCAGGCGTAGATCAGCAGGTCTTGCAGGGCGGCGACGTCGGGCTGTTTGCCGCACACGCCGATGGCCGTGCAGCCGGTGCCTTTTGCGGTCTGTTCACACTGATTGCAGAACATAAGCTTGTCCTCCTGTTGGAAGTTGGTGTCTTTGTCCCCTGATCGGGGGTGGCGGGTTTCCGCGCACGCAGCTTCTGATTAGGACAAGTCTTGCACCACAGCTTTGACTTGTGTCAACAGGGTGGAGATTTGTTGAAATAAAAGGCCCCACCTTGCGGCGGGGCCTTTATCGTCCTGCAAGCCCTTGGGCGGGGCGCGCCTATTCGATCTCGTAGCCGTCGTCGTCGTCGGCGTCCTTCACATTGGCCTCGTCCTCGGCCAGGAGATCGTCGATCTCGCCAGCCATGTCCTCCAG
>Ga0209800_10004600_pt1 | contig 10095 bp, 4 predicted proteins | sample Higcelweek8metaG_FD_187174 | JGI IMG/M metagenome (GOLD analysis project Ga0209800, IMG submission 187174) | Freshwater pond sediment microbial communities from the University of Edinburgh, under environmental carbon perturbations - High... | ecosystem: Environmental > Aquatic > Freshwater >... | reverse complement strand
CATAATAATCACTGCCGGCGACCCGGATGAATCGGGGTTTTCAGTAAACGAATGTGTGCGGATTTTACGAAAGAAAAATTGTGAAGTCATCTATACCGCAGTACTACAAATGCCGATCAACTGGACTGTTTCAATGAACCCACCTTCGAAGGAAGAGTATATGCCGATCATAAACGAAGGCGTAAAGCAGTCGCGAGACATCGCAACCGATCTGTTGAACGGAATTGAGAAATACCACACATTCAATATTCCAAAGAGATATGGCCGATTTGGATTATACCGGGAATACCTGCTTTTCAAATACCTGGGAATATACAATTTATGGCGACTATTTCAGGTGTACGATAGCTGCAATGGTTGCCAGATCTGCTCGAAGATTTGCCCAACAAACAGCATTACAATGGTCGGTAAAAAACCAAAATGGAATTCAACCTGCGAACAATGTATGCGTTGTGTCAATTTCTGCCCAAACAAATCGATTTACCAATCATACAATGGCGATACTACAGGGAGAAACAGATATTATGAACCCGATTTTAAGCCACCGCTTAGGAAGGACTTAGCTTAATAAAAAGTCTATTTTAAATCTGGTTGTTAAATAATTAGTGCTTTTTCATTTCAGAAAATACAATCTCATACAGAAATTTACGTTAAATTTCTGTATGAAAAAAAGTCATCTTAACCATAAGCCAACACTGAACCTTTCTGTTTTAGCGTTGGTTTTCATCCTTGCATTCCTGTTTGTACAATGTAAAAAAGATGAAAACATCCAGACGGTAAAGTTTCACAACCCGTTGGCAAACCCTGAAGATGGGCAGGCAGCCGGAAATCCTGATGGGAATTATCCTGTTCCGGCAGATGCTGGGCCTGAAGATGTTTCCACACCCGACCAGGTTATCGGAAACGGCACTCCCGAAAGTTGCACCTGCCAGGCGGTTGTCGATGCGGTTGCCAAAGGTGGAAGAATTGTATTCAACTGTGGAAGAAACCCCATAACCATCAAAATGGATCAACCAGCCAAGGTGTTCAACGATGCCTCAACCGAAGTGGTAATCGACGGAGGCGGACTGGTTACCCTCAGCGGATATGGAAAAACACGCATTCTGTATATGAATACCTGCGACGAAAATCAACACTGGACAACCGATCATTGTCAAAATCAGGAAACACCCAAACTGACCGTTCAGAACATAACCTTTGCTGATGGAAATTCCACTTCGGAGAAAAAGTATGACGGTGGAGGTGCGATATGGATCAGGGGTGGACGTTTTAAAGCCGTAAACTGTCGTTTCTTCAACAATGGTTGCGACAGTCTGGGTGCCGATGTTGGTGGAGGCGCCATCCGTGTATTCAGCCAATACGATAATCTACCGGTTTATCTTGTCAATTGCACCTTTGGAGGAGCTGCCGGTTATGGTAATTTTGGATCGAATGGCGGGGCAATCAGCAGCATTGGTGTTTCATGGACCATCATTAACAGTGTTTTCTCGTATAACCGCGCCATTGGAAATGGTGGAAACCCGGCTGATTCAAATACACCGGGAGGAGGTAGCGGAGGAGCCATTTACAACGACGGCAATACGATGACTTTAAAGGTACTTGGTACAATCATTGAACACAATAAAGTAAATGCTTTTGGCTCGGCTATCTTCTTTGTTTCAAACGATCATTCAGGTGATATACTGATCGATGAGTCAACCATTCAAAACAACGACGGAGGTTCGTGGTACCCGGCTTACCCGGGAATATCCATGCACAGCGATACCAAATGTGAAGTGAAAAATTCAATTATTGAATGAAATTTCAACCAAAATTACACCTAAAACTGATAATAAACACCCGGGGTTCCCGTTATTCAACATGATTTTAACCTATAACATTTTGATTTATGAAGAAAATAATCGGTTTTTTAATGTTGACATTCATTGTCTTTCAGGGATTTTCACAAGGTTTGAAGTTTGGTATCAGTACCGGACTGAATTTCAATAGCTTTCAAGGTAAAGAATCATTGTTTGGTGATTTCAATTACAAGGTGGGATACCAACTGGGTTTTATTATTGAAGACAAGGTGAACGATAATTGGGGAATTCGGATTGAACCCGGATTTGTAAACCGAGGCTCAAAAATTACCTATTTAGGTTCTTTGGAATCAACCGTAAACCTCAACTACATTAACGCGCCCATTTTAATCAGCTATTCTCCTTTTGAAAAGTTTTCAATCCTGTTGGGACCAGAAGTTGGTTATCGATTGTCGGCAAAAACAACCGTAGGAGGCACGACAAATGACACCAAATCAATCTATGACAGCAATTTTGATCTGGGCATCAATGCAGGTATCTCTTATCGTTTAATCGACAAACTGGACATTGGGGTAAGGTTTAACAGGGGATTTGTTTCTACAATGGGCGATATCGAATTTTTTGACCAAATTGGGATTGAAACCGATAACACAAAATTATACAACCAGGGCTTTTCCGTTTTGCTGACTTATATGATTAATTAAGGAACGTTAATTTCGATTTCGGAAAACAAATTGCCTTCCAGTTTGTCCTATACGAAAGAAAAATGAAGATGACAAACAAGCAAGTAATCAAAGTTCAACGGATAGGTTTTCAGTGGGAAATGGAAAACCCTTTTATCTTTTGCGCACACCATAACGACAACTTTCCCAAAGGCAATGCAGAACAGGGACTCGACAAGTCTCAACTATCAGGTCGAAATATCGGCAGTGATTTTTCGGGGAAAGATGGCTTCAGCATGTATCACGGAGAGGTTGTTCCCGGATTTCCTGTACATCCACACCGTGGTTTTGAAACCGTAACCATCGTTCTGAAAGGGTTGATCGATCACTTCGATTCCAAAGGTTCAGAAGGGCGCTATGGGAACGGCGATGTACAGTGGCTCACCACCGGAAAAGGATGTCAGCATTCCGAGATGTTTCCGCTTATCAATCAGGAGAAAGAAAATCATGCGGAATTATTTCAAATCTGGCTGAACCTTCCTGCAAAAGACAAGTTTACAGAACCCTATTTCAAAATGCTTTGGGCGGAGGATATTCCTGAAGTAGAAACAACCGATTCAAACGGAAAGAAAACGACTTTCAAACTAATCGCGGGCAGCATCCAGGGAACAGAAAGCTTAACCCCCTGCCCTGCCTCCTGGGCAAATGAACAGAAGAACCATGTGGGTATCTTCCTGATCAGAATGGAACCGGATGCTATTATAACATTACCTCCTGTATCAGAAGCATTAAACAGAAATCTCTATTTTTATGAGGGCGATGGAGTTATACACATTGAAAATGAAGTGATCAAATCATCAAACAGGGTAAAATTGGCAGGTGATGAAGAAATCGTGATAACCAATGGAGAAAAGGAAAGTTATCTGCTCCTACTTGAAGGGGAACCCATTCAGGAACCGGTGGTGCAATACGGACCCTTTGTAATGACTACGGAGAATGAGATCAGGGAAGCATACGCCGATTACCGGAAAACAGAATTTGGCGGTTGGCCGTGGGACAGTTTTGATCCCGTACACGAACGAAATGCCGGAAGATTTGCCCGTTATGCCGACGGAACAACTGAAAAAAGGTGAAATTACCATCACCTTTATTGAGATGAGGAACGATAGGTTTTCCAAATTTGAAAAATTTCCTTTACCGAAGCAAAAACGATAATGGAACTACAAAGAGTTGTTTTACTTTCTTACCATTTAATACTCCAGGAGTCCATTTAGGAGAACATTTCAGAATTCGTATTAACTCTTTATCTAAGGAAGGGTGAACCTTTTGAATTATTTTAATATCGCAAACATTACCTTCTGTATCCACAGCAAATTGAGCAATTACCTTTCCCATAACACCTGCTAATGCAGCGTCAGCTGGGTAACGACAATTTTCTTCCATCCATGACTGAAAAGCTCTCAAATCACCTCCCGAGAAAGTAGCATTTTCATCTGCAAACCATACTCCCTCATCCCCATTTTCAGAATCCTTTGAGTCCATTAAAGAAATTTGATCTGCTTTATTTTCTGCAGAATAATTGAAAAGAATTGGAATTTTAAGTTTAATTGGCTTCTCAGAAACAAGGTTGCCTTTATAAAGAAATAAAACTCTCAATATCTCAAATACTAAATCAATGTTTTCATTTTCAATCTTTGGGCATTTTATCAAGCTATCTGTGTCAAGTACAAATTCGACTTTTACTTTATAATTAGAGAAGATGTCTCGACTACGTGCGGGAAGTTTAAGTCCTGAATAGGTAAACTTTAAAATTTCCTTTTCTATTTTCGCAATAAGAAGCTCATTTTCTGAATATACTGAAGCATCAAAAGAACAGTTGTCATTCAATATAGGATAATAATCTTCTGCCGTCTGGTAATCGACCGTGTCCGAACTATTCGTTAAGTAGTATATCCATTCTCCTGTTAATTTGCCATTCTTATAATTTCCAACTGAATACAAATTGCCATTTTCATCATAATGCTTGCTCAATCCGTCTTCAATAAATGGATTTACAGAGTTGTATTCCCCGTAATTAATCATTTTACCATCAAAATACTGATCGGTTAGAAAATAGTGTTTATCTTTTATCACTACCGTTCTCACAATTGCGGGAACAGGATCATCTGTTACTTCGAAATTGTTGTCTAAATGTAATATGATCTTATCTTGAGAATAACCACAAAGAAATGGAAACAAGAATAAAAGTAAAAAACATGTTCGCAGCATAACGTTCGTGTTTGGTCTGGTTAAATTCATGTTTAAAAGAACAACTTAAACATTAAGAGGCAATTTACATATTTCCTTTTAAATCTCAATGAGATTCTTTAATCTATTATTTTCGTTTACAGATCTATTCCCTGTGTAATCACAATTAGTCATCATAATCATGAACTTAACAATTAATGTGAAAATACTTTGAATAAGATCCTTTTTCCTCAACAGCTACGAGTATATCAAAAAATGACAAAAAAGATTTGAACTCCGGTTCAGCTTGGCTATATTTGGTTCAAAACAATAAAACCTGAGATTAACTTTCGGTATTCCTCATGAATCAAATTGAATGTTCCTAAAAAACATACTGCTATGAAATCTGCATTTATCCTTCTGATGCTATTAACTTACATTTCAATTATAAGCGACGGCCAAACGACTCAACCTGGAAGCAAAAGTAAAAGCTGGTATACCCAACAGTTCGAAATTGCCGATTCACTGGTTGGCATTGGTCTGCCACGCGATGCAGAACCGGTTTTTAACCAGATCATCAACCGTTCGGAAAAGGAGAAGAACCACGTGATACTGCTCAAAGCTATCGATAACCGAATGGTTAACAGTTGTTATTTTGAAGAAAAAGCGTTGCTGAAAGTAATGGGTGATTTGAAAGCAGAAATGGCAATAATGGATTTCCCCGTTAACCAGATCGCCCACTCCATTTTAGCCAATTTGTATTGGAATTACTATTCCCAAAACCGGTGGAAATATCAAAACCGCACTACCCTATCGCAAGGTGCCGGGAACGATATCGAAACCTGGGATTTAAAACGGATTATGAGTGAGGTTATTACCCAATTCGATTCTTCGCTGATAAACCCCGACCGGTTACGTAAAATCCCTGTTGAAGCTTTTGAAGAGATGCTTGAAGGCGATAAAAATACCCGCAACCTACGTCCAACACTGTATGACCTTCTGGCCTATCGTGCATTGGATATCTATAAAAACGATGAAGCTGGATTAACCAAACCAGCTGAACCTTTTGTATTAAACAACCCTGCCTATTTTAAACTTGCCAACGGGTTTGCCAACTACACCATTACAACCAGCGACAGCACCTCGTTGAAGTTTAAATCCATCAACCTTTACCAGCAACTCACCCAACTTCACCTGAACGATAAACCAAACGACGCGCTCATCGATCTGGAATTAAACCGGTTGGAATATGTTCATAGCAACAGTGCCTGCCCCAAAGCCAGTTCGTTGTATGAGGGTGCTTTAATCCAATTAGCTAAAATTGCTCAAAACAGAGAACCAAAGGCAGAAGTATATTACCGCTTGGCACGTTTTCGATATGATAATGATTCCGAAAATCTGAAAGGACAGTTGCTCCAGGTGCTGGCTCTTTGCGATTCGGTAATTGAAAATTTTTCTAAAACAGAAGGTTGCCGCCATTGCCAAAATCTGAAAGAGGTTATCATGGCCGATGAACTTTCGATTGATGCCGAAGCGCAGGTTATACCCAATAAACCCTTTCTGGTTAAACTGAATTATAAGAACCTCAATCGGGTATATTTCAGGCTTTACAAGGTGAATTCAACTTCCGCTTTCTTTCAAAATAATTATAACGAACAGAGGTTGGATAGCATTCTGACTCAACGAACAATAAAAGAGTGGATTCAATCACTACCCGATTCGGGCGATTTCAAATTACGTAGTGTTGAAGTACCAGTCAAACCGCTCGACAAAGGGTTCTATGTTCTGGTTGTTTCCAATAAGGCAAAATTTTCGAAAGATTCTAAAACCATAGCTGTTGCCATCAATTCAACCAACCTGTTTTGCTCAAAAAGAAACTCGGGCGATAGTGAATGCGTATCCATAAATAACAGGGCAAACGGAATTCCCATGGCAAATATTAAAGCCGAATTTTATAGTCCCTACTACAATTATGAAGAACGAACATTGAAATTTAAGATTGAGAAAACCCTTATGACCAATAGCGATGGAATGGTTTATCATGAGGGGAATAACCATCAATTAAAAATTTACATATCGCAAGGTGGAGATACACTTTTAGTTCCCACTTTCTATTCTTACCATTATAATTCGGAAGAAGTTAACCAACAAACCGTTATCTATACCGACCGGGCAATTTACCGACCAGGACAAACCGTGTATTTCAAGGGTCTTATGCTGAAATCCCAAAAAAATTCAACTGAAATTGTTCCAGGCAATAAAGAATCGGTTGAATTATTGGATCCCAATTGGAACAAGGTTTCATCGTTGGAAGTTAAATCGAACGAATACGGCACTTTTAGCGGATCATTTGTGATTCCAACCGGATTATTGAATGGGAATTTCACCATCAGGTGCAGCAACGGCAGTAACAATATCCGGGTTGAAGAGTACAAAAGACCATCCTTCGAAGTTACGTATCAACCCATCGAACGCGCCTATAGCTTTAACGATTCGGTTACGGTTGTTGGTATGGCCAAAGCTTTTGCAGGATACCCAATCGACAACGCAAAGGTTTCGTACCGGATTACAAGAAACGCAGAATCACGATGGTACTGGCGCCAAGCAAACGAAGGTGAAGTATTTATTACAGATGACGAGATAACCACAAATGCTGAAGGGAAATTTAGCATCAACTTCTATACCGATGATGAATCGATAACCGACAAAAACCTGATCTACACCTACACCATTGTTGCCGATGTGACCGATGCCAATGGAGAAACCCACAGCGCAACCCAAACGGTCAGGATCAGTAAATCGCCCCTCGTGGTGATGGCCGATCTGCCGGACAAGTTATTTGTTAATGCCCTGCCCGATTTCAAGGTTCAAACAACAACCATAAACGGTGAAAAAACCGATGCAAAGTTTACAGTCGAGATTATCAAGCTGAAAAGTCCCGAAACATTCTTTTTCGACCGTGCATGGGATATGCCCAACACGTATGTGATCGATGAAAGTGATTTCAGAAAAACCTTTCCAAACCGTGTTTTTCGCGATGAAAACAACCCGGAAACATGGAAAGAGGAAGCTACCGTTTTCAATCAAACATTCCTATCTACAGAAAAAACAGGGTCATTAAAAGAGACCTTTGCCTCGCTGCACACGGGCTATTACAACATAAAAATCAATGCAGTGAACAACAGTAACGATTCAGCTTCGTGGAGTAAAATCATTCAGATCAACGAAATAAAACCACAAAAAGCATTGTGCGCAAAAGATTGGATTATCCCGGTAAAAACCTCGGGCGAGCCAGGCGATACGGTTCAATTTTGGATTACCACCTTAACAGCAACATCCCCGGTACGGTATGAAATCATTCACGACGATTCTATTGTAGAATCGAAATGGTTACATCCCGGAAGCGAAGTTAGTGAAATACGAATACCCATTAAAGAGCAGTACCGTGGTGGTTTTGCCGTTCAGTTTTTTCAGATTGCCGGGGGAGAAGCTTTCCAATATTTCACTGAGGTGAATGTACCTTACACCAATAAAATGCTCGACATCTCGTTTACCTCGTTTCGTAATAAATTGTTGCCGGGAGAAAAGGAACAGTGGCAGCTGAGCATCAAAAACAAGAAGGGTGAAAAAGAGATCGCTGAAATGATGGCCACCCTTTACGATGCTTCGCTCGACAACTTTGCATTGCTTAACTGGCAAACTGCTTTTTACCAGAATAAATACCACTCTAAATACAAATGGAACATGGAGGTAAATCGCAGAAATGTTGACCCAAGACATCTTTCATTTCAATACAAGCATCTAAATCCATGGGATAAAAATTATGAGTTTCTAAACCTAACCTATAACTTTTGGGGAGGATACAATCCCTATCAACAAAATGGTCAAAGACTCAAAGGACAAAGGATGATGATCAGGGGCGTGAACTCTTCGGCATCAGCCAAGGAGACGGTTGCTGTAGAAGAGGAAGTTGCATTCATTATGGTCTCAGATAATGCATCACCTCCTCCTCCAGCTGCAGAAATGGTTACTAATATGGGAATTACATCTGCTGCTAGTTTTGATGGGGTAAACAAAACTAAATTAGTCCCTGAAAAATTCCTTTCTCAAATTGCAACCCGAAAGAACTTTAACGAAACGGCTTTTTTCTATCCTCATCTTCTAACCGACGATAAAGGGGATATTACCATCAACTTCACCATTCCCGAAGCGCTTACCCGTTGGAAAATGATGGGTTTTGCCCATACCAAAGATTTCAAAACCAGAACCATCAGCAACGAACTCATTACCCAAAAAGATGTTTCGATCATGGTGAATGCCCCCCGCTTTTTAAGAGAAGGCGACACCATTGAGTTTGCAGCCAAAGTGAACAACCTGAGCGATAAGGATATTTTGGGCGATGCCATGCTCCAACTGTTCGATCCGTTTACAAATAACCCAATTGATCAGCAGTTACTTCAGAGTGATAAAATCATTCCATTTTCAATTAAAGTGGGTGAAAGCAAAGGCATACGGTGGAAACTGGTCATACCTGCCGGAGTGCAGGCCGTTGGGTACAAAGCGGTGGCCAAAGCCGGGCAACATACCGATGGAGAAGAGGCCATTCTGCCAGTTCTCGTGAACAGCAAACTGGTAACCGAAAGCCTCCCGTTCATGGTAAGGGCGAAGCAAACCAATAAGTACCGCTTCGACAAAATGGTCGACAATAAATCGACAACCCTCCGGAATGAAGCCTATACCATTGAATTTACATCGAACCCGGTTTGGTACGCCATACAAGCCATGCCTTACCTGATGGAGTTTCCGCACGAATGTTCCGAACAGGTTTTCTCACGATTCTTTGCCAATTCGCTTTCAACGAAAATCATGAACAGTTCTCCGCGAATCAAAGAGGTTTTTGAAACATGGAAAATCAAAACACCCGATGCGTTGATTTCCAATCTGGAGAAAAACCAGGAACTGAAAGAGCTGCTGATTCAGGAAACCCCCTGGCTACTCGATTCAAAAAATGAAAGCGAACAGAAACGGCGCATTGCCCTCTTTTTCGATTTGAACCAGATGAGCGATAACCTCAATTCGGCCCTTTCAAAACTTCAAAACAAGCAAACTTCAAACGGAGGATTTACATGGTTTGAAGGAATGCCCGACGACCGGACCATTACCCAGCATATCGTCACTGGCTTGTTGCAACTTCAGCATTTAGATGCCATACAGCCACAAAACAAAAACCAGGTAGAAGCAATGCTCCGAAATGGCCAACGCTATCTCGACAACCGTATTATTGAAGATTACACCGAGTTGCATGAACATAGCAAAAAGGACAGCATTCTTCATCTGGAAAATGATCATCTTTCGATGCTTCAAATCCACTACCTCTACAGCAGGAGCTTCTCCCCTGCCCCTTTCGA
>Ga0209800_10004598_pt1 | contig 10100 bp, 7 predicted proteins | sample Higcelweek8metaG_FD_187174 | JGI IMG/M metagenome (GOLD analysis project Ga0209800, IMG submission 187174) | Freshwater pond sediment microbial communities from the University of Edinburgh, under environmental carbon perturbations - High... | ecosystem: Environmental > Aquatic > Freshwater >... | reverse complement strand
CTTAATGCCCAAATGTGCAAGTCGTGTACCCCTTCAACTTCGGGTAGGTTAGTTAAGTATTCGTGTACTGCTTTTGAATCGATATTTTCGGGAACAGCATCGAGAGCAAGGTTTACTGAATCAATAAGCAAGTGGTAAGAGCTGTAAAGGATTACCGTAATGATGGCAAACGAAACAATTGAATCGACCCATGTGATGCCTGTGAAAGCCATAATAATACCTGCTATCACAACACCCAAAGAAACCAGCGCATCGGCAATAAAATGAACAAAGGCACTGCGGATATTCAAATCGTGCTTTTTGCCTTTCATAAACAGCCATGCCGTAAACCCGTTTACTACTATACCAATGGCTGCAACAACAATTACACTATTTGAATTTATTTCCATTGGTTTGCCCAATCGCTCAATGGTTTCCCACACAATAAATACTACAGCAGCTAAAAGCAAAACAGTATTTAGCAATGCAATGAGTATGGTTGAACGGCGAAAACCATAGGTGAATTTCAATGTTGGTTTTCGTTGCGATAGTTTAACCGCAATCCAAGAAAAGACCAAAGCCAACACATCTGTAAGGTTATGCCCTGCATCGGCCACCAAAGCCATTGAGTTAGAAATGAAGCCAAAGCTAGCTTCGGTAATTACAAAGATGATATTAAGGGCAATGCCAATTTTAAAGGCATTGCCCAAATTAATATCTTGACTGTGTGAGTGGTTGTGTTCCATAGTTAAAGCAATTTTAAGGGTTGCAAATTGATATGAACAAATTTGCAACCCCAACTAATAATTACCCGCAAGTCATTTCACCAGCGTTCTTTTTTGCTGAAAGGAGATTGTAAGCCCCTTTAATTACAATCTTCGTGTTTTCCTTATCGAAGTCAGCAGGAAGCATGATTTCGGTGTACCCATCGTTAGTATCGCCTTTGGTAATTTCAATAAAGCGATATTCGGTAAATGGTTTTCCTGCCTCTTCCTTCTCTTTTTCGAATGCAAAAATGTAATACTTGTTGTCGAATGAAACCACGGCATCGGAAGGCACTGCGGTGACCTGTTTGTCGGTTTTTTCGATATGAGCTAACACATACATGCCCGGCATTACATTAGGGCAAGGTTGCTGAATGGTTGCATATACCTTGTAGGTTTTGTCGGCGTTAATTGACTTGCCTACCTGATAAATGACTGCCTTATGTTCGTGGGTTTCGTTATTGATTGAAAAATGAGCCTCTTGACCAACAGTTATGCTGTTTGCATCTTTTTCGAAGAGTGAAAGTTCGAGCAACATTTTATCTGTGTTCACAATTTCGAACAGGACATCGGCTGGCGAAACATATAGGCCAATACTTATATTGGCTGTTTTTACAGACCCACTGATTGGCGAAACAATGGAAATTGAGGCCGAAATTTTATCTTCGGTAAAAGTTGCCGGATTAATGCCTATGACCATGAGTTTCTGTTCTATCCCTTTTAATTGTGCTTTCAGGCTCTTATATTCGGAAGTGTTTTGCTGCATACTTTTTTGCGAATACACATCTTCTTTGAAGAGTTCCTTATGACGGTTATATTCTGCTTCGGCAAATTCAAATTTATTTTTGATTTCGAAATAATTTTGCTGTAGATCAACAAATTCGGTGTTTTCGACAATAGCAAGTGTTTGACCCTTGCGAACAACGCTACCGGGCAATAGATTCGATGATTTTACGAACCCGCCCAATGGTACACTAACCGATGCTGTGTTTTGTGGCGCGGTAGAAACCAAGCCGTTTGCTTTAAGTACCCCACTGACCTGACGCAAACCGACCGTACCCATTTGAATTCCGGCAAACGTAATTTGCTCGGCGTTAAGCTCCACAATGTCCTCGGGCAATTCTTCGTGTTCGCCTTCTTCTTCGCCTTCAACATGAGCATGTTTCTCTTCACCCTCTTTTTCACCTGTTTCGGCATGGGTTTCGGCAGCATGTCCGTGTTCGTCGGTTTTCTTCCCTTTGCAGCCAGTAAATGCAGCCACACTAATCATTATCAAAAGAATGATGCTATATTTTAATGTTCTCATTTTTGTATTTTTTAAAAAGTTTTACCTGTAACAAAGTCGATAGAAATGATGGTTTGGTTATATCCGTTCAACGCATCGATATAATTTTGCTTGATGCTCAATGCCCTGTTCAGGGTCAGTATATAATCGAGATAATCCATTGCCCCGGCTTTATAGCTACGGGTAGCCTGATCGATAATGAGGTCGGCTTCGGGAATTGCTTGTTTCTCGTAATAACCAATACTGTTGTTGAATTTGCTGAATTCTTCGAGAAGCGAATGGTAGGTTCCATTGAGCGATTTCCTGTAATATTCAGCATTTGTGCCAGCAACCTGTTCTTTTATTTTTGCCGCTTTTATTTTTGCCGAATGGGGAGCAAACCACAATGGAATTGCAATACCAGCCAGAACCCCGTTAAACCTGTCGCCTGTGCCAAAAGTGCGTGGTAAGCCGTCAACTTCCTGGGTTCCCTGTATGGTTTGGCTGAAATATCCAACCGATAAATCGGGCAACATGCGGCTACGTTCAAGGTTCTTTTCAATTCGCGAAACTTCGGACTGTTGCTTCATAAACCCTAACGATGGATTGGCATCAGTGGCCATACTTTCGGCAAAAGAGATTGACTCCGAACGACGAAGAACCGTATCGGCAGGGCTTAATTCAGTTTCGGTATTTAAAAGTGTTTGCAGTTTGTTCCTGAAAATATTCAAATCGGCTGTGGTTTGCTGCAACAGGTTCTTTATTTCCATACTTTGCGAACGGGCAGTAATCATTTCGAGACGGTTTGTTTCCCCCGTTTTTGCCCTAAGTTCGGCAGCCCTAAGAAAACCAGAAAAAAGACTGTCCTGATACATCAGCAATTTTTGCTTTGAATAGAGATAAGCCAATTGCCAGTACACTTGTTTTACCTGCGTGGCAATTTCGAGTTGTGAGGCTTTGTGTTGCCATTCGCTGCTTTTCACATTGGCATCGGCCAATTTGCTTTGGTTGATATAAACCGTTGGAAAAGCAATTGATTGCGAAATGGCGACACTGTTGTCATTTGAATAGGAATTAAACTGCCCGTACTCTCCATCAATGTTGGTTTTTGGAATATCCCACGAAGCCCCTTTTAAAGCCTTTTGAGCATCGACAGAGTAGGCAGAAGAACGCACCATCAAGTTGCTGTCTAATGCCATTTGAAGAGCTTGTTGCAAAGTAACCGTTTTTGCAGACTGTGCATTTACAGTGCTGAATGAGGAAATACCAAAAAACAACAACACTATTGCAATTCCAGCGTTCAGATTTTTCTTTTCCAAAGAATTACCGGAACGACGTTTGGTAAACAGGACATACAACACAGGCAAAACGATAAGTGTTAACAACGTAGAAGTGATAAGCCCTCCAATGACAACAGTTGCCAAAGGTTTTTGGACTTCGGCTCCTGCCGATGTTGACAATGCCATAGGAAGAAAACCAAGCGATGCCACTGCCGCTGTCATTACCACGGGGCGCAAACGGGTATGTAATCCCTTTAGCACACGTTCGGTAATATCGGAAATACCCTCTTTTTCCAGTCGGTTAAACTCGGCAATAAGCACAATGCCATTCAACACAGCCACCCCAAACAGGGCAATGAAACCTACACCTGCCGAAATAGAGAAATTCATGTCGCGCATCCATAAGGCAACCACCCCGCCAATTGCAGCCATAGGAACAGCCGTAAAAATAAGCAGGGTTTGTTTTAACGAATGGAACGTAAAAAACAGCAACACAAAAATAAGCAGTAAAGCTACCGGAACGGCAATGGCCAATCGGTTGCGGGCAGCAATGAGGTTTTCGAATTGACCGCCGAAAGTGGTATAATACCCCACAGGTAAGTCGAGGTTTGCATTAATATTTGATTGTACTTCATGTACAACACTTTCAACATCCCTGCCACGCACGTTGAAGCCAATGGTAAGCCTGCGTTTTGTGTTTTCTCTTGAAACCTGAGCTGGTCCAGTTTTTATTTCGATACTGGCAACCTGTTCAAGAGGGATCAAACGTCCATCGGGCAAAGCAACCGAAAGGTTCCTTACATCAGAAATATCCTGACGGTGTTCTTTATCGAGCCTTACAACGAGGTCGAAACGTTTTTCTTCATCGAATACCACACCTGCTGAACTACCAGCAAAAGCTGCTTTAAGTACGCGGTTAACCTCGGCAACAGATAAACCATATTGCGCTAAACGCTGGCGGTTATATTCCACCTGAATTTGAGCAAGCCCGGTTACCTTCTCAACGCTGATGTCTTCGATTCCAACAGTATTTTGAATCAATTTTTCGATTTCAGAAGCTTTCAAGGCAAGGGTATCGAGGTTGTCGCCGTATAATTTTATGGCTACGTCTTGCCGTGACCCCGTCATTAATTCATTAAAACGAAGTTGAATAGGTTGTGAGAACTCGAACTTTACACCAGCAAGAACGGCCAGTTTCTCTTCCATCTTCTCTACCAGCTCTTCGCGGGTTTCGGCTGAAGTCCACTCTTCTTTATCTTTCAGTGTAATGATATAATCGCCTGTTTCCATTGGAGTAGGGTCAGTAGGTATTTCGCCCGGACCAATCTTGCAAACAAGATGTTTTACCTCTGGAAAATTGTCGCGGAGGATTTTATTGGCCTGTTTTACAACTTCGACGGTATTTGAAGGCGAACCGCCCTGAAGGGTAATAACCAATCCGGCCATGTCTCCCTCTTCGAGCTGAGGGATAAACTCGCCCCCCAAACGATTAAATAAAAAGATGCTGCCCACTAACATCGTTACGGAAATAAGAACCACCGATATTTTATGGCGCAATGCAAGTTTTATCATTGGGTTGAATGCCTTTTGAAGTACATCCATTATACGGTCAGAAATGTTCCGCTTGTGTTCTGTTTTTTTGCTGAGGAACAAAGCTGAAATCATAGGAACCCAAGTAAGGGAAAGAATGAATGCCCCTAAAATGGCAAACCCTACTACCTGGCCCATTGGACGGAACATTTTACCTTCGATGCCCACCAACGCCAATATCGGAAGGTAAACAATGAGTATAATGATTTCGCCAAATGCTGCGGCTGTCCTTATTTTGCTGGAAGCCTGAAATACTTCATCGTCCATCTGTTTTTGAGTGAACCGCGTAATACCCTGATGGTGGTGTTTGCTCAACGATATTCGATGAACTATACTTTCAACAATAATTACAGCACCATCTACAATTAATCCAAAGTCGATAGCCCCAAGGCTCATTAGGTTTCCAGACACACCAAAAAGCCGCATCATGGATATTGCAAAAAGCATTGCCAAAGGGATAACGGAAGCCACAATAAGCCCTGCCCTAAGATTGCCCAACAAAAGAACCAGAATAAAAATAACAATCAATGCTCCTTCAACAAGGTTGCGTGAAACAGTACCAATTGCACGGTCGACCAAATGGGTACGGTCGAGGTAAGGGGTAATTTCAATGCCTTCGGGCAACGATTTTTGAATGGATTCAATTTTTGTTTTTACATCTTTGATAACTTCGTTGGCATTTGCCCCTTTGAGCATCATTACCACACCACCTACAGCCTCTTTATTGTCGGACACCAACGCCCCGTAACGGGTTGCACTCCCAAATTGAACTGTTGCCACATCGCGAACCAACACCGGAATGCCATTTATACTTTTTACAACAATGTTCTCAATATCTTCAAGAGTCTTAACCAATCCAATGCCACGGATAAAATACGCTTCGGGCTTTTTGTCGATATAAGCACTACCTGTGTTCTCGTTGTTGTTTTCGAGTGCCCCGAAAATATCGGTGAGCGAAAGTCCCATAGCACGTAGCCTTTCGGGGTGTACTGCTATTTCGTATTGTTTTACAAAACCTCCATAGCTGTTTACGTCGGCTACACCGGGGGTTCCGAGCATTTGTCGGCGAACAATCCAATCCTGATAGGTTCGCAAATCCATTGGTGAGTAGTTGTCCTCAAACCCTTTTTGAATTTCAAGGGTATATTGAAATATCTCGCCCAACCCGGTTGAAATAGGAGCCATTTCAATTTTGGCCAACCCTGTTGGAATTGCTTCTTCGGCTTCGCGAAGCCTCTCTCCAATTTGTTGCCTTGCCCAGTAAATATCCACATTGTCCTTGAACACAACGGTAACTACCGACAGTCCTAGTCGGGAAATGGAACGAAGCTCCAAAACATTGGGAATATTTGCGACAGCCACTTCCACCGGGGCAGTAATGAAGCTTTCTACTTCCTGCACTGCCAACGAGGGCGCACGGGAAATAACCTGCACTTGATTATTGGTAATATCTGGCACTGCATCAATGGGCAGGTGAACAAGCGAGTATGTTCCCCATGCAACCAGTGCAAGGGCAAACAGACCAATGATAATCTTGTTCTTTATCGAAAAACGAATGATACGTTCTATCATACTGTATTATTTTTTAGAGTTTTTCTTAATCGTTTGATAATATTTTTTGAGATTTTCTTCATTCTCAAAATATACCACGGTGGGTTGATTTTTTGTTTTCAACCCAATCAAAGCATCTGCTTTACAGATTGGCTTTCCAGAAAGAGCATCATTTGCAAATGCAAATTCTTGAAAATGGTTCTTGATTTTCAGTGAGCAATGACCGCTACAAACATAAAATTGCTTTTCATTGCAAGTAAAAACCGTTGATTTATGGTTGCTCATTTTATCGCCAGACATACATATTAAATCAGGTGAAACTGTCTTGCCATAATTTGTTCTCTCGCGGTAGATGAATCTTATTTCACACCAATAAGATACTGTAATATTTATGGCGATAGCCAAAAATATTAACGAGACAAATCCGATTATTAATCTCTTATTGAGTTTTTTATCTGCCGCTAATTGAGCTAATCTTAATTGTTCTAATGATTGCTTGCTTTTTTTCATCGTTCTGGATTCTGAAAATGAAAACTAACAGAAGTTATTTCAAACTTCTGCAAAAACAAAAAACGAATGATTAAACAATGGCAGGCGGAGCCCTAAGTGAAGATAATTTGAGGAAGTCGAGCTTTATCAAAGGCTCCTGGAAATCGGGAAAAAAGCGATTAATAAATACAAAGTCAGGAGTTATTGAATGGTAAACTTTAACATCAATAAAATAATATGCAATAACATGAATGTTTGGAGCGACCGGAGCGGTATTCTTTGCAAAAGTAAGATTGTTAAAGGCATGACAATGTAAAGGTAATTTAGATGTATTTTCAGATTCTCCTCCATGAGTAGTTGAACAGGCTTCTCCTTTTTCGGGAGATATGTGTCCTAAATGATGGTCATGAGGAATAAATTGATGGGCAATTATGACCAGCATTGCCAGCCATAAAGAAAATGAAGTGATATTTTTAAAAACCTTGCCCACGATTATTAACGGTTACTAAATTAAAACAGGACAAATGTAGTTATAATACAAATGCAAACGAGTTGCAAAGTTATAGGTAACAATTTGAACAGATACCTTTGATTACCATGTTGATATTTTGGAGGGTAAACCGGGTTGGTAGGTTTACCGAGGGAACAGGGATGTCGTTGAGGCAATATGTTTTCTTGCATTTGGTACAAAGGAAATGAACGTGTAAATCCTCGGGATGGCATTGGCAAGTTTCCTTACATAAGGCATATTTCACCGAACCAGTACCATCGTCGATACTATGAATGAGTTTATTTTCTTCGAACGTTTTGAGTGTCCGGTATAAAGTTACTTTGTCGGCCTTCTCAAAAGTCTGTTCCAGATCGGCTAAACTAATGGCCGCTGTCTGTTCGCTTAAAACACTCAAAACCAACTCTCGCATTGCTGTTGGTTTGATGTTTCGGTTCTCTAATTTGGATTCGTTCTCTTTCATAAATCAATGTTGCTAATGTAAACTTATAATTTGTCGTAAAAGTTCATTGAGCTTTTTTAAAATCTGTCAAGTTCGCACTGACCTACGCACAGGGCGGGCGCGGGGGCAAAAAAAACAGCTCTTTTGCAAACTTGGGTTTTGGCGCGGTTGGCAAGTTTGCAAATGTGCTGTTTTGTGCGTGGGGTTTCCCAATTGCCCCATCAGGGCAAAAGCGCGAGGGGAAAAATAAATTCTTTCAAGGTCTTAGTGTCCTGTCGTAATAGCTTTTAACCTGGTTGCTAACGGACGGAACTATATGCAGGGCTGGAATTCGGAGCGACCCACTGTCGACCGATACGTTGCTGATGCGAGAACGACGTTACGCACGCCCTCCGCCGCCAGACTTGACATATAGTTTTTGTTGTGGGCTAGCCATTCAGTCCGCCCCAGATTATTAAATACTAAATTTTTAATCTCCAATATTTTTTCGAGTCCGCCCCGAAAATCGTCGTCGAAATTGTCTGTCGAGAAAAATTCTCTGCCGAATTGAAAAGCAAAAGCGTCAAGCCCTGATAAATTGTCTGCCGAGCATTTTGTTTTTTTCTCCTAAAACCAAAACTGTCAAAATAGGAGAGAAGCTTCAATCCAAATTGTCCGCCGAGCTTTTTTTCTCCGCCGAAATGAAAAGCCAATCTATCAAGCCCCGAAGAAATGTCCGCCGAGCGTTTTGCTTTTTTCGCTTAAACACCAACTTGTCAAACGAGGAAAAGTCCTCCGCGAAAAACTGTCCGCTGGCATGGAAAAGCGTTTGTTGTCAAGCTGTTGAACCGTAATTTGCCGGGCTGTTATGGTTGCCCACAACGGACGGAACTATATGCAGGGCTGGAATTCGGAGCGACCCACTGTCGACCGATAAGCTGCTGATGCGAGAACGACGTTACGCACGCCCTCCGCCGCCAGACTTGACATATAGTTTTTGTTAGCTGCTAGCCATTTATTTCTCTCGTTATATTTTTCTAAATTCATTATTCTCAATATTTTGTCGAGTTTGATGCTAAAACGTCGTCGAAATTGTCTGTCGAGTAAAATTCTCCGACGGAATGAAAAACAAAACCGTCAAGCCCCGAAAAATTGTCTGCCAAGCGGTTTGTTTTTTTCTCCTAAAATCAAAACTGTCAAAATAGGAGAGATGCTCCAATCCAAATTGTCCGCCGAGCGTTTTTCTCCGCCGAAATGAAAAACCAAGTCGTCAAGCCCCGATAAAATGTCTGCCGAGCAGTTTATTTTTTGTCTTAAACACCAATCTGTCAAACGAGGAAAAATCCTCCGCGAAAAACTGTCCGCCGGCATGAAAAACGACAGCTATCAAGTTGTTAAGCCGTCATTTGCCTGGCCGATATGGTTGCAGCTAACGGACGGAACTATATGCAGTTGGGGATTGCGGGTTGCTTTCCTGTCGAACCCCGATGCCGTTGTTGCGGGCTGCGAACTTTGTTGTCCGCACCGAAACCCCAATTGACATATAGTTTTTGTTATAGCCAGGCATTCATCATTTGTCTTTTGCATAAACTATTGATTTCATGTCAAATCCGTAACAGTTTCGATTACTAAAATCAATTGTCAAGTTGTCACCGCTAAAAGAATATTTATGCTTAGTCGGAAGAACTAAAACATACAATATTCCGTCATAACCTATCTCAATCGAATCATTATAGACAGTATAATCAAAATGGTCGTGTCGCATAGTAGAATTTGATTTGTACAAGTCCTTCTCATTTGCGAATTCTAACGTGTCACTTTTGTCGACAGAGATCCATGTACCCAGAATCTTTGTCTGGCTCGCTATCTCATTTTCCTTATCACAACTAATTAGTGTCAGGGAAATAATTAGTGTCAAAACGAGTCGAGAAATATTATTTGCTATCATGTCGAATAAGTTTTAAATATTTGTCAAGGTCAATTGTGTAACCAGATTCAATGGTACAGAATCCTTGTAAAAATCTAATTAATAGATGAATTCTGTCACCCAATGGTTGCGCAAATATGCTTGGCTATAACGGACGGAACTATATGCAGGGCTGGAATTCGGAGCGGCACACTGTCTGCCGATACAAAGCTGATGCGAGAACGCCGTTACGCACGCCCTCCGCCGCCAGACTTGACATATAGTTTTTGTTAGCTGCTAGCCATTCATTTCTCTCGTTGCAATTTTCTAAAATCATTATTATCAATA
>Ga0209800_10004596_pt1 | contig 10100 bp, 9 predicted proteins | sample Higcelweek8metaG_FD_187174 | JGI IMG/M metagenome (GOLD analysis project Ga0209800, IMG submission 187174) | Freshwater pond sediment microbial communities from the University of Edinburgh, under environmental carbon perturbations - High... | ecosystem: Environmental > Aquatic > Freshwater >... | reverse complement strand
TGGCGCAGCAGGTCAGATAATTTCACCCATGTTTGACTATGACTCAGAGTTGAGAAAATCGCTGGCTTACTTAAAAACCGACAGTCTGCAATCACTTTCACGGGTTCAGTACGAGGAGCTGTTAAAAACTCTGGCTACCAGGGAAAAAGAGGGAAGATCGTGGAAAACCCACGCAACAGCCTGTGCGGTGAACCTTGGCAGCGGACTGATAACATGGCTGGGCTTCAAAAGGACTTTTAAAGACGGACTGCAAAACTTCGCCCTGAACACGGTGGTCACCGAGCTGCAGATCTGGACACAGCCGATCAGGGCAGTAAAGGCATACGAAAGGTATTCCGCCCTGGGGGGCGATGAGCAAAGTACCAATCCGCCAGGGACTTACAGCGAGTGGAATATGAGTGTTTATCCGGGAGGATTTACTTTCAGCCTCACATTTTGACCGGTCTTTCTATGCAGGGTCCCGGGTGTGTCCCGGGCGGTCTGCAGTGACCAAACCGGCATGAACCGCCTGGCCGTCTGGTCGGTAAATAGCAGCCATCTGTCGGTGATTAAACCCTGAACATCTAAAACATTTCATTGCAGGGGTACTCCGGGAGTAGTTTTGTTCCATGTCATTTCAGATAATGAAAAGAATGAGAACAAAACTATTTACAACTGTATTGGTTATCCTGATCTTCATGTCGCCTGCGCTGACAGCCCAGGAGAAGCAATGGACCCTTGCAGAGTGCATCGGGTACGCGCTGAATGAAAACATCCAGGTCCGTAAGGCCGGAGTATCTGTCAGTGTTGGCGAATTAACCCTGCAGCAGGCGAAGGACAACCGTCTGCCGGGCCTTAACGCCTCTCTGGGTGAGAACCTGGGGTGGCAGCAGAAAACAGACAGCTTTGGAGAGACCTCCCTTGGGAGCTCCTCACGCACCAGCGCATCAGTCAGCAGCAGTCTGACTCTTTTTGACGGGTTTCAGCTCAGGAACCAGATAAGGCAGGCCGGACTGGACTACAAGACACTACAGTTCAGCACTGACCAGACAAAAGAGAGCGTCTCCCTGAGCATAATGAGCGCTTTTCTCCAGGTGCTGTATGCTGAGGAGAATGTGACAAACAGCCGCAATCAGGCTGACGCCACACGCGGAGAGCTGGCACTGGCATCGGAAAGGCTTAGCCTTGGCGCGATCGCCAACAGTGAGTACCTGCAGGTAAAAACACAGCTTGCAACTGAAGAGGCCAGCCTGACAAATTCGGTCAACAACCTGAAGATGGCGAAGGTGAACCTGATGCAACTGATGGAATATCCTGTTGACGAGCTGTTTGAAATAGCCAGGCCCGATATTGATGCCGTCATCTCAATTGTTCCCTCAGATGATGCGGTGGATGTCTATGAGGAAGCACTGCAGATCAAACCCCAGGTGAAAATTGCAGCGCTGAATCGCGAGAGCGCTTCCCTGGACCTTGAGATTGCAAGAGGTGGCTTTTACCCGTCCGTGTCTGTGAATGCAGGAATGAGTACCGGATTCACCCAGGCGGCAGAGATGGGCTCACAGCTTAAAAACGGCTTCTCTCCGTCGCTGGGGTTATCAGCTTCGATACCAATCTTCCGCAACAATCAAAACAAATCATCAGTTGCCAGGGCAAAGTATGGTATCACAACCGCAGAGCTTGACGAACAATACACAAGGAACCAGCTCCGCAAGGAGGTGGAACAGGCTGTCCTTGACGCACAATCGGCGCTGCTCAGCTATCAGGCTTCCATGAACCAGTATGAGGCTTCACTCGAGTCCTACAACGTTTCTGAGGAGAAATTCAAACTGGGGGCAATGAACTCAGTCGATTTCCTGATACAGAAGACCAGTCTCACATCGGCGGAAAGCAACCTGCTCCAGGCAAAGTACGAACTGGTTTACAGTCATAAGATTATCGACTTCTACAGGGGGATTGAACTGACATTTTAACGGTAATAACAGCAAACATATATATCAGATGAAAAAAAGGAACATATTCATAAGCGGGGTAATGATTGCAATGGTCCTTGTGACCATACTGTCAGTCCACAGCTGCCGGAAGAACAGCAGTTATATCTTCGAGACAGCAAAGGCTGCCAGGGGCTCAATAGTTAACACCGTAACAGCCACGGGCACACTTGAGGCTATTACATCGGTTGTTGTGGGGACTCAGGTATCTGGGATTGTAGAGAAGCTGTATGTCGATTTCAACACCCAGGTCAGAAAGGGGCAGGTCCTTGCGGAACTCGACAAGACTGCTTTGCGGTCCAGTGTTCAGCAGGCACTTGCCACCCTTGATAATGCCAAAGCAGAGATGGAGTACCAGGCATCGACCTATGAACGCAGCAAAGCTCTCCATGAGAAAAACCTGATTGCTCAGGCTGATTACGACCAGGCTAAATATAACTACGACAGGTCAAAGGCAACACTGAAGAACTCGCAAGCCCAGTATGACAGGGCATTGGTGCAGCTTGGCTATGCAACAATTTATTCTCCCATCGAAGGAGTGGTGATGAACAGGGCGGTGGATGAGGGCCAGACAGTTGCGGCCAGTTTTAACACACCCGAAATTTTTACAATCGCCCAGGACCTCACCCAGATGCAGGTGGAGGCTGACATCGACGAGTCGGATATTGGTATGGTAAGACAGGGTCAGCGTGTAGGATTCGATGTGGATGCATACCCTGATGAGAAGTTCACGGGTACGGTTGAGCAGATCAGGCTTTCACCGGTTACCACATCAAATGTTGTCACATATACTGTCATCATCAATGCCCCCAATCCTGATAAGAAGCTCCTTCCCGGGATGACAGCCAATATTGTCATATACGCGGAAGAGAGCGGTGATGTGCTAACAATACCTTACAAGGCATCGAAGTTCACTCCGGTTGCTGAATATCTTGCCAGTCAGGTTCCGGGAGTGCAGAGCCAGGCCTCAGAAGGTAATCGTTCAGGAGGAAGGACTGATGGTCAGAGTCCCGCCGGGGAGTCTTCCGGTGTAAGACCCATGGCAGCCGGACCTGACGTACCCGTCTCACCGGCCACATCTCCCGGAGCTGCCCTATCCTCCTCTTCTGAAGGAACTTCTTCCACTGCCGGTCCCGTAACAGCAACAATTGTATGGATAAAGGACGCCGCCGGGATCCGACCTGCCAGTGTGGCACTTGGCGCCAGTGACGGTGATAATATTGAAGTGAAGTCGGGTCTCAGCGAAGGCGACGAGGTGGTATTGAAAATGACTGTCGCCTCTGCAAAAGAGAAGAAGGAGAAAGAGGTAGCATCCAATCCGTTCATGCCAACCCCTTCCGGAAGAAGGAGTACGCAGAGCACAACACGCACAGGTACAAACACTGCACCAAGAAACTGACTATGAAGGCTATAATAGACATAAAGGCATTAAAAAAGGACTATCACGTTGGTGAGGTGACGGTGCACGCGCTGAGGGGTGCAGACCTGAACATATACAAGGGTGAGTTCGTGGCTATTATGGGCGCCAGCGGCTCGGGGAAGTCGACCATGCTGAATATTATCGGATGCCTTGACAGACCAACGGAAGGAACCTACCTGCTTGACGGTGTTGATGTCGCCCGTATTTCCAGGAACGAGAGTGCGATGATTCGCAACCTGAAGATCGGTTTTGTTTTCCAGTCGTACAACCTGCTGTCACGTACCTCCGCCCTTGAGAACGTTGAGCTGCCGCTCATGTACAACCCCTCAATCAAAGCCAAAGAGCGCAGGGAGAGGGCTATAGCTTCGCTGGAAGCTGTAGGCCTTGCCGACAGGATGGGCCATATGCCCAACCAGCTGTCCGGCGGACAGCAGCAGAGGGTGGCAATAGCCCGCTCGCTTGTCAATGACCCTGTGGTCATCCTCGCTGATGAGGCAACAGGCAATCTTGATACCCGGACTTCTTACGAGATCATGTCACTTTTCCAGGAGCTAAACAGGAAAGGAAAGACAATAGTGTTCGTGACTCATGAGCCTGATATTGCAAGGTGCATGACAAGAAGCGTGGTTTTTCGCGACGGACATATCATAAAGGAAGAGGAGATCATCAGCAGGCTTTACGCCGCAGAAATGATAAAAGCCCTTCCCGTGGAAGCAGAATAATTAAATAAAAACGAAATGAATCTTGGGAATCTGATAAAAGTAGCAATCAATGCTCTGAAACGCAACAAGATGCGTTCCTTCCTGACTATGCTTGGAATAATCATAGGCGTGGCTTCGGTTATTACTATGCTGGCAATCGGTCAGGGCTCCAGGAAGAGCATCCAGGACCAGATAGCCAGCATGGGCTCCAACATGTTGTTCGTGATGCCGGGAAACATGAGGATGGGAGGCGTACAGCAGGGAAGCTCTGTCTCCCAGCGCCTCACCGTCAAGGATGCTGATGCTATAGCAGCGGAGTGCGATGCAGTGATAGCAGTCTCGCCGGAGGTAAGGAGCAGTGGTCAGGCGGTGTATGGCAACTCGAACTGGCCCACCACTATTTATGGCGGCAGCGACAAGTATCTCGAGATTAGAAGCTGGAAGGTTGTCAGCGGCAGGAATATAACTGACAGTGAGGCAAATGGTTCTGCAAAGGTATGCCTCGTGGGCCGAACCGTTGCCGATGAGCTCTTCGGTGAGGGAGTGGATCCCACCGGGGAAACGGTACGTTTCAGAAACATCCCTTTTAAAATCATAGGGGTACTGGGAGAGAAGGGGCAAAACAGTTTCGGGCAGGACCAGGATGACGTCATTATAGCACCATACACTACCGTGCAGAAAAGGATACTGGCACAGACACACATACAGTCCATTCAGATGTCGGCCCGCAGTGCGGAGGAGTCTGCCCTGGCACAGTCACAGGTGGAGGAGGTGCTTCGCCGCACACACAAGCTTCGCGAAGAGGAAAATAATGATTTCGAGATCAGAAGCCAGGAGGAACTTTCAACTACAATGACCTCTGTGACTGAAATTCTTACTATCCTGCTCGGGGCCATAGCCGGCATTTCTCTCCTTGTTGGCGGCATCGGGATTATGAATATAATGTATGTTTCAGTCACCGAGAGAACGAGGGAGATCGGTCTGAGAATGTCCATCGGCGGTCGGAGCGTGGATATCCTTCTCCAGTTTCTGATAGAGTCGATATTGCTCAGCGTCTTTGGAGGATTGATTGGCATACTGCTCGGCTTTGGCGCCTCTGCCATTGTGGAGGCTCTCACCTCATGGCCGATAAGTGTCATGTGGGGATCAGTCATACTTGCATTTGCGGTGTGCACAATGATAGGGGTCTTTTTCGGATGGTACCCTGCACGAAGGGCTTCCAGCCTTGATCCGATTGATGCCTTAAGATTTGAATAATAATTTAACGGGATTAATTAGCTTTGAAGATAATATGAGGAGTGATGAAATGATCAGAAAGAGAAAGGGGCTGCCGGTTCTGCTCCATTTAACCGGATGGATAATACTTTTCATCCTGCCGCAGTTCCTGATTTCGGGAGGCCTCTTCAATGACGAGCGTACAACAAGAATCGTTCTCTTCAATACTCTTGTCTTTGTCATCCTGTTCTATGTCAACTATTTGTGGCTTGTGCCTTTCCTTGCTCAGAAGCGAAGGTGGTTCCTTTTCCTTTTCCTTGCGGCTGCACTGATGGTGGCACTCGGATATGCTTCAGGCAAGTTTTACGAGAATCTCTTCTCGCCTCCGCCCGAGGTGAGTGAACGGATCAGGGAGACGGAGCAAGGGACCCAACGTGATGATCATGGAAGGCGTCGCGGAGGGGGGATGGCACTATATAATTTCTTCATCACATCATTCCTCGTCTCGGGCTTCGCCGTAGGCATAAGATATGCCGAGAGCGCAGTCAGGAAGGAGGAGGAGATAAAGGAACTTGAGAAGGAGAAACTCAACTCAGAACTGGCACTTCTGAAAAACCAGGTCAGCCCGCACTTTTTTTTCAATACTCTGAATAACATATACTCGCTGATTGAAATAAACAGGGAGGATGCCAGGGAGGCGGTACTCAGCCTCTCGAAGATGATGAGGTATATGCTCTATGAATCAGAGCAGGGCAATACAAGGCTGAGCCGTGAGATCGAATTCATGAAGGGTTATATAGACCTGATGAAACTCAGACTCAGTGACCGGGTAAGACTGGCGGTCAGATTCCCCGAGAATTACGAGGACCAGGACCTGCCACCGCTGCTGTTCATTCCCTTTATCGAAAACGCCTTCAAGCACGGAGTAAGCTCAGTGGAGAACTCTTTTGTTGACATTGCGCTCGGGGTCGAGGACGGGATGATCACCTTCCTTGCTACCAACAGTATCAGCCGGAGGGAATCTGGCGGACCACAGTTGGATTCAGGCATCGGGCTTGACAATGTGAGAAAAAGACTTGCCCTTCTGTACCCTGGCCGCCATGACCTGCGAATAGATCACCAGGAGAAAATCTTTACCGTTCAGCTGACTGTCAGAAAATAGTCCGGACAAATAATGACAAGGGTAGTAGCCATAGACGATGAGCCCCTCGCGCTTCAGCTTGTTAAGGGATATATTGAAAAGACCCCCACTCTTGAGCTGGCCGGTGCCTTCGATAACCCGGTCGAAGCGGTAGCCTTCATCCGTTCGGCTGACGTTGATCTGGTTCTGCTGGACATACAGATGCCCGACCTCACGGGAACCGAGCTGGCACGCGTAATCGCCGGCGGACCTAAGGTAATTTTTACTACAGCCTACGAGAAATATGCCCTTGAAGGATTCAGGCTTGATGCTGTGGATTACCTGCTGAAACCTTTCAGTTATGCCGAGTTTCTCAGGGCTGTCCGGAAGGCTGAGCGGCTGATAGAGACTGAAAGCAGTCAGTTGCCTTCTCTGGAGGTTAGCAACGACTTCCTCTTTGTAAAATCAGAGAGCAGGTTACGGCGGATAAATTTTTCTGAGATTCACTACATAGAAGGTCTCAAGGACTATGTAAAGATCTGGCTGAAAGATGAAAGAAAGCCCGTCCTCTCCCTCTCGACCCTGAAGGCGCTTGAGTCCAGGCTTCCCGGTGATCGTTTCATGCGTGTGCACCGTTCGTTTATCGTCAATCTCGAAACAGTCAGGATCATAGAGCGCGGCCGTATCGTTTTCGGCGAGGTCCGCATCCCGGTCACCGACCAGTACAGGGATAACTTTCAGAAATTCCTCGACCGCAATTTCATCTGAGCACAAAGATCACAGGTACCGAGAACCAGACCGGAACGGGATTGCCGTCCTGCTTGCCGGGCTTCCACCTTGGCAGACCGCTTATTACCCGTAAAGCCTCGTTGTCAAGAAGGGGATCAGCTTTGCGGGTGACTTCCACCCTGGTGACTTCGCCAGTGGGGCTGACAACAAACCTTAGCATAACAGTTCCCTGAATCCTGTTCTGGATGGCATCCTCAGGATAGACGACCTGCTCACTGATGTACTTAAGCAGTGCTGCATTGCCTCCCGGAAAGGAGGGCATCTCCTGGACGAAGATATAGGGTTCAGGTTCTGCAGGCACTATGGGATCGATCCCCTCAATTTCGCCGGGGACAACATCGGCAGCCTGACCGTCAGTGACGCTCTGGCTCAGCACGTCAGCCGTCAAAACGCCTTCTCCGGTTGCCTGATCATCCAGGACTACCTCAGGAGGAACGAAACGGACATTGTTCATTGCATCAACCGGGGCCTTCGGGGCCGGGGGTGCTTCCGGCGGTATGGGCGGATTGAGCAGGCTGGGGTCGGGGAGAGCAATTATATCATTCCGGTTCCAGGGCTGAAATTCAACCGGATCAGCAGTGAAATATGGCACCAGGAAAAAGGAGGCACCTATAAGCAGCCCGGCCACAAGGGAGATGCTCATGGTGGATGCATACTTTCTGCGCAGATCATATGCACCGTACTCCTTGTTGCGGTCCCGGAAGATAATATCATCAAACCCGGGAACCTTTTCTTTAATCCTCTTCATAATATTAAGATTTAGGTTTATAAAATAAATGAAGAGGCGCCTCTTTGTTAACAAACATCAAAAATTGTACCACGATTGTTTAACAAAACACAAATTCATGATATGTGTCATTTATTTCTGAACGCCGCACACTATCTTTGTCACCGATATGAAAATATTTGCATAACGAATAAAACAATAATTCAATGAAAGCAAGATTTGCACTTTTAATGCTGCTTCCGCTGGCAGCAGTTATGATCCAGGGTTGTGAAGAGGAGAAGGAAGATCCCTCTGTTATTCTTGGCGCCCAGGCCAACACCACGGTACCTGGATTCTTTTCAGTTTCGCTTGATAAACGATACACTATGAGCCAGGCTGCGGACAATTCCGGTGTAATCGACATATTCTGCTTCTATGAGGCCGAGACCGGCAACAACATTGCACTTGCATCACCCGGTTCCGGAATTACGGATATTTTTACCGGTGATGACATGCCTGATAACTGGACTGTTAAGAATACAACATATTTCTTCCTTACATCACTTACTGCAGCACAGTTTAAAGCAGTACAGAACGGTGATGCACTGATAGAGACCTCGTTTGACAGCGCCAATGCCCGCAGGAAGGCAAAGGATGTGCAGGTTGGGCAGGTATGGGCGTTCAAGACCCAGGACGGCACCTTCGGTCTTCTCAATACCACAGCTGTTACTCAGGGTACGAATGGTACCGCCACCTTCCTGATCAAGACAAAATAGAACTGTCATGCTCTTAAGGGTTAAGGCAGCATTGCTTTTACTCATTCTGGCTCTTGCCGGCTGTACTCCTGATGAACAGGAGACAACTCCTCTTGTACTGCTCAGGGCAGGAAGCCCGTTCACGGCTGATGGTTCGTCAGTGGCTCCCGGAGGAGCTCTCCGGTTCGGACTCTCGGTCTCAGGTGGCGGCGGAGCCATAACCAACCTCGTTGTGAAAAGGATTTCCGACGGAGTAACCGTCACCGAGACAGACCGGGGAATGTACATCAGCTATGGGGGACTTGACACCACTCTTACGTATACAAGGGGCTACGGCCAGCTTGAGAAGTGGGTTTTTACGGTGATGAACTCCCATCGTGATACTGCCTCTGCCTCGCTGACAGTGCTCAAGGGTGCCGGCTCGGCATGGGGTGAGATAAGCTATCATCCGTCGATTAAGATTGGTCTGCAGGAGAATAATTCCCTGCCGCATTTCGTCGACCTCCATAGCGGCGCGGCGTATGATGCTGCAGGAGTGACAGGCCACGAGGCTGAGGTTGACATGGCTCTCTTCTGGTACCTAACCTCAGGCACCTCATCGCCAACCCTCACATGCCCTGCATACTCCCCGGCGCTTACCTATTACCCTCTATTCGGAACATGGAACGTAAAGAACCAGACGATGTACGATTACTATACTTCTGATAACAACCTTGTGACGCCTGCCCAGTTCGGGCTGGCTGCCAATGACAGCCTGCTTGTAAACGCATACCGGCCGGGAAGCGTCAGCGGACAGTCGAAGTTTGCCTACACGGGTAAGGTGGTGCCCTTCCGTACCGCTGACGGCAAGTATGGACTCATCCGGGTCATCCATGCTGACGAGACACCCTCAGGGGAGATGGAGATAGCCGTTAAGATCCAGAAATAGAATACATTAATACGTTTCACTGTGAGACCATCAGGATTTTTAATATCTGCATTACTCATTTTGTCGCTTTCAGCCGGTGTCTCAGCCCAGGGAACTCTTGCGGGGAGAGTCACCGGCAACCCGGAAGGCCGCCCGCTATCAAACGCTGCAGTCATTCTGGACGGCGCCGTTGGGGTCACCACCGGCAATGAAGGCAGGTTCCTGATTGAGAGGGTACCCGCCGGCACTCACACAGTGGAGGCAAGGATTCTCGGCTATATAGCGAAGAGCGAATTGGTTGATGTCAGGGAAGGGGCAACTGTGACCCTCCACTTCGACCTCGACGAGGATTTCATTGATGCGGAGGCCGTTGTTGTTACCGCCAACCGCGGCTCCGGCAGGATTGCAGATGTGCCGTCACGCGTCACCCTTATCAATTCCGCAGCAATCGCCTCAAGACCGGCTGCCACTGTTGATGAGATGCTCTCCACCGTTCCGGGCCTTAACATCAGCCGGTCAT
>Ga0209800_10004593_pt1 | contig 10103 bp, 6 predicted proteins | sample Higcelweek8metaG_FD_187174 | JGI IMG/M metagenome (GOLD analysis project Ga0209800, IMG submission 187174) | Freshwater pond sediment microbial communities from the University of Edinburgh, under environmental carbon perturbations - High... | ecosystem: Environmental > Aquatic > Freshwater >... | reverse complement strand
CATATAAAATGGCACCCTGTGAATCGGTCTTCAGCGTATCATTATTAATGATAAAAATCCCATCCTGAATAGGTAATTCCGTTTTGCGGTCGAGCATGATAAATTTTATCGTGTAGCTACCGCTCTTTCCTTTGGAAGCATGAGCTGCATGAGCAAAAAGGAACATAAGAATGATGAGCAGAAACCGGAATTTCATTGAAAATAATTTTTAAAGACTTATTATTTCCTCTTTTATTGCATAGCGAATCATGTCGGAGAGCGTGTGCAGATCGAGTTTTTTCATGATGTTTTCTTTATGCGTTTCGACCGTTCGCGGACTGATAAAAAGTTTTGCAGCAATTTCCTTATAACTAAGACCTTCGGCAAAACTTCTCAGTACTTCGGTTTCGCGATCGCTTAAAACAGCATCAGAATTGTCTTTCCGAAGTCCCTGCTGTTGTTTTTTTACATAGCTTTTATACAGAATCTGACCAACACTCATACTAAAAAACTGCTCGAATGAAGCAACAGAAGCAATAGCAGTTTTCAATTCGGACATGGATGCATCTTTCGAAACATAGCCCGAAACTCCGGTTGAGATAGCTTTTAAAATAGTTTCCTCATCCATCATGCCTGAAAAAACAAGCAGTCGCGCATCGGGAAATTTTAGGAGAATTTTTTCAGCCAGGTCAAGACCCGATCCATCCGGAAACTGTATATCAATAATGGCTACATCGAATAAATTTTTCTCCATCAGCTTAATGAAATCATTTACCGATGCCGACTCAAAAACAAGCTCCAGCGTTTCGTCGGTCAGGCACAAAAGTCTTATTCCGTCACGTACAATGGTGTGGTCATCGGCAATGGCAATTCTTGTTTTCATTTTATACAGGATTGGCTATTGGTAAAACAATTCTAAACACGCTTCCATCAGCTGATGTAGAAGCAAGATAAATGCTGCTGTTCATTTTTTTCAGCAATTCGGCAGAAATAAACAACCCGAATCCGCCTCCGCGTGAAGGCGCATCAGGCGACATTTTTCCAAACAAACGCGCAGCGACTTCTTCCGAAACACCGGGACCCTGATCACAAATATCTACAAAACAGGTATGGTCGACAGAAGTTGCACGAATCACAATCTGATCGCCCTCAGAGCTGAATTTGACAGCATTCGACAACACATTGCGCAGTACAATATGCAACAATCCTTTATCAGTCATCACGGTCACGCTGTCCGGAATTTCAGTTTCAAATTGTATCAGCTTTTCGTTCATTGCGCCATGACAATCGGCAACAGCTGCATGAATGCATTCCAACAGAAGCACGGGTTCTGTATGAACGTTGGCGCCGCTTTGCTGCGTGAGTGACCAGTGAAGCAGACCACGCAACATGTTCTGCAATTCGTTTGCTGAGGCTTCAATATCGTTCAGATATTTTTTTATTTCATGCGGCGGAAGCTTTTCAATTGCGGTATTCAGCGCCGATGTAATACGACTGAAAGAAGTCACAGGGGAACGCAGATCGTGCGAAATTATAGCAAACATGCGGTCTTTAAACATATTGATCTCTTCCAGCTGTTTGTTTTTTTCATCCAGCAGCCGGTTAATTTTTTTACGTGTATTCATTCTGTACACAAAAAACAATGCAATCACAACGGCTACAACAAATAGCAATATCAGCAGATTCCGGGTGTTGCGTATCGACTCAATGCGTCCCTCTTTCTCCAGCAAATCGGTTTTCTGTTCCTGTATCTTACGTTCTTTTTCCGAAGTCTGATAAAGCGCTTCATACTTCACCATGGCTTCGTTTTTCTGTTGGTTGAAAATAGAATCGTTGTACCGGACATACAACAACTGGTTGTCATAGGCCTGCTTCCAGTCGCCTAACATGGCATATGTTTCACTCAGATTGCGATACCCCTGCCGCATTTGATTCATGAGCCCGCTGCTGTCGGCCAGTTCTATACCACGCCTGACATATTGAATGGCTTTGAGATGATTTTTCTGAGAATTGAACAGAGAACCCAGATTGATGTACATAAACGATTCGGCATCGGTATTTCCGGCCAAACGATAGTATTGGAGCGACTTTTCGGCATACCATGCAACAGAATCAAGATTCTGCAAAGTGTAAAACATGGCAGCATAACCGTTGTACACATCAGCCAATCCGGGATAATTATTCTTACGTTCAAAAATCTTAACCGCGGCATTAAACCGTATTCGGGCATCATCCTGATGACCCTCATCAACATCAAGCACACCGATTTTATAATACTGGTCGCCGATATTAATACTGTCATGCAATTGTGCGTATATTTTCAAAGCCTGCTCATAATAGGTCCGCGATTTTTTTAAATCACCAATGCGCATATAATCTGTTGCAATACCATTGTTGGCAGCAGCCACTGCCGGACGGTTGTTTATCTGCTTTGCTTTTGAAAGAGCCGATAAATCGAGCTGCAGCGCTTTGTCATAGGCGCCATTTCTGCGCTCCGCTGCGGCCCGCGACAACAATGTATCCGGATGAACTGATTTCTGTGCAGTCGACAATAACGGCAGCAAAAATGACAGCAATATGAAACTGTAAATAATATTTTTTCGTTCTTTCATTGAATAATCAACATCTATCTGGCAAATATAACATAATTGTAAAACCAACGCACAAATTTAACAGGCCGGAAAATAAAAACCGGATTCTTCTGCTTACACAAAAGACTCCGGCCTGAAATTATTGAGACCAAATTACATTTTAATAAAACGCCCCGTTTGAATAGTATCGGTTTCTGAACATTGAATTAAATAATTTCCCGGCGCCAGCAAGCGTATATCTATTCCATTGTCGGATACAACACCCGACTGAATCATTCGTCCATGCTCATTAAAAATAATGTACCATTCCTGACTGCGGTTATCGATATGAATAACATCAGCCGCCGGATTCGGATAAACATGTAACGTAAGGTCGGCCATTTCAACAAGGTTTTCAATTCCGACACTTTGCAACTGACCACGATATAGGATAGTACTGTTGTAACCAACGGCAAACATTTTACCTGAAGGCGTTTTTGAAATATCATTCAACAGCCAATAGGTCATCCGATCCATGCTCGTCCAGTTGAGTCCCATATCGATGGAATAGGCCATCATTCCCTCCATACCACAGGCAAACACCGTATCAGCCGAAGGACAATACAATTGTGTTACACCCATATCCAAATTGGTGGCAGGTACTGACCAGGTAAGACCTCCATCGGATGAATACAGAAATCCCTGCGTATTGGTGCCGGCAACTACATGCAAACTATCAACAAAGCACACAGCATTCAGGTATTGGCTGGTACCTGATGTTACCACAACCCAGGTCTGTCCGCCATCGGTGCTTCGATAGATTTTTCCACTTTGACCAACACAAATTCCTGTGCTGCCATTATAAAAATCAATATCGTACAATCCTGTTGTAAACCCGGTGCTGATGCTGTTCCACGTTGATCCGCCATCGGCGCTGGTAAGAACCGTGCCAGCCCATCCACATGCAACCGCGAATGAAGGATTTATTTTTTTTATGCTATACAGAATATTGGTCGTTCCCGACACAAGCGAAGTCCAGGTTGCGCCGGCATCGGATGTTTTCAGAATTTTTCCGCCACCCGCACAGGCCAATGCTTCGGTACTGCTGACCAATTCAATATCATAGATCTCCTGAAAGGTTCCTGCAGGAATGCTGTCCCAGTCAAGGCCTTCGTTTTCGGTCCTGAACAAAACACCATTGGACCCTGCCACAACACCGGTCTGATCGTTGAAAAAAGCAAGTGCATTCAAACGCACCGCCTGAGTCATCCGATCGGTGGTGAGATCAGCCCATGTGTTTCCGGCATCAATAGAGCGATACAGGCGGCCACGTTCGTTTCCGGCAAACACAAGGCCTGCGGCGTTGGCATAAATACAATTCATATAATCATAGTTTGGATTATAGCACTGAATCCAGTTTGTACCACCATTGGTGGTTTTGAAAATGGTACCATCGGCACACAAATAACCGGTAGATGCATCGGTAAAAAATATGCCGTTAAAATAATCATGGGTGCCAACCGATTGGCTGGTCCAGCTTGTGCCGCCGTTGGTGGTTTTGTAAATGGCTCCCCAGTCACCGGCCATCCAGCCTGTATTTTCATCCGAAAACCAAACGCATCTGAATGTCTCGGCCTGATAGGTATCAAGCTCAGTCCAGGTTGCACCTCCATCGGTGGTTTTCATGAAATAACCATCATCGGTTGAAACATATCCGGTAGTAGCTAAAGGAAAATAGATGTCGGTAAAAGTTTCTGTCGATCCGGTGCTAACCGCCGTCCATGTGTCGCCGCCATCGTTTGTTTTGATCATCACGCCGTAATCGGCAATGATAAATCCGGTTGAATTGTTCAGAAACCAGATGCCTGAAAAATCATCGCTGTTGAATGTGGTGTTGATCACATTCCAGGTTGCACCACCATCGGTGGTACGCACAAATATCCCCTGAGAACCGCATGCAAAGCCATGTGAAGCGTCGCTGAAATGCAGATCGGTGAGATAACCAGACGCAATTGTCCCTTCCAGCGTCCATGTTGCACCGGCATCAATTGTTTTCATCAGTGCTCCTCCACCGGTTATAGCAAAGCCATCGTTGGCCGAAACAAAAACGATGTCGTTGATCGGATCACCCTGTAGCTGTGGGTTGAGCCAGTTCCATTGCGCCGTTGTGAGCAAAGGGACGATCAGCATTGTAAGAAGAAAAATTGTTTTCATAGTGTTCTGTTTTCTTTAAGTTCACTTACCATAATGTGCAGCAGTATCTGACGTGCTTCGGCGATTAACTGTTTCTCCTGTCCGCCACATTGTTCAAGCATCGTTGCGTCAATTGTGTCGAGACTATTCCATGCTTCCTGAATTTTATTCTGCCGGATACACCTTTGCACCTTCCGCAATTGTTTATTGACCTGTTCAGCCGTCGAACTGTCTTTCATAAAAATCGGATTACTGTTTTATTATTTGCTGAACAAATTCCGCTATCCTCAGATAATACACGCCCGGCTGCAGCGCTGAAATATCAATCGTTTCGGGGCCATTGATTTCAAACGAAAGGACCTGATTGCCGCTGGTGCAAAAGATCTGCACTTGCTGTGGAAACGTCATTTCGAGCGGATTTACAACAATGTTGTTCGTTGCCGGATTTGGATATATTTTGATATCCGAAGTCTGTGACTCATCCAAAGATTCAATCAGAACATAATATACCGTGCAGGTTATATCATTTTCATACTCGTAAGGCACCATTGTGTCGGCCGGCGAGGTGTAAGACGCAACAGTATTATATGTAATATTTGCGGTGCCGATTGTCAGCCAAAGGCTATCGCCACTGTCGAGCCAGGTGGTACCATTGTCAATGCTCCACTGCGCACCAGCACTTACAGCGCCGGCAGGTTCAATATCCACACGAAGTTTACAGTATGGCAATTCGACTGAACCCATATCAACATGAGGGCCTCTGATTCGCGCGCGGCCATCGTTGTCGGATAGAAATTCCTGCGCCATTCCGGTTAAGTACGGAGAATCATCGCCGGTATCGAGGCAAGGTGAACCAAGCGCGGGGCCTGCATTGGAGTACAGCGTCAACATTGGATCCGCATCTATATTTCCGCCCAGATCAGTTCCAAAACCAGTAATCCATGAAGCACCGCTACCACTGCATCCTTCAATATCACTATACGAAATATTCAAGTTGCTGCTTCCTTTTTCCACCGACAGATTAGCTGCCGGCAGATTGTCATAAATAATACAATTTTGAAGTGTTACAGTGGGCATTCCTGAAATAAATAAACCGGTCCCTGCAGCTGCAATATTATGTTCGTTATTAATTATTGTTGTATTCAAAAGGGTAAGGTCATCCGATGTAAAAATAGCACCACCACCCAGTGTTGACAAATTATCATGAAAAGAGCAACTCACAAAAACCGGCGAGCCTGAAACGGCATAAACAGCGCCGCCATATCCATCGGTCGTAAAATTATTAAAAAATGAGCACCCGTAAACAACCGGCATAGCATTGTTGAGCAGATACAGTGCACCCCCATGATTATCGCTTTCTCCTGAATCAAATGTGCAAAATTCTATCCGGCTGCTGCCACCGCTAATAAGCATCATTCCTCCGGTATAAGCAGAATAACCGTGATAAAAATAACAGTTGCTGACAATACTGTTGCTGTTGAAAAGCGCTATAACACCACCTTCCGAAGCTGCATCAAATTCGAAGTAGCAATTGTTTATTGTCGCTGAAGCATTTTTGATTAAAATTCCGCCACCATAACCAAAATCGCCTGCACCCCATGCTGAACCATTCGTAACAAAAAATCCATCCAAACACGTACTGGTATCACAACCTGCATCAGCTATCAAAACATGATATGATCTGTGACTACTTGCATGCAATCCATCCAGAATTGAAGTAAACGCAGTATTCTGTCTGTCGCTGAGAAAATTCTCCCATCCTGAAAAACTGCCAAACATTTTTACGCCAGGTTTCAATTGAAAATGGTAGTAATAATCAGTGGCGCCAAGCCCATGTGCATCAGATGGCGTGTACGTTCCCTGAGCCACCCATATCTGATTGCCTGCCGACGCGACAGCAATGGCATCTTCGAGCGACACAAAAGCATTCGCCCAGCTGGCTCCGTTGTTGTTGCCCATCGCCGATGCATTCACAAAAATAATTCCCCTGAACTCATATGCCCCCATATCAACCGTACTGTTTACAATGCGCTGAAAATTATCGTAATCAGTACTCACCCAGGCCGGAACCGAGTCGTTTATGCCCGCATTAATAACAGGGCTTCCGGCTGTAGGCCTGAAGTCAGTATTCGAAGTGCCTTCCAATAATGGATTGACGCTGATGTTGCCTGTTCCGCTATAGCCTCCTTCGATGCATGAATAACGCACAACCGGACTGCTGCTGATGTTTGCAATAGCGGTTCCGCAACTCCAGATAATGCTGTTCACAATACTTGGATTACTGCTGTTGTTTGCAATACCACCTGCCATCGGAGCAGTATTCCCGTAAACAGTACAGTTGATAACAGATGGCATGCTGCCGGCATCGTTCAGCATTGCTCCTCCGGCTGAAGTGGCCGTATTTGCAGTGAAAATGCAGTTGTAAAAATCAGGATGGCTATTGGTGTTCAGCACTGCTCCTCCATAATTACCACTTTGGTTTCCCTTGAAACGACAATTAAAAAAAACAGGATTTGAAAAACCGCTGTTCACAACAGCTCCACCATACTCATCGGTTAAATTGCTCTCGAAATAGCAATATCTGACAACCGCATGACATGAATCAATATTGGCCAATGCACCACCATTGTCGGCAGCGGAATTTGAAACAAATCTGCATGCATGAATGACCGGACTTGAGTTCAATGAATTCAATATTGCCCCCCCGGTTTCAAGAGCAGCATTTTGAATAAAATCAGTTGTTGTTATTGATGGTGAACATTTAATATTATATATGCCTCCTCCACGCAGTGCATGATTGGAAACAAAGCGACACTTGAAAATATTCGGAGTAGCCTCATCATTGCACATGCCTCCGCCCCTGTTGTTGTTGCCTGCAATTCCATCAGCATTTCCATCACGTATTGTAAAACCATTTATGACAGCAGTGCTGTCAATCATCATTGTAGTTTCATGATATATGACATGATAACAGTTATCGTTCAGAGAAGAGACTGTATTAATGTCTCCCGAAAGAATGCTTAAATACATTTCGGGATTCCGGTCGCCAAACGTTGGCGAACCACTTGAAGCAAATCCTCCGTATAATGTTACACCATTTTTTAATCGAAAAGATAAAGCTCTGTTATCTGTAATATCCCATTGCCAGGTTGGAAAATAAGTACCTTCGGCAACCCAGACCTGATTTACACCCGCAGCCATAATGGCTCCATGCAGGTCCCCTGTGGCCGTTGCCCACGAAGAGCCATTTCCGGTACCACCTTGTTTTACATATACAATGCCTGCTGTCGGAACTATTTGTCCAAAACCGGCAACAACGACTACAAGGCAAAAAACAAAAAACATGGTCAGCTTTTTCATCGTATTGAATTTTAAACAAAAATATCGTCTTCCTCTTCATTCAGAACTCCGTAATTTTCCGGATTATAAACACGCAAAACCAGTAATTTTCCGGATAATCAGTCAAAGTTCATCGCAATACATTTGTTATCAAAAAAACAAAAACTCTGAACCATGAAAAAAATGATTAAGCTGGTGGTGGTCGTTCTTCTGCAATTTCTGCTTATTGATGCGCAGGCTCAGTACTCACCAAACATCGTTTATCCCTCCGGTGGTGGCGCAACACAGGAATACTACCCGTTTGACGGGAGTTACGGATTTTCTTACAACACCTCTATTTACAACAAATCCAACATTGGAGTCAGTGGAAATTTGACGGAAATCGGGTACTATGTTGCAACGCCATGCAGCGACAGTGTTATGGTCACCATAAAACTGGAGGAACTGAACAATTCCGAATTCGGCGGTTATGACACCTGGGGCGGAGTCTCGACCAATGGATTTCAGGTTTTTCAGCAAAAGGTTGCGTTTACTTCAATGGGTTTCTACTTTTTCGATCTGGAAGTTCCATATTATTATGACAGTACTTATAATCTGGGTGTTTACATTTCATGTGCATGGGGTGGTACAGGACCGGTTTCACCTCCAAAATTTGCCTGCACCACAGTGGATTCAGGAACCGACTTTGTAAACATGGCATGGGGACAGGATAACTCATTTCCGATCAGCCAGCTGAGTCAGCTAACAAACCACCTGCCTTATGTAGCCCTGAAATTTAATGCACCAACACCTGCGGTTATTTCCAGTTTATTAACAGACTGTGACGAATCGGAATTATTTTGCATAGCCATTGGCAGCACCGACAAAGTACTTGTTGCCACAAACAACTCTGGGACTTTCGGTGAACCGGGATGCGGATTGACATACACAGCGGGCGATACCCTGAGCGATGGCTCCGAAATTATTTATGCCGGAGATGACATCACCTTTAACCATACCGGATTGCTGCCTGCAACAATGAACTACTACAAAATCTGGTCGTATGATACATATAAAATTTACAGCGAAACCGGTAATGAAACCAGTCTTTTAAGCAATTACAACATCCCATACACTACAAACTTTGATGGTGGAAGTGGCCTGCCAAATGGTTTCTCAGGCGGATGGGCCGTGATGCCTGATCATGGCGAAACCGATCAGGGAATTACTGCTGAACTAACACCTTCGGTCACTGTCAAACATGCAAATTCTCCATATTTCTGTGGTTTAACCACCAATTCCAAATTCGTTTTCGACTACCGCATTGTCAATATTTCAGGATACCCGAATACCGGTACTCCCGCCGCAGACATTGATTCAATAAACATTAAAATGCTTGATCCGGTTAGCGGAACATACTCAGCCATCTATTCCATCAATCCATCCAATCATATTGCATCAAACGATTTCACCCATGTAGAAATCCCTATTGGTGCCTATTCCGGAGGCCTGACGAAAATGATAATATCAGCATACAGCGGCACTGGATCTTATTTTGTCGATATTGACAATTTCGCCATCACCGATCCGTCAGGCATTGCCGATAATACAGAAAACAGTTTGAATATTTATCCGAATCCAGCCAATAACGTATTGAATGTAGTTGTAAATGAAGCCGGGCAAATCAACATTTTTGACATAACCGGGCAGACTATGTTACAGATGGAAAGTGCCGGCAATGAAACACGCAGCATTGACATCCGTGGACTGAATTCAGGTTTGTATCTGATTCAATCAACAAACGGGACTGCAGCCCGATTTATTAAAGAATAATTTATTCCAACATACACATGTATTTACTTGAAGCTCCGGACCACCCGGAGCTTCTTTTTTGCCGGTTTATAAAATGGCAACTCCTGACTTTCATTTTATATGGCTGACCATCTAAATCCGGCTTCCGGCATTAAAGAGCTGATAATAAACATACAACTATCATTTGCGTTTTCAATAATAATTGTACCTTTGCACTCCTAATTTGCGGAT
>Ga0209800_10004592_pt1 | contig 10106 bp, 10 predicted proteins | sample Higcelweek8metaG_FD_187174 | JGI IMG/M metagenome (GOLD analysis project Ga0209800, IMG submission 187174) | Freshwater pond sediment microbial communities from the University of Edinburgh, under environmental carbon perturbations - High... | ecosystem: Environmental > Aquatic > Freshwater >... | reverse complement strand
CAAACTGCCAAAAAATATACTACCAACTATTTTATATTATTCCTACATCACCTACATAATTCTTTAATAGTTTTTATATACAAAATTATTAAATGAAAACAATTGTTTTTCTCCACCCCCATTTTCTCAAACCAGCTGGGGCCTCAAAAGTAGTCCTTGAATTCGCCTCTCGTCTTCAAAAACATTTCAAAATAATTATTATCACCATCAAAACCAATCCCCAAGTTATTTCCTCTTATCCCGGTTTAAATATAATTAATCTTGGCGGTCCCACCACTGGCTCACTTTTGTTTTGGGCAACTTTTCCGCTATTTCTACTTCGACTCCACGCCACACTCAACAATATTCCCAGCAGAATAATTTTCGCCCATTCCCTGGCTATCTACTGGACATTATTCTTACCCAAATCGGTTTTATATTTCCACGATCTCGGTTTTCCCTATTCGGATTCAGACGATGAAGCCAATGGCCTACCTCAACCATACAGATTAATATCCAAAATTGTCAAACCTATCTTTTACTTCCTGAACCAATTGATTATTAATAACTCCAACTATTTCATGTTTAATTCTCATTTTTCAGCAAATTACTTTCGACAAAAATATGAACACAAAGCAGATGCTGTAATAAGTCCTGGAATTGATTCAAAATTATTTAGACCATTACATCATAAAGAAAACATGGTTTACACTCTTGGCCGACTTGAAAAAGTAAAACAAATTGACAAAGTAATTCATGGTTTTAGTCAATATTGCTCTGATTACCATAACACCACAACCAAACTATTTATTATTGGCAACGGTATCCAAAAAAAAGAACTCATAAGCTTAAGTCAAAAACTAAAAATCAACAATCAAATAAATTTTAAAGATAGTTTATCTCAAATTGAGGTGGCAAGTATTGCTGGAAAATCAAAAATTGGGATTTTTTTTAGAACAAACGAACCTCTTGGAATGGCTGCTATGGAATCAATGAGCTGTGGCACACCCGTAATCGGCGTTAACAATGGAGGTATTGCCGAAACAGTTGTTAACAACAAAACAGGAATACTTATACCACCAACTTCAAATGCTATTTCAAAAGCGCTCAACCTCTTACTCTCAGACAAAAATTATTTAAAATTACTTTCCACAAACTCAGCAAATCACATTCGGTCAAACTACAGTTGGGATAAGTCAATCACTCAGCTTAAAACCTTTTTTGACCAAATTAAACTTTCTTATTAAATTCATTCCTACCTCTTTCCACAAAACATAGTTATTTTTCTGTGAAAAGTCATCTGCGTCAGTATTTCCTTCAACTTTTTTTGGATCTTTTAGCGGTACTTTCATTGCAGTAGTTTCCATTTCGGAAAACTTACTCCCAAACTTAGTATGAGTAGCATCAGGCCTATTAAATCCGATATTTTTAACTAAATTTTTATTAGGAATAATTCCCAACATTCCATTATTCCACATCATCCAATTCCACTGATAATCCCAAGCCGAATTAATTTCTTTGCTCTTAATTCCTCCAAATATCAACTTCCAATATATACGATCAAAAAACTTATTAAAAAATATATTAACTCTATCTTCGTCATAGTCACTCAATTCAATATCATATAATTTCCACGCTCTTCTCCACGTTGCCCAACCACAGGAATGACTATATCTCGAAAAATAGTAATCTCCTTTACCTCTCTTTGTTCCAAACTGGAAATTATTACCACTTATACTTCCCACCCTGTTATCATCTTTATACTTATCAAGAAGTTCCTGACAATAATAAAAAAAGCTTTTATCCGCCAACACATCATCCTCCAATATAATCCCCATTTCTTCATTTTCAAAAAACCAATTCATTGCTGCCACCGGCCCATACTTGCACCCCAGGTTTTTCGGCTGATAATTTATTTTCACTTCACAACCCTTTATATTTTTCACAATCTTTTTTATTTCATCCAAGTTTTTCTTATCGTCTTCCCTTCCAGCTCTTGCTCCATCAAGCCCCACATAAATTCTTTTCGGATTAACCTCGAGCACTCTGCTCAAAACTTTTTCAAACAAATCTGGCCGATTAAATCCAATTAACAATACTGGCGTATTTAGTCTTTTTGATGACATTCCTAATTCCTATTATAATAAATAAAACCACCATACTCACAACAAACTCTGCCAGCCAAAATTTTCCAATCAATATATAGGCAAAATTATTGGTGTATGGATGAAGGGCGAAAATTAACATCGAATTCATCCCAATACTATTTAAAATATTTAATTCAACTTTTCTAAAAATAAATATTAAAACCAATATTATTGCCAAAGCATAAATCAAGCTGCCTACAGGCTCAATTGCAATCTTAAATGCCATATTCAACTCCGGCATCTTGATCAAAAATAGAGCTAATATCAAAATCCAACTCTTATTCAAATATTTTTTAGCCAATAACCCCAGTATTATCCAAGTCGTTGCCATCATCGCTTTATCTATTCCAAAACACCAAATCTCTTTTCTATTTGCCATCAAGAACCACAAACCAGCTCCAATTAATAAAATAACCAAATCACTCTTAATAAATTTTTTAATCAATATCGCCAAGTTTTTCGACCAGAACAATGCCGGTAGAAACCATAGTACAAATCCATATGTATGTATTTTCCCCGCATCCATCCATAGCAACAGCGACACAATTTCGTCTTTTATCGAAAATGTCGAATAGATGTATTCAAAATTGGGCCATAATTGTCGTTTCAAAAATTCAACTACAATCGCTATGGTACCGAATATAAAATATGGAACCATCAGTCTTCTAAAATCAGTTTTTACCGATTCTTTCAAATCGTTCCTGTTAAGCAGATAACCCGATAAAAAGAAAAACAATGGCATGTGCCAGGAAAATATAAAGTTAGTCAATGGTGTTGCAATATGTCCCAACACCACCGCCAATATTCCGAAACCTTTTACTCTTTCTATCCAACTTATTTTATCTTTGCCCATAATTTTGAAGCCCAAATTATCATTTCAATTCCCAAAACAGAAGCTATTCTATTTTCTATTCGTATTTTTCGATATTCTTCCAAGACCTCCTCAGTCCTATCCTTCCCAATTCCACCCTCAACCCAAGCCGCCACAACCACATCCTTCATCACCACCCCTGGCCATGATTTATGAGCCCTTAATAGCAATTCGTAGTCCATTGAATACTTACAACTTACATCAAACATTCCGTATTTTTTAAAAAATTTTCGATGTGTGAATAATCCCTGATGGGGGAGTCCCATCTTATATATCAACTTCCATTTACTAAAATTCAAGCTCGATGTATACCGAATTTTCCCATCCTCGCTAACTCTGTTTATCCGTCCACAAACTAACATTTCATCTTCTATTCCTTCCATCATTTTTTCAAGAACGGTTTTATCCCACAAATAGTCGCTCGCTCCAATAAAATACAAATAATCTCCCGTTGCCGATTCTACTCCTTTATTAAAGGCATCACTAATTCCCTTCGCTGGAGCCTTTATTACTTTAATATTTTTATCGGATTTTACTCCACACTCCGCACCATCCACGATTACCAATTCCCAATTCTTGAATGTCTGTGTGGTTATGCTCTTAATCGTTCTTTTCAAATGCTCTGGCTTGTCTTTGTAAGTAGCCACAATTACTGTAACCTTAACTCTATCTTCCATTTCTCACTACCTCCTTATACAACTTTATATATTGCTTTGTTATATTTCTAATATCAAACTTCCCAACTGCCGTATTCCTCGCCTCCTTGCTCATCATTCCATTCAAATTATTTTTTAAGACATAAGAAATTCCTAATGCAAAATCAAAAGGATCAAATGGTTTGGCTCTGTATCCATTAACTTTATGATCAACGATGTCTTTCAAGCCCGTTGTATCAAAACAAACAACCGGAGTGGCACAAGCCAACGATTCTGAGGCAGTCTGCCCAAAAGACTCCATTTTTGAGGGAACGCACATTACATCACTTGAATTATAGATATCAACCAGCTGTCTGACAGTGTTTATAACACCAAAATTTATAACTTCAACACCATCAATTACCAAATTATTGCTAGAGCCGAATGTAGTCACGACATATTTATCTTTAAAATCTTTATCCTTTAACAATATTTCTATCGCCACTTTAAAATATTCGAATCCTTTCCGCTTATCAACCAAAGCTCCTGAAGCACCAAACAATATGATCTTCTTATCTAACGGTAAATCCAACAATTTACGAACTTTAATTTTGTTTTTAGGTTTAAAACAACTTACATCAAGCCCATTTGGTATCACTTCTATCCTAGATTTATTAAACAAGATACTTTTCGAAGCCACCTCTTTCATCCATCTACTGGGTACAACAACTACGATTTTCATCTGTTTCCAAGATTCATATTTTCTTTTCCAAGACCACCTCTCAAATGCTGAGACATGTTTTTGGCTACCCGTCCAAAAACTATTGTTGTATTTTTCATCATCAATATAATGCTCTGATCCTAAAAATGGCCACATATCATGAAAAGTCCATACAATTGGTTTAGAAATATTTGACAAGTCTTCGGGTTTTAAGAAATTATTCCCCAACCAATTAAGATGAATTAAGTCAGGTTTCTCTACCTCAATAATTTTTTTATCAAAAGTAGATGTCAGATTAAATGATTGATAACAATTGTTAACCGATTTAAAAATTTTTCTAAGTAAAAAATCCCAATACTTCGATAATTCTATCTTTATAAAACCTCTAGTACTTCCCGCAACAACTACACCACGATCAACAGTCTTTTTTACCTGTACTCCATATCTCACAAATGCCCCAGTCATCAATAACCCTTTATACAGTCTATGAACAGCTATTGCTGCACCACCATCAATATCGAAAGTATTTAATAACAGCACCTTCATTTGACAGATTGGAGAAAATTTAACAATGGATATAAAATCTTTGCCAGGTACTTACATACTGAAATCAGTAATAAATTAGCCTTAGCTTTAGTGTTCTTATATATATAGATATAACCGCCTGGAATAGCTTTTATTAAAAAATATCTATATAAACCTGAAAAAAAGTTAAAAAAGTATCTTAAATAAAAATTACTGGGCAAATGACACTTAATTACCGGATAAAAACAACTTCCGACAATCAAAATGCCTTCTCTTTTTATTTGCACTTTCATGTTTTCTAATGTTTTTAATGGATCCGGTAAGTGCTCCAGCACATCAGTACACACAATACAATCGTATTTTTTATCAATCTTGGTAATGTATTTTATATTCTTCATATTGCGTATCAATTTCAAAGCAGATTCTGAAGGATGAGGCTCAAATATATCAACGTTAATTGTTGGATTACTTGTTGCAATTAATCGTGCTAAAGTACCGAAACCACCTCCAAAGTCTAAGATACTCTTTATTTTAAATTTTTTACCATTTTCCCTTATCCATTTATCAATTAGCTTTCTATTAGCGACTGATTCTTTGTCTATTTCTACAAACAATCCGTTTAAACCCCATATGGGATGAGCGTAAAACCGGTCTATTCGATGCAGATTTTCTGGTTTATTTGAATATCCACAACCGATTTCATCCCACACTTGATCCATTAATTTCCAAATATCGACAACTGTCAAACTTTCAACCTTTTTACCATTTAAAAACTTTGCAAGTATGTTTTTTTCAGAAGCCGTCAGCATGTTTTCAATATTCATAGATGATTTAAGAAATATTTAATCTTATCGAGAAATCCTACCTTAAAAATATTCTCATACGCAATATGATCAGCTCTTTCATTCCAGATAATTTTCGCGGGTTTACAACTAATCTCCATTGAATTAGATTTAAATACATTTCTTGTCTGAACCGTGGTATGAGTACCTTCATCTCCGAATCCTATGTTTTCAACTAAATTATATTTCGGACAAATTGCTAATCCTTGGTTCTTCCATAAAGAATACATCCACTGGTAATCCCATGTATCGACGTTGCCGTTGTATGTTTTATCCATAAGTATCGTCCAGTATCTGCTTATTTCTCTATCTTTCCAGATTTTGGTTACTCCCTTATCCGCCTTAAAATATGGATAAGATCTCATTTCAACATCATACAATTTCCAAGCCCTTCTCCAAGTAGCCCAACCCCAAATATAATTATTTTTAGAAAAATAATAATCACCCCTCATCTTCAATTTTCCCATCAAGAAATTATCTCCCGAAATATGCATTATCGACGCATTATTACGATACTCTACTAATAAATCTTTACAAAATTTAAAAAAACTTAAATCAGGAAGACAATCATCTTCCAATATTATTCCCTCCTCAACATTCTCAAAAAACCAATCGATTGCTCCACTAACAGCATACTTACAACCCAAATTTTCATCTCGATATAGCTTCTTTACTTCACAATCCCAATCAACACCATTATCAACTATTTCTCTTGCCAATCTGCAATTTTCAACATCATCCACTCTATTTTTTCTCGGCCCATCTGCGGCTACAAATAAATACTTCGGCTTAATTTTCCTTATCTGCTCAAAAACTCTCTTTTCGGTTTCTGGTCGATTAAAGATTAGAAAAAGTAATGGAATATGGTACTTATTTTTTAGCACAATCCTGTTTTCTAGTTAACATACCGTAATCGTAACAAAATTTTGCTAAAAAATGATATAAGAATTTCTGAAACTTATCAGTTAATATAAAAACAATACTTGCAAACATGCCCAATATATCTGACATCATAAATAATACAGATATATAACGACTCCTTTTTATATTTACAGAATTAACACCTAAATAGTAGTTATTTAAAAGCATCCATCTTAGTGATAATTTAAAATCGTTCACTAAATGGCTAACTTTTATTCGCGGAACATAATATATTGAGTAATTGTGATTAATTAATCTCATCTGTAAATCTACTTCCTCACCATATCCAATCTTATTACCACTCATACCTAATTTTTCATCAAAACCACCAACACACAACAAAACGTCCTTACGAAAAATCATATTAGTTCCAGTGATACAAATATTTTCTAAATCTACTTTTACAATTTCATCACCGTAGTTTAGCTTACCGTAATTATCCGGAAACCACTTTGGGATACTTCTATTCGCCATTCTATCGTAAGGACCACCAAAAGCCAAAGGAGCATAATCACTACCGGCAAAATTTAAAATTTCTTCAACCCAGTCCATATTCGCAACTGCATCATCATCAATATATGCTACATATTTGCCCTTAGATTCTTTAAATCCTCGATTGCGAGAGCTGCTTAGTCCTTGGTCTAATTCGACAAAATAACGCCAAATAGAATATTTCTTAAGAAATAAACTAACAACTGCTTCAGTATCATCAGTTGAATTATTGTTGACAACAATTACCTCAAATTTACCTTTATCAGCAGTCTGATTCGCCAATGAAGTTAAACAATTCACAAGAATGGCGCATCTATTATACGTACATACAACAATAGTTAACTGAAGTTTATTTTTCACTATAATTCCTTATTACATCTTCATAGTAATTAATCAACCGACTGACAATTATTTTTGGCTCTAAACGCGATACTGTAGCCTTTGCGTTAACTTTCAAGAAAGCTTTCTGCTTATTACTCATTTTTAAAAACCTTAATAATGTATTTTTTAAGCTTGAAGGGGATGCTGGGATACACAATAATCCGTTGAACCCGTCGGTTATAAGTTGGTCCATACTAGTTCCTTTTGTGCCAATCACAATTTGCCCCAAAGCCATTGCTTCTATACAAGTATTTGGGAAATTTTCAATTCTGGAAGGTAGAATTGTTACCGATGCATTTCTGATTAATGGGTACAGCTCGTCATGTCTCAATTTATTAAAGTACATTATTCTATTTGAATATTCACCAGCTTGTCTATATACATAACTCATCATCGAGCCTCCATCAAACCCCATATCTTTTCCTACAAAGACAAAATACAGCTCCTTTTCCTTAGTAAATAATGAATGGATAACATCTGCGATATCTTTCACTCCTTTAAGTAAACCTACTGATCCAAAAAACAAAACATAATTTGATGTTACATTTTTAACTTTGTTACATGATTCCAAACTCTCATCGGTGACGTCCAAAACAAAAGGTGATTCGATAACTTTAACTGATTTTTTTATTACTTTTTTAACTATATTCGCAATTAAAATACTTGGTCCATATACTGAATTTACTTTCTTCATAGCAATCTCTTCAAATTTTTCAGATAACCATGTGTCTAAACTGGGATAAGTAATTCCGTATGATTCTCTAATTAACGGTTGATATCCTGATAATCTTACAACCGTAGGAGCAGTTGTTATGGAAAACAACCCTGTCGCTAAATAACTAGAGTATTGAACAATATCGATTTTTTCCAATTTTTGAATATTCCGAAGTTTTCCATTCAAGCAATAGCTAAGCCATACAACACCTAAAGTTTGGCTAAATAACCCAAGTGTTATCAAATTAATAATAGAAATAAACTTATTGGCTTTATTCACCCTAAATACCGTTATACCTCTATAGACGAACTCTTCGTTCTTGTTTGACGATACAATTACAAACGGTTCATGGCCTTGGCATATTAATGACAATGATATTCGATATATATAGTTGGCTAAACCTCCATCAAAATTATCTTCAGTAACAAATTCTGATGTAACAAAGGCAATTTTCATTTATTTACCTTTCTTAAAGGACTTTAAAAAATCATCAACATGCAATTCTTGCGGCCAAAAATGACCAACATGCCATTTACTATCTATATCCCAATAACCAGGACATTCATGAACCATCCAATCAACAAAAGCATAACTTATCTCATTAACTAATGGTTGGCCTTTATCATTCACTAAAAAATCATATGCCATACTTTGAAAACCGCACAACTTGGAAGTCTTTAAAGCAATCAACACAGCTTTAAGGGGAATATTCTTCGGATCAACAGAAAAATTACCACTCCCAGAAGCCCTAAAATCATTAGGCCTATTATGTCTTATATACCCAAACGCCCTACCCCCTATAACCGTAATTCTTATATCATTACTATTGTTTGGTAAAAATTCTTGAGCGTATAAATAATTTTTCTGTATAAGATGATATGCAGGAAGTCTTGGGTAAACACCGTTAACCATATAATTAACACTATCAAGCAAACGATGAGGAAACTCTGCAATAATATTTTTTATACCTCTAATTCCCTTAAGTGAGTATTCGTTTAACGTATAAGGTACAATACCTCTTTTAAAAATATTATCTACATATTTCTTTGCATCATTCTTATCACTAATTTTTAATACATTTGACGAACCAGCGCCAACTGACAATTTGAATACTTTAGGATATTTGGTTTTATCAAAAAATTCTCTTGCGTCCTTGTGATTCCAAAATACATAACTTTTTATTTTTGGGACGTTCATTGATTCTAGTAAATAGTGTTGTGACACTTTTTCATCAAAATGCCATCTTGTTTTAAAATTTGGGAAAACTTTAATATTACATACATGTTCAATCGTATCCAATATTCTTGGGGCAGAAATTTTATCATCAGGCATATGCAACCAATGCCACATTACACCATCGCATTTTAATGCTTGCTCAAATCCACTTTTAGTCTTTAAATCTACCACCACGACTTCTTGGTTTTTGCTCCTTAATGATTCAATCCATTTTTTTGAAAAATTCCCTTTAAAATCGTTTTTTACATGATGAACAGCAATTTTCATTTTCTTAGTTTACAAGATTTTTCCAACCTTTTGGTAACAATACATTTTTACCAAATAATTTTCTAAAGTCATTTAGAAGATATTCGTGGCCAGCAAAACATACCATTGTGTTGCTATTTTCCTTTACAACTGGCCATATTCTAACCTTTCTAGCGTTGAATAACATTGGTATTTTATTATAATCCATGTTCATAATTGCCGCATGCACCATATCTGAAGCAACTGAGTTGTCGGTGTATGTAATGAAACCAATCATTTTTGGTATTGGAGCTAGAGGACCTTCTCCTTGCCCGCAAACCATAGCATCGGTTAGAGAATATATCTTTCTTTGAGGTATATGCCCCATCATACCATCAATCTTCCCGTACACAAGG
>Ga0209800_10004585_pt1 | contig 10114 bp, 8 predicted proteins | sample Higcelweek8metaG_FD_187174 | JGI IMG/M metagenome (GOLD analysis project Ga0209800, IMG submission 187174) | Freshwater pond sediment microbial communities from the University of Edinburgh, under environmental carbon perturbations - High... | ecosystem: Environmental > Aquatic > Freshwater >... | reverse complement strand
GCCCTCGTGCTTGGCCGCGGAGTATGCGGGCACTTCCTGTTCTGTGAGGTCTTTCCAGTTCAGGATGGCCGCCCGCACATCTTCTTGCGAAATATTATCGAGCGTCTTTTCTTCCAGCACCGCACCTTCCATATCGAAGGTGTCGGTTGTGACGCCGAGGCGCATGGCGCCCGAATAGACTTTGGCGCCACTGGTAAGGTACCCCGCCACTTTTGTGGCCTGCCCGAGCATGACCAGCAGCACGCCTTGCGCCAGCGGGTCCAGGGTGCCGGCATGGCCTATTTTGCCCTGGCCCAGGCCGTGCTTGATGCTGTTCAGGCAGCCTGCGCTTGTGGGGCCGCTCGGCTTGTTGAGCACCAACAGGCCGTCGAGCTGCCCGGCGCTACGTTTGCGGTGTCTGCCCATGCTATTTACCTACACCAGTTGCAGGCCTTCGCCAAGTGCCTTGACGAGGCGCGATTTGGTGGAGGCGAGCGTGTCGGCTATGGTGCCGCCTGCGGCGTTGCGGTGCCCGCCGCCATCGAACCTGGCGGCCACGGCCTGCACGTTGTCGGGTCCGGTGGAGCGCAGGCTGAACTTGAAGGCGCCGTCCGGTTCTTCGCGCAGTATGACAGCGGCGCGGGTGCCGCGCAGCCGCCGTAGAAAATTGACTATCTCCTCGCAGTCCGTGGCGGTGGTGCCGGTGCGGGCCATCATCTCGCTGGTGACATGGGCAACCGCCACCTGCCCGCCGTAGAACATCTCGGTGGTGGCGAAGCTCTCGCCCCAAAGCCGGAATCGGCTCACGCTCCACTGGTTGCGGATTTTTGCGTTCACGGCACCTGGCTGCAAGCCCAGGCGGATGAGCCGCGCGGCCAGTTCCATCACGCTCGGCACGGTGTTGTCGAAGGTGAAGAAGCCCGTGTCGGTCACAATGCCCAGGTAGACGGCCTCGGCCAGCGGCCCGGTGAGCGGCACGCCGAGTTCGTCGGCCAGGTCGGCGATCATGGCCGCAACTGCCGGATAGCTTTCGTCCACCCAATTGAACTGCCCGAAATTCGGATTGCCGAGATGGTGGTCCACGTTGGCTATGGGCAGGGTGCCCATGACCTTGTGCAGTTCCGGTCCCACACGGTTTTCCGAGCCGCAATCGAGCACGAAGATCCAGTTGGCCTCGGCGCCGGAAAGGGTGTCGTGGAAGGGACCGGGCAAGTGCAGCCAGTCGAACTGGTGATGCAGCCCGCTCTTGTTGTACAGGCAGAAGTCTTTGCCAAGGGCGGCCAGAATGTGCCCGAGCGCGACCGTGGAGCCGATGGCGTCACCGTCGGGGTTGGCGTGCGAAGCGACGAGAAAGTGGTCCGACCTGCGGATGAGTTCAGCTATCTGAGTGACCGGGCTTGGCATAGACCATGTCCTCGAGGAAGTCGTCGTGGGTGAAGCGCAGGTCCGGCAGGGAGCGCATGTTCAGCCGTTTGCCCAAACCGGAGCGCAAAAAGCCCTTGGCTTTGGTTAACCCTTCGAGCGCCAGCTTGCGTCGTTCCTCCCCTCCACCAACTGTGAAGGAAATCAGGGCGATGCTTGAATCCGCGTTGAGCTTGCAGCCTGTCAGGCTCACCAGCTCCAGGCGGGGGTCCTCGACCTCCTCAAGCAGCAGAAGCGCAAGCTCCCGCAGAATCTGGTCGCCCATGCGGATGGACCGTCTTGTACCGGACGCCTTCATTCAACCTCTCCACTGCTGCTGAACACTTCCGTGTCGCAGCGCACAAGCTCCGCCGGGGAAATGGCTTCCACCATCGCCAGGGCCTTGGACAAACGGCTTTCCACCTTGGTGGTCTCGCCGGAAACCGTCACCACCGCAAGCACCAGCTTCTGGTGCGCATCCTGCGCGTCCACTTCGCTCACGGCCACGTTGAACGTGTTGCGCAGCTTCTGCTTCAAGCTCTGCGCCACCTGCCGCTTGCCCTTGAGCGAACTGTTGCCGTGCAGGCGGAACTCCAGCGTCAGCACGCCGATGATCATGTAAGTCCGCCTGCACTCTGTGGCAAGGCCCCACCTTAGTCGATGGTGCGGGCCACTTCCTTGGTTTCAAACGCCTCGATGACGTCGCTGATCTTGATGTCGTTGAAGTTCTCCAGGCCAACACCGCACTCGTAGCCCTTGAGCACTTCCTTGGCGTCGTCCTTGAAGCGCTTGAGCGAGCTGAGCGAGCCCGTGTAGATGACCACGCCGTCGCGCAGCAGGCGGACCTTGGCCGCGCGGGTGAGCTTGCCGTCGACCACGCCGCAGCCTGCAACCGTGCCGACCTTGGGCACGCTGAAGATGTTGCGCACCTCGGCCTGGCCCAGGTACACCTCCTGGATGTCCGGGGTGAGCATGCCGCTCATGGCGTCCTTGATCTCGCCCACCAGCTTGTAGATGATGTCGTAGAAGCGGATTTCGACGTGCTCGCTGTCGGCCATGTCCTTGACCTTGGCCGTGGGGCGCACGTTGAAGCCGATGATGATGGCCTGCGACGCCGTGGCCAGCAGGATGTCGGACTCGGTGAGGCCGCCGGTGGCGCCGTGCACCACCTGGATCTTCACTTCGTCGGTGGAGAGCTTGTTCAGCGCTTCGGTGATGGCCTCAAGCGAGCCCTGCACGTCGGCCTTGAGCACAAGGTTCAGGATCTTCGCCTCGTTGGCGGGCTTGGAGAGCAGGAAGGACTCCAGGGTCACCTTGCTCTTGCCCACGAGGTCCTTCTCGCGCTGCTTGGCGGCGCGTGATTCGGCGATCTTGCGGGCCACCTTGTCGTCGGCAACCACCGCGAATTCGTCGCCGGCCTCGGGAACCACATCGAAGCCCTGGATCTCGACCGGGATGGCCGGTCCGGCCTGCTTGATCTTGCGGCCCTGGTCGTTGAACATGGCGCGCACCTTGCCGTGCACTGTGCCGCAGACAAAGGCGTCGCCGTTTTTGAGCGTGCCTTCCTGGATGAGCACGGTGCCCAGCGGGCCGCGTCCCTTGTCCAGCTTGGCTTCCACAATGTGGCCGCGCGCGGGCTTGCTCGGGTTGGCCTTCAGCTCCAGCACTTCGGCCTGGAGCAGGATCATTTCCAGCAGCTCGTCGAGGCCGATGCGCTGCTTGGCCGAGACATTGGCGAAGATGGTGGTGCCGCCCCATTCTTCCGGCACGAGGTCGAACTCGGCCAGCTCGCGCTTCACGCGGTCGGGGTTGGCGCCTTCCTTGTCGATCTTGTTCACCGCGACCACGATGGGCACCTTGGCCGCCTTGGCGTGGTTCACGGCCTCGCGGGTCTGGTCCATGACGCCGTCGTCGGCCGCGACGACCAGAACGACGATGTCCGTCACCTGGGCGCCGCGGGCGCGCATGGTGGTGAAGGCTTCGTGGCCGGGCGTGTCGAGGAACACCACCTCGCCGCGGTTGGTGGCCACGTGGTAGGCGCCGATGTGCTGGGTGATGCCGCCCGCCTCGCCGGAGGCGATGCTTGTCTTGCGGATGGCGTCCAGAAGCGAGGTCTTGCCGTGGTCGACGTGGCCCATGATGGTGACCACAGGAGGCCGGGACTTGAGGTCGTCGGGGCTGTCCACCGCGGTGTTGACCAGGAATTCCTGCTCGTCGAAGGAGACGTTCTCCACCTCATGGCCGAACTCGCCGGCGAGCAGGGTGGCGGTGTCCATGTCGAGGGCCTGGTTGATGGTGGCCATCATGCCCATGCCGAAGAGGACCTTGATGATCGCCTGGGCCTTGACGCCCATCTGGTGCGCCAGGTCGGAAAGGCGGATATGTTCGTCGATGCGGATCTTGCGCTTGCCGACGACCTTGGGCTCCTCGCGCTGCTCAACGCCGCCGCGATGCTTCTTGCGGCGGTTGTTGGACTTGAGGCGCATGGGCGCGTCGCCGTCCTCGGAGACGATGGGCGCGGGCGCGAAGCTGGGCTTCTTCTTGGCCTGCGCGGCGCTGGCCTTGCGGCGGTCCTCGTCGCTGGTGCCGCCGGGGAACTCGACAACGCGATGCGGCTTGCGCCGGGCGCGGTCATCGCCTTCCTTGGGGGGCACGCCGGGGGCCGCGCCGCCTGCGGGCGCACTGGACGGACGCGGCGCATAGCCTGGGCCGCCTGCGGGCATGTTGGACGGACGCGGCGCATAGCCTGGGCCGCCTGCGGGCATGTTGGACGGGCGCTGCTGCCCGCCGTATCCGCCGCCGCCGGGACCGCCGGAAGCCTGCGGACGCTGGCCGTAGCCTGGGCCGCCTGCGGGCATGTTGGACGGGCGCGGGGTATAGGGGCGCGCGCCGCCGTCGTGTCCGGCGGAGAACTCGGGCCGGCGCGACTGGTTGGGAGCCTGTGGCGGCGTGCTGCCGGGTTCCGGGCGGGAAATGATGCGAACCTGCGGGGCCGCAGGCACAATGACTTCGCGTTTGGGCTTGCGCGCCGGGCGGTCGTCCTTGGGTTCCTCGGCCTTGACGGGCTGGGCGGCATCGGCGGCCGGGGCCTCGGCCGGGGCCGGGGTCTTCGCAGCGGCGGGAGCATCAGGCGGCGTCTCGGCCGCGGGGGCAGCCGGGGCCTCGGCCACTGGCGCGGGCTCGATGGGTGCAGCGGTCACAGGCTTCGCAGGTTCGATGATGCGGGCGTTCTGCAGGGGGGCCGGTGCTTCCGGTTTGCTGCTTGCGGCAACAGGCGGCTTTTCGGCCGGTCCATCGTTCGCTGTGGCGGGCGTTTCGGCAACGGTCTGCGTCGCGGCCTGTTCCGGCGTGTTGTCCGCCTTCGGCTGATCCTGCCCGGCTGTGGCCTTGGGGGCTTCTGCCTGCACGGGTTCTTCGGCCGGGGCTTCGCGGTGGATGATGCGTGCGGGGCGCTCTTCAACCGGCTCCGCAACGCGGCGGATGACCTTGGCCTGGGTGGCCTCCACGGTTTCCACGGCGGGCGCGGCAGCTTCAGCGGAAGCGGCGCCATCATTGGCGCTGGGGGCATCCGAAAGAGTAGCGGGGGGCGTGGCGTCCACGACGGGGGGGGCGTCGGCCTTGGCCGCGTGCTCCGATTCCGTGGCCGCGACGGTGGCGGCGGGAGCCTCGTCGTGATGCTCCTCGGTTCCGGGCTTGGCCTTGCGGCTGCGCACGATGACACCGGGCTGCACCTCGCGGCGCACCACCTCGGTCTGGGCGGAAGGCGTTCCGCGCAGCGACTGCCTCAGGCGGTCGGCCTCGTCATCCTCCAGCGTGCTCGTCAAGCTTCTGACCTGGATGTCCATGTCCCGCAAATGTTGCAGGATCTCCTTGTGGCCGATGCCAAATTCGGCCGCCAGGTCCTTCACTTTGAGCTTTGTCACCATTCACATTCCCCTTGTTAGCGCTTCTTCCGCCGGTCCCCGTAGCGGAGAAATCTCTCGCGGCATTCGGCTTGGCCGCACACGTACAGCCCTCTGCCGGGCATTCTGCCTTTGGGATCGGGCACAAATCCGACCCCGTTCTCACCGCCGCTCTGCACATGGCGGAGCAGTTCGGCCTTGGGCAGCCGCCGCCTGCATATACAGCAGGTGCGCACTGGCCCTTCGCCCTGTGGCAGGCCGTTCACTTCGTCTCCGCCTCTATTCGGCGGGCTCGTTGTCCTCGGCGGGCGCTGGGGCCAAGCCGAGGATGTTGATGGCCGCGCGCATGTCGCGGATCTTTTCCGGCGTCATGCCGGCAACGGCCAGGAGTTGCTCTTCCGTGGCGCTCACCAGTTGGGCCGTGGTCTCAAGCCCGGCGGAAATGAAGGCTTCCATGCCCACCTCGGCCACGCTGGCCAGCTGGTCCATGCCTTTCTTGTCCGCATTGAGTTCGCCGTAGCGGCTCTCGGTGAAAATGTCGATCTTCCAGCCGAGCAGATGCGCGGCCAGCTTGACGTTTTGCCCCTTGCGGCCGATTGCCAGGGTGAGCTGGTCGTCGGGCACAACGACTTCAAGGGTCTTTTCCTCGTCGTCCACCATGATGCGGCTGATGACGGCGGGAGACAGGGCGTTTTGGGCGTAGACGGCGATGTCCGGGCTCCAGACCACGATGTCGATGCGTTCGCCCTTGAGCTCCTGCACGATGTTCTGGATGCGCGAGCCGCGGATGCCCACGCAGGCGCCCACAGGATCGACGTCGCGGTCGCGGGAGGTGACGGCCACCTTGGCGCGCAGGCCTGCGTCGCGGGCGACGCCCATGATCTTGACAGTGCCGTCGTAAACTTCCGGCACCTCGCGGGCGAAGAGCGCGCCCATGTAATCGGGGTGCGAGCGGGAGACCACGATCTGCGGCCCGCGCGACTCTTTCTGCACCTCAATAATATAGGCCTGGATGCGGTCGCCGCGCTTGTAGCGTTCGCGGGCGATCTGCTCTTCCTTGGGCAAGAGGGCCTCGGTGCGGCCCAGGTTGATGATCCAGCCGGTGCGGTCGCGGCGCTGCACAATGCCGGAGACGATCTCGCCCTTGCGGTCGCGGTACTCGTCGTAGATTATCTCCTGCTCGGCGTCGCGCATGCGCTGGATGATGACCTGCTTGGCGCTCTGCGCGGCAATGCGGCCAAGGTCCTCTATGTTGACCTTGAAGCCCATCTCGTCGTCGAGGGAGATGTTGGGGTCGTGCTCGCGCGCTTCCTCGAAGGTGATTTCACTCACAGGGTCGTTGATCTCTTTGACGACGACCTTGAACTGGTAGACCTGTATCTCGCCCAGTTCCTCGTTGAAATTGACCTCGATGTCCATTTGCTCGCCGTATTTTCGGGCAACGGAGGACCGCACGGCCTCTTCAAGCGTGTCGATGAGCAGGTCGCGGTCGATGCCGCGATCCTTGCTGATCTGGTCTATGGCTTTCTTCAGTTCCGAACTCATGGCGCTCCCTCCGGTGCCGCCGGTGCCGCGTGGGCTTTTCCGGCGCGAGAATCTGCGTCCTTGCACAGTTGGGGCCGACTAACGCGGCCTGCCTTACGGGGTCGCAACGCGGCCCGTCCAAAAAACGTGTTCAGCCGTTTCCGGCCGCGGCTATTTCGTCCGCGGGCCGGTCTCGGGAAATTCATGCACCAGGTGTGCGGTCTTCACACGGTCGAACCGGGCCAGGGTAACCTTGCCCTCTTCATCAATGCTGACGGTGTCGCCCTCGACGGCGGCCAGAATGCCGCGCAGGTGCCTGCGGCCGTCCTGCGGCTCGTGGAACTTCACGTCCACCACCTGGCCGATATAGGCGGCCATTTGCGCGGTGGTGAAGAAGCGGCGCTCAAGCCCCGGCGAAGACACTTCCAGCACATAGGCGCCGGGGAGGATGTCCTCGGCGTCGAAAACCGCGCCCAAGGCCCGGCTTACCCGCGCGCAGGCGGCAATGCTCACGCCTTCTTCGGCATCGATATACACGCGGACCACCATGCGGCTGCCGGCCGAGGCGAATTCCACGCCCCAGAGCACAACGCTCAAAGGTTCCAGCGCCGGGGCGATGATCCCGGCAATCCGTTCTATAAGGGGTGAACGCGTCATTTACAAACCGTCTTTAGCTAGCGGTTCCAATACAAACAAAAAAGTGGACCAAAAGGCCCACCATATCTCGGGAACCGGCGAGGTACAGGCGGTCGAATCCTTGAGGCCATGGAGCGGGTGACGGGGATCGAACCCGCAACACCGAGCTTGGGAAGCTCGTACTCTACCATTGAGCTACACCCGCCCGCACGGCCTATCTAGTCGGGCCTATCTATGTTGTCAACGAAAAACCAATCTTTGGCTAGCAGAATATTCACAACCCTTCACGGGCTGCGGCGGGTTTACTTCCGCCTGCGGGCGGGGCGCGCAGGGTGAGGCAGGGCAGAATAATGGCGCATTCCTTGCATGAACGGTTGCAGACCAGGAGGATTCCATGCGCGACAGTATGTACAGCGCGCTCTTCGGAGCCATGTCAAACGAGGTTCGTCTCGACACGATCGCCAATAATCTTGCGAACGTAAACACTACGGGGTTCAAGAAGGAGGCCTATTCCTTTCAGGACACCTTCCAGCGTTTCGCCACCGATTATTTGACGGACAGCCGCACCAACCTCCGCGCCGAGGAGCCCTGGCCCCGGGCCTATGTCATGGCGCGCACCCGCCTGGCGGAGCAGTACTCGGACCAGAGCCAGGGATCGTTGCAGGCCACGGGCAACTCCCTCGACATCGCCCTTGTTGGCAGCGGGTACATGAAAGTGCGCACCCCGGAGGGCGACATGTTGACGCGCAACGGCAGCTTCCAGCTCGCCGCGGACGGCCGGCTCATAACCGAGCAGGGCTACGAGGTGCTTGGCAGCGGCGGCAGCGCGCTGACGCTTCCGCGCGACAACAAGCTCACCATCGACACCAACGGCCGCATCATGGCCGATGGCACCGAGGTGGGCGTTCTTGATCTTGTGGATGTCTCGGACCCGCGTTCGTTGCAGAAGCAGGGCAAGAACCTCTTCGGCATCCGCAAGGGCAGCAAGGCCACGGAGGTTCCTGCCACGGATGTCGCCGTGCAGCAGGGCTATCTTGAAAAATCGAATGTGGAGATCGTCACCGAGCTGGTCAACATGATGGAGGCCCAGCGCGCCTTTGAAATCAACCAGAAGATCATGACGACCACCGACGGCATGGAATCTCTCGTCATCAACAAGGTCGGCCAGGCAGGCTAGACCGCGATTCACGCAGGAGGATCACGCTTATGATGCGCTCTCTTTGGACCGCCGCAACCGGCATGGTCGCGCAGCAGACCAATATCGACGTCATCTCGAACAACTTGGCGAACGTGAACACCACGGCCTTCAAGAAAAGCCGCGCCGAGTTCGAGGACCTCATGTACCAGACGCAGACCGTCGCCGGCACCCTGAACGAGGGCGGCAACCGCCTGCCAACCGGCTATCAGGTCGGCATGGGCGTGCGGCCGGTCACCGTGCACAAGTTCTTTTCGCAGGGCAGCTTCTCCAATACCGGCAACACGCTGGATATCGCCATCGAGGGCCAGGGCTTCTTCAAGCTCGATCAGAACGGCACCGACGTGTACACCCGCGCGGGCAACTTCAAGCTCGACAACAACGGCCGCATCGTCAACGCCAACGGCTATCCCCTGCAACCGGAATTCACCGTGCCCACCACCACAAGCACCCTGACCATTTCGGAAAAGGGCCGCATCTCCGCGCTGGACGCAAGCGGCGTGGAAATTGCCGGGGCCGACCTGCCCATCTACAACTTCGTGAACCCGGCCGGGCTCAAGGCCACGGGCCGCAATCTCTACGTGGAAACCGACGGCAGCGGCGCCAACACCCAGGGCACCCCCGGCGACACAAACTTCGGCACCCTGGCCCAGGGCTACCTGGAAACTTCAAACGTCGAGATGGTTGACGAAATGGTCGGGCTGATCATCGGCCAGCGCGCCTATGAGGTGAACTCCAAGGCCATGACCACCTCCGACACCATCCTGCAGACCGCCATCAACGTGAAGCGTTAGGCCGGACAAGGAGTTGGAGCACATGAACGCGACAGCCTCAGCACATCGCCGCACCTGCGCCGGGCGCGTTCTGGCCGCCTGCGCCCTTGTGGCGTTTGCGCTTGTGCTGGCCAGCCCCGCCCACGCGGTGGAGATGCGCCAGGGCTGGTGGCTGCAAATAAAAAACGCGGCGTGCGCCCATGGGCCGAAGGTCCTGCTGGGCGACATCGCCGTGCCGCAAGGCGAGATGCCCGCCGCGACGTGGAAGGAACTGGCCGTGCGGCCCCTGTGGAACGCGCCGGAACGCCCCGGGCATCAAACTGCGCTTTCCCGCGAGAGGCTGCTGGCCCTGCTGCGCTTCCATGCGGAGGACATGGCCGACGCCTGCGCCCTGCCCACGCAGATTGTGGTTCAGCGTGGCGGAAAGGTCATCGCCGGGACGGACATCTCGCAGAGCGTTGTCGATTTTTTGACGGCCAAGGGCCAGACCTTCAGCGGCGAGCTGGAGTTGAAGGATCTGCACGGGCCTGATTACATCTTTCTTGCCAACGACCGCGACCACCTGGAGATCAAATCGTCGAGCCCGCTCAAGCCGGGCCGCGTGAACCTGCTGCTGGAGGTGACGGCGGGCGACGGCAAGGCCCTGCGCCGTTATGCCGCCTCGGTTTTCGTCAATGTCTGGCGGGCGTTGCCGGTGCCCACCC
>Ga0209800_10004584_pt1 | contig 10114 bp, 7 predicted proteins | sample Higcelweek8metaG_FD_187174 | JGI IMG/M metagenome (GOLD analysis project Ga0209800, IMG submission 187174) | Freshwater pond sediment microbial communities from the University of Edinburgh, under environmental carbon perturbations - High... | ecosystem: Environmental > Aquatic > Freshwater >... | reverse complement strand
TGTTCGGGTGAATTTCAAATTTATGCGCCAGTTCTGCAAGCGTCTCGCGCTCTTTGATAGCTTCAATGGCTACCCGTGCTTTAAATTCCGCACTGAATTTTCTTCGTTTTGCTTTCATGTTTTCCACGGTTAAAGTTAATCACTTTTTTTAACTTAACATGTGGTCCGAAATTCGGGGAGTATTATAGAGTTTGATGTATTGGTCGAAATAAATCTGAAAGTTTTTGAAAATATTGTTGTTTTTAATAAATTTTGGGATATATTTGGGGCGGAAAGATTTGTGAGTGGATAAAACTGTAATTAATGCAGAAAATCCGAAAAAACACACTCAATCATTTTTGGATAACAGAGAATACATTTTGATTTTTGTTTTCTGTAAAACAAGTTTTGTGCAAGAATACAAATGACAACCAAGTACTATGAAAAAAGGGAAAATTACGGCAATAATAACTTGCTGACACTTTATTCAAAAAAAATTATAAATCCATAATGAAAACTGCATGAAAACAAAAGTCATAGTACTATTTCTACTCGCTTTATCACTAACAGGTTGCTCTGGGAAAAAGAGTTTTAAAATTGGTTATTCCCCCAATGGCTCGCCATTAACTTTATGGGTTGACAATAGTGGCAGCCCATCAGTTGAATTTGAAGGAAGCATAAGTACTCCAATTGGAACTTTTAAAATTTCTGACAATTCCTATATAAAGTCGAATTGCACATATGTTGAGTTGATAAATCTTAAAGACAATTCAAAAATTGTTTTTAATCTATTGAGAACAAACTCAAAATTTACAGCAGAAACAAACGGCTATACGAAAATTGAAATTCTAAATAAAAGAAATTCTACAATTGTCAAAATCGAATCCGAAGAAATAACAGACTATCTCTATGTCGGTCCTAAAGCCGATTACAAGCCAAGTTTCCCCGAACAACCATTTCCTTCATTTTGGCTTTGTAAAATGGTAAATGTTGATTGGTCCATAGATAGTGTTTGGGACTTCTTGGCAGATGTCATATATGTAATTGTATATGCCGTACTTGGAATTATTGATATCGTTTTAATGGTAGTCTTTTTTGTACTTAGAATTGTATGGTGGATATTGGTTTTACTTTGGTACATTATTTCTTCAATGTACAAATAGCAATGCTTTATAAATGCACGTATTCCTCAAACTAAATGAACTGTTCTTTTCAAAACAAAACATGTATCCTCTATAATATGCAAGTTAGCTATACTATTGTCAGAAAACAGAATTCATATCAAATCATCTCTCTCTAAACCAACTAACTCATGAACGAAAATATTGAAAACTTAGCTCCTTCAAAGCGTTCAGCGGCAAAGACACTGTTTGCAACATTTAAAATATTGAAAGAGGCAGGAGGGCAACTGCCGGGCAAAAAGGTTATTGAAAAAATCCGTGAGTCCGTTGAATTGACTGAATGGGAAAAACAAGTGTATGAAAAAACCGGCTACGTGCGTTGGGAATCGATCTTACATTTCTATTCAATTGACGGAATCAAGGCTGGATTTCTGAGAAAAAACAAAGGTGTCTGGTATTTGACTGCTGAAGGTGAAAAAGCAATTAAACTTGGTCCTGCCAAACTGCTGGAAACCGCTTCGGAACTGTATAGTACATGGGCAACGAACAACAAAGGAAATAAACCAAAAAAAACAACAGCACCGAAGAAGACACGCCTGAACTTGAGGAAAACAATCCGCAGACCCAGAAAGCTAATCTTGATCTATTGGAAGAGCAGGCCATTGCTGGCATTAAAGACTTCATACGCAGAAAAAACGCATACGAGTTTCAGGATTTGGTTGCAGCTTTATTACGGGCAATGAAATATCACACGCCATTCATTTCTCCAAAAGGAAAAGATGGAGGCCTGGACATTCCGGCAGAAACGGCGCCACCCCAGGAGGCGGATTTGTAACAAACGTTACCTTGTGACTATTCCGGTCCAATCGGCGCCACCGATTCCGGAGCAATGAGCGCCAGTGATTCCGGAGCAAACGGCACCACCCTTAATCGCGGAAATTGATGACTTTTTAGTCAGAAATTCCAAAGAAGAGGCCTGACATTCCGGCAGAAACGGCGCCACCCCAGGAGGCGGATTTGTAACAAACGTTACCTTGTGACTATTCCGGTCCAATCGGCGCCACCGATTCCGGAGCAAAGAGAACCAGTGATTCCGGAGCAATCGGCGCCACTTTAAGTCTCGATATGCCCAGTAAAGGCTATGCTCTTTTTGCTGCGGAATGTCGTTTTTGAAAAATAAATTTATCGTTATGTTTGACGGATTCTATACTTTTGCAAAACAGGGTTGCGCCATACCACCCGATCATAGCAAATACAACATGAAAGACTACGAAAAAACAGATTGGTCGCGAAAAACAGCAGAGGCCATTTATGAGTATATTGGAAATTTGATGAGCGGCGAAGAACATGTAACTTTTTTTCTCTGGCTGTCGAGGCATTATCCCGATATTGAACTGGACTGGATAGAAGAACTGGAGGATTTGCGGTCATCATTGCCGTATCATGACAACATCGCTTTATGCGAAAATTTCTTACAGGATATTCACCCTTCAATTTTTGAAGAATACTGTGAGCAATTTGAGTTCATCGAAATGGATTTATGCGATTACTACCTTCACACCAACCAGCTTGAAAAGCTGGATCAGAGAATTGAATTTCTTAAGCAGCACCCGTTTGCATCGACAGGAATTACGCCGGAACGTTTATTATTTCAACTGCTGTTTACAGGGCAATATGGCAGAGCCGTTGATCTTTGTAAGGCTGTATGGAAGCCGCTTTTAGAAAGCAAAGAGCTTGTTGGAAATCCTGAATATAATTTCATCAACGCTCTTTATCTCGATGGCATACAAAAAGTCTGGCTTTCGGATGATAAAGAACGGAAGCAACATTATACCGATGTGTTTGCAGCTGCAGTAGAAATGGGATTTGATAATGAACCAGAGCAGTTTTCCAGAGTCATAGATGCGCTTGAATCGGAATTCGACAAAGCAACTTTGTCCACCGACATCAGCAACGACCTTGGAACAATCATTACTGTTCTGAATGTTCATTTCATGAAATACATGTGGAACACCTGGAAAATCCCCTTTATGGTTTCGGATTTTATGTGGCGGACAATATGTATAAATGACCTGTATACCAGAGACCTTGAAATAGAAAAATTGTTTTATTTCAGTCCGGCGAAGCTCGAAAAATATTGTCTGTCAAAATTAAACGGCTTTGATATTGACACTCAAATTGAGTTGTTTGGCAAAGTGTACGGACTTCAATATGTGTATGAATTTATCCATAGCATTGAACTTATTCATGAAAATGATTATATAAAAATGCTTGAAAACCTTGTCTGGATGCGAATAAAAGCCATTGAGAAGGTGAAGGGAAATATATGGCAAATGCAATTTGTGAGTTCATGGCCGGAAAATGAGTTGTGGCCGGAAATAAAACAACTGTCAGAAAATACCTTCGACAGGGATAAGTCACAGGCAGATACTTATGTGATGGAATATTGTAAAAACATGCCATTTGCTTTCAGAATCAAAGCGGATCTCAACAAAAGCATGTTTTCAAAACCTGGTTCTTTAATTGATTCGGTTCCATATGTAAAGCAAATTCCGAACATCGGAAGAAATGAGCCCTGTCCCTGCGGCAGCGGGAAAAAGTATAAAAACTGTTGTCTGAAAGGATAGTATTTTTCAAATAATATCATGATATGAAACTCCATCTGAATAGTTTTGAGCAGGAAATTGACAGTGTTATTTTAGACCGCGGGTATAAGTATTTCAGAAAAAACGCCGTTGTAGAATATAACGAATTGCCTGGCGGAAAAGTGGAAGCTATTGTTGCAGGATCTGAAAATTATTCTGTTCAACTGACCATCGGCAGCGACGAATCAGTAGAGCATGTATGTAGCTGTCCGTACGATCTGGGGCCGGTTTGCAAGCATGTGGCTGCAGTAATATTTTATATGAAACAAACCGAGCTTGGAATTAAACCATCGAAAAAGAAAACAACAGATAACGAACAGAAGAAAACGAGAAAAACGCATGAGGAAAAAATCCGTGAACTTCTCGAAGTTATTCCGCCTGATCAGCTCAAAGATTTTATTGCCAAACAATGTCTGATTGATCGTTCATTAAAACAAGCATTTATGCTTTCTTTCGAAACGGTCAATCAAGCGGTTTCGGAAAAATCATGCAAAAATATTGTACGAAGCATTCTTGTCAGCGCCGGCAAGTCGCGTGGATACATTGACTATAGCGCAGGAAACTCAGCAGCTGTAAGCATCCGCGATTTTATGAATGAGGGTGTTAACTATCTTGTGGCGCAGCATTACACCGAAGCATTTTATGTTTCGACGGCCATTATAGAAGAAGTTGTTGCTGTATTTGGATTTACAGATGACAGCAGCGGCGCCCTGTCCACTTGTGTTGATGAGGCCTTTGAGTTATTACAACAAATTTCGTCGGACGCTGATGATGGAATGAAACGCAAGATTTATCAGCATTGCGTTAGCGTTTTTAAAAATAAAAAGCTTGCAGGATGGGATTGGCACTATGATATGCTGAAAGTGGCCGTGGAACTTATTCATGATGAAAAGGATTTTATTGAAATTCAAAGCATACTGGAGAAAATAATCTCAGAAGAACGCCATTCATACTTCGGCGGTAGACATGCACAGTCATTAATGGTCATTCTGATAAAAAAGCATAAAGGAGAAAAAGCTGCATTGCAATATCTGAAAGACAATGCGGATAATCCGGAATTCAGAAGGCAATTAATCAAATTGTATTTGGATAATAATGACTTGGATGATGCTTTTAATCTTATAACCGAGGGAATACAGCACGACAAAAAGGATAGTCCGGGGCTGGCTGACGAATGGAAGCATTTTTTATTGCATCTTTATCTTATAAAAAAAGATCCGGAAAGTATTGTACGGATTGCGCGTGAGCTCTTTGTTGATAGTATTCATGAAAAGAAATTTTGTTTCGAAGTGCTGAAAAATCACATTCCATCAAATGAATGGAGCGATTATGTTGACAGACTTATTGTATCCATAAAAGAAAAAAGCCGGTATTTCTGTGTAAATACTGTGGCAGATATATATGTATGGGAAGAACGTTGGACAGACCTTTTAGCGTTGATTCAAAAACATGTTTGCTTTGAATTACTTGATGGATATGCTTCGTATTTATTACCTGTCTATCCCGGAGAAACAGCAAATCTTTATCAAAAAGCAATCATGGATTTCATGGAAGAGAATGTAAGTCGGAAGAACTATCAAAAAGTTTGTCGCTATTTGCGGAGAATGATAAAGTCAGGTGCCCGCGAAAAAGTCGATGAAATTATCAGAGATTTGAAAAAGCTATATCCTACGCGTAAAGCTCTTCTTGAAGAACTCAAGTTGGTGTAGTTGTTTGCGTTGTCATCTGAAAACAGATAAGCAAATAGGTCACCACGATAATTCCGGAGCAAACAGCGCCACTATTAGTTGCGCTCTTTTGAGCCAATCAAAACGCATTTTCTACAGGATTTTTATCTCACCACCCACAACCACCTCGTCATAAACATCGCGCGAAAGATGAAGAATGTTGAATTTCTGGAGTGGATGATGGAGAATTATTTTGAAAATTAAATATGTGGGGAGGTATTGTGTTTGCACGCATTGCAAACACTATTGCAACCGCCGAAGGCATAAAAAAAGCTGCGAAGCACTATCAGATGCGCTGAAGGCGCTAAAGATGTTAGCCCTTGGGCGAAGCCCCAGGTTAAAGCACGCGAAGCGCCATTGAGATGGAAAATCACGCGGCGATAGCCGCGCCGCCACGCGAAGCTCCGTTGAATTGGAAAATCATGCGGCGAAGGCGCAACACAAAAAAAGAGGAGAAATTTTCATTTCTCCTCTTTAGCGGTCCGGACGGGATTCGAACCCGCGACCCCGTGCGTGACAGGCACGTATTCTAACCAGCTGAACTACCGAACCGTTTGTAGTTCCCTGTTTTGGGACTGCAAAGATATAAACATTTTTTTATTTCCAACACAAACCGAAAATATTTTTCTGAAAGTTCTGTCTGGAAAGGTTGAGGTTGATCTTAAAGATCAGTAAAACAATGATTTGAGGACTGACTATTTCGGCTATGCGGGTTTATTCCCGATTGTTTTTTATTCGGGGCAAGCCAGGGCATAAAACATTTGGGCCCCGCTCTCGATCAGCTCGTCCGGAAAATCGTAGTCGGGACTGTGCAAGGCCGGAATCTGAGCGCCAGCGCCCAAACCAAACAAGACGCCCGGATATTCATTGGTCAGCAGCCCGAAATCTTCGCCCCATGAAAAAGGCTCAGGCTTTTCGATATAATTCAGCCCGCTGTCAGCCGCAGCTTTTTCCACTTTCAACAGAGCTCCGGCGTTGTTTTCGCACGACGAGAAAGGTTCAATCCACGAAAAATGGACATCGAGTCCCTCGGTTTTGCGTGCAATGTGGTTGACGCCTTTTTCGATTTCTTCTTTCTTTTGTCCAAACAACGTGTTGTACCAGGCACGAAAAGTATATCCGATGGTCGCATTCCCGGCCGTTGTACCAAACGCTTCGGTGCCCATATTGAGATGTATTGGTGTACCCAGAAAATAATCGGAACGACTTTTATCAGTTTGGTTCAACGTTTCGAAATACCGGACAATATCGGCTATCGCATTGGCAGGACTGATGCCCTTTTCGGGCTCCGAGGCATGACTTGTTTTTCCACTCAGCGTAATCTGCAAACTCTCTGCTGCTGCAGTAAATGGGCCTTTGCGACAAATGATCTGATTGGTTTTATAGCCGGGGATATTGTGCAGTGCAAAAACCTCTGAAATGTTGTATTTGTCTAATACTTTTGAACGTATCACCGCACGCGCTCCGCTTCCTGTTTCTTCGGCTGCCTGAAACAACAACAGGATAGTACCATGGTCGGACGGGCGCTGCGTCAGCATTTCGGCAAACCGAAGCAATATAGTTGTGTGCCCGTCGTGACCGCAGGCGTGCATTACACCATCGTTTTCCGAGACATGATCGTGCCCGGCCAGCTCCTGAATGGGCAATGCATCGGTGTCGCAGCGAAAAAGAATCGCAGGACCGGCCTGTTTTCCTTCAACCACAGCCAGCACCGAATGTCCGGCTATCGGATAATGAATGGTTGTAACGCCCATTTGGCGCAGGTTTTCAATAATAAATGCCGCCGTATTTTTCTCCTGTCCCGACAATTCGGGATGACGATGCAGGTGTTGGCGTATGGTGGGGTAGGTCATAATGAAAAACAATATTCGTTAGTTAGAGATTTTTTTACTTGTCAACCAAACTGTTTATAAAGCAGAATGAAAATATTTTAGCTATCTCTTCGTCAGCAGTTCAAACAGCCGTTCGTTGATATAATAATTTCCGTTACCGATTTTTTCTTTTTTCAGCAGACCATCTTCGGCAAGTTTGTTCAAATAATTGGATGCTGTAAGCCGCGATACATTGAGGTCTCTGACAACAAATTCAATTTTGGTGTAAGGATGTTTGAAAAGATTATTCAGTAAATCCTGACTATAAAATTTATAATTGTTTCTCAGGATATTCTTGAAATCCAGCATCAGTTCTTTTATCTGGCCAATCAGATGTATGGTTTCTCTGGAGGTCAATTCTATCCCGCGGATAATGAAAAGGATCCATTCTTCCCAGTTGCCTTTTTCTCTGATTTGTTGTAATAATCTGTAATAGTCCGGTTTATTTTTAATGATGTAATTGCTTAAATATAAAACCGGGAGATTTTGCAACCCTTCCAGAATGAGATAAAGAATGTTGATGATACGTCCTGTTCTTCCGTTTCCATCGTAAAAAGGATGAATGCTTTCAAACTGAAAATGAATAATGGCTAATTTTACCAGGGGGTCATAATTGCAAACAGAAGGATCATTAATATACTTTTCAAGATTTGCCATTAACCTGTTTATTTCATCAATGTCCTGCGGAGGTGTATAAATGGTTTCCCCTGTTGTTGAATTTTTCAATGCTGTACCCGGCAATTTTCTGAATCCCGCATTGTTTTTTTCAAGCTCCTTTTGAATTTCAATAATGATGTTATTTGTCAGCAGATCATTGCGCCGGACCAGGTCAAATCCTTTTTTTAACGCGGATATATAATTCTGAACTTCCTTGGCTTCGGGCGATTTAAATGAATCTGGATTTAGCTCGGACTTGTACAGTTCATCATGAGTGGTAATGATGTTTTCTATGGCTGAGCTGTCTTTCGCTTCTTGCAATCCAAGCGTGTTGAGCAAAATATTCTGATTCGGAATGGTTGAAGCAATTCCCTTTAATTCAGCCAATGCGGCATGTGCCGAAGGTAAACTTTTTAAAATGGTTTTGGTTTCAACATCCAATTTGAGAGGCAGATTTTCTATTTCCCAAACATTTTCAGAACTCATAGTGTAAAGATTTTTCGATTTTCTTTACAAAGATACACAATAATGTATAGAAAATCCAATTTTCTTTACATAGGCTCATGGGTATGTATAGAAAATCCAATTATCTATACATAGATACGTCGAAATGTATAGAAAATCCAATTTTCTTTACAAAGGTTCATGCAATACATTTTTCGCAAGGTCTGAAACTCAAATAAGTGGCGGTTTTGCTCATTGACATTACCCAGTGTGATTTGCGGCACAGCAACTTTATGATGCTGGATGCATTTTATTGCTCAACTCGTTGTTTTATCCAATCGCTGTTCTTTACAGTTCTGAGATAATCATACACTGCCTGTTTTTTTTGATTATCACCGGCAGAAAGAATTCTTTTAAGAATATCATGGAACGAATGAATAAAAAGGTACTCATCCGCATTTATAAAGAATGAAACCATTTTGCTATCGTCCATTTTTGAATCATCGAACGTAGCTGAATACCTGCGTTCAGAGCTATCCCATTTGTAAGCAATTTCTGTTGAGTCTTCGAAAATTCGGACCGGGCTGTTTGAAATTGTATCCGGAAATTCAAAATAGTAGCTAACGTTGAATGTAAGAGGTTTGGTTTTGACTATTTTCGATTCAAACCAATATGACCTGAAACTCCAATTATATTGCAGGTTTGCATTTTCAAGAATATTGAGTGCAGGTATCATTTCTGTTCCCGAAAATCTGTAAAGATGATAGTTAAACCACCAAATACCAGTTCCACTTTCGAAATTTTGTTTGTAAAACACAGTGGGCAGCCCGTCTGTATCTGTAAAATAATCCAGTTCGAGTCCATATCGGTGATTCACTTTATGAATGCCGATCAGATTCTGCTCATGAAAAAAATACACCTTGCATTCCCAGGTGAAACCATGATCATATGCCGGAACAATTGCATAGTAACGAAAATCCGGATTCTTCCCGGAGAATGAATAAAACTCTATCGGGATTTCCTTCTTTTTCAGGTCTTCTCTGAAATATACCGGATCAATACTAATCCCGGTAAAAATTCTATTCACAAATTCTACTGGTAATTTTTTTTTCAGGCAGCCATTTTTCAAAATCGCATAATCATTATCCGAGAGCTTTATACACGTTTTGGTCTGGCTATAAAAAACCGAATCAACCATCTTTCTGTCTTTTTTTATCCACTGAGATGGATCAAGTTGTCCGATACTGTCAAGAAAGGATTGCAACCCCACTGTATCATGCAATGAAGGCTGTTTTTCGCGCAAAACCGATCCGCTGTTTACAAGGTTTTTATTTCCGCATGAACTCATGCAAAACAATAATACCAGTAAATTGAAAACAATGAGGTTTCGTTTATGGTCGATTTTCATTTTGATAAAATTCTTTTACAAAATTACACATTTCTCTCTGAAAAAAATGCCTGCAAAATCATTTCCTGTACTTTATATGACGGTTGACAGATTAGATTTTAAATTGCTTTTTCTCTTTACAAATCAACATGCATTATTTTTCCATGGCCATTTTGCGCAGGTCGGCCGGCATTTTTTCGATGGCATAGCGCAGGGCGGTGCGGGGCATGACGGCTTTGTTTTTCATGACAAATTCAAAAACTTCGGGCTGGTGTGCCTGACT
>Ga0209800_10004582_pt1 | contig 10118 bp, 4 predicted proteins | sample Higcelweek8metaG_FD_187174 | JGI IMG/M metagenome (GOLD analysis project Ga0209800, IMG submission 187174) | Freshwater pond sediment microbial communities from the University of Edinburgh, under environmental carbon perturbations - High... | ecosystem: Environmental > Aquatic > Freshwater >... | reverse complement strand
GACCCCGGCATGGGCCGCTGCCGCGCCAGCCGGGACCGGATGCGCTCAAAGCCATACCCGGCGACAAAGCACGAGAAGAAGGCCGCCATGGGCGCCACGTAGCCGATGTGGCGGTAGAACTTCATGCCCGGAAAGCCGTACCACAGCACCGTGCTGAGGTGAAAATACGCCCCCAGGGAAAAGCAGAACAACAACAGCGTGACGACCAGAAACGGCACGGCCTCCCGTGGCAGCCTCACCAGCGAGAACGGCAGCAGCATCGCCACCAGCAACCCATGGAAGACATGGATGTCGGAGGTGAACGAGTTGACCCCCGCAAAATAGTCCAGGTATTTTATGGCGCCCAGAAAGCCGCCATAGGTGTTGAACGTCTCCAGCGTGGTTCCGCCGCCTTCCGCGCGGCCAGGGGCGGAAAGCTCGGCGAAATTCAGGTTGTACAGCATGGAATACAGCAAAAGCCCCGTGCCGCAGGCAATGAGGAACAACACGGCCAGGGCTGTCTTGCTCTCGCAAAGGGCCTTCGCCAAAGGCCGGGGGGAGGTCTTCGTCACCAGGAAATACGCCGCAAAGTACGCCACATACCCCAGGAGCTGGATAACCGCGCTGTACATGACGACGTTGACCGACGTGTACAGCATGAACAGCAGCCCCCAGAGCAGTTTGGCAGGGCTCCGGGTTTCCACAGCGGCATGGAGGAGGTACAGCACAAGCGGCATTGCGCAGAACATGTTGTAGGGAAACAGCGGCTGTTCCAGAAACACGCACGGCACAACGACCGCGGCGGTGACGAAGAAGGCCGTCGCCACGGACCGGTACAGGCGCCTGCACAGCAGCCAGGTGCCCACAAGCAGCAACACGTCGGAGAAGATCCACCCGGCGGCGTGCATATAATAGAAGTTGAACGGCGTTGCGCCGAGCCGGCCGAAAACGAACGCAATGAGGTTGATGCAATTATAATATATTGTCGACACACCAAGCGAGAGCCCGGCCGTGCCGAAACTGACCGAGGGCATCCACTTCACCAGCCATTCGCCATGCACCGTGGTGTTGAACGCGAAATACTGCGCGCACATGCTCTCCAGGGCATCATGCCCGGAGGGCGCCACGCGGGCGGCAAGCACAAAGGCATAGAAGAACAGGCCGCCCGCGACGAGGGCCAGAAAGGGCCAGCGGCCGGAACTCGTTTTGTTGTCCATCACTGCCTTCGCATATCAGGGGGGGCTTGCCTGAACCACCCGGCACGCCATTGCCGCGCCATTGGCGCGTCGGTCCCTCCAGTTGCCATTGGCCTATAATTTACGATATCAAAAAGCAACCGTTTCTGATTATTGGCCTGCATACCCACTTCAGCCAGCCGGTGACCGCATGAGCTTGACCAATCTTGATTCCCTGTTCAGCCCCAAGGCGGTGGCGGTGGTGGGCGCGGCCAACGACCCGCACAACATCGGCCACCTGGTGATGAAGAACCTCATGGGCGGCGGCTTCACCGGCCCTGTCATGCCCGTGAGCTGCGAGGCAGAGGCCATCGCCGGGGTGCTCACCTACCCCACCGTGGCCGACCTGCCAAAGACCCCGGACCTGGCCATCGTCTGCCGCCCGCTCATCGAGGCCCCGGCCATCATCGACGCCCTGCGCGCGCGCGGCACGCGGTCCGTTGCGCTCATGGGGCCCGGCTTCGCCCGGCTGGACGACAAAAGCCGCCAGCGCCTGCGCGCCGAGATTCTGGAAGCCGCCAACCCGCCACAGCTGCGCATCCTGGGGCCGAAATGCATGGGGCTCATCGTGCCCTCGCTCTCGCTCAACGCCAGCCTGGCCCACACCGGCAGCCTGCCCGGCAAAACAGCCTTCCTCTCCCAGTCAGACAGCCTGTTCACCACGGTTCTCGACTGGGCGGGCAGCCACGGCATCGGCTTTTCGCACATCATTTCCCTTGGCGCGCAAATCGACATCACCTTCGCCGACATCCTCGACCACCTTGGCGCGGACCCGCTGGTGCGCTCCATCCTGCTCTACGTCGAGTCCATCAGCGACGCGCGCGGCTTCGTCTCCGCGGCGCGGGCGGCCTCGCGCAACAAGCCGGTTCTGGCGCTCAGGCCGGGGCAGGCCCTGCATGCGGCCCTGGCCGAGCTGAACATGGCCGCGGCCAAGGGCGACAACCCGGACGCCAGCGCCGCCACCGATGAAGTCTACGACGTGGCCTTCCGGCGGGCGGGCATGTTGCGCGTGGGCAGCATCGACGGGCTTTTCGACGCCGCGCAGACCCTTTCCGGCGGGCGGCCCGTGCGCGGCGACCGCCTCGCCATCCTGGTCAACGGGGCCTCGGCCGGGCTTATGGCGGCAGATGCCCTGCTCGCCGGCGGCGGGCGGCTGGCGCATTTCTCCGATGACACCACCCTGGCCCTCGACAAGCTGCTCGGCGGCGCATGGGACGGCGGCAACCCCGTGGGCCTGCGCTTCGACACCAAGGCCGAGGACTGGGTGCAGGCGCTCAAAATTTTGCTTTCCGACCCCAGCGTGGACGCGGCCCTCTTGCTGCATGTGCCCTTTGCCGGCCTCAGCGAGGAGGAAGTCGCCCAGGCCGTGGCCTTGCAGGCCCGGCGCGCCAAGCGCATGGTGCTCACCTCGTGGATGGGCTCGGAATCGGCCATGAAGGCCCGCGCCGTTTTCGCCGATGCGGGCGTGCCCACCTATGAGACGCCGGAACAGGCCGTGCGCGCCTTTCTCTACATGGTGCAGTTCCAGAAAAACCAGGAGCTGCTCATCCAGACGCCGGACTCGCTGCCCTCGGACTTTTTCCCCGACACGGCCGGCGCGCGCGGCATTTGCGCCCGCGCCCTGGCAGAGGGCAGAAGCACCCTCACCAGCGCCGAGGCCAAGGACGTGCTCACCGCTTACGGCATCCCCGTGGTTGAAACCAAGCACGTCACCAGCGCGCGCGAGGCCGTCATCGCCGCCGACCAGCTGGGCTACCCCGTGGCCGTGAAGCTCAAGAGCCCGCAGATAAGCCAGCCGCAGGAGGCAGGAGGCGTCGTGCTCGACCTGGAAGGCCCGGACAAGGTCTGGGAGGCCTGCGCCAGCATTCTGGCGCGCGTTTCGCGCCAAAGGCCCGACGCCTACATAGACGGCTTCACCGTGCAGAAGATGGGCAGGCGCGCGGGCGCGCATGAGCTGTTCATCTCCGCGCACCTGGACCCGGTGTTCGGCCCGGTCATCGCCTTCGGCCATGGCGGCGTCGCCCGCGACATGATCCGCGACCGCGCCGTGACCCTTCCCCCGCTGAACATGAGCCTGGCGCGCGAGCTCATCTCCCGCACGCGCATCAGCGGCCTCTTGGCCGAAACACCGGAACACCCCGCCGCCGATGTGGACGACATCTGCCTCACCATCATCCAGATAGCCCAGCTGCTGGTGGATGTGCCGCTGCTCGCCGGGCTGGACATCAACCCGCTCTACGCCGACGAACTGGGCGTCTTGTGCCTGGGCGCGCACATGCGCGTGGCCCCGGAAGCACGCGCCGGGGCGGAGCGGCTTTCCATTCGCCCCTACCCCAAGGAGCTGGAGGAGCAGGCGACGCTCAAAAACGGGCGCAAGGTGAGCCTGCGGCCCATTCGCCCGGAGGACGAAACCGCGCACCGCGCCTTCATCCGCCAGCTTTCCGACGACGACCTGCGCATGCGCTTTTTCGGCACGGTCCGGCGCGACTTCGACCACAAGGACATGGCCCGCTTCACCCAGATAGACTACGACCGCGAGATGGCCTTCATCGCCACCGCGCTGACCGAGGGCGGCCTGCCCGAGACCCTGGGCGTGGTGCGCACGGCCACCAAGCCGGACAACACCGAGGCCGAGTTCGCCATCATCGTGCGCTCGGACCAGAAGGGCACGGGCCTGGGCAGCATGCTGTTCAAAAAGATGATCGACTACACGCGCGCGCGCGGCACCAGGCACCTCACCGGACAGACCCTGGTGGACAACAAGGCCATGCAGGGCCTCTCGCGCAAGTTCGGGTTCGCCATCAAGATCAACTCCGAGGAGGAGCTGGTGGACATGGTGCTCGATTTGACAGGGACAACCAAGTCCGCATAACACCCTCCGGTGCACACGCCTTGTCCCCCGGATGCCGCAGTGCGGCGTTCATGGCCTTCTGTCATTTCAGGCATAGCCGCAGCGCCACAGCAGTGGTGCCGCAGGCCCTCAATGTTGTGTACAAATACGTGTGGACCAAAGCGCACCATCTTTGATATTTCATTCCAGAGTGCATGGCGCGCGCTCGATACAACTTTTCGCCACAGGCTGTAGACAATGAAAACCCTGACCCCCGCCCGCATGGACCGCTGCATAGGCTGCCAGAGCTGCTCTTTGGCATGCGCCCGGCTGGTGCACGGGCGGCTCTCCTGGTATACGGCGGGCATCCGCATCGGCTCCTCCGGCGGCATTTCCACCGGGTTCGAGGCGCGCGTGTGCCTGGCCTGCGACCCCGCCCCGTGCGCTGCCGCCTGCCCCACGGGCGCCCTTTCCCCGCGCAAGGCCGACGGCGGCGTGAAGCAGGACAAGAAGCTCTGCATCCGCTGCGGCAAATGCGTGGCTGCCTGCCCGGTGCAGGCCATTGTGCAGGACGAATTGCAGAACCCTTACGTGTGCATCCACTGCGGACGCTGCGTTCCCTATTGCCCGCACGACTGCCTGGAGCTGGCCGAAAAAGGCAAGGCCAACGTGGTGCAGGAGGTGGCCGAATGATCCGCCAGGATTTCCGCGTGGTGGTGGTGGACCTTGCCGCGCGCAAGACCCGCGTGGAGTTTGTGCCCGGCCGCGCCCAGTGGCTGGGCGGCTCCGGCCTGGCTGCGCTGTTGTTCGAGAAGTTCGGCGACCCCGGCGCGCCCTGGACCGACCCGGCCCAGCCGCTCATCTTCGCCATCGGCCCGCTGACGGGCTATTTCCCGCTCATGAGCAAGACCGTCTGCTCGTTCCTTTCGCCCTACCACGGCCAATACACCGAGAGCCACGCGGGCGGCCGCAGCGCACTGGCCTTGCGCTTCGCCGACATGGACGCGCTGGTGGTGGTTGGGCAGGCCGCGCGCCCAAGCGTGCTCAGCGTGGGTTCGCAGCACATGGAGATCATCGACGCGCCCTTCCTGTGGGGCAAAGACGTGTTCACCACGGGCAAAATGCTGCGGCACATGCTGCCGGGCAGCGGCACGCGCAGCATCCTGCGCATAGGGCCCGCCGGGGAAACCGGCTGCGCCTACGCCTGCATCAACGTGGACACTTACCGCCACTTCGGCCGCATGGGCTCCGGCGCGGTGATGGGCGCTAAGAACCTCAAGGCCATCGCCATCCTGGGCGACGCCTCCTTCCCGCTGCCCGCAGGCAAAGAGTACGCCGCGGCCTTCAAGGAAATTTACGGCCTCGTCACCGAGACCACCATGATGAGCAAGTACCACGACCTGGGCACCGCCGGGAACGTGGCCGCGCTGAACGAGCTGAAAAGCCTGCCCTGGCGCAACCTGCAGGCCACCACCGACCCCGGCATCGACGGCATTAGCGGCGAAAAATTCGCCGACGACATGCTGCTGCGAAACGCCGCCTGCGCGGGCTGCCCGGTGGGCTGCATCCACGTGGGCTTTCTGCGCGAGAAATTCATGGCCGACCACCGCTTTCTGTACCGGCAGGTGGCCTACGACTACGAGCCCATCTTCTCGCTGGGGTCCATGCTGGGCATGACCGACGGCTTCGCCGTGCTGGGGCTCATGGACGCGGTGGAGCGCGAGGGGCTGGACTGCATGAGCTCCGGCGTGGCCCTGGCCTGGGCCACGGAGGCGCTGGAAAAGGGCGACATCACCCAGGACCAGACCCTGACCCCGCTGACCTTTGGCGAGGCCGAGGGCTACAAGACCGCCATCCGCCACCTGGGCAGCGGGACCAATGAATTTTACCGCCGCCTGGCACAGGGCACCATGAAGGCGGCCGAACACTACCGCGGCGAGGACTACGCCTGCGTGCTGGGCCAGGAAATGGCCGGCTATGCCACCGGCGAAACGTTCTTCGTTTCGGAATCATTGAGCTTCCGGCACTCGCACCTGGACTCCAGCGCGTATTCCGCCGACCAGAAGCCCCAGGACAAGGACGCGGACAAAGTCGTGGCCGGGTTCATCAAGGACGAAGCCAGCCGCTGCGTTTTGACGAGCATGGTGGGCTGCCTGTTCGCGCGCGGGGTCTACACGGCCGAGCGCCTGGGCCAGGCCCTGGGGTCGCTGGGCTACGCCGATGTGGCCGCGAACCTGGACACAGCCGGCGGGGAGATCCAGCGCCTGCGCTGGCGCCTGCGCATGCGCTCCGGCTATGCGCCCCTGCGGGCCAAGATTCCCAAACGCTACACCGAGGTCGTCACCTGGAAGGGCGCCATCGACACGCAATACATGGAGACCCTGCGCCAGACCTACGCCCGCGCGCTGATGGACCTGGGCAAGGAAATCTAGGCGGACCTGAAGCGGGCGGCTCGGCTGCGGGCGGCTTGTGCCATGATGCTGTGCGGCTACCGGGATGATTTACTGCAATGGGCTGGCGGGGCAACTCGCCGGCCCTTTTCGTTTGTGCCGGCCTGACGGGCTGCGTGGGCCCGCTTGCGCCGCAACGTCTGCATCAAAACGCCCGGCTCTTGGCCGCGCCTCTCTTATGCCCGCATGTCAACGAACGCGCACGCCGGGTGAAACGCCCTGGCCCGGCCGCGCGTCTTGAAACCAGCGTGCGCGGTTTGCGCTTACGGGCAAAGAAACTCCACGCAGATCACATAGGGCTGGCCCTCTGAATTGTAGAACCGCGTGGAAAGGGTGCTCACCTTGACCTTGGCGTGCACGCAGATGTGCTCGGGCAGCACGTACTTGTCAAAGCCGCTTTTCAGGTGCAGCACGTCCTCGCGGATGCCGTGGTCGGTTCCGCGCCCGCGTTCCGGTCCAAGCAGCGGGCTGTTGACCTTAAGCCCCCGCGCGAAGCAATTCGGCGTCAGTTGCATGCCCTCGTCGGAGAGAATGTAGATGCAGGCCAGCGGCGCGCCAAGCGTGGCCAGGCGTTCGCACACGGCCGTGAACTCCACGGCGGGGGCATCGGCCAGCTTGTAGGTTATTTTTTTCAGGAGCTTGTGGTAGTCCTCATAGCGCTTGCGCTTCTCCGCCACCCCCACCTGCACGCGCTCGCAGTAGCGGCGGTTTATGTCCGCCACTTTTTGCTGAAATGCGCGGATGGGGTCCTGCTCGCCGGAGTCCTTGTCCTTGGTGTAGCAAAAGCCCTGCTGGGTGCTGGCGCCCCACTCCAGCAGACGGATGGCCTCGTCCTCCGTCTCCACGTTTTTGGCCAGCACCGCGCTGCCCAGGCGTTCTCCCAGGCGGCACAGCGAAAGCACCATGTCGCGCTTGTATTCATGGCCTTCCACATCGGTGAAGAGCTGCCGGTCGAATTTGATGAAGTCCGGCCGGAGGGCGAAGAGCTCCTCCACGGGCAGGTCCATGCTGCCGCCTATGTCGAGGGAAAGCCCGAAGCCCCGCTCGCGGTAGTGGGAAACGAAACGGACCACATGCTCGGAGTTCAGATAGGGCCGCTCAAGCTCTATGACGATGCGCTTGCCGGGAATATCCAGGGCCTGGCTCATGGCCTCCAGGTGGCCCAGCTTGTCGGCTGCGGAGAGCGCACCGCCATCGGTATTGAGAAACAGGAGCATCTGCTGGTGGTGCGCAAAGATGGGACGAAAGGCCTCCAACGCCTTGCGCCGGCACAGGCGGCACAAATCAAGCCGGGTCTTGGCGTCCCAGTTGCGGCCGAAAAGATCGTGGGCGTCCAGCCGCGCGCCTTCCTGGCTCACGGACCGGGAGAAGGCCTCGAACCCGATGATGCCCTTGGCCCGCACGGAAACCACGGGCTGGAAGAACACGGAAATGCTTTCGCTCGAAAGGACGGCGTCGATTTCCTTCTTGTCCAGCGCCCCGAGGGGCTTCTGCGGGGAAGCTGCTTGCGCCATGAGACAGGGCCCTCCGAAATGTGTTGGGGGGGGATAACTGCATTTCTTCGTACAAAAATAAGTATAGCCGACAATATGCGGCGTAACAAGAACAATCCGACCGCGGAGTTCAGCGCCCGCTGATTGATTCTGTACATTGCGGCTGTCTTGGCGTACAAATTTTGATTGAATGGGGCGAACAACGGACAGTTTGCACACAAGCACGAAAGGCTAGGAGCGCCAAGGATGGCCAGGGCCGAAAGCACGCCGGAAACCATTGATATTCTGGCGGTTGATGACGAGCAGGTGAACCTGCTGCTGCTCACGGGGTTATTGCGCCGTGAGGGGGTGAACATCGTCTCTGCCAGAAGCGGCTACGATGCCCTGAAGCTTGCGGCCACACACGACTTCGCCCTCATCCTGCTGGACGTGATGATGCCCGGCCTGGACGGGTTCACCACGGCGGAGCGCCTGCGCGCCGACGAACACACCCGCCACGTGCCCATCATCTTCATAACCGCCATAAGCAAAGAGCAGCGCCACGTGTTCAAAGGCTACGAAGCCGGCGCCGTGGACTACCTCATCAAGCCCTTTGACCACGAGATTCTGAAGAACAAGGTGCAGGTCTTTGTGGACATGCACCGCCAGCGCCTGGCCGTGCAGCGCGCCAGCGAGACCCTGGCCAAAACAGTCGACGAACTGCGCGCCTCCACGCGCGCGCTGACCGACAGCCGCGCCCGCTATGCCAGCCTGTTCAGCTCCATGTTCAACGGCTTTGCCCTGCTCTCCCAGGCAGAGAACATGACCCGGTCGCGCATCCTTGAAATCAACCCGGCCATGGAGCAGATTCTCGGCCGCCCGCGCGAGGACCTGGTCGACCACCCCATGGGCGAAGTGCTGCCGAACATGGAAGGCTACCTGCGCGACTTCGCCCAAGAGGTGGTGCGCTCCGGCAAGAGCGGCCTCATCGAGAGCTATCTCGGCGACATCAAACGCTGGCTGCGCATCCAGGCCTACGTGCCGGGGCCCGGGCTTCTGGCCCTGGTGGCCGAGGATGTGACCGCGCGCAGAAAGGCCGAGGAGACCATCCAGGAGCGCACCTTCCGCGACCCGCTCACCGGGCTGGCCAACCGCGCCCTGTTCCTGGACCGCCTGGACCAGTCCATGGAGCGCTCCCGCCGCCGGCTCAACTATCTCTATGCCGTGCTCTTCCTCGACCTGGACCGCTTCAAGCCCATCAACAGCAGCCTGGGCCACGCCGCGGGCGACAAGGTCCTGCGCGCCGTGGCCGAAAAGATCAAGGGCGTGGCGCGCGGCCTGGACACCGTGGCCAGATGCGGCGCGGACGAGTTCGCGCTGATTCTGGAAGAGCTGAAAACCCCCGGCGAGGCACTGCGCGTGGCCCGGCGCATCTGCCAGGAGCTGGCCCGCCCCATTGAGCTGGAAGGCCACACCCTGCATTTTTCGGCCAGCATCGGCGTGGTGCTTGGCCCGGCGGACTACGCCCACCCGGAGGAGCTGCTGCAGGACGCGGGCATAGCCATGGAGCAGGCGCGCGCCCTGGGCGGCGGCAAGGTCAAGGTCTTCAAGTGGGCCATGCGCACCCGCGCCCAATACGCCCTGAACGTGAACCAGAGCATGCACCAGGCCCTGGAGCGCCAGCAGTTCCGCCTGCATTACCAGCCCATTTTCAATCTCAAGGACAACACCCTGGCCGGGTTCGAGGCGCTCATCCGCTGGCAGGTGGGCGAAAGGCTCATCCCCCCCGGCGATTTCATCCCCCAGGCCGAGCAGACCGGGCTCATCGTGCCCATCGGCCAATGGGCGCTTACAGAGTCGTGCCGGCAAACCGCCTTGTGGGAAAGGCGTTTCGCCCTGCCCAAAGACTTCAACGTCGCGGTGAACCTTTCGGCCAAACAGTTCGCCCAGCCGGACTTGGTGCGCCAGTTGACCCGCTCGCTGGAGGAAAACCAGCTGGACCCGGAACGTTTGAAGCTTGAAATTACCGAGACGCTGGTGATGCAGAACCCGGAAAGCGTGGTGCACAAGCTGCGCGGCCTGCGCGAAATGGGCGTCAAGGTCAGCATCGACGACTTCGGCACGGGCTATTCCTCCCTGGCCTATCTGCGCC
>Ga0209800_10004577_pt1 | contig 10126 bp, 9 predicted proteins | sample Higcelweek8metaG_FD_187174 | JGI IMG/M metagenome (GOLD analysis project Ga0209800, IMG submission 187174) | Freshwater pond sediment microbial communities from the University of Edinburgh, under environmental carbon perturbations - High... | ecosystem: Environmental > Aquatic > Freshwater >... | reverse complement strand
TCTAAGATTATCCCTTATCATTTTTCCAGGATGCGGATCATATGTTCCGTGAAGCATGATTACCGGGGATCTGATAGCTCTGAATGACTGAGGATATATACCCTCCTCCTGACAGCGCATCATATCGTTCCATGTCTCAATATGGGCTCTCATATCAAACGGTTCAGATTCCAGATATCCTGGCCTGTTGACCTCACAATCATAACCATCTGTCATTTCATGCCACTTCATGATCTGCTCCTGAAAAGTCAGCTCCTTATCAGAGCTGTATTCAGGGTGATTCTCAATGTAATCTGAAATTCTGCACTGCCGTATTCTGAGCATCTCATCACGGGAGTTTTTGTCAAAAGTTCCACAACCGATCAGTACAAGAGGGCCTACAGTCTCAGGATGTTCAGCAGCATAGGCCAGTGCGAGCATCGCCCCCCAGGAGTCACCGACAAGAGCTGGGATCTCATTACTGAATCGTGAAGTTATAAGCTGATAAAGATCAGAAATATGGAGAGCAACAGATAGCGGCATATCACCGCTTGTCCGCTGCCAGGGCTCAAACACCCTGAAATCATCAGCCAGCGCTCTGGCAACAGGAGCAGCGCTTCCAGATGCACCAGGGCCTCCGTGCAGGACTATAACAGGATGGCCTCTCTCTCCGTAAATACCTATACGTCTATTTTCATTCCATTCCAGATTCTTCACAAGTGACCCTGATTCTTATCCATTGTGCACAACATCCCCTTAAGATAGCATGGATTTTTATGAGCTGCTAAAAGAGATTGAGATGCGATAGATTAATATTTTTTCCATCTTATAGTCGCTGAATCAGATAAATGTAAACAGGCAATTGATTTTTATATCAATGCAGGGCTACCTGAAATAAAATCTTGCGTCTAAAGGGATTATAGTATATGAGAGTCTATCAAAATTTACACAATAGCAGTATAATACATTGATTTTATTTAAATTAACCTATATTACCATTCATAATAGCACTACAATTTTCAATCACCACTTGAAGTAGTGGCAGCAAGATGTCATACCTGAGAAAGATTGAGAGCAGTTGAGACCAATACATTTTGGAATACAGGAGCAATAATGAAAACAAAGTTACTTATTGTCTTGGCAATACTTATCACCAATACCTGCTGGGCGGATGAGATGGTGACTATTGCTTATTTTCAGTCAAAACCACACATGATATTCGATACTTCTACCAGGAAAATCTATGGTGCATTATATACATTCCTGGAAGAGTATATCGCACCCAAGATGGGTGTCAAGTTTGTATGGAACCAGACTCCTTCCAACGTTCCCAGGGAGATCGAGCTGTTAACGACAGAGTCGGTAGATGCAGTCGCCCTCCTGGTATATTCACCTGATCGGGCTGAAAAATTCTGTTATACCAGAAATCCATATTATGCAACCAGATCAGTAGTAGGAGTTCTGAACACCAGCACTCTTACCAAAGTAGAAAAAATCGAGGATATAGTAGATCTGAGAATAGGCTATGTAGCCAAAACCTATATTTCACCCTTTATGCGAGACCCTCGAGTAAAATTTGACTATGTCTCATCTTCAAATGCAAATGAGCATAATCTGAAGAAACTTCAACTTGGAAGAGTTGATGCTATATATATACCAGATAAAGCAGCTTTACTGAACGAAATGCATCTTCTCAATATAGACAACAAAATAAGGGTGATAGACCTGCCAGAAACTCCGGCTAACGCTCATGTGGTCTTTTCAAAAAAGAACAGGGCTCTGGCAGATAGATTTGACAAAGCCTATAATGAGATTGATGGAGCTAACGTATATAGAGCACTTTTGGGGCAGTATCTGGATATTAACAGACTCTGACCATTGATCATCAATCTGCTCTTGAAGTTTTTATGGTATTCTCTCGTGAGTTGTAACTTCTCATTTTTCATACTGCATGTGCAATATTATAATTTTATTAAACATAATATGTAGCGATAAACCAGAGAACTTATGACTGACGAGGTATTCTTTTTTGCATAAAAAAAGCACCCGCAAGGTGGTTGTCACCAGCCATTGGGTGCTTTTTTATTATTTTGACAGTATTTTTTTTTAAAGCTATACAGCTTACCAGATTGTGATCGCCTTTACTACAATGACATTATTGTGGTACCGCTATTACCCATCAGCCCATAGGTCTGGGCCATGGCAACTTTCGGATTCTTTACCTGTCTCTCTCCGCATCTTCCTCTGAGCTGATTGGCACATTCGATCACCTGCCAGAGAGCCTGAGCAGATAGAGCCTCGCCATGTGAAGAGAATCCACCACTTGGGTTCACAGGCAGTTTTCCAGTGATCTTTGTCTCACCGTCCCGCAACATCTTATCAGCTTCACCATCTTTACAGAACCCGCATGTCTCCAGATAGACCAGATAGTGCCATGAGCTGTTGTCCGGCAGTTCCAGCACATCTATATCTTCCGGGCCATAACCTGATTTCTCATATGCCTGATGAGAAGCTGAGTAGCTTTCACTGAGCATGGGAGCTTCAGGAACGGCCGGGCAGGAGAGCGCAGAGATACGAATGGTCGGATCACCATATATGGAGCTTCCCATGGTGGTGGCGTTAATCTTCACCGCTTTATCTGCTTTGCTGATCAACTCTTTGTCTGCCGTAATGATGACCGCGGCAGCACCGGTACTGACTGGACAGATCTCATAGAGCCTCAGAGGATCACAGACATAGGTGGAACTCAACACCTCTTCCACTGTGTAAAGCTTTTTAAAGCGGGCATCAGGGTTCTTGGAGCCATACTCACTCATAAGAACCTTTACCAGTGCAAGATCCTCCTCAGTGGTGCCATATTTTTCCATCCTTTTTCTGCACTCCAGAGCCCAGTAGATCGGGTTGGGCAGACCTCCCATTTTCCATCTGATGACGTCTCTGTCTTGAACTGCATTGTCTGATTTGGCGGTCAGAAATCCTTTGGGTGACACGTCAGCACCAAAGGCCAGGGCAGTATCTGTCTCTCCGGCAGCAACACTGTTGTACGCCATTCTGATGGCGGCAGATCCGGTAGCGCAGGCGTTGTAAACATTTACAACAGGCACACCGGTCTCACCAAAAACACTCTCCAGATATTGACCGGAAAGGTGCCCGGCATTACCACCATAAATGAAAATCCCGGCCATGATTGCCTGAATTTTTTTCCACTCTATGTTTGCATCTTTAAGAGCGTTGTTAACAGCCACAGTTGCGAAATCGGAGAATACTTTCTCAGAGAAACCCATCCACGGGTGTATTCCGGTTCCAATAATATATACATCTCTCATCGTTGTTACCCCTTATTATGGTTGTCGTAAAATCGATTATTTAACAGCTTTAAACGCCCAGGTCACCACGGTCTGTTTCTCCTCATTGGTAAACATATCAAGCGTGGTGGTTTCCATCTCCATCCCAAGCTTCAGAGATTTCAGATCTGTCTCTGTGATAATACCTGTAACCTGAATTTTTTCCTCTTCAAACTCGACCAGAGCGATGCCGTATGGAGTGATCTTTTTGTCTGTTTTAAATGGTGCGGGACAGGGATAATATTGAATGGTATAACTTGCCAGCTTGCCTCTTCTGGGAAGCAGGACATCCTCCACACCCTCTCTTGAGCATCCGGGACGGTGTTGATAATGTTCCTTGGGGAAAAAGTAGGTTCCGCAAGAATTACATTTTGAACTCATCAACCTCACTTCGCCAGTTGACCAGTCCACTAAATTTGGTATACGAGCTACCTTATTTGCCATGTTTTCCATTGTCTTATTCCTAACTATTTAATATCATTATTAATAATAAAAATACTACCTACCGACAAACTTCGGCGACCTTTTTTCAAGAAACGCATTGACCCCTTCAGCTTTGTCTTCCAGAGAGAGTGACAAGGCATACATCTCATATTCGTAATCAAGTCCGTCCTGCAAACTGGTCTGCATCCCCTTATTGATCGCCTGCTTTGCAAGCTTCAATGCTGCCGCACTCTTGGTGGCGATCTTTGCAGCAATCTCTTTTGCCGTGGGCATCAGCTGATCCATACTGACAACACGATTGACAAGTCCAATCCTCTCCGCCTCATCAGCCCTGATGATATCTCCGGTAAAGATGAGTTCCTTGGCCCTGCAGACCCCAATGAGCCGCTGCAGGCGCTGGGTACCGCCTCCTCCTGGAATGATGCCAAGATTTATCTCAGGCTGACCGAATTTTGCCTTTTCAGAGGCAATAATCAGATCGCAGGCCATGGCAACCTCGCAGCCACCGCCAAGACAGAAGCCATTAACTGCTGCAATGACCGGTTTGCCAAGCTTTTCCACAATGGAGCCCAGACGGACGATATTATGTGCTGCATAGGAAGTTGTGGCATGAAACTCCTTGATGTCAGAACCGGCAACAAACGCTTTTCCTGCACCTGTCAGAATCAGCACTTTTATGGCATCATCAGCTTCAATATCCTTGACTGCTGCCGTAAATTCCGCCCGTGTCTGGATATTGAGGGCGTTCATCGCCTCTGGACGGTTGAAGGTAATAACTGCAATATTCTCTTCTTTTTCTAAAATGATGTTCTCGTAAGCCATACGCTTCCCCCTCAGGCTGATAATTTCTGTTTGCGGATACCGTACTCACACAATTTACTCAGAGCCTTTACCCCGGATATCAGGGAGGGAAAGACCGGCAGCTCTTTTCCCATTTCATCCATGATGACATTTTTATATTTGTTATATCCTACGATCATACAGACCACCACCGGTTTTCCAACCTCCTTGACGATCTTCTGAATGATCTTTTTCTGAACCGCCTCCTGGGTATATTCAAAACCTGCCAGAATCAATATTGCAGCGTCGATGTTAGGATCTCTGAAGGCATCTGGAAAAGTGGTCTCAAGGGTTTTAGTAAAACCTATTTTGGTGACGGAGAAATAGAGGTCAACAGGATTTCCAACAGGGGTGTCGAACATCTCTTTCAACTTCTCAGTTGTTTCAGAGGTCAATTTCGGGAGTTGCAGACCATGACTTGCACAGAGGTCAGAGACATTGACACCGACGCTTCCAGCCAGGGTGATCACTGCGACACGGTTACCTCTGGGAAGCGGCTGAGTGGAAAATACCTTGGCAAAATCTTTCAATTCCGTAAAGTCATCTGCCATTATCATGCCGGTCTGTTTGACTGCCGCATCTACAATCTTGGCGTTGCTGGCAATGCTTCCAGTATGACTCATGGCAGCTTTGGCCCCAGCTTCTGTGCGGCCTCCGCTTAAGAAGATGACAGGCTTTTTAGCGGCAACCTTCTTGGCGATCCGGGTGAGGTTTCTTCCATCGGAGATTGTCTCCAGATACATTGAAATGACATCGACCTCATCTTCATTACCAAAGTACTCCAACAGGTCATTTTCATTGACATCGCACTTATTGCCAAATGAACAGACCTTACTGATATTCAAACTCTCATTTTCCACAATATCCGAGGCCATTCCAGCTGCTAAAAGCCCGGATTGTCCGATGAGTACCACATTACCCATGGGCACTTTTTTGGTAATAGGATAGATGGAGGTGACAATATTCCGGGAGACAATACCGGAGCAGTTGGGCCCCATCACCCGGATATTGTTTCTCCTGGCTATATCTACAATCTGCTGCTGAAAGACCTTGCCCTCTCCACCCATTTCAGCAAATCCGGCAGACTCGATAATGACCGCTTTAACTCCTTTTTTGCCACACTCCTCTACCGTTGCAACAGTCAGTTTCGGCGTTGGAAGCGCTGTGACAACCAGGTCAACGTCACCCGGTATCTCTGTTAATGAACGATAGACCTTATATCCTAATATCTCTTCTGATTTCGGATTTACCGGATAGACATCTCCTGTAAAATCGCTATCAAAGATATTTTTCACAATTACATAACCAAGTTTTCCAGGAGTTCCGCTGGCTCCGATGACTGCTATTGATTTAGGTTTAAAAAATAATTCCATCATGGCTCTGTACCATCCTTTATGTCACTTCGTTTGGCTCATTGGTGTTGACTCTTTCTGAAGACGTACCGGGTTGACCATCAATCAACGGAGAGAATGATACGTGCATCGACCACTGCAGCACCCTCTTTATAGGCAAAGACCGGATTCATATCGATCTCTTCGATCCCGGGTGTCTGATCGACAAAATCCGAGAGTTTGAGCAGCATATCCTGCAAATATGCAATATCCACAGGCTCCTGTCCACGATACCCTTCCAGCAGTTTCCTGCCCTTGATCTCTTCGATCATCTCCACTGCGTCGTTTCTCTCAATAGGAACTATCCGAAACGCAACATCTTTGAGTACCTCAACCAGCACCCCTCCGAGGCCGAACATCAACACCTTGCCGAAACTTGCATCCCTGATCATTCCCATGATGATCTCAACTCCGGGTTTTGCCATTGCCTGAACAGAGACACCTTCAATATTGGCACTGGGGAATCTGGATCTGGCACCCTCCATGATCTGATCAAATGCCCGCTCAACCTCATCCTGGCTCTTAAGATTCACCTTTACCCCACCGGCATCACTCTTATGGGTAATATCAACTGATGATATTTTCAGTACCACAGGATATCCAATCTTTTCACTTAACTCAACAGCCTCTCTTTTTGAGGCAGCAAGAAGGGTGGCTGTGCAGTTTATCCCGATCTCTGTTAAAATATGTTTGGCCTCAATCTCCGTAAGTACGGCTCTCTTCTCTTCTCCTGCCTTTTTTATAATTTCCAATCCAGTCATGGACTCTCCTTCATAAACTTTTGTTATTGTGCTGTCAGACCGCCATCCACATATATGGTCTGTCCTGAGATAAAACCTGCTGCATCTGATGCTAGAAATACACATGCACCGGCAAGATCTTCAGGCAGACCTATTCTGCCCATGGGGACAAGAGAGGCATATTTTTTGGCAAGTTCAGGATTTTGAGCAATATGTTTGGTGCCTGGTGTGATAATCAGAGCTGGCCCTATTGCATTTACACGGATTCCAAGTGATGCCCACTCAAGCGCTAAGGATTTGGTAATGAGTTCCACAGCACCTTTGGTTGCGCAGTAACCGGAGTTTCCTCCAGTATAACCTCTGATTCCTCTTACTGATGAGAGGTTTATGATAGAGCCATGTTTCTGTTCACGCATGGCCTTACCTGCTGCCTTGCATGCAATCATTGTCCCTTTTACATTGACATTGAAGAGTCGATCCCAATCTTCAATGGGGTAGTTAAAGGCGTCGTGCTTAATGTTCATCCCCATGGCATTGACCATGATATCAAGCTTACCATATCTTTTGACAACACTGTCAACAAGGTTTTCCATACTTGCCTCATCAGTCACATCACATGAAATTGCAATGGCCTCATTTCCTGACTCTCTGCTGATTGAAGCTGCAACCTTGTCAATAGCCTCCTGATTACGGCTGGATACCACAACTGTTGCACCATGAAGACTCAGTCCAAGTGCAAGCGCCTCACCAATACCGCCTGCCCCACCAGTAACAATGGCTACCTTGCCATTCAGTTTAAAAAAATCTTTCATATCACGCCTCTTCTTATGTTTGTATGTGATATTACATGTTATTTATAATAAAATGATCAGATATAGACTACAACTATTATCATAATATATAACCAGGTGCTACGGGGTCACAATAAATACAAGAACTTCAGCTGGCTTCCCATTGTTGATGGTCATATCCCGCTCTTCTCCAGGAGCAATGTAGATCATATCACCCTTCTCAAGAAGATGGCTTGTGCCATCCTTGCCATTCACTGTAATGGAACCACTGGTGACATAGTAAACTCTCTCTTTGGGAGAGGCGCTCATCTCCGCACCACCGTCAGGCTGAAAATAGGAGTAGCACACTGTGATCCGTTTTGAACTCTCTTCTGTCAGCTTCTGAAGACCATACACACCAAAATGCTTTGCAGCATCATAGGTTTTTCCTTTTGCATCCTTTACGCTGATCATACAAATTCTCCTTATATATAGTGCCAAGTATCATGATTCATGATTGTACTGTAGCAGATGGTGCCCCCTACAGTACAATCACAGATATTAAAAAAAGAACTTATCTCATGCAATAAAAAAATGTCTCATGCAGGAGAGATCACAATTTCACCAAGATAGAGATCTGTTCTGGTCATAATCTCGGCAGTATAAGGAGCATAGCCCTGTTTCTCCACAGAGATCTTATATTCCACATTCTTCTCAAGACCCTCAAATTCAAAATCTCCATAGGAGTCTGAAAGAGTCTCTCTCTTCTCTCCATTACCTTCAAGAGTCACCTTTACAGAGTGAGCACTCTCTCCGGGGTTATCAGAGAGTACAACCTCTCCAGCCACAAACCTTCTGGGAATTCCGATATAGAGAACAGAAGGGTCAGTTCCATATTCCGGATGAAAAGCTTCTGTCTTTGAAGAGTTCACAACAGCTGCTATCTCACTTGAAGGGTCATCAAGGTCACCAAAATACATGGCTCCTGATGGGCATGACTCAACACAGCGGGGCTGTTTTTCACCCTCTTCAAGGCGATGAACACACATGGTACATTTCTGGGGAACCTGCATCTGCTCATTCCAGTAGATTGCCCTGTATGGGCAGGCGTTGGCAATCTCTTTCTGCCCTTTGGCCTTTACCGGATCAATCACCACAATACCGTCAGCACGCTTATAGACTGCTCCGTTTTTTGCAGCAGCAATACAGGGTGCAGATTTACAGTGCATACAGGGGGTTGGAATATAGGCAACCTTGGGGCGTGGGAATTTGCCACGCTCTATCTCATTGATCCTCATCCAGAACTGCCCATCTAAGGGCTGGGCCGCAGAAAACGGGAGATACTCATTTCCATAATGTTCATCCCGGCAGGCAAGGAAGCAGTTATAGCATCCAGTACATCTGTTTATATCTATTAAAATACCTTTTCGTGCCATCTTTATCAGCCCTCCCACTTTTCAATTTCGATGAGACAGGAATTTGGGGTCATACCCGGAGCATTCTGTGAGACCATCCGGGACGGAGTCAGGATATTCACACATCCGCCTTTATCAATTGAATCCGCATTCCCAGGAGAGAGCGGATCATATTTTGCTGAGGATGCATAGCTGTGGATCACTCCTGGACGCACCCTCTCAGTGACAACAGCACAGCAGAGAACCGATCCACGATCGTTATAGAGCCTTACAATATCACCACTGTTAATACCTCTTACCTGAGCATCAGTTGGGTGTATCCGTGCAGGCCACCAAGCATACCCATCTTTTTTGATACGGTGAATCGGGATATCATCCAGCCAGTCTGTATGTTTGTCATAATGGCAGTGGAATGTAAAGCGTGGATGAGGTGAGAGCAGCTGCAGACCATATTTCTTGAATATCTCTGAATGATGCCCCTCAAAACTTGTAATATACCTTGGTGAGACTGGCCTCTCCTGATCATCAGGAAAATACTGTCGTAAACTCTCTGATGCAAACTCAATCTTACCGGAGAATGTCCCAAGATCCTTGGCTTTATCTGTTTTTCTCTTTGGATTGTTGGGATCAGGGGTATCGCAGTCTCTGCCCTCTGCAAACCATCGAAGAGCTGGTGTCGGCTTGTACCCCTCTTTGATATTTATGATGTAATAGCCCTTTTTGTTAAAGGTCTCCCAGTCAATAAGTTTTGGAAGATCTGATGAGTCAAAGAATGCTCTGCACCAGTCAAGCTCACTCTTTCCATCTGTGAACTCCTCTTTTCTTCCAAGTTTGTCTGCAATCAGTGTAAAAATTTCATAGTCAGATTTAGAGTCCCACATAGGCTCCATACATTTTTGCTCTCTTACAACAATACGGAAATTGGCGCCACTGCTGGCATGACAGGTGTAACCTCCACATGCACCCCACTCACCAACATCGTCACGCTCAAAATTTGTGCAGGCTGGCAGAATAATGTCTGCCATGCGGGTTTCACTATTGTACCATACATCCTGATTCACAACAAACTCAAGTTTGGGACTCTGATACATGCGCACCCACTTTGAGGTGTCGCTCATGGTTCCCATAAATGAACCACCATATCTGTAGAACATCTTCACTTCAGAGTAGCCCTTCATAGGGTACTCAAAGTGTTTGAACTGC
>Ga0209800_10004574_pt1 | contig 10137 bp, 1 predicted proteins | sample Higcelweek8metaG_FD_187174 | JGI IMG/M metagenome (GOLD analysis project Ga0209800, IMG submission 187174) | Freshwater pond sediment microbial communities from the University of Edinburgh, under environmental carbon perturbations - High... | ecosystem: Environmental > Aquatic > Freshwater >... | reverse complement strand
GATTCAACAATCTCCTACGACAACGGCCAGAAAACAGTTCCTGATCCTGAAAACAAATCAACTTGGGAATATAATTATGATGCCAACGGAAACCTGACGGGGATAAAATAAATGGAATATTTGGTATTAGGGTTGCACTTATCGATTAAAGCTATTCAAATCAATCTTATTTTTTTTCAATCAAACCATAACCGGAAACCAAAGCGGTAAACCATTCTTTTTTTGAGGTAATTCATCCGAATTTTAAACGCCTTCACCGGGTGATTTTCGGCATTAGCCGATTTAAATATTTCTTAACACTTTTAACTGTAACATTTCAAAAGCCGTATCGTCATATGTTCGAAAACAAATTAAAAACCAAAAACCATGAAAACCTCAGTTCTAATTTCGGGCATAGCAGCACTCCTCCTTATGATAACTTTTGCAGAAGCACCTTTGCGCCGCGAATCATACAGAGCATCGAAATCACAGAATGATGAAATTGCCTTTATCCAGGTAAACGGGATGATGCCGTTAGCCAAAACAAATAAACCTACTCTGAAAAAGGAAGCAAGCCCGGTTACTATTGCTGTAATTCCTGCTGACGATTATAGTTACCTTAAATTTGATGTTTCTGACTATATAACAAATGATGCAAACCTGGAAGCAGAAGATGCAATGCCGGAGCCCCCGGTTTCGGACTACAGTTACCTTAAATTTGATGTAAATGAATACATGAGCAATTCGGAATTCACAGATAGTGAAGCAATTGAGTTACCCGGCCAGCCGGTAAATGAATTTGATTACTTACGTTTCGATGTAAATGATTATTATACTGCCGGGGAAATTGAAACCATTGAAACCACAAAAAATGAATTCAGCTACCTGAAATTTGATGTTAACAACTTCTACAGCGAAAAAAGTACCGGATCGGACTACGAACTCCCTGAATAACAACTAATTGAAACAGAAAAAACGAAGAACTATTATAATTTACTTTTACCAAAAAGACTGCTACGTGAAAGCAGTCTTTTTTTTTGAAAACATCAGAATCAACAACTCATACAACTGACATTCAGACCATTGAAATGCACTTTCAGCTCATAAGGGATTGCGAAAAAATCCTTTTTGAATTAACAAGTTATTAACATATATTTGTGGAAACATTGCGTTAGTCACCAACCTTTTGCCGAAAGCAATTTCATGGGTATAAGATATAGTGCTATTTCCTTGCTGTTTATCCTTATATCATTGATATCCAAGGGTGAAAAATCATTATTAAGCGGAGAACCAAGTGGAATAATCAGCGGTTCAACTACCATTTGCAGCGGACAAAGCAGCACTGTGACTATCAGTGTTGCAGGTTCCGGTTTAATACAAGGATCACTGAGTGATGGAACAATTTTCGCCGGTTATCCTCCGGAAATTTTTGTAACTGTTAGTCCGGTTTCAACAACAAACTATACAATAGCAGCTTTAAGCGATGAAAATGGTGCGGCAAGTCCGGACAACCTAACCGGGTCAGCACTTGTAGAAGTGGAACCTGAAAACCAGGTAAGCATTACGATTGCGGCGCTTTCGAACCCTGTTTGCCCATCTTCTCCGGTAACTTTTCATGCAACTGTCGAAAATGAAGGAACCTATCCGGTTTTTCAATGGAAAGTGAACGGAATTCCTGTTGGCAGTAATTTACCCGATTATACTTATTTACCCAATAATGGTGATGAAGTATCTTGTATTTTAACCTCGAACAATGCAATGTGTACAATCGGGAGCCCGGCAACTTCAAATACTGAAATTATTGAAATCAGCACCCAACTTCAGGTAGGTATAACAATAACGCAGAATCAGAGTACTATTTGTCAGGGGAATACAGTTATTGTTTCGGCAGTAGCCAGCAACGCAGGAATCTTTCCCGTTTATCAATGGAAAGTTAATGGCATCAACTCTGGAACAAATTCCCCGAGTTTTGAATATGAACCCGAAAATGGTGATGTTGTATCGTGCCTGGTTTTTTCGGATCTGGATTGTGCAACCGGGAATCCTGCCGTTTCAAATCTTTTGATTATGCAAGTCAACGCTATTATTCCCGTTTGCGCAACAATAGCCGCTTCACAATCCATTACCTGCGAGGGAACAGCTATCACTTTTTCCACCACAACATTAAATTGTGGTTCGAACCCGCAATACCAATGGAAAGTGAACGGAATTAATGCAGGTACTAACAGTGCTGTTTTTAGTTACAATCCTCTCGACGGAGATATTATTTCCTGTGTGGTAACATCATGCCTTTTGTGTGTTTCCGGCAGTCCGGTAACTTCAAATTCAATTTTAATGACTGTAAAACCATGGCTACCGGTTAGCATTTCGATTACAGAAAGCATAAATAATGTTTGCCAGGGGGAGAATGTTGTTTTTAACAGCCTTATACAAAACGCAGGGTCCTCGCCTGTGTTAAACTGGATGGTAAACGGAATACAAACTGGAACAAATTCTTCTTCATTCGTTTACACTCCTGTATTCGGCGATCTGATTTCATGTTCAGTAACATCCGATTATCAGTGTGCAATTGGTAACCCAGCCATTTCGAATGCGATTTCGATGACAGTAAATCCCTTGTTGCCTGTAAGCATCTCAATTGCCGAAGATTTAAATAATGTATGTGTAGGCACAACAGTATCTTTTTCCGCTTCAGCAATTAATGGTGGTTCGCTACCCAATTACCAATGGCAGATAAACGGAACAAATACCGGAACCAATTCCCCTACATTCAGTTATATCCCCTCGGATGGCGACCTGATAATCTGTGAACTGCAATCAAACCTGACGTGTACAAGTAATAATCCGGCTTTATCAAACAGTATAATCATGACTGTTAACCCAGTGCTTACACCCGGAATACTGATTACTGCAGATCAGAACAATACCTGTTCGGGAATGATTGTTAATTTTAATGCTGCAACAATAAATGCAGGCATTGCTCCTTCCTTCCAATGGCAGGTAAATGGGTTGAACATGGGAACTAATGATCCGGTTTTCTCTTACTTCCCGCAAAACGGAGATGTTGTACAGTGTATTATAATCCCATCCTCAACTTGCATTTCGGCGAACCAGGCTGTTTCCAATGCATTGATAATGAGCGTAAATTCATCCTATCAGGCCACCGTTACAATTTCGGCTGGCACAACTATCCTTTGCCAGGGTTCATCAACCCTGATTACGGCTGTTCCATCTAATGGAGGTACAACACCAATTTATCAATGGCAGGTAAACGGAATAAATGTTGGTACCAACCAGTCAACATATTTATTCTCTCCTTCTGACAGCGATGTTGTAAAATGTATTTTATATTCAGGTTTGCCATGCGCCACAGGGAGTCCTGCTACGTCAAACGAGGTAACCATGAATGTTTTACCATTCGTTGCACCTTCAATTTCAATAACTTCGGATGCAAATAATGTTTGCGCTGGCACTACAGTCTCATTTTTAGCATTGGCGATAAACGGCGGTTCAAATCCTTCATTTCAATGGAAACGAAATGGGGTAAATGTGGGAGTAAATTCTACGTCCTACTCCTGCATCCCTTTAAATGGAGACATCATTTCATGCTCACTCACCTCAGATGAATTATGCCGAACAAGCAACAATACCACTTCCAACAACTTATTAATGAATGTTATAGCTCTGGTTCCGGTAAGTGTTTCAATAACCGCTGATCAGAATAGTATTTGCCATGGAACAACCGTAAATTATACTGCCAACCCAATAAACGGCGGAACTACACCTATTTACCAGTGGAAAGTGAATGGCATAAATGCCGGAACCAACAGTCCTGCATTTTCATATATTCCGTTGAACGGCGATCTGGTGACATGCACTCTTACTTCGGGAGTTGCTTGTGTTAGCGGCAATCCGGCAGTTTCGAACAGTATTGCTATGCAAATTCACAATTCGCTGCCCGTAAGTATTACGATAAATGAAAATGCAAACAATATCTGCCAGGGAGTTCCTGTAAGTTTTTTATCCTCAGTAGTTAACGGAGGAACATCGCCCACATACCAATGGAAGGTAAACGGAGTGAATTCTGGTTTTAATACAGCAGGATTTTCCTATACTCCCTCTTCCGGCGATATTGTAAGTTGTGTGGTTACATCAAACCTTTCGTGTGCCGGCAACACACAGGCTACATCAAACCAGGTAGTTATGGTAGTAAATGCGGTGATGCCTGCAAGTATTTCAGTAACAGCCAATCAAACAACAGTTTGCCAGGGAACAATTGTGCACTTCAGCGCAACATCCTCAAATTCAGGAACTAACCCAGTATATCAATGGCAAGTAAATGGAACCAACACCGGATCCAACTCAAGTGTTTTTTCTTATGCTCCTGCTAATGGCGATGCAATAAGTTGTGTACTTACTTCAGGGCTACCGTGTGCTACAAACAATCCTGCAGTTTCGAACCTGATAACAATTAATGTAAATCCATCCTTTTTGGCTGCAATAAGTATAACAGCCACACAGGTGAGCGCCTGCCAGGGAACAACTGTAACATACACAGCTTCAGCAACAAACGGAGGTATAAACCCTCTTTATCAATGGAAAGTTAATGGTATAAATGCAGGCACTAATTCCCCGACTTTTTCGTACATCCCGTTGAATGGAGATTTGGTAACATGCAGCCTTACATCGGACATTACATGTTCAACACCAAACCCGGCAATTTCCAATACAATAACTATGCTGGTTAGTAGTTCGTTGCCGGTTTCGGTAACAGTAACGCCGGCTCCACTGATTGCATGTGCCGGAATACCTGTAACATATACTGCAACACCCGTCAATGGAGGGAGCAGTCCGGCGTATGCCTGGTTTGTAAACGGTACACCTGCAGGAACAAACTCTGCAACCTATTTATACACACCTGTTACCGGCGACCAGGTGAGTTGCTCACTCACTTCAAATGCCCTGTGTGCAACTGGTAATCCGGCCAATTCGAATATAATAACTGCAAATGTTTATCCTTTTTCGCCTGTAAGTATTAGCATTTCAGAAAATCTGAATAATATATGCAGTGGAACTTCAGTTACCTTTAATTCTAATACTGTTAATTGCGGTTCATCACCCTCCTATCAGTGGAAAGTAAATGGAATAAATGCCGGCACAAATTCGCCAACATTCATTCATTCACCAGTCAATAATGATTTAATAACCTGTACTTTAACCTCTGCCGTTCCGTGTGCTACCGGCAATCCTGCAGTATCAAATGCTATACATATGACGGTAAATCCGGCACTACCAGCCGGTGTATCGATAACCGAAGACCAAAATAACATTTGCACCGGAACCGTGGTAACTTATTCGTTAACAGCTACAAACGATGGTAGCAATCCTTTATATCAATGGAAAGTGAATGGAACAAACACCGGAACTAACTCATCTACATTTTCATATACACCTGTTGACCTGGACATTATAACATGTGAATTGATTTCGGATGCTCAATGCGCAACAGGAAATCCAGCTGTTTCCAATGCTATTATAATGCACGTAGGAATGAATCTGCCGGCAGGTGTATCGATTTCGCCTGATAACTTAGCTGTTTGCCAGGGTAATCCTGTAACACTTACAGCAGTGCCGGTAAATTGCGGATTAACGCCGGTATACCAATGGCAAATTAACGGGATAAATGTTGGAAATAATTCACCAACATACAGTTACATTCCTTCAAATGGTGATGTTGCAAGTTGTACCATGATCTCCGGTTTATCCTGCTCAACCGGCAATCCGGCCATGTCCAACACAGTAACTTTAACAGTGAATCCTTTGCTTACGCCAGGAATTTCAATAGCAGCTGATGCCAACAACATTTGCCAAGGAACAGCTGTAACATATACATCCACAACAGTAAACAGCGGATCATCACCTGTTTACCATTGGAAACGTAACGGTGTGAACGTTGGAGCAAACTTACCTTCTTACACATATATTCCTGTCAATACTGACGTGATAAGCTGTGAAATGATTTCGAATGCATTATGTGCTTTCGGGAATCCGGCAGTTTCCAATTCAGTATTCATGAATGTAACGCCATCGCTTCCGGTAAGTATTTCGATAAGTGCAAATAAGAATAATATCTGCCTGGGAAGTGATGTTATATTTACAGCAATGGCTCTGAATGGCGGATCGGCACCAATTTATCAATGGAAAGTAAACGGGATTAATGCTGGAACCAATTCTTCAACTTATTCATACTATCCATCAAACGGAGATATTGTGAGTTGTATCATGCTTTCAGATTTAAGCTGTTCGACAAGTAATCCTGCAACGTCGAATTCGATTTCGATGATTGTTAATCCTATTGTTCCGGTGAGTATTTCGATCACCGAAGACAAGAATAATGTATGCCAGGGTACCGCGGTAAATATTAATGCTCTTGCTGTTAACGGAGGCCCATCGCCACAATATACATGGTTTGTCAATGGGGTAATTACTGGAAGTTCATCAGCTACTTATTCATTTATTCCGAATAACAATGACAATGTAAACTGTATTCTAAATTCAAATCTAGCTTGTGTTTCAGCTAATCCGGCTACATCAAATACATTGACAATTTCAGTTTCCCCTATACTACCAGTAAGCATTGCGGTGTCACCTGATCAGAATACTGTTTGCCAGGGAACGACGGTGAATTTTACAGCTACCACTCAAAATGAAGGAACATCTCCTGCTTATCAATGGATGCTAAACGGTTTGGCTGCCGGCACAAACCAGCCGTTATTTTCAGTGATTCCAAATCATAACGATCAGATATCCTGCACACTGACTTCTAATGCTTTATGCACCTCCGGCAACCCTGCAAATTCGACTGCAGTACTAATGACTGTTAATCCGTTACTGCCTGTTAGCCTAAGCATTGTGGCCGACAGGAATAATTTCTGCCAGGGAAGTGATGCTAATTTTACTGCAATTCCATTAAATGGCGGAACCAATCCTGATTTCCAATGGAAGGTTAACGGTTCAAATGCAGGAGCAAATCAAAACACATTTAATTACATCCCTGCCAATGGCGATATTGTCACGTGCACGCTTACATCGGATGAAATCTGCACATCTGGAAATCCGGCTTTGTCAAACCCTGTAATAATGAAAGTAATACCCTCGCATCCGGTAAGCATTACAATTGTTGCTGACCAGAATTCCATTTGCGAAGGCACTACTGTAAATTTCACTTCAACCGCCACAAACGGCGGTACATCACCGGTTTACGAATGGAAAGTGAATGGCATGCAGGCAGGGAATAATTCATCCTTATTTTCATATATTCCGTTGAATAACGATGTTGTCAATTGCGTAATAACATCCAATAATGCAGTGTGCGCAACAGGAAGCCCGGCTACTTCCAATTCAATTACTATTGCGGTTGAACCTTTTGTTCAGATTGGAATTTCAATCAGCGAAAGCAGTAATAAGGTTTGCCAGGGCACTTCCGTTGTGTTTTCAGCTACAGCTACTAATGCCGGATTTTCACCAACTTTCCAGTGGACTGTGAATGGTATAAATTCAGGAACAAATTCTGATTTTTTCACATACATTCCATCTAACGGCGACAAAGTAAATTGCAGTGTGGCATCAGGCGCAATGTGTGTTTTGGGAAGTCCAGCACTTTCAAATTCAGTTTTTATTACTGTAAATCCAATACTTCCTGTTAGCATAGCAATTGATGAAGACAAAAATTTCGTTTGCCAAGGCGATACTGTTATAATAACAAGTACTTCGCAAAACCCAGGCGATTCACCTGTTTATGAATGGTTTGTAAATGGACTGCAGGTTGGGACCAATACTCCTGAGCACAGTTTTATTCCTTATAATAACGATCAGGTAAGTTGCACACTGACTTCAAATGCATTATGTGCAGTTTCAAATCCGGCATCTTCTAACCTGATCTCAATGTTCACAAATCCGCTTTTGCCGGTCAGTCTCCAGATTGCAGAAAGTGAAAATAATCTGTGCACAGGCGAAATTGCGGAATTTACTGCAACCGCAATTCATGAAGGCACCAACCCTGTTTATCAATGGAAAGTAAACGGGATAAATGCGGGAACAAATTCCACAACATTTTCCTACACGCCTGTAAATATGGATCAGGTGAGCTGCCTTCTGCTTTCCAATGCGGTTTGTGCCATCGGAAATCCTGCAGTTTCAAATGATATTATAATGATAATTGATTCCTTGTTTGTTTTTAATACAGTTGCAAATTCAAATGGTTATTACTGCGAAGCTGATTCGGGTGTGACGATGGGATTAGATAACTCCCAGTTGGGAATGAATTACACGCTTCTGCGAAACGGTATTTCAACCGGAGTGATGATAACGGGAACCGGTTCCGCACTCAGCTTCGGCATGTTTTCCACACCCGGTCAGTACTCGGTGCAGGGCGAAAACCCAGTCGGTAACTGTATTGCAATGATGCGCGATACCATCAATGTAATCATGAACCCGACGCCTGTCACGGATTTCACCACCAACAATGCCTGCGCCACCGATACCACCTATTTCACCCTAACCGGAAGCTTTTTGCCCCGCACCAGTTCCTGGCACTGGACTTTTGGCGACGGTACATTTGCTACTTACAACGCACCTTACAGCCCCAGCCATTTGTATCCGACTTATGGAACATACATTGTTACTTTGAGTGTTGAAGATACCAACGGCTGCCAATATACGGTGTCACATCCGGTTGAAGTAAAACCTCATCCAACTGCTTTTTTCAGTATTGGCACTCCGAACTGCCTTGGAAACCACACACAATTTACTGACCTGAGTGCAAATCCACCCGGAGAAGGCTATGTACAGAAATGGATCTGGGATTTTGGCGATGGATCACCGAAAGACACCATCGATTTCCCTGATAGTCCGAATGTTACGCATTCATATTTGACCCAGGGAAATTTTAATGTTCACCTGACCCTTTTAAACAGCCGGGGCTGTTCCGATGATTTCCAGCAAGTGGTAAGCGTAACCAACCGTCCTATTGCCGGCTTTAATTCATGGAGCAGTTGCGAGGATAAGGTGGCTACTTTCGTGGATAATTCCGACGAAAACCTGGGCGGACAAATCACCGACTGGAACTGGAATTTTGGCGAACCTACTTCCGGAACCCAGAATTTTAGCACGCTCGAAAACCCGGTACATACTTATTCCACCCCGGGGAATTTTGTTGTAACGCTGATTATCACTAACCTGAATGGCTGCAGCGATACCATACAAAATACCATAACCGTCAAATCCAAACCCCTTTCCAATTTCTTCAGTAGCCCGGGCTGTGTGAACAGCGCTACGCAATTTCTGGCCGACAGCACTGTGATAAATACAGGAGCCACCGCCATTTACCAGTGGAATTTTGGCGATGGAGCAACTTCGTTCAGCCGCAACGTTTTACACACCTACGTGGCACCCGGAACTTACAATGTTACTTTAACTGTAACTGATACAGCAGGTTGCGTGGGCGATACTATACTTCCGGTGACGGTGAACCCGCCTCCGACCGCCCTTTTCAGTGCAAATACTGATAACTGCCAGGGGCAATCCGTGGCTTTCGCCAACCAAAGCGTTTCTACCTCCGGTTTTATCACTACCTGGGAATGGAATTTTGGCGATGGAAATACGCAGACCGTCACTTTCCCAAATCCTCCCAACGTAACCCATACGTATGCCGGTACCGGCACATTTAACGTTACCCTCACAGTGACCAACAACGAAGGCTGCTCGCATTTCGAAACCCGCACCGTAAACAGCCTGGGAGCGCCATCGGCTGATTTTATGTCTAATGGACAATGTGCAGGAACGGCCATGAATTTCACCGATTTAACTTCCGTGAGCGGCAACCAGACGCTTGACCGCTGGAACTGGAATTTTGGCGATCCTACTTCGGGCGTCAGCAATACCAGCATACTTCAAAACCCTACCCATGTGTTTGCCAGTGCAGGAACCTATACCGTAAAACTGATCACATTTACCGGCAACAACTGTTCGGATACCATAACAAAAACGGTGACGGTAAAACCGATACCGGCTGTGGATTTCACGGCACAGAGCGCCTGCACCAATAACCCGGCATTGTTTGCCCCGGCAGGCGTGGCGGTCACCACCATTTCCGGCTGG
>Ga0209800_10004572_pt1 | contig 10141 bp, 7 predicted proteins | sample Higcelweek8metaG_FD_187174 | JGI IMG/M metagenome (GOLD analysis project Ga0209800, IMG submission 187174) | Freshwater pond sediment microbial communities from the University of Edinburgh, under environmental carbon perturbations - High... | ecosystem: Environmental > Aquatic > Freshwater >... | reverse complement strand
ACCATAATTGAATCAATGAAAGATCTCTCCTAAAATCCTTAGTGAATTGATCGTTCCAATTTTTTCAAAATGAATGGAGTAGTATTCAAGCAGTAGTTCGAGCAAACGCGATCGCTGGTTACCGCTAATTGAGAAGGTGTGCATGGCTTCGTGGTCGAGTGAGAATAATTCAGCCAAAAACCTTGAGTCTTCCATTGTTGGAGTTGTTGGATGAATGGGTTTTGAAATCAGAAATTTTCCGTTTCTCAAATCAAACCACTGGTTTGCCGGGCTATAATTATTTTGAGGTTGAATACCCAGGAACCGGAGCAGGTTAGCCAAAAACCAGAGGTGAAAGTTCGAGGTGCCCTGTTTCATCGAGTCGAAATAGAGCAACGAATCCCGAATGAATTGAAACAACTCAGGATCGGCCTCTTCGTTCCTGATCGTTTTATACATGATTTCGGAAAGGAACATCACGATCGTACTTTTTACAACATCGAACGGAATGGTCTGGTAAACACCGTCGAGCCGGAACTCTTTTAATCGCTGTACCTCGCGGCCCGATTTGTGATAGGCTTCAATTTCCAATAAAAAAAGAGGTTGAAGCAACCCCGTTTTTTGTTTCGATTTCGAACTTCTGATTCCGTTAATAATATACGATTGACGGCCGAAAGCTTCGGTATAAAGTGTTGCTATGACACTGGTTTCAGAATATTTTAACTGATGCAGAACAATGGCTTTCGATTGCGAAATCATCGGATAAAAAGGATTTTGGCAATAGCCGATTGCGATCCGTCGCTTGAAGCACAATAAGCCAGATAGATCCCGGTGTGTACACGATTCCCTGCCAAATCTTTTCCATCCCATACGGCCTGGCCTCCATTCGACGTGGTTTCGTAAACCAACTGCCCGCTCACGGTGGTAATTTTCACATTGGTTTCGTACATTAAACCGGTAATGTAAATGTTCCCCTGATAGTTTTCCCTGACCGGATTGGGATAAGCATATACTTTACTAAATTGATCATTCGAACCTTTTGAATCAGTTTGGTACGACTCCAAACCCAGTTGGGTGCCTATGTAGAGAATCCCATTCAAGTCGTCGTAGGCAAGGCTGGTAATGTTATCCGACAGAAGTTCTGAATCTTCAGTAGTAAAATGTTCAAGTTCGTGCTGACCGTCGGCCGAGATCAGGAATAATCCATCGCTTTTGGTTCCGCACCATTTCCGGTTTCCTCCATCAACAGCAATGGCTGTAACCGTTATGTCTTCGAGTAGTGCGTGGTAAATGTTATCATCACGGTCAAGCCCGGGTTGATTTGCATAATAAGGCGATTCTTCAAATACATTTTGCGGATCGCTGTAAACGGCAATGCCCGTTGATGTTCCAACCCATATTGCTCCTTCTTTATCTTCAACAATTGAGAAAACATTGTTCATGTTGGTAATCTTCTCCTCATCGCCGTTACTAAAATAACTCGAAACATCGAGGTGCTTTTTTTGTGCCCCATCGTTGCTCATCACATACAACCCATTCGTTTTCAAACGGGGAACAATGACCCAAATATCGTCATTTTGAGTTACCAGCACTCGACCAACATCATATTGGTTTGCAATTTCGGGTAAAGAATATGCTTTCCATGAACCATCTGTTTTTAAAACATGAAGATTCTTTTCGACCATAGAATTACTGACCCATAAATTTCCTTTCGAGTCGAAGTCAATACCTCCTACCCTCACATAAGGTCCCGAAGACAGGGCATTTTGAAGTGTTGAACTTGAATTTTGGTCATTAAAAACGTTCAATAACTTTCCATCTTTAAATTCAAGCAAACCAAATCCCCAGGTTGCCACATAAAAATGGTCTGTTTCACCGGGAAAAGGAAGAACCTGAGTGGCATCGAAATAACCCTCACCAACAGATCCGTTAAATCGGTTGAAAGATTCCCATTGACCATCTTTCAACCGGTTGACATTGAAATCAAAAATCAATTGGCCCCAGGAATTATCATAACCTCCGGATACTGACCATAATTGATTATCGGAATAGACGAGCGAAAAAACCTGGTTATTGAAAGGCCCTTCGATTGTTAATTGGGTAGAGATTCCATTTTCATAACGAATCCCACCAAAGTTCTGGTCAGCAATCCAAACCACACCCTGCCCGTCAATAATGGCCGAGAGTGGTTTTATTTCTGTTCCTTCAGGGGCAAAAGAATAAGATTCTATTTTTATAATTTTTTCATTCTGCTCATTGAAAATTTCAATTGAAGAATTTTCAACAATCTTTCCGTCAGTGCTTTCCTCTGGTCTTGCCACGCAAAAAATAAATTTTTCTCCAATTATTTTAAAATCTCGGATGACTACATAATTCTCAAACTCAGGGTACCATACATCTGCACTATGACGGCTAAAAGTTCGATCGCCCCACCATTCATCACTCTTATGAACAGCCCATAAACGATTTCTCCCGGTTTCAAGCAGGTCATAATTCGTGTAATTTTGAATAAATATATTGTCAACCTTTTCCCAGTTTGAAAAATCGAGAAGGTTTGTTGCATCAAGTGATGCAGATTTGATGCCTTCTTTGGTGGCAGCAAAAATCATATTATCTATAAAATCAACATCATACACAGCCAGATAATTACCGTTATCACCAATAATATATGAATCCTTGATTTCAAGTTTTTGCAGATCCAAAACCACGATTCCGAAACCACAAGCCATGTAGCATAAGTTATCGCGGTTAACCATATTATAAATAAGCTTGTCGCCTGAAATACTTTTACGCTTAATATCAAGGATTGGGTAAATAGTATCATTTTCACGGATTACATCAATGCTCGAATTTTTGTACGTAACTACAACGCTTTTTGTTGATTCATTATAGGTAATACCCATAAAATCGGACCCCGAAAGCCCATCTAATTTTGACAATGTTTCAAGGCTGTTATCTTCTTTATTGTATGAGTAGATCCCTCCTTCGCTCAGAAAATAAATTTTTTGACCGGCTTCAACCACTTTAGAAGTTTTATTCATTGAAAGGTGAAAGTCCCATTCACCAGGTGTCAATTGCGGCCATGCAAATTTCATTGACAGAAGTAAGAGCAATGCGAAAAGGTAAAATCGTTTCATTAGGCTTCGATATTATTTAAATAGTTGATCAATTTTGTAAATGCCCGACCCCGGTGACTTATCGTATTCTTTTCGGCCAGTTCCATTTCCGCAAACGAAACCTCAAATCCGTTAGGCTGAAATATGGGGTCGTAACCAAAACCCTGTTTACCTCTCGCTGCTTTGAGTATCTGACCCTCAACGGTTCCCTCGAACAAGGTTTCACTTCCATTCATAATGAATGAAATAACAGTTCTAAAACGGGCATTGCGGTTATTTATTTTGTCGAGGTCAAAAAGTAATTTCTTCATGTTGTCTGATGAATCGCGTTGTGGCCCGGCATAGCGGGCTGAATACACACCGGGAGCCATATTCAGCGCTTCAACTTCCAAACCAGTATCGTCGGCAAAACAATTCAATCCATATTTTTCAAAGATAAAACGAGCTTTCTGCGAGGCATTTCCTTCAAGGGTATCACTTGTCTCGGGAATATCTTCCAAACAACCGATCTCGGCTAAACTTAAAAGCTGAAACCGATCTCCCAGCATACTTTGTATCTCGTGTAACTTATGTTCGTTATTGGTAGCAAATACCAGTTTCATACTATATTTTTTCAAAATTCAATATTGGGCTAAAGCCCTTAACCTATGTTCTTTTAAATTACCACGTCCCGATATTCATCGTGGATTAAAGCCGTGGTAATTGATAAACGCTCCATGACTGGGCTTTAGCCCAATTATTCTTTTCAATCCCAAATAAAATTTTATTCATTGCAGGCTTCAGCCAGTTTTTTCCGGTCAAGAATTTCAACCTGTTTGTAACGGATATCAATCACCCCTTCTTCCTGTAAAAGTAAGAATGCCCTTCCAATCGAAGGACGTGCAACCCCAAACAGCTCAGCCAAATCTTGTTGCGAATGTTTTAATTTAAATGACTTGTTTCCTCCGGCTTCGGTTACAAGGAAAAAAGCGAGTTTTGCTTTCAGCGATTTGAATGAATGAAACCGCAATTTATCAGACAGAAACTGAGCTCTCGATGAAATCATCGATAAGAAATTTTGAAGGATTTGCTCATTCTTCTGAAATAACTTCAATAATTCGCCCTTGGGAATGACAATAAATCTGACATTCGTTGAAGAGACAATGTTAACGGGAAAAATATTATTTTTCCCAAAAAGGAAAGCCGATGCCAAAACAGAGGGAGCCTCCATGTCTTCAATTTTCAGGCTCTTGCCGGTGGGTCCAACCATTTCAGCTTTTACTATGCCTTCGGTAAGAATGAGCAAACGGTTACACTCTTCTCCCTGGCTAACAATCAGCGATCCGGGTGGAAAACTTTTCCGCTGAAAAAGAATCGACGAAAAGAGTTTCTCCAACTCTGTTTCTTCTACTCCCTTAAACAACGGAATATCGCTCCAATTCACTTCCATTCATTTTTTTCTCAAATGTAACAATTGTGACAATTTAGCGGAACGTATGAACGTAGATTTGTGGCATAATCAACACAAAAGAAGATGATACGCGAAATTGTAAAGATAGATGATGAATTGTGCAACGGTTGCGGATTGTGTATTCCCAACTGCCACGAGGGTGCGCTGCAAATTATCGACGGGAAGGCCCGCCTGGTAAGCGAGCTAATGTGCGACGGACTCGGCGCTTGCCTGGGTCACTGTCCCGAGGGAGCCATTACCATTGAGAAACGCGAGGCTGTACCCTATAACGAAACTGAAGTTATAAAGGAGATGGTCGACAAGGGGATGAATACCGTGATTGCTCATCTGAAACACCTGAAAGATCATAACGAAACCGGATTTTTACAGGAAGGAATGAAATTTCTGAAGGCAAATCGCGACGAACTTGATTTTGATTTGGATGAGGTGATTGATGAAATACATGGCAATAAACCCCAGGCGGCATCGGGTTGTGCAACGGGTGGATGCCCGGGTTCGAAAACCGTAGTATTCGATAAACCAAAAGAATTTATGCTTGCAGGAACAGTTACCGATCAGTCATCACAACTCAGGCAGTGGCCTGTTCAGTTACATTTGGTTAACCCAATGGCTCCCTATTTTCAAAATGCCGATTTGTTGGTTGCTGCCGATTGTACCGCCTTTTCGTTAGGGAATTTCCATAGCAAATGGCTTAAAGATAAAAGCCTGATAATTGCCTGCCCAAAACTCGATCACGGGATGGAAACATATATTAATAAACTGGCCATGCTCATTGATGGGGCCAAGGTCAACACTATCACTGTAATGATGATGGAAGTACCTTGCTGTGGAGGATTATTGGGCATGGTTCGCGAGGCCAAACAAATGTGCTCGCGTAATGTTCCTGTGAAAGCAATTGTCGTTAGTATAAAAGGGGAAATTATAAGTGAAGATTGGATTTAAGAGGAGAGGTTAAAATGAAGCCCGCTTTTCAGTTTGAGAAGCGGGTATTTTTTTGTCATTTTGTAATACCAATTGTATTTATATTTTAGTCCAAAGACAAAATATAAATTATCCCGAGCCCTCGGGATTAATGCCGATGCTACATGAATATAGTCCAATAAGACGAAGTCGCAATTGGACTATTATGAATGTGCAATCGGTATAAAATACTATTCTTTGTTCTCATGCGTTTTTAGTTTTACCTTTTGGATTTGCCCATTTACCGCAAATCTTATGGGGTTCGCTGAAGTCTGAATTGTCATAGATGATGATTTTATACTTTCGTTGCGAAAAAATCAAATTTGTTCTCTGTTTACTTTTTTAATTGTCGCAAGCAACTATTAAATAACGTCTTTTAAAATTAAGCCATGATTTTAAAGGTCGGGAATGCAGAGACTGGTTTTTTTATTTGCCATGAACACACAAACTTTAAAATGAAGCATTTTTTATTACTAATTACCTTATTGGGTTCCCTTTTATCAATGGCTGAAGAGTTACAGCCTGTTATCAAAAAATCGGGAATACAAATTGACCTGGGTATAAACCAAAACAAAGAATCAAACCTGCTTCCTGTTATACATCAGGGAGGAATATACGGGTTACATTACTTCAGTGAACGACAATCGGTCAATCTTTCACAATTTGAAACCGGCCTGCAATTAGGATTACTTCAATCGAAATTTGAGCCTGAAATTGGTACAACCGCCATTAGGCTTTGGGGGAAATATGCTTATCTTTTCCCACTTTATTCTGCAGAAAAATTCTCAGTTTTTGCCGGTCCCGAAAGTGAACTGAATTACAATTCCGGTCTCTATTTCAATTGGGATGAAAGCCACTTATATCATGCTAACTTTCTAAGTGCAGGCGCTCATCTCCGGATTAAATATCTGTTTCAATCCAAAAACTCATTGACGTTGAATATTGGCTTACCAATTTTCTCAGCGATAAGCCGATCGTTACCAAACAGGATGTATAAAATCGACGACCTAACTTTCGGTGGAATTATCCGCGAAATGCACAACCGGATCAAAGTGGGTAGTTTTACCAAAAACTTTTTAGTTGATTCATCCGTTGAATACTGCTTCAACACATCGAAGAAATTGGTTCCCGCTTTTTGTTACACCCTTCGTTATAACCAGATGAAGGATAGTACAGGGCTTCCTTTTCAACAAATCCAGCACATGGCCGGAATTAAATTTTATTTGCGATGAAACGATATTTTACACTTTTAGCCATACTACCACTTTTCTTTTCATGCCTTAAAGATGAACCGGTAAAGCGTGAATTCGAAGGATATGTACCGGTGGATCAAAACGATGATTGGCAGCTTTCTTCTCCTGAAAAAGAAAACATGGATGAAGCGAAACTCAATCAGGCTTACGAACTGATCTATCGGAACGACCGCTACATTATGGCTCGTAGCCTGTTGGTTTTCCGTAACGGCAAACTGGTTGCCGAGGCCTATCCGCACAATGATAACGACCGATACAATTATCAAAACATTCAGTCGTGTACCAAAACCGTTACATCGATCATGACCGGGATCGCCATTCACGATCAGAAAATAACATCGGTTAACGAAAAGTTGTATGATATCTTACCCAACGATTTTGATTCGGATACGGTGAAAAGGCAAATGACCATTGAAGATGCACTAACCATGCGTACCGGTCTTCAGTTCAACAACGATGAGCAAACCTTGAAACTTTACCAATCGGAAGGAAGTTCAGCTGGTTATGTATTAAGCCAACAGCGGCTTTATGAACCTGGGAAAGTGATGAACTACAACGATGGGGCACCTCAGCTGGTTTCAAAAGCCATTGAAATAAAAACGGGTAAAACATTAAGCGAATATGCCGATGAAAAGCTCTTTACACCACTTAACATTCATAACTGGCAATGGGAATCGGCCAACGATGGTACAACTTTTGGCGCGTTTAGCCTCTACCTGACACCCCGCGATATGGGCAAAATTGGACAGTTGTTGCTGAATGGCGGAAAATGGAACGGGACAACCATTATTGACAGTAACTATTTGAAAGATGCTGTTAAACAACACGTCTTGTCAAATTTCAGCAACTCGCCTTATGGTTACTATTTCTGGGTTTTCCCCGGGAAAGGATATTTTGCCCACGGTCATGGAGGACAAATCTTATTTGTAGCTCCCGAAAAGAACTTGGTGATGGTTTATACCGCTTGGCCTTATACCAGTGGCGATTTCTTCGACAACCATGTTGAGCTGATCAACCTGGTTTATGATAGCTGCAAATAGATGCCCCACTTGTACTTTTCAGGGTTGTTTAAGGGTTCGTTCATGTTACATACTTTTTTTTCTATCATTTTGTTGATAGAAAAAAAATGATTATAAAAATCAGAGCTAGAATTCAAACTTGCATCTTATTCTTTTTCGGTTGATTAGAAATTCATACACTGCAAGGACAAATTTAGAGAAGACTCTCATTTGAGTTGTCGACAATTTGTAGACAACTCAAATCCGAGGATTTTTTTTAATACAGGAGACTATTGGGTTGCCCTGTTTCTAAAAACATTTGACCTCTGAGGTCAATTTAAACACCTTCGATTACCATTTTCCATTCACTACTCATCTTAACGCCGACAGGTCTGCGACGCTGTCGGGTTCGCGCAACACCAACCTGTCAGCGTCCGCAGGACCTGACAGCGTTGAACCAAGTTGGTGAAAAATGAATTGGTTATTTAATTGCCTCTAAACTATCTAAATTCCTCTTTGCAATTTTGGTTTTGGGGTGTTCGCTTCCTAACTGTTTCAATAAGATTTCGTATGCCTTCTCTAACAACTCCTTTGCCCTTTCATCTTCGCCAAGGTCTTTAAGCAGGGTTGCCAAATTGGAATAACTTATTGCGGTGGTTGGATGATCAGGGCTAAAGTTTTTCTCATCACTTTTTACTGCTTTCTCTAACAATTCCTTTGATAGTTCATAATCACCTAAGTCTTTCAGCACTAAAGCCAAATTGGAATAACATACTGAGGTGGTTGGATGGTCAGCTCCTAAGTTTTTCTCATCAATTTTCACCGCTTTCTCCAACAATTCCCTGGCTTTTTCATAATTTCCAAGGTCTTGAAGCACCAAAGCCAAATTGGAAAAACGAACTGCGGTGATGGGATGATCGACCCCAAAGTTTTTCTCATCACTTTTCACCGTTTTCTCCAACAATTCCTTTGCTTTTTCATACTCGCCAAGGGCTTTCAGCACTATGGCTAAATTGGAATAACGAGTTGTGGTGGTGGGATGATCAACACCAAAACTTTTCTCCGCAATTTCCACCGTTTTCTCTAACAATTCCCTGGCTCTTTCATAATCTCCAAGGTCTTCAAGCGCTAAAGCTAAATTGGAATAACGAACTGAGGTGACAGGATGATCGATCCCAAAGTATTTCTCATTACTTTTCACTGCTTTCTCCAACAATTCCTTTGCCTTTTCATATTCGCCAAGATCTTGAAGCACAGTAGCCAAATTGGAATAACAAACTGCAGTGTTAGGATGATCGGAACCAAAATTTTTCTCTGCACTTTTCACCACTTTCCCCAATAATTTCTTTGCTTTTTCATAATCACCAAGGTCTTGAAGAATTAAAGCCAAATTATTTTGAAGCTTTGAGATCATATTTTCAAGTACTAATTCTTCGCAGTACACTTTTTCAACAATTGTGAGTAGTGAATCTCCAAAAGGAATCCATAGAAATTTGTCCACCGGGTTGTCCTTCGTTTGATCATACCACAATTTTTCAATAATGTTTTCCATTAGAATGCTGATCTCTTCAAATGAAACCACAAGCTGCTTTTTAACCACTTCGTTAATAATGCGGTGCATTTTATAACTGTCGGTATCGTCGTTTCGTTGCAACCACCCTTTTTGCGATAGGGTAGCAACGGTTTCTGCGAAAATGGCTTCCCTACCGCACGCTTCAGGGTTAATTAACTCAACAAGTAACCGGTAGGAATGGAATTCAGTGGGCAGGCATACAAACTGCTTCAGCATCCAATTTTCATCGTCGTTTAAACCGCTCAATTGAAAAATCGAACACAAATAGGAGGTAACGCTCTCGATTTGTTGGTTCCCGGCCCTCTTTACCTTCACATGGGCTTTTGCATCAGTTGCCAGAGCTGCTATTAGTTTTTCCAGCGTGTAATGTTGCAGGTGGGCCGTTTTAGCCAGAATCTCAATGGTCAGGGTGTGGTAATCTATAGCCTTCAGCAGGGTTTTGATCCCTTCATCCGAAAAATCGTTCCGGGTATAATGTTTCTTAAACAGTTGCAGGGCATCTTCTTCGTCTAAAAAGTCAAGCTGCTTCAGGGTAAATCCCTCCAGTTCGTGGCGCGAAGTAACCAGAATATGCCATTGCGGTGATTTCGGGAGGATATCGCGGTACTTTTCCATACAGGAATCGGCATTATCGAGAATCAACAGATTGGGTTTCTCCTCAATCGCTTTCATTTTCCGCATCATCGCCCGGAAAATCTCCTGCGGGTCGGTTTGTTCCGCTCCAACAGCAAGGTTTTTCAATAATCCCGGAGCATTGACAAAATCGAGCAGGATGTCGTTCGAGGTTTGCGCCACCCAGGCAATATGGTGGT
>Ga0209800_10004571_pt1 | contig 10142 bp, 8 predicted proteins | sample Higcelweek8metaG_FD_187174 | JGI IMG/M metagenome (GOLD analysis project Ga0209800, IMG submission 187174) | Freshwater pond sediment microbial communities from the University of Edinburgh, under environmental carbon perturbations - High... | ecosystem: Environmental > Aquatic > Freshwater >... | reverse complement strand
CTAAAACGGTTCACATAACTTACGGTAACCGGCATATCTTTCAAACGTTCCGAAAATGTTCGGTAATGTTGATACGCTAAAATAGTTGTGGGCACTAAAACGGCAACTTGTTTTCCGCTATCTACCGCTTTAAAAGCTGCACGAATCGCAACTTCTGTCTTTCCGAAACCAACGTCACCACAGACTAATCGATCCATCGGACGCTCGCTTTCCATGTCGGTTTTAACGTCTAAAGTGGTGGTAATTTGATCAGGCGTATCTTCGTAAATGAACGAACTTTCTAATTCTTTTTGCAAATAACTATCGGGTGCAAACTGAAAACCTTTGTCTAATCTTCGTTTCGCATACAACTGAATTAGGTTGAACGCAATGTGTTTGACACGTGCTTTTGTTTTTTGTTTTAGGGTTTTCCAGGCGTTGCTTCCTAATTTATAAATCTTTGGTGGTGCGCCATCTTTCCCGTTATATTTTGAGATTTTATGTAGCGAATGAATGCTCACATACACAATATCATTATCGGCATAGACCAATTTTATGGCTTCTTGCGTTTTGCCTTCGACCTGAATTTTTTGCAAGCCACCAAACTTTCCAATTCCGTGATCGATGTGCGTTACATAATCACCCACCGACAAAGAAGTCAATTCTTTTAACGTAATGGTTTGCTTTTTCGAATAACCATTTTTGATGGAAAACTTATGGTAACGCTCAAAAATTTGATGGTCGGTATAACATGCAATTTGATTTTCTTCATCGATAAAACCTTCAAACAAAGGCAAAACCATAGTTTTATATTGTTTGCGAATGCTTTCGTGATTAGCTTCGTCGATATCTTCAAAAATATCATGAAAACGACTCGCCTGATTTTCATTGGAACAACACAAATAATTTTTGTAACCGTTGAAATGATTCTCGCTCAAATTGTTCAACAACAAATCGAATTGTTTATTGAACGAAGGTTGCGGTTGTATATGAAATTCGACTTTTTTATCAGTTTTAAAAACAGCGTTAGCATGCAATTCGATTACCGAAAAATCCAGTGCACGTTTTAAAAACTGCTTTTGATTTAAGAATAATTCTTCTGGCGGTGCATGTTGAATATCCTTAGATAATTTTTCGAAAGCTTCATTGGCTTTGTCGAATAATTTATCCAATTGTTGTCCTAATAATTCTGTATTTTGAATCACTAAAACCGTTTTCTCGTTGATATAATCCAAAAAACTTTCGCGGTTTTCTTGCAGTAATTTATTTTCGACATTTGGAATGATTGAAATCTTTTTCAGTTTTTCAATCGATAATTGTGTTTCGACATCAAAACTTCGGATGCTGTCGATTTCGTTACCAAAAAATTCAATTCGGTACGGATTATCATTGGAAAATGAAAACACATCGATAATTCCACCACGAACTGAAAATTCGCCTGGTTCGGTAACAAAATCTACGCGTTTGAAATTGTATTCAAAAAGTGTTTCGTTGATAAAATCAATAGAAAGTTTGTCTTCAACTGACAATTTCAACGTGTTTTTCTCTAATTCTTTTCGAGTAACCACTTTTTCAAAAATGGCTTCGGCATAGGAAACAATAATCGCTGGTTTTTTTCTGGAATTAATTCGGTTTAAAACCTCAGCACGTAACAAAACATTAGCGTTATCGGTTTCTTCAATTTGATAGGGTCTTCGGTACGAACTTGGGTAAAAAAGTACGTCTTCGGCATTAATTAATTGCTCCAAATCGTTTAAATAATAAGCCGCTTCTTCTTTATTACTGAATAAAATCAGGAAAGGAAGTTCAGATTTTTTAAACAGTGAATGTGCCACAAAAGACAATGACGAGCCAACCAAACCAGTCATTTGAGACTTTTGGCGCTCTGCGAATGTACTTTCTAAAACGGCAATCTTTGATGACTTATCGTAAATGGATATAATGTCGGACTTGCTCAAAATGAATTTTTTAATTGACTACAAAAATAAAAAAACCACTACGTTTTCAATAGAAAAGTAGTGGTTATATTACTGAAACGATTGTTAAAAAATAAATTTCTTAGCAACTGTTACGTTATTTTCTAATGTTGTTTTAATAATTAATGCTTGATTGTTCGCTATTAAATTTGAAAGCAACACTTCTGAAGCGTTGACTTTATCTTTTGAAAAGACAATTCTTCCAAGCATATCATAAACCATTACACTTGCAATATTTGATTTTGTTGAAACGATTTTTGGTTGGTTATTCTCTTTAAAAACATATACTGAATTTTCAATTCCGGCAAAATCATCATTTGACAACAATAAGTTTTTGTAATGTAAAACAAATCTATCTTCAAAAACACCCATATTACTTGAAAAAGTATATGGACTTACTTTTAAATCATGAAATGTATTTGTCACTTTATCTTCAATAAACACATCTTTGTCATTAAAGAAAACACCTAATTCAGATATTGAAATATCAAAACTTGTAACCGCATTTATTGTTGATTTAAATCCAAAAACAACTTGATCGTCAATATTCCATGGCAACTCTCTTGCTTGAATTGCTAATGAATGTCCTGGTATTATTGAATAAAAACTTACGAAAACACCGTCAATTTGTTCGCCATCAATTCCAACATCATATCCATTTGTTGCACTAGATAAATATTGGACTACTTGCTGTTTAAATGCGCCTCCAGAATTTGATAAATCTAATCTCAATAAATTATCATCTTCTTCATCAAATGTATCACTAGGAGAACTTGATCTAAAAAATCTTCCATTATTCCCTGCCTGTCTCATAGCATTAGTAAAAGTTACTGTTCCTGTTGAAGAAGATCGTGCAAAAAATCCCTGCCCTGATGCCATGTATCGATTTGGAACTACACCTCCAGAACTTGCTGCTGTTCCAGCTGTTCTTGTTCTAACTGCATAATCATTAGCAGTAAACACGTTAGATGCAATTGCTGTATTATGTGTCCAATAATATAGTGTATTTATAGATGAGTTGTCTATTAAATCACGAGTATCTAAAGCGGACGGATATGGGTTTCCTAATAAATTATAATTCCCTAAAACAGGATCCCAAGCTACCACATTTTGAGTATAATCACCATTATTTGGAACACCTTCAAATACCCCATTAAAAACCTGTGCAATTGCTCCATAACCTTGTGGTGCTCTAACTGCATAACCTTTACCTATTTGCATCGTATTTGTTGGGCTTTCCAAAACCCAACTATTAGTTGCTGCATTAAAGGAATAAAACTTATCACTTAATGTTAAAGGAGAAAAAACATTCAAAACTTGACCTGCCACTGGAGAAGACCAATAGGTATAATCGTATTGAATCATTGGTTCAGCATTTCTTCTATACTCAATATTTCCAATGTTTACTGCTGATGGATTGTTTTGTACTAATGAACAATTATTTCTAATAATAAATTTTCCAGTCCCTAATACCTGTATATCATTTTCAACTGTAATTGTTGAAGATGATTGGATACTTAATGTTGCTCCAGACTGAACAATTATACTTTTCGCTTCTGTATTTACAGTAATAGCACATGTCCCTGATGCTATAATAGCATCAACTGTAATTGTTGGCACACCATTATCCCAAGATGAACCTGTCCATGTAGTTGTTTGACTTGTTCCAAAGTTAACAAAGGATAGTAATAAAGCTATAATTATTTTTTGTGTTAATTGCATTCTCATTTATTAATCTTTTAATTTTTCTTTTCTTTCTAATTCGTCAAAATCTATTTTCTTAGCATTTCTTGTAGTGTCCAATGCTTGCAACATTAATTCTTCACCTATTTCTTTTGGAATTGCTTTTTTAATGACAATTTCATTCCATTGATTATACAAACCGCTGATTTCTTCATTGATTTCGGGAATCAATTTGGCAACTTTTTGCTGTGGAATAACTTCTAAATTCATAAATGTTTCCAATGATTTCAATTTGGTATTTAACGTTGTAATTCGACTCAGAATTTGAGGTTTATTATATTCCATAGGAATAGAAATCACTAAAGTATCTGCTTTTGAAGACACGTTTTTAATCTTCATTTTAAAAGCCGATAAAGTAGATTTTGGCTTTTGCGAAAGCTCAATTTCAAATTGTCTCCATTCATTCCAACCGTTCAAAATTGATTTAACTTCTGGTCTTGCATTTGGAAAATTAAATTGCCACATTTTAGAAATATTCTTAAAAACAGCTTCGTTTTTTTTAGCTATTTTCTGTGCCTCTAATTGTTGTTGTGAATCGTTTTCACAGGCCATTAAACCTAAAGCTAAAACCAATATAGTTGCTATAAAACCTTTCATTTTTATAATTTAAAGAGCAAAGGTACAAATGTTTATAAAATTTAAGTGATAATCTAATAATATCTTAACATTAGTTTGATATGCAATTAGTTGCTGTTTTAATAATTCTCATTTTAAGCAGAATTTATTATTAAATACGAATCAAAACAAAGGTTTTACTAAAAATATTACAAAAAAAGCTGTTTTCGATTCGTACGAAATCGTTATATTTGTTTCTTCTATAATCTATCAAATGGACACGAAAATTTTAATAATTGGTGCTTGTGGTCAAATAGGTACCGAACTTACCGCTAAACTTAGAGCTACTTATGGCGTTAATAATGTAATCGCTTCTGATATTCGAAAACTAAATAACGATGTGGTTAACAACGGAATTTTTGAAGTTGTTAATGCTTTAGATTACAATCAAATTGAACATCTAATTGAACAATATCAAATCACAGATGTGTATTTAATGGCGGCTTTACTTTCGGCTACAGCTGAAAAAAATCCAGCTTTTGCATGGGATTTGAATATGAATTCGTTGTTTCATGTATTAAACTTAGCTAAAGCTGGAAAAATTAAGAAAATTTTCTGGCCGTCTAGTATTGCGGTTTTTGGACCTACAACACCAAGACATAATACACCTCAATATACCATTATGGAACCTTCTACGGTTTATGGAATTTCGAAACAAACTGGTGAAAGATGGTGTGAATATTACAACAAACAATATGGTGTTGATGTAAGAAGTATTCGTTATCCAGGTTTAATTAGTTGGAGTACCGAAGCTGGTGGCGGAACTACAGATTATGCTGTAGACATATACCACAAAGCAATTACTGATGGAAAGTTTACGAGTTTTTTATCAGAAAATACTGAACTACCAATGATGTATATGGATGATGCCATAAAAGCGACTATTGGAATTATGCAAGCTCCATCTGAAAAAATTAAAATTCGTTCATCTTATAATTTAGCGGCAATGAGTTTTACTCCGAAACAAATTGGTGAAGAGATTCAAAAACATTATACAAATTTTGAATTGAGTTACGAACCTGACTTTCGCCAAAAAATTGCTGATAGTTGGCCAGCAAGTATTGATGATACTTCGGCAAGAGAAGATTGGGGTTGGAAAAATGATTTCGGTATAGAAAACATGACTGTTGATATGTTCAAAAATTTAAAAGAACACATTTATAATAAATAGAAAAACGCTCCATTATATGGAGCGTTTTTCATTAAAACAAAAAACAAACTTACTCCTGAACTATAGGAGCTCTCAACGATTCCAATACTGCTACAACTTCTCCTATTAATTCTGGATCAGTAACGCCGTTTAAACCAGCGGCTGCTCCTACATAACCAATAAACTTGTCGTAATCAGCATTATTAGATTTTTTACCCATACGTGGATTTTGTGCAGGATCGTGTGCTGCAACCATACCTAAACCACTATATGTATTAGTTGCTCCTCCACCTGTATTAGCAGAAAAGAAATCTGTAAGGTTTTTACTTAAAATCGCAACATTTGTAGTGTTACCACTTAATGCTTCAGAAAGAACTGGCGCAAAATGTTGTCCTAAATTTCCTTCTTCCCCGGCTAAAACATCAGAAACAATTAATGTAATTGTTGAATCTACAACCGAACGATAGCTTAAACGACCTTGTTCAATCATTTGACTAGGATTATTTGGGTCAGCAACCATTGTTGTTCCACCTAATTTTGCATACAAAGATGCTGGTTCAGCAGCTTTATCATCGTCGTCGTTACATGATGTTACAAACGCTCCTGATGCAATAAATAAAGCCACAAAGGCTAATTTTGAAAAATTTTTCATAGTAATAGTATTTGGAAATTAATTAAAAATTCGTTGAATTCCTCTTGAAAATTTATAACTGAAACTATCTTCAGTCATGACCGGACAAGCGGTTTTGTTTTCTAATCCTTTTGGAAGTATATATCGTTCAGCTTTATAATCTCCTAAAGCTACTAACTGATTGTATATTTCTTCCGAATTGGCAATTTTTATATCATGAAAATAAACTAAAACACCTGTTTCTATATTTAATCTGTCTGTTTTAACTCCTGGAATTTTTTTCAAATTTCTATGAATCTCTTTTGCTTTTAGCGAATCAATTGGCTCTTTGAAATCTATTCGACTAATTTGAAGCGATGCGTTATCTATGACCAGTGGTTTTGCAGTAGCAATATGTACTACTAAAACCAAAAAAAGCAGCACAAATATTCCGAGAATACTTCCTACTATAATTTTGACTTTTTTATTAATTTTCATTTTATCTGAGATTTTTTGTTTTAATGATTTACGTAAACAATTTCTCTTTGGTTTTCTGAAAATGAAAAAAAAGTAAATTTTAACATTTAGACATAAAAAATCCCAAGACAAATTATCTTGGGTTTTAATATTATTTTTGTTTATTCTTATTTCTTTTCGGAAAGAATTTTGTCTTCAATTACCGATTTTATTTTTACAACTTCGTCCGAGTTCTCATTTGGTACCGTCATTGAAAGCACGTAATGCTTAATTTTCCATTGCCCGTTTTCTAGCACTAAAACACCAGAACCGCGACAAATTTTCATTTGCGTACTCAATAATTCGTCAAACCAAACGATTTTTCCGTTTTCACTAAAATAGATATTACGTTCTATTGCTTTAAAGTTCCATGCTTTCCCTTTATCAAAATATGGTTTTGCAAAAGCTTGAAATTGTTTTTTATTCCAATTTTCGGTAGCATCTGTACCAATAAAAATAGATTCGTCAGACATGACTCCAAAATATGCTTCATAGTTTGCCGTCGCAGCTGCTTTGTGCCAATTGTCTATAATGATAGTGATTTTTTGTTTTTCTGATTGGAGTTTTTCCTCACATGGTTTGCAAGAGAAAATGAGTGTTACTAAAAGTAGGATGGTTAGTTTTTTCATGTTAAAAAGTATTAATTACTATGGTTTTTACATTTACAAATTCTTTGATGCCGTCTTCGGCTAATTCTCTTCCGTAACCTGATTTTTTGACGCCTCCGAATGGTAATCTTGGGTCGGATTTTACCATTTCGTTAATGAAAACGGCACCTTCGTTAAAAGCTGATATCTTGGTTTTGATGAAATCAATGTCTTGAGTAAAAATGGAAACTCCTAAACCAAATTCCGATTGATTACTTAATTCAATTGCTTCTTCAATGGTTTTGAAAGTAATAATTGCTGCTACAGGACCGAATGTTTCTTCTTTGAAAACAGGCATTTCTGTTGTTATGTTTGTTAAAATTGTGGGTTCATAAAAAGCGTCTTTTCGGTTTCCGCCAACAATTAACTTTGCTCCCATTTGAATGGATTTTTGAACTTGGACTTCTAATTCCTCGGCTAAATCAACTCGAGCTAACGAACCTATTTGCGTTTCTTTATCTAATGGATTTCCAGTTTTTAAGTTTTGAATGGCTATTTTGAATTTTGCCACAAACTCTTCTGCGATATTTTCATGAACTAAAAAGCGTTTGGCTGCGATACAACTTTGTCCTGCGTTTTGCATTCGGGCGTTGACAGCTATTGCAACAGCTTTTTCAAGATTTGCATCTTCTAAAATGATGAAAGCATTGCTTCCGCCTAATTCTAAAACGCATTTTTTTAAGTGTTTTCCAGCTTCGGTGGCGACTGCGATTCCGGCTTGCTCACTACCTGTTAAGGAAACGGCTTTAATAATTGGATTAGCGATAACTTTAGCTACTTCGCTACTTGGAATAGGTAAATCTTGATAACAACCTTTTGGTAAACCAGCTTTCTCGAATATTCCTTGAATTAATTGGGCTGACTTTGGAACATTACTTGCATGTTTTACAACGACTGTATTTCCAGCAATTAATGTTGGAACCGCGAATCTGAATACTTGCCAAAACGGAAAATTCCAAGGCATTACGCCTAAAATAACTCCTAAAGGTTCGTAGGTGACAAAACTTTCAGAAGCATCGGTTTTTATAGTTTTTATAGCTAAAAAGGTTTCGGCATTTTCGTAATAGTAATTACATAAAAGAGCACATTTTTCAACCTCAGCGATGGCTTGTGAAATGGGTTTGTGCATTTCAGTAGTAATGCAAGTTGCATATTCCTCTTTGTTTTCTAAAAGTAATTGAGCTAATTGAGGCAAAAAAGAAATTCGATTTTGAATACTTAAATTACGCCAAGAAAGCTGTGTGTTTTCTGAAACTTTTAAAAGGTTTTGCATGCTGAAAGGTTTTTGTAAAAATACTAATTTTAATTGAAAACGAGGTTCGCGTTAGGGATGGAAGAGGAAATCCTTTATTTGTAAAATTCTTAAATTTTATAAATAAAGATTGCAACGAACAGCCCGACCCTTGTGGGAACGCCCAAATTCAAAAGGAAATGATATCTTTGCGAGGTATTTTACAACTTAAATAAAATGGAAGATTGTTTTGAAACCTTAATTTCGAGTTATTTGGATTCGAAAGTAGGCATTGTAGAACATTTTGTATCGGAAGAATTAGCGCAACATTTGGTAAAGAGATTGTTTGAATTAAAAGAACAAAATTTATTAAAAGCAGCCGGAATAGGAAATGCAGCTAAATTGACTCAAAATTCGGCAATACGAAGCGATGCGATTTACTGGTTAGATAGAACGAATAATAACGAGCATGAAAATGCTTTTTTAGATCAAGTGGATGCTTTTGTGGCGTATTTGAACCGCAGTTGTTATACTGGAATTACGGGTTATGAATTTCATTTTGCGTTGTTTGATAAAGGCAGTTTTTACCGAAAACATTTAGATCAATTTCAAGATAATTCAAGCCGACAGTTTTCGATGATTACCTATTTGAACGAAAATTGGCAACCTGAAGATGGTGGTGAATTGTGCATTTACGATGGCGATATTACTCAAAAAGTAGCTCCAACGAATCGAAAAACGGTTTTTTTTAAGAGCAATGAATTGGTTCATGAAGTTTTGGAAACCAATAAATCTCGATTGAGCGTTACGGGTTGGTTGAGAAGAGATTAAAATAAAAAAGCCAGTTTTAAAACTGGCTTTTTGTTCAAAAAAATTATAAAACTACTTAACTACTAACCTTTTTGTAATTCCTTCAGATGTTTTAACAAAGTAAATACCCGATTGTAATTTTGACGTATTGATAGTTAGCGCCTCTTTTTCTGAAAGGATTAATTTACCCGTTATATCATACAACTCAATATCTGCCACTCTATTAAAATAAACTAATTCTGAATTTGATGCAGGATTTGGGAAAATCACAAAAGTTTTTGGTTCTGCATTAAAATCAGGATTTGACAATGTATTTTCGTCTACTTCATAAATGGTAATGGTTCCGCTAATTTCATTGGCTACTAAAACATAACCTAAACCTGTTGCACTATTTGCTGGAGCTATATAAGTAATTCCTTCTGGACCGTGATCACCCGAATAAGCTGAAGTACTTCTTGAATTTTTATAATCTACAAAAACTGGATTATTTGGATTGGTAATATTATAAACCATAACACCACCAACTCTTTCCAAAGAAACGAAGGCAAAAGTTTCAGTTGCAATTTGAGCAATCGTTACGCCTTCTGGTTCTGGACCTTTTGCGCGACTTCTTCCTTTTGGTGTGTTATCTTCGTGATCTGCGTTGAAAAGTGTTGGTAAATTTGCTGCCGTGTAACGTTCAAAATCATCTCCACTATCAAAAACTATCTGTTTTGTAGTTGTATTGAAAATAGAAAACGAACGGGTTCCTACACAATGAATGGTTTCAAATTGTGCATCTGCATCGGTATTTCCGTTAAGATTAGTTACTCTGAATCTTCCTAAATTGTGATTCTGTTTTAAAATCGAAGCATTTGGGAAATTA
>Ga0209800_10004568_pt1 | contig 10145 bp, 7 predicted proteins | sample Higcelweek8metaG_FD_187174 | JGI IMG/M metagenome (GOLD analysis project Ga0209800, IMG submission 187174) | Freshwater pond sediment microbial communities from the University of Edinburgh, under environmental carbon perturbations - High... | ecosystem: Environmental > Aquatic > Freshwater >... | reverse complement strand
TGTGACCATCACCGGCAAGAGGCTGCGCATCAACGCGTTCAGCACGCATCGCGGGGTCAGCCTGGCCATCCGCTTCCTGCCGAGCTGCGTTCCGGATGTGGAATCCCTGAATCTGCACCCGTCCCTTAAGGACTTTTGCCGGGAGCCGTCCGGCCTGGTGGTCATCTGCGGGTCAACGGGCAGCGGCAAGACCACGACCATTGCCGCCTTGATCAACGAGATCGACAACAGCCGGGCCTGCCACATCATCACTCTGGAAGACCCCATAGAGTACCTGTTCACCTCCAACAAATCATTCATCGAGCAGCGTGAGCTCGGCAAACACTTCCATGCCTATCAGTCTGGGCTGCTTGATGTCTTGCGACAGGCTCCGGATGTCATCGTGGTTGGGGAAATTCGGTCACAGGATACCATCCAGCTCAGCCTGGACGCCGCAGAGTCCGGACACCTTGTCATCGCGACAATGCACGCCGGATCTCATGAGGAGGCGGTGCACCGGCTGTGCAACACCTCGCATATGCACAGCAGCGAGCATATCCGCCTGCAATTGTCTTCATGCCTCGTCGGCATAATCAACCAGCAGCTCATATACATGCCGAAGCTGCGCCATTCCGTTCCCCTCTTGTCTGTCATGCGCAACACAAAGGCCATCTCCACACTCATCCGGGAAAACAAGCTCGCCCAGATCGAAAGCGTCATGGAGACCAGCAAGAGCAAGGGCATGTTCACCTTCTCGTCCTACCGGGATGATTATCTTGCCACACGAAAAGAATTCTGCCCGCCCCAGAAGCACAATTCCAAAACCGGCGCTGATGCCGCTCCCCAGGAGCAAACCTCTGCGGTATTCAACTACAGCGCCAAAACGAACCGAAACAATGAGGAACGCCGTGGCGCAATGCCTGCCGAACTGACGGGACTCGCGCCAGCGTCGGAACACTCCGACGGTGACGGCAACTATGCCGACATTGACGACTACATCTCGCAATTGGAGCAACGGGCCGACAAGCTTTAGCCCCTGGAATGGGAGCAAGGGGCGGCCGCTCCCCCTTGTGGCAGCCCTGTGGGCAACACGCCCCGGCACGCCGACAACGTCACTCGGCCGGTCCTGCGCCGCAGGGTCTGGCTGCTCCCGCCCAAAACGCCCAGCGCCCGAGACGACACCCCATTCCCAAAGAGAAACCCCGGAAGAAGCCTCCGGGGTTCCCTGTTTTCATCCTTTGGTTGACCTGCGCCCAGGCAGTTCCCTCTCCTGCGCCTCGCCCGCCTTGACGGCCGGGCCCTGGCTCCTTCCTTCCGTCCTAGAACGACGGCACTCGAACGTTCGGGTTGATCGCCAGGGCGCGCATGGCGTCGGACTTGGCTCGGTTGACGTTGCCCAGCGCCTTGTAGGCGAAGGCGCGGTTGGCATAGGCGGCGGCGAAGTTCGAGTCCAGGTTGATGGCCCGGGTGCTGTCCTCGACGGCCCGGTCATACTTGCCGAGGGCGCGGTAGGCGAAGCCCCGGAGGTAGTAGACATCGGCATCGCCGGGCGTGAGCTTGCTGGCTTCCTCGATGTCCGCAAGGGCGAGCTGGTGGTTGCCGAGGTGCATGTAGGCCACGGCCCGCTGCTTGAGCGTGGTGGCCTTGCTCGCCCCGCTCAGGCGCCCGGTTTCCAGGCAGCTGGTAAAGAGATCCACCTGAGAGGGTGGGCTGCGGCTCTCCATGGCGTCCTTGCATTCCTGCGGCACATCCTGGGCCTGGGCCGTGCCGAAGGCGGCGGTTGTGAGCAGCAGGCAGCAAAGCGTCAGGACGGCTGTACGGTTGCGCATGGCTGGTTCCTCCTTGTGCGGCACTGAAACATGAAGGCTGGCAAAACCGTACCATGGGCCGAAGTTCCTACGCAAGGGGCTGGGCGGCCCCCCCGTTGCGGGCGCAGAGAGCATTCCGGTTCGCCATGCCCCCCGGCGCTTGGTCTGGCTGGCCTGGAGACGTTTCTCAGCCAGGGATGCAGCCTCCGGGGCAAGCCCCTTTGCGCCGATAAATGCGGGAGCTCACGCATCCTCACCTTGACCCGCAGCCCGCGCCAGCATACGAGACCGGGCATGGCACTCTTCAGCGTAAACAATCTTTCCATGAGTTTTGGCGGCCCCAAGCTGCTTGACGGCATCTCCTTCCAGATCGAGCCGGGCCAGCGCGTCTGCCTTATGGGCCGCAATGGCGAGGGCAAGAGCACCCTGCTACGCCTGCTCTCCGGAGACCTGACCCCGGACTCCGGCGATATCGCCCGGGCCAACGGCCTCACCGTGGCGCGCCTGTCGCAAAAGGTGCCGGAGGTGCTCACGGGCACGGTGTACGAGGTCGTGACCCAGGGCCTGGGCGAGGTGGGCCGCCACATCGGCGAACACCACTACGCCCTGGCCAGCGGCGACCCGGAACGCCTGGCCGAGGCCCAGACCGCCCTGTCCGAGGCCGGGGGCTGGGAGTCCCTGGCCGATGTGGACGCGGCCGTTTCGCGTCTGGCGCTCAACCCGGACCAGCGCTTCGAGGACCTCTCCGGCGGGCTCAAGCGCCGGGCGCTCCTGGCGCGCGCCCTTGTGGGCAACCCGGACGTGCTGCTGCTCGACGAGCCCACCAACCACCTGGACATCGACTCCATCGCCTGGCTGGAGGACTTCCTGCTGCGCCACGTGCGCACGCTGATCTTCATCACCCACGACCGCATGTTCCTGCGGCGCATCGCCACGCGCATCATCGAGCTGGACCGCGGCAAGCTGGCCGACTGGTCCTGCGACTACGACACCTTCCTGACCCGCAAGGAGGCCCAGCTCGCCTCCGAGGAGAAGACCTGGGCCGAGTTCGACAAGAAGCTCGCGCGCGAGGAGGTCTGGGTGCGCCAGGGCGTCAAGGCGCGGCGCACCAGGAACGAGGGCCGCGTGCGTGAGCTCAAGAAGCTGCGCGACGAACGCGCCCTGCGCCGCGAACGCTCGGGCACGGCCACCATCATCGTGCAGGACGCCGAACGCTCCGGCAAGCTGGTGGTGGAGGCCAAGGGCGTGTCGCATTCCTGGGGCGAGGGCCCGGCCGCCGTGCCGGTGTTCCAGGGGCTCAACCTGTCCATCATGCGCGGCGACAAGCTGGGCCTCATCGGCCCCAACGGCGCGGGCAAGACCACCCTCATCCAGGTGCTCCTGGGCAAGCTCAAGCCCACAAGCGGCACGGTCCGCCTGGGCACCAACCTGGAGGTGGCCTACTTCGACCAGCACCGCGAGGAGCTGGACCCCAACAAGAACGTGCGCGAGAGCGTGGCCGAAGGCAGCGACCAGGTCACCATCAACGGCCACACGCGCCACGTCATGGGCTACCTGAAGGATTTCCTGTTCTCGTCCGAGCGCGCCAACAGCCCGGTGCGCGTGCTCTCCGGCGGGGAGCGCAACAGGCTGCTTTTGGCGCGCCTGTTCACCCGGCCCTCCAATGTGCTGGTCATGGACGAACCCACCAACGACCTGGACGCCGAGACCCTGGAACTGCTTGAGGACCGCCTCATGGAATATCCGGGCACGCTGATCCTGGTGAGCCATGACCGCGCCTTTCTCAACAACGTGGTGACGAGCACCCTGGTGTTCGAGGGGGACGGGGTCATCGCGGAGTACGTGGGCGGCTACGACGACTGGCTGCGCCAGCGCCCGGAGCAGGCCCCGCAGCCGGTGAGCAAGCCCGCCCTGACCAGGCAGCCCGAGGCGCAAGCGTCGGCGGCTCCGGGCCCGGCCTCGGCCAGGCCGCGCAAGCTCAGTTTCAAGGAGCAGCGCGAGAAGGAGGCCCTGGCGGAGGAGCTGGCGGCGTTCCCGGCGCGCATCGAGGCCCTGGAGAAGGACATCGCCAAGGCCACGGAGCGCCTGGCCGACCCGGAGCTCTACAAGAAGGCCCCCAAGGTCATGACCGCCGCGCGCAACGAGCTGGTGGCCATGCAGGCCGAGCTTGAGGCGGCCTTTGCCCGCTGGGAACAGGCCGAGGCCCGCCTGGCGGAGCTGGAAACCCCGCTCTGAGCAGGCGCCAGCCGACCAGATAGCCAACAGGCATACGGCCAGGCATGCGGCCAGAAGCCCTTTGCCCAGACCTCACGACGGCCTCGGCAAGCACGGCCCAAGCCCGCACACACAGGACTCCATGAGCGACATCGCAAAATTCATATTCGGCTTCAAACGCTTCCAGAAGGATTACTTCTGCGCCGACTCCACGGTCTTCGAGAACCTGCGCGAGGAGCAGAAGCCCCGGGCCCTGCTCATCGGCTGCTCCGATTCCCGCGTGGACCCGGCGCTGCTCACCGGCTGCGCCCCGGGCGATCTTTTCGTGGTGCGCAACGTGGCCAACCTGGTGCCCCCCTGCGAGGACGACGGCGGCCATCATGGCGTCAGCGCGGCGGTGGAGTTCGCCGTGCGCTCCCTTGAGGTGGAGCACATCATCGTGCTCGGCCACTGCAATTGCGGGGGCATCAAGGCCCTGCTGCGCGTCGGCGGCGGCGGGCGCAGCGGCGCCTTCATCGACGCCTGGGTGGGCATCGCGGCCAAGGCCCGCGAACAGGTGCTGGCGGAACTCTCCGCGCGCGACGCAAACGTGCAGCAACGCGCCTGCGAACAGGCGGCCATCCTCATCTCCCTGGAGAACCTCCTGTCCTTCCCCTGGGTGCGTGAGCGCGTGGAGGCGGGCAAGCTGTACCTGCACGGCTGGTACTTCGATTTCGAGTCCGGCGAGTTGTTCAGCTACCTGCCGGAGACAAAAGCCTTCGAGCTCCTGGTCCCCCGCTGCCCCTAGACCTTCGGCCTGCCCTTTCAGCCGACCGCAGACCATCGCGGACCACAGGCCCCCGGCGGCAAATGGTGCCGGGTATGCTTTTTGCTTCATCCTCCGGGACATCTGGAGGCATGATGCAGCGTCCCCTCGTGAACATCACCGTGGTCACCCACAACAGGCTCGCCCTCACCCGCCGGACCATCGAGTCCGTGCGGCAATACACGCGCGAGCCCTACGTCCTGTGCGTGGTGGACAACGCAAGCGACGACGGAACCCGCGCCTATCTTCGGGAGCTTTTGGCCCAGGGCAGCATCCAGCACCTCACCCTGTTCGAGAAGAACATGGGCGTGGCCTGCGCCTGCAACACCGGCTGGGCTGCGGCGGACGCCGAATACTTCCTCAAGCTCGACAATGACATGGAGCTTTTGCACCACGGCTGGCTGGCCAACCTGACCCAGTTCTTCAAGCCGGGCTCAAACGTCGGCGCGGTGGCCTACAAGGTCATTGCCGACAACGCCAGGCCCAGCCTGCACGTCGGCCCCACCGCGATCTTCGAGGTGGAGTTCTGCGGCGGGGCCTGCCTGCTCACCTCACGCGCGGTGCGCGCCCTGCTGGGCAATTTTTGCGAGGACTACGGCCTGTACGGCGAGGAGGACTCGGACTTCGGCGTGCGCGTAGGCCTGAGCGGACGCCTGAACATCGCCGTGGAGGGCACAGGGCATGTGCTGCACAACGCCGACACCAGCTACGAGGCCCGCATGCGGCCCCTCAAGTCCAGGCTGTCCCGCAGGTGCAACATCGAACAATTCCAGTCCAACGTCCACGCCTACGACACCGGCCTGCGCCCCCTGCGCGTGGGCCGCAGATTTCTGCCGGTGCGCGGCGGGGACCTGACCTCCTGCGCGCTCTGCGAGTCCTACAAGCAGGAGGCACTGGTCTGGAACAGATTCCGCAAGGTCGTCCGCTTCGCAACCCAGGACATCGTCTCCGAACATCTGGCGCAGCAACTGTAGCACCCGCCCGCTCCATCAGCCAGTCAGATACTGGACAAACAGATATCATTAAGGATACTATGCAAAAACGAAGTCCTACGTTTTGCGAGTGACCAGCAAAGGAGCCACGCATGTTCTTCATCACCAACAGGCCGTTTGTCGAAGGAAACAAATCCTCTGATATGCGCAAGGTGAGTTTCGACCTGGACAATAACGAAGCCTCCCAGTCCGTGTACTTCTGCTGGCGTGACGACAGCAAGAAGGCGTACGTGGAGTTGGGCAATGAAAATTTCATGAAGGCAATGCGCAAGTCTCCCGCGCGGCAGATTCTTTTCTACATCCACGACTCCGCCCAGCTCCCGGAAGATCACATCTTCCCCATGGCCGAAAAGCTCCAGGCCCTGTTCGACGAGCAGGACAAGGGGCTGGTGGACATCGTGCCGGTCATCTGGCCCTGCGACAACGGCTCGGGCGTGCTCAAGGACTTCCACGAGGACCAGATCGCCGCCGAGGGCAGCGGCATCGCCTTTGCCCGCGCCCTGGAGAAGTTTCTGGTCTGGCGCGAGTCCGTGAAGTTCGGCGAAGCCCCCTGCCTCAAGCGCCTGAGCGTCATGGCGCACTCCATGGGCAACCGGGTGCTGCGCCAGGCCCTGTTCTGCTGGTCGCGCTACCACCGCAAGGAACAGGTGCCGCTCATGTTCCGCAACGTCTTCATGCTCGCCGCCGACGTGTTCAACGAGGCCCTGGAGCGCAACCGCGAGGGCCGGTACATCTGCCACAGCGCCCGCAACGTCATCGTCTACTACGCCACCGACGACCGCATCCTCGGCACTGGGAGCGTCGGGCCTCTCGGAGCGGACTCCGCCTCGCGCCGCCTGGGCCACACCGGGCCGGACCACATCCAGCTGACGCCCAAGAACGTCTATTCCGTGGATTGCGACGACGTGAACAACAAGTACGACCGCCCGAACGGCCACACATACTTCCTGGCCGACGAAAAGGACGCGCCCGGCAAGGTCTTCCTGCACATGTACGACGCCATGAAAAAGGGCCGTCTCGAAGACCACGACGAGCACCGCAACCTCGTCGTGGACTTGAACTTCCGCTCCTGCTAGCCGCGCACCACCCAGCCCATGAAAAAGGCCCCCATCCGGGGGCCTTTTTCATGGGCAGCGCACAAGGCCTACCAGGTCTCTGTTTCCGGGCTGTGGTAATAGAACTCGACGCGCCTGTTGGCCGCACGGCTGGCATCGTCGAACACCGGCACAAGCGGACGGGAGTCGGCATAGCCGGCGGCGCGCATGCGCGTGGCCGCGATGGCGCCGTTGCCCCTGGTCAGGATGTAGCGCAAAGAGGCGGCGGCCCTGGCGGCGGAGAGCTCCCACTTGGAGGGGTACAGGCCGTTGCCGTTCTCGGTGTCATCCGTATGCCCGCGGATGACCAGATCGACCTTTTGGGCCAGGAGGATGTTCGCCACGCCGTCGAGCAGCTTGGCGGCTTCGGGCTTGAGCACGGCGGAGTTCGGGGCGAACATGACGGCGTTGTTCACCTGCATGAGCACGCCCGCGTTGTCCGAGCTGATGCCGGAATTGCTTTGCAGGTCCTTGTCCTTGGCCAAAAGCTCCTTCACCAGCAGGGCCACCTCGTACTTGAGCTTGTCCTTTTCGGACAAGTTCATTTCGGCCATGCCGACCTTGGCGTCCTTGGGGATGAACATGGCCTGGACAACGCCCTGCTTGACCTCGCTGCGCGAGTCATGCTTGGCGTCCCTGAAGATGATGGCCAAGGACTCCTTCTGCTGCGGCTTCATGGCTGCGATGAGCCACATGAGCAGAAAGAAGGCCATCATGGCGGTGACGAAGTCGGCATAGGCCACCTTCCAGCTTCCGCCGTGGTGCGCCGCGTGCCCTCCCTCAACCTTCTTGATGATGATGATGTTCTGGGAACCCTTACTTTTGGCCACCCTTCAAGGCTCCTTCCAGTTCTTCGAAGGTGGGCCGGGCCGGGCCGGAGACAGCGCGTCGCGCGGCCTCGACCGCCAGCATGGGGGGGAAACCGCTGGAGAAGCCGACCAGTCCGGCCTTGACCACCTCCAGCATGGAATGGGTCTCCTTCACCTGGTACTCCAGGTTCTGGGCCATTGGTCCGGCAAAGCCATAGCACAAAAGAATGCCCAGGAAGGTGCCGACCAGGGCCGCGCCGATGCTGTGGCCCAGGACCTCCGGCGGCTCGTTGATCTTGCCCATGGTGAGCACGATGCCGAGCACTGCGGCCACGATGCCCAGGCCCGGCAGGGAGTCGGCCACCTTGTTGATGGCGTTTGGCGTATTGGACTCGTGCTTGTGCGAGGCTGACATGTCGATGTCCATGAGGGCTTCGAATTGGTGCGGCTCGATGTTGCCGGCCAGGAGCACCTTGAAGTTGTCGCAGATGAAGTCGCGAACCTCATGGTTTTTGAGCACCGAGGGGAAACGCGTGAACACGGCGCTGCCGTCGGGCTTGTTCACGTGCGACTCGATGGACACGATGCCGTCGCGCCGGGCCATGTTCATGAGGGTGTAGATCACGCTCAGGATGTCCAGAAAGGTCTGCTTGCTGGCCTCGGAAGCGGTGAAGACCTTGAAGGCCTTCTTGATGGTTCCGAAAATGATGCTCTTGGGCGAAGCAATGCAAAAGGAACCGACGGCGGCGCCGCCGATGATCAGCAACTCGATGGGCTGCCAGAGCACGCCCAGGGGGCCGCCCTCAAGCATGTACCCGCCCACCACGCAGCCGAGCACGACAAAGATTCCTATGATCGCGAACATAACGCTGTGATCTCCTCGTGGCCACGCCAAAACGGGCGGCAGGATCTGGCAGTCTGAGATTTTTCGCAGCAAACAGCCCAGGAATACTTATTGAATCAAACTGTGCCCTTTTGTAAAGCATTCATTTGCAACAATCTTGAATCTAGCGAATTTGTCTATAGTTAAAAATTCTTTAGACACTTTCAACTCCCCTTCAAGGGTGGTGGACAAAGGCTGAGAAAGTGATAGGTTTTCATCATGCGCAAAGCAATCTCCCCGTTGTCATCGGAGGATGCCGTGAAATACCTGCTCCTGACCCTGGCCCTGCTTTTCATCTTCCCAACGGACATCTCCGCCCAAAAAAACGAGAAAACACGCCTCGTGGTGCAGCAGAATGGCCAGGCCCTTGTGACGGAACTGCGACACGTGACGCTTCCCAGGGGCGAGGCCAGTCTGCTCTTGCCGAACCTGCCGTCCACACTTGACCCGCACACCCTGCAGGTGCGCTCCAGGACCGCGCCGCGCGGGCTGGACATCCGCGACCTGACCCTGGACGACGACCTGCTCACCCCGTCGACCCTCCTGCGCAGGAACCTGGGCAAGCAAGTCACCCTCATCCTGCCCGACGGCAAGACCCGCGACGGCCGCATTCAGAAGCAGGCGACCCTCCTGTCCACGGACGAGGCGCCGCTTTTCCTCATCGACGGCGCGGTGTACGCCGGTCCGTACGAGGCCATCCTCTACCCCGAGCTTCCCAAGGGCCTCGCACCGCGCCCCAGGCTGACAGTGAACCTCAAGAACAACGGCCCGGCTGATCAAACCATAGAGTTGACTTATATCGCCAAGGAACTCTCCTGGCGCATGGACTACGTACTGGCCCTGAACAAGGCCGCAACCAGCGGCAAGCTCACGGGCTGGGTGACCCTCCAGAACCGCTCCGGCGCGGACTTCGACCAGGCGGACGTGGAGCTGCTGGCCGGGGAGCCCCGCAGCGTCCAGCAGTTCGCGCCCAGGGCCTTGTTCGCGGCCAAGGCCGTGTCCGCGCCAGAGTCCCTGGACGCGGCGAACGCTCCGGAAGAACTGTTCGAGTACCAGCTCTACCGCCTCAAGCGCCCCGTGACCCTGGCCAACCAGCAATCCCGCCAGGTCCAGCTCTTCCAGTCCGGCCGCCTCGACGTGAGCCGGAAGCTGCTTGGCCGGGCCGATGCGTTGCCCTCGGGCCGCGAAGCCGACCCCAGCAAGGAACGCCTCGACGCCATCCTCTCTTTTCGGAACACCGAGTCCCTGGGTTTAGGGCTCCCGCTGCCCAAGGGCACCCTCAGGGCCTTCCAGGAGGAGGGCGAGAGCACGCATTTCCTGGGCGAAGCCCCGCTGGAGCGCACCCCGGTCGGCGGCCTTGTGGAGGCGCGCCTGGGCCAGGTCTTCGACATCACCGTCGAACGCGTGGCCATGGAATTCGAGAAGACCGGCAAGAACAGCTACAAGTGCTCCTGGGAGCTGCGCCTGAGGAACTCCAAGGCCAAGACCCAGCGCGTGGTGCTTCAGGAGCTGCTGCCCGGCAAGTGGAAGGTGCACAGCGCTTCCCAGAAATGGACCAAGC
>Ga0209800_10004567_pt1 | contig 10146 bp, 7 predicted proteins | sample Higcelweek8metaG_FD_187174 | JGI IMG/M metagenome (GOLD analysis project Ga0209800, IMG submission 187174) | Freshwater pond sediment microbial communities from the University of Edinburgh, under environmental carbon perturbations - High... | ecosystem: Environmental > Aquatic > Freshwater >... | reverse complement strand
CGCCGGGCAGGAAGCGGTCGGCCAGAAGCACCGGCACGCTGGCCTTTGCGCGGGCCAGGGCCAGCAGCCCGGCCGTCAGCAGAAAGGCCGCCGCCTGTGTGCCCTCGGCCCTGCGCTGCCGATGGAACGCCGCGCCTGCGCGCGCTCCCAGCAGCCACAGGCCCGCACCCAGGCTTGCCGCGCACAGCACCGCAAGAATGAGCGCAAGGCGCAGCCAGGGCTCGCCAAAGGCCAGGCGCATCTGCACCAGGGAAGCCCCGGCCACGGCCCAGTGCGCAGCCCCCAGCAGCAGCGCCGCCGCCAAAACCAGCCGCAGAGCCCCAAGCCGCGCGGGCACCGCAAGGGCCAGCGCTCCCAGGGCCGCGCACAGGGACCAGTCGCCCTGGCGCAAGGCATGGGCTGCCAGCAGCAGTTGGCACAGCGCGGCCAGCGTCAGCATGAACGGCGGCATGCGTTTCTCCTTTTCGGGGGGCAATGCGCCAGGGGGTTGGCCTCTTGAGCGCGTCAGGGAGAGTACACCAGACGGACGGAAGGGGGAAGGCCGCCTGCCCCCCCTTTCCCTTGGCCCGCTTTTGCATTACTGATTGTCCAGGCGGCCCGCTCCGTCTCCTACACTTACGCCCAGGGAAGGTGTCCCCATGCGCATTTCCGACAGACTCAAGAAGCTCAAGCCCTCGGCCACGTTGGCCGTCAACGCCAAGGCCCAGGAACTCAAGGCCCAGGGACGGCAGGTGGTCAGCCTCGCCGTGGGCGAGCCGGACTTCGGCACGCCCGACCATGTGCGCCAGGCCGCGAAAAAGGCCATTGACGAAGGATTCACCCGCTACACGCCGGTGCCGGGCATCCCCGACCTGCGCGCCGCCATGGCCGGCTATTACGGCCAGTTCTACGGCGTGTGCGCCAAGCCGGAGAACACCATCGCCTCCTGCGGCGGCAAGCAGGCGCTGTACAACCTGCTCATGGCCCTGCTCAACCCCGGCGACGAGGTGCTCATCCCCGCGCCGTACTGGGTCAGCTATCCGGCCATGGTGGAACTGGCCGACGGCGTGCCCGTCATCGTGCCCACCAACCCGGAAAGCGGCTTCCGCGTCAGCGTGCGCGACCTTGAGGACATGTGCACCCCGCGCACCACGGTGCTGATGCTCAACACGCCCTCCAACCCCACTGGCTGCCACTACCCCCAGGAGGCCCTGGACGAGATAGCCCGCTGGGCCAAGGCGCGCGGCATCTTCATCATTTCCGACGAAGTTTACGACCGCCTCGTGTACGACCCGGCCAAGCCGAGCACCCTCTCGCGCTTCTGGCAAGAGCATCAGGAGAGCGTTGCCATCGTGGGCGCGCTGTCCAAAAGCTTCTGCATGACCGGCTGGCGCGTGGGCTGGACCCTTGCCCATGCCGATCTGGTGAAGGCCTGCGCCAAGATCCAGGGGCAGAGCACCTCGAACATCAACAGCGTGTCGCAGAAGGCGGCGGTGGCCGCGCTCACCGGGCCGTGGACCCTTGTGGACGAGATGAAGACCGCGTTCTTGCGCCGGCGCGACCTGGCGCTCTCGGTCATAAGCTCCTGGCCGGGCGTTACCTGCCCCAAGCCCGACGGCGCGTTCTACCTGTTCCCCGTGGTGGACAAATATTATACGCCGCAGATGCCGGATTCCGCCGCCCTGTGCACGCGCCTGCTTGAAGAAGCGGGCGTGGCGCTGGTGCCGGGCAGCGCCTTCGGCGACGACCGCTGCGTGCGCTTCTCCTACGCCGTGGCCGACGAGGTGTTGCTGAGCGCGCTGGACAAGGTGGGCAAGGTGCTGCTGGGCAAGTAAGCCCGCAGTTTCTGCCGGACAGGAAGGCATAGGCCCGGGAGACCGGGCGGGGAAAGGCCAGCGCGAGACAGCACCCGTTGACGACGACCCGCGACAACCCGCGACAACCCGCAACCCTTGAGGGGAGGCTTCATGACCGCAGGTTCCACGCATCAGGACGTTCTGGACTGGACCGACGCCTGCCGCGACAGGCTGCCCGCCTACGCCGCCTTGCGCGCCCGCGCGGGCGAAATGGCGGCCAAACTCTCGGCCGAGGTGGCGGCCGGGCGGCTGCCCTTCCTTGCCCTGCCGTTCATGCCCGCGCTGGAGCAGGAGCTTGCCGGGCTTGAGGCCGGGTATCTCAAAGGGTTCGAGCACATGCTGCTGCTGGGCATAGGCGGCTCGGCCCTGGGCGCGCGCGCGCTGCAAAAGGCCTTCGCCCCCGGGCAGGACCTGCCGGGCCACACGGGTAAATGCTTGTGGATAATGGACAATGTTGACGCCAGCACCCTTGAGGCGCACCTCTCGCGCCTGCCCGCGGACAAGACTTTGGTCTATGTGGTCAGCAAGTCCGGCGACACCATCGAGACCATCGGCCAATACTTCCTGGTGAAACAGTGGCTCAAAAACGCCCTGCCCGAGACCTGGAAGGACCACCTGCTGCTGAACACCGATGAAAAGAAGGGCTACCTGCGCCAGGAGGCCGAGCAGTTCGGCATGCGCACCCTGCCCGTGCCCGACAACCTGGGCGGGCGCTACTCGGCCATTTCCGCCGTGGGGCTGGTGCCCGCCGCGTTTTTGGGCATGGACTGGCGCGGGCTGGTGCGCGGGTTCGCCGCCATGGCCGCGCCCCTGGCCGACCCGGCGCTCAACGCGGAAAAGCTCGCCGCGCATCCGTCCTTCGAGTTCGCGGCGTGGAGCAAGGCCCTCATGGACGCGGGCTACTGCGAGCTCATCAGCTTCTTCTACATCCCGCAGTGGGCCAGCTTTGCCGACTGGTTCGCCCAGCTCTGGGCCGAAAGCCTGGGCAAGGGCGGGCAGGGCAGCCAGCCCATTCCGGCAGTGGGCGTGACGGACCAGCACAGCGTGAACCAGATGTTTCTGGACGGCCCGCGCAATAAGGCCTGCCTGTTCGTGGAGCGGGCTTCCGGTCCCGCCGGGCTGCCCTTCCCGGCGGACATGCCGCCGATCTTCGACTATCTGCAGGGCAAGAACTTCGGCGAGCTTCTGCCCGCCGAGGCCCTGGGCACGCGCATGGCGCTGACGCAGAACGCCGTGCCCCTGGTGGCCCTGCGCCTGGGCGCGGACGACGCCGAGCGGGCGGGCAAGATGATGGCGCTTTTGGGCGCGGCAACGCTGCTGACCGGCTGGCTCATGGGCATCAACCCCGTGGACCAGCCCGCGGTGGAGCTGGGCAAGCGCCTGGCCAAGGCGCGGCTTGGCGCTGCGGGCCTGGACGAGGAAAAGGCGGCGCTCTCGGTGTTCACTGGGCAGTGCGCGGGCCAGGGCAAGGCTTGCGCCCGCGACGAGCGGGGGTTCTAGGCTTTGCGCATAGGAACAAGCCTGCTGGGCGCGCACCGGCCCTTGCAGTTCGTCAAGGTTCTCACCTGGACCTTCTTTCTGCTCATCCTGAGCACCAATCTGGCGCTCTCGGTGTTCCTCTCCAAGCACGCCGAGCGCGTGCTGCTGGAAAAGCAGAAGGAATTCGGGCTGCTGTTGTCCGAGAACCTCTCGCACCAGATCTTCACCCGCTTCACCCTGCCCACCATTATCGGCTTCGGGCAGATATCCCTGCGCATTCCCGACCAGTTCGCACGGCTCGACCAGGTGGTGCGCACCACCATCCACAGCTTCCACGTGCAGGAGGTGCGCATCTATGATCCCGAGCTGCGCGTCACCTATTCCACCGACCCCAACCTCGTGCTGCGCACCGGGCTCGCCGGGGAGGGCGTCAAGCGCGCCCTCAACCACGAGGAGCCGAGCTTCGAGCTGTTCAGCAAGGTCTCGGGCCTGGCGGCATTGTTCAAGATCGAGATGCGGCCCGGCAGCGTGGTCATGCGCGGGTTCACCCCCCTGCGCATGGAGCGCAACTTCGGCCCCGGCGCAAAAAATCCCATCATGGGCATTCTGGAGTTCAGCCAGGACATCACCGACGACTACATGGCCGTGGTGAACTTCGAGCGGCTGGTCTATTCCTCCTCGCTCATCACCAGCATGGTGCTCTTCTCGCTCATCATGAGCATTCTGCGCCGGGTCGACCGCATCAGCGCGGAGCGCCAGGCCGAGAAGGAAAAGCTGCTTTCCGAACTGCACCAGCAGGAAAAGCTGGCGGGCATGGGCCGCATGGTTGCCGGCGTGGCCCACGAGATAAGAAACCCCCTGGGCATCATCCAGAGCAGCGCCGAGCTGGTGCTCAAGAAAGCCAAGGCCGACAACCACCCGCATACGCGCATAATCGAGGCCATTTACGACGAGAGCAGGCGGCTTTCGCGCACGGTGAACGACTTTCTGGACTACGCGCGCCCGCGCCAGCCGCGCATGGGCGAGGCCGATCTCTGCCGGATGCTGGAGCAGGCCTGCGTGTTCTTGGAGCACGAGTGCGAGGCCAAGGGCATAGAGCTCACGCGGGACTGCCCGGAGAGCACCTTTGTGCGCGGCGACCGCGACCTGCTCTACCGCGCGGTGTACAACGTGCTGGGCAACGCCATGCAGGCCATGCCCGAAGGCGGCCGCATCCAGGTGACCGTGCGCCCCCCGGAAGCGGTGGAAGGCGCGCCCGAACGCGAGGGCGGCCCCTGGCTGGTGCTCTGCGTGCGCGACTCCGGTCCCGGCTTTGATGAAAAGAACCTGGACAAGATGAAGGACCCGTTCTTCAGCACCAAGGACATGGGCACCGGCCTGGGGCTGGCCATCGTCACCAGCATAGTGGAAAGCCACGGCGGGGCGGTGACCCTGAAGAACCACCCGGAGGGCGGGGCCGTTGTCGAGCTGCTGCTGCCCGCCACCGGCCAGGGGCAGGCCGAGCCCGGCGCCCCGGCAGGCACCACCGGCCCCGCGGACCAACAACAGGCGTAACGCCCTCTCACGGAGCCATAGCGATGTCAGGCAATATTCTCATTCTCGATGACGAACAGAACTATCTGCTCGTGCTCGACGCCATTCTTTCCGACGCGGGCTACAAGGTAACCCCCCTTTCCGACCCGGAAATGGGCCTGGCCTTCCTGGAGGAGAGCGAGGTCGACGTGGTGGTGACGGACATGAAGATGCCCAAGCTCACCGGCAAGGACGTGCTCGACCATGTGAAGAAGCACTATCCGCACATCCCCGTGCTCATCATGACCGCCTTCGGCAGCATTGAGGCCGCGGTGGAGGCCATGCGCACCGGCGCCTTCGACTACATCACCAAGCCCTTCTCCAACGAGGAGCTTCTGCTCTCGCTCTCCAAGGCCATGCAGTACGCCCGCGCCCAGCAGGAAAACCGCCAGTTGCGCAGGCAGATTCAGGAGCGGTTCGGGCCGGAGAACATAGTCGCCCGCGACAAGAGCATGCGCCACGTGCTCGACATGGTCCACCGCGCCGCGCCCAGCCGCAGCACCGTGCTGGTCACCGGCGAATCGGGCACCGGCAAGGAGCTCATCGCCAAGGCCATCCACAACCAGAGCCCCCGCAAGGACGGCCCGTTCGTCTCGGTGAACTGCATGGCGCTTAACCCCGGCGTGCTGGAGAGCGAGCTCTTCGGCCACGAGAAGGGCAGCTTCACCGGCGCGGTTTCGCGGCGGCGCGGCCGCTTCGAGCTGGCGGACAAGGGCACGCTGTTCCTCGACGAGATAGGCGAGCTTTCCCAGGACATGCAGGTGAAGCTTTTGCGCGTGCTGCAGGAGCGCCGGTTCGAGCGCGTGGGCGGCACGGAGGTGGTGGAGGTGGACATCCGCATCGTGGCGGCCACCAACCGCGACCTCACCAAGGCCGTGGCCGAGGGCATCTTCCGCGAGGACCTGTTCTACCGGCTGAACGTCGTCAGCATCCACCTGCCCCCGCTGCGCGAGCGGCGCGAGGACATCCCCTTTCTTGCCGCGCACTTCCTGGACAAGTTCGCCAAGGAGAACGCCCGCGAGCTGAAGGGCTTCAGCCCCTCGGCCATGGATTATCTTTCGGCCTACGAGTGGCCGGGCAACGTGCGCCAGCTTGAGAACGTCATCGAACGCTGCGTGGTGCTTTCCAGCGGCGACCAGGTGGACGCCGACGACCTGCCGCCAGAGATCAAGGACGAGGAGTCGCAGTTCAAGAGCGCCGTGGACCTGCTGCCCACCAAGCTCGACCTCTCCGAGACGCTGGAAAAGATCGAGGCCGCGGTCATCCGCCGGGCGCTGGTCAAGGCCGACTTCATCCAGGTGAAGGCCGCGGAGCTTTTGAACGTCTCCAAGAGCCTGCTGCAGTACAAGCTCAAGAAGTACAACATCTCGGCGAAGTAGCTTCGCCTCTTGTTTGGGAGGGCCGCGTGGACAAGGGCATGGCAAAAGGCGCGGTGGCGCTCGTTGTCGATGGGTTTTCCACGGGCGAGTTTTACCCGGGCGTCGTCGCGGCCAAGGGGCTTTCGCCCGTGCATGTGTCCTCGGGCGTGGAGCGTGGCACTCCCGGCCTTGAGGAATACATCGCCGACTGCCTGGAGCACCTGCGGCCGCAGTATGCTCAACTGTTCTCCGTGCCGGCAGCCGGTGGGCTGGAAGCCCTTGCGGCGCGGCTTGCGCCCTTGAATCCCTGCTGCGTGCTGGCCGGTTGCGAAATGGGCGTGGAAACGGCGGAACTTTTGGCCCAGCGCCTGGGACTGCCGGGCAATGATCCCGCCACCAGCCGCACCCGCCGCAACAAGCTGGCCATGCACCAGGCTCTGGCCGCCGCGGGCCTGCCCTCGCTGCGCTCCCTGGCCACGGCCGACGCGGAAGAGGCGTTAACCTTCGCCGAGGGGCTGGGCTCCTGGCCGGTGGTGGTCAAACCCCTGCGCAGCGCAGCGACCGAGGGCGTCAGCTTTTGCCGCGACGCGGCCGAACTGCGCGAGGCCCTGGCCGGGCTTCTCGGCGTGCGCAATCAGTTCGGCGAGGCGAACCTCCAGGTGTTGGTGCAGCAGTGCGCCGTTGGCCGGGAGTTCGCGGTCAACACCGTCACGCGCGCTGGCCGACATCTTTTGACGGACCTGTGGGAATACCGCAAGGTGCCAACGCCCGGCGGAGCGCCCCTGTACGACCGCACCATGCTGGTGCGCGAGCTTGCGCCCGAGCACCGCGTCATCCTCGACTACGCGTTTGCGGTTCTGGACGCTCTGGGCGTGCGGGTGGGCCCCGCGCACACGGAGGTCATGCTCACCGCTGGCGGTCCCGTGCTCATCGAAACCGGAGCGCGGCCCATGGGCGGCAGCTTCCCGCAGGAACTCATCCGCGAAAGCCTGGGCCGCACGCAGCTCGCCTGGGCCGTGGACAGCATGGTGGACGGCGAGGCTTTCGAGGCCCACGCGAAAAATCCCTACCGGGGCACGCGCTCCATGTGCATGAAGTCGCTCATCTCCACCCGCGAGGGCGAGCTGGCGGGCATTCCGGCCGTCGCTCTGGCCGCGCGCCTGGCCTCTGTTCGCGTGGGCCATTTCGCCGCACTCATTTCGTCCTGGCGTGTGCCGCGCACGGTGGATCTTTTGACCAACCCGGCGCATATCTTTCTTTTCCACGAGGACGAGGCCGTGCTCTTGGCGGATTGGTCGCTGCTGCGCGAACTGGAGACCGAGGCCCAGGATCTGCTTTTCGAACTGCGCCGGGAGAGCCCGCCTGCGCTTTCGCCCACGGCGGCGGAGCCGGACGACGCGTTGCCAGATGACGCGTTGCCGGGCGGGGTCGAAGCTGCCTTACTGCGCGGCCTTGCCCCGGGTGCGCGGGTGCTGCGCTGCGACAATCCGGCCGCCACGCCGCCCCGGCGCGGGGCTGAAAGCTGGGATGCGGCGGTGTTGCGCCTGGATGACTTCGGCATGCTGCCGGTGGAGGAGGTTTTCGATCACCTGACTCGCCTGGCAAATTGCCTGCGGCCCGGAGGGCGGCTGCTCGTTGACGCGCCCACCGCGCCCGCAAGCGGCCCGGAGCGCGTGTACACCCGCACCGAACTGCGCCTGCTGCTGCGCGTGGCGGGCCTGCTGCCGGTGGAGCTCAAGGGCGAACCCTGCGCGGAGGATGCCCACCGCCGCTATGCGCTGGCGGCCATGCCGACGGCCGCAGCATAATCTCCCTCCCTCTCTCCCAATCCCTGTCAAGCCGCTATTTTCGTCCTTTTACCGGCCAATAACCGGACATTTTCGTCCCGGCCGAAAACCGGGGCTATACTTGCGCCCATGCGGACCTGACGGCAGGCCCGCACCCGGCCCCGGGGCCGGGGGACGCGAGCCCGATTCTGATCCGGCCACCCCGCGCGCCCCCGCCCCCATGAGACACCCGGACCCCCAGAACCATCTTACCTCTGGAGGCACCCCCTCATGTCCACAAGCATCAGCAATTCCTTCATCGCCCAGTATATGGCCGACGTGCACGAGGCCTACCAGCAGCGCGGCAGCAAGCTGCGCGGCACCGTGCGGCTCAAGACCGGCGTCATCGGCGCCACGGCCGTGTTCCAGAAAAACGGCAAGGGCGCGGCCGGCAAGAAAACCCGCCACGGCAACGTGCCCCTCATGAACGTGGCCCACTCCACCGTCACCGCCACCCTGGAGGACTGGTACGGCGCGGACTATGTGGACCAGCTGGACGAGCTCAAAACCAACACCGACGAGCGGCTGGTGGTGGCCAACGCCGGGGCCTACGCCCTGGGCCGCAAGGTCGACGAGCTCATTGTGAGCCGGCTGGACCAGAGCGCCAACGTCATCGTTGAAGGCGGCACCGGCCTGACCAAGGCCAAGATTCTCCAGGCCTTCGGCATGTTGAACGCGGCCGACGTGCCCGACGACGGCAACCGCTTCGCCGTGGTGGGCGCGCACCAGTGGAACGAGCTGCTGGACATCAGCGAATTCAAAAGCGCCGACTTCGCGGGCGACCGCTACCCCTGGCTCAAGGGCACGGAGAGCCGCACCTGGCTCGGCATCACCTGGATGTTCCACACCGCCCTGCCCATGAGCGAAGGCACGCGCAAGTGCTTCCTGTACCATCGCAGCGCCGTGGGCCTGGCCGAAAGCCAGGAGGTCAAGGTCTTCACCGACTGGGTGCCCGAAAAGGCCGCCCACCTGGTGGACCATTTGCTCTCCGCGGGCGCGGTGCTCATCGATGACGACGGCGTGGTCGAGATCGACTGCGACGACGACGCTGCCCTTTCGGCCTAACCCCCACCCATGAAGGAGATGCCATGAGCTACGATTCCACCACCATGCGCCTTATGGGCGGCGTGCCCGGCCAGCAGTTGTTCCTCTACCGCACGGCAGACGCCATCGGGGCGGTGGGCGCCAGCGGCTACTTCAACAGCGCCGTTGAGGAATACAACCTCACCAGCGGCGACATCATCCTGAGCGTTACCGGCTTTGGCACCCTGGCCGTTATCGACGGGCTGGTGGCCACGGTTTCCGGCGGCACCGCAACGGTTGGCATGCTTTCCTAACCGGCGGCGGCTCCAGCCACTTTCAGGCCCGGCCAGGACAACCTGCGCCGGGCCTCTTGGCGTCCGCGGGGGAGGGCCGCTTCGGGCCGGGCGGCGGCGGGCGAACGCCCCGCTTGCAATTATTCCAATCTTGCCGGTATACTCACCATGCTGGAAATACATAACGGTCGGATGCACCGTCCCCCCCTCACGGAGCCGCACATGAAGATCAGCTGCCTGACTGCCCAGGACCCCGCCGTACACACCATGTTCAAGCCCTTTGCCCTCAAGATGGAGGAACGCCGCATCCCGTCCATCGTCATCAACGTGTTCAAATGTTACTACACGCAGATAATGCAGGGCGCGCAGGGCAAGACCGGCGACCAGGAAATATCCCCCCTGGGCGAGGGCGAAGTGCCCGCCTACGAGGACCTGGAGCCTTACACCGCGGCCGGCCGCGAGGCCCTTTCCCACACCGTGGTCATTAAGCTGAACGGCGGCCTGGGCACCAGCATGGGGCTGGAGCGCGCCAAAAGCCTCATCCCCGTGAAGGACGGCCACACCTTCCTCGACATCATCATGCGCCAGGCCAAGGTGCTGCGCAAAAAATACAAGTCGCCGCTGCCGCTCATTTTCATGAACAGCTTCAAAACCCACCGCGACACCATGCTCAAGGTGGAGGGCCTGGACAACGGCGACACGGGCATTCCCCTGGCCTTTGTGCAGCACATGTACCCGAAGATCGTCGAGGCCGACATGA
>Ga0209800_10004566_pt1 | contig 10151 bp, 8 predicted proteins | sample Higcelweek8metaG_FD_187174 | JGI IMG/M metagenome (GOLD analysis project Ga0209800, IMG submission 187174) | Freshwater pond sediment microbial communities from the University of Edinburgh, under environmental carbon perturbations - High... | ecosystem: Environmental > Aquatic > Freshwater >... | reverse complement strand
ATTCGGGGGAACCCTCTTGGGTGTCGGAAAATGACGCAAGATGGTCGAATATCACAGCTTTCTTGGAGTTGAAACGCAGACTTACGACCCCATCGGAAGAGTATTCAAGCAAATCGCGGTACAAAGTTTTTTCTTCTCTTTCCAGTACCCCTTTGCCTAGCTGCGGTTCACCGTTTTCAGGGAAGGTCAATATATCTATTATCTTTCGCGAAATGCCCAATGCTTTGTAATCGTATCCAAGTACCATATACATCTCTTCGCCTTTTATCTTGAAGGGTTGGATGGCGTAATAGAGTGCTCCATACCAATTGTCGGTGTTATAGAGGATGTTATTTAAAATGCTGTCATCCTTGTGTTTACCCTCAAGTTTGTATACGCTGTTAGTTTTTCCGTTATTTCTGATAAAATAGCAATAGTAGCTGTTACCCCCCTGGGAGTCCATAACGTTCCAAGTGATGATTTTTACCTTTTTGTCCGAAGATATTATCTCTCCCAGAAACCTTAGGTTGTTGAATTTATGGTCGAACACCGAGTCGGATTTCGCATAACCATCCACCATAAACAATATTGAATCATTTATCAAAAATTTTTGCTCATCGGGAACCGACATTAATCTGTTGTACATCTTATTGAGTTGGCTTTCCATGTTGCTTCCCGAAGTTTGGGCAAGAGCGGCGCCTCCCAATAAAAACAACGCGAGTGGAGCTAACAGAAGGAACTTTCTTATCATAAATCGACGTTTTTTACTGCACGCTCCAACAAGGCAATAACCCTTGTGCATCCCTCCAAAGCTTCATCAATAGTTATTGTCAGTGGGGGGGCTATCCTGAAGGAGCTGTCGTTAAACAAAAAGTAATCGAGTAATAATCCCTGTTCCGGAGCGTGTTGCACCACATATCCAACATACTCTTTATGTGTAAGTTCTATGGCTAGTAGCAGGCCGTCGCCCCTGATCTCCTTAATTGATGGGTGTTTAAGGTTTTTCCTTATTGCTTGGGATATTGTAACGCAATTATCGACCAATTTCGACCCAATAATTACCTTTAGCGAGGCCATCCCGGCGGCACAACTTACAGGGTGCCCCCCGAATGTGGTAATATGTCCCAGTTGCGGGTTAAAGGAGAGAGTCGACATTATCTCTTTCGATGATAAGAAAGCACCGAGAGGCATTCCTCCTCCCAATGCTTTGGCCAGTACCAAAATATCTGGTACCACTCCAAATCTTTCTATTGCGAATAGGTTACCTATACGTCCAAAACCTGTCTGCACCTCGTCGAATACCAACAGTGCGCCCTCCTTTGAACATCTATCCCGTATCTCTAAAAGAAAATCATTTTCCGGATAAATAACCCCAGCTTCAGCCTGTACGGGCTCAATAATTACGCAAGCGGTAGTTCCATCAATGGCGCCAAGGGATTGAAAATCGTTGAAGTCGATCTGTTGGGTGTCGGGTAGGAGCGGACGGAAGGCGTTTTTGTATCTCTCGTTGCCCTGAATGCTCAATGCCCCATGGGTACCGCCATGGTAGCCGTTGGAGAAACTTATTATCTTGGACTTTCCGGTGTACCTTTTGGCCAGTTTCATCGCGCCCTCAATGGCTTCGCTGCCGGAGTTGACGAAATAACACGACTGGAAGTTTTTCGGCAAAAGGCTACAAAGAAGTTCGGCGTATTGTACTTGGGGACTTTGTATAATCTCGCCGTAGACCATTAGGTGGAGGTAGGCGTCGACTTGGTTTTTTATTGCTTCAACCACTTCTGGGTGGCGGTGTCCGGTATTGCTGACCGACACCCCGGAGATAAGGTCGAGGTATTTTTGTCCATCAGGACCGTATAACCACACCCCTTCGGCTTTTTCAATTTCCAATAGGAGGGGGGCTGTAGATGTTTGCCCCAGATAGTCGATAAACAATTCTCGGTTTGTGGGCATCTCTCTATTATTACTTGGCCATTAAATTTATCTCGTTCAAAAGATTATCGCGAAACGACTTACCCAATGGGATGGATATGGAAGAGTTGTTTACGAAAAGATCTACCGAAGAATCTGTTATCGTCTTGATCATACCTTTGTTCACAATAAACGATCGTTGGGTCCGCACGAAAAGCTTCGATGGGATAATATTTTCTATAGCCTTCATGGTAAAATGTATCGTGTACTTGTCGGTTGCCGTATTTATAGTGACATAGTTTTCGAGTGCTTCGATATAGACAATATCTTTCAATTTCAATTTCACCAGGTTAGGGCCGCTTTTAACGAATATCTCCCTTTCATCGACCTGTTTTTGGCCGTTGTTGGCGAAATAACGGAAAATTTTGTCGACCGCCTTGCAAAACCTGCCGTATGCTATCGGTTTGACAAGATAATCGGCTACGTTGAAATCGAAGGCTTTTGCCGCGAACTCGTCGTTTGAAGAGACAATAATTATGTTTGGGGGCAGGTCAATACTGTTCAGAAAATCGAAGCCGTTCATCTCGGGCATCATTATATCCAGAAATATCAGCTCAATGTCCCTCCTTTTGGCGAGAACGTTCCTAGCTTCAAAGGAGCTATTATAAGTGCCTACGAGGGAAAGTGACGGGTAACTAGCAATAAAACCCTCAAGTACCTTGCAAGAAATCTTATCGTCGTCAACAATTATGCAATTCATAGTTAAGTCCCGCACTAAAAATTGGACTCAAAGATAGAAAAAATATTGGATATCGGTTATTTGGTACTTTGCGGGCAATGGATATTCATCTAAATAAGAAAACCTTTCTTTTGGAAAGGCTTTCTTATAATTTGTAACCGATTAAAGTGATTTGTTAAGAGCGGGAGCCGCTTTGAATTTAACAACTTTTTTTGCGGGAACTTTGAGTTGCGCACCTGTTCTTGGGTTGCGAACTGTTCTTGCGTTTCTTTTTTCAACTTTAAATGTACCCAAACCTGGGAGTTGGATCCTATCACCTTTTTTCATGGCTTTTCCTAAAGCAGATACAAAGGCGTTCAACGCTTTACCTGAATCTTTAATAGATAGGCCCGCATCAGCGGCAACGGCGTTAACTAATTCTTTTTTCGTCATAATAGATTAATTAAGGGTTAGATTATATGTTACATTGACACAAATTTATTGTTTATATATATCACAAGCAAATATTTTTACTAAGTTTTTTACATTTTTTAGCATAAATGTTGCGATATAATGCCAATCCTAGCAATTTCGGCTTTAAAAATATGGTTGTTAAATACCCCTTTTGCGTTTTTTTTAGGGTAAACGGCAGGCAAAACGGAAACTTAGCGCACATTCTATACTTCCGGTTAAAATTGTCAATTTGTTCTCTATTTCGGGAACATGTTCAACCGCAATTTTTAAAATGGAATAATAACCCAATAGAATATTGTTTGAAATGTGTAATTTCGCCTTTATAAGTTTCAAGACCCAATTCTATCGTTGAATTTTAGCGATATCGTTGGCATTAAATAAGATACGATGATCAAATCAATGACTGGCTACGGAAAATCCGTCGCCGAAACCCCACAAAAGAAGATATCCTTCGAGGTAAAATCCCTCAATTCGAAGCAACTCGACCTAAATCTAAAGCTCCCATGGCTTTACAAGGAAAAAGAGTCGGAGATCCGTAATATAATCAGCAAAAAACTCGATAGGGGCAAAGTCGACGTTTCTATTTTTATCGATACTATTGGCGATGATGCTACACCTGTCATAAACAAAGGAGTTGTAAAGAATTATTATAACCAATTGGGAGAAATAGCCCGGGAACTCAACATAAAACTGGATAATTCAATTATCGATACAATAATGAAACTGCCCGAGTCGCTGAAAGTCGACAAGCTAGAACTCGACGACGAGGAGTGGGACTTGGTAAAAAGTAAACTTGAAGAGTCGCTTTTCCAGATCGATAAATACCGGGTTGAAGAGGGAACAGCTATTGAGGCCGATTTCAAAAGGGCGATATCGGTAATCACTTCCACACTCGATGAGATAGCGGCGCTGGACGGTGAAAGGATTGCCCGTGTCCGCCAAAAGATGGGCAACTCCCTTGCCGAATATTTTTCGGGGGAGAATATCGACAAAAACAGGTTTGAACAGGAGTTGATCTATTATATTGAGAAACTCGACATCAACGAGGAGAAGGTGAGGTTGAGAAAACATTGCGACTATTTTCTGGAAAAGATGGAAGATCCGTCACCCAACGGGAAAATCCTGAATTTTATTTCACAGGAGATTGGCAGGGAGATCAATACCATTGGGTCAAAGGCCAACGACGCCGAAATCCAAAAGTTTGTGGTAAAGATGAAAGATGAGCTTGAAAAGATTAAAGAACAGACTCTTAATGTGTTATAGGTAATCTATATGGACGGAAAACTTGTTATCGTATCTGCTCCCTCCGGAGCGGGAAAAACGACATTGATAAAGGATCTGTTGGATAGAGGGGTAAATCTGGAGTTCTCGATATCGGCAACAACCCGTAAACCAAGGGGCAATGAAGTTGATGGGAGGGAGTACTATTTTTTGTCGCCCGCGGACTTTAACGACAAGTTGGAAAACGATCAGTTTGTGAAGTGGGAGGAGGTCTACACCGACCATCGGTACGGGACATTAAAGAGTGAGTTGGAGCGGATATGGACCAAGGGAAACCATGTACTGTTTGACGTAGATGTAAAGGGGGCGATGAACCTAAAGAGTATTTTCGGCAAAAGGGCCATCTCCATATTTATTAAACCACCGTCGGTTAGTGAGCTTGAAAAACGACTTTTTGCAAGGGCAACCGATGATGTTGAGAAGATACAAATGAGGGTAAATAAAGCCCAAGAGGAGCTCAAATTGGCTGAACAGTTCGACTATATTGTGGTGAACGATAACCTTGAAGAGGCGAAGCGCGGGCTATATTCGATTGTAATGGCTTTTTTGGGAGATAAAAAAGTGTAATTATTAGGTAGGAAAGAGCAGATGGCGAAAGTAGGACTATATTTTGGGTCGTTTAACCCAATACATATCGGGCATATAGCTATTGCCGGGTATATTTCGGAGTTCACGGAGCTAGACCAGGTTTGGTTCGTGGTATCGCCACATAATCCATTGAAGAAAAAGGAGACACTGTTGGATGATTGTGAAAGGTTGCGCATGGTAGAACTGGCCTTGGGCAATTCGTTCAAACTTAGGCCATGCGACGTGGAGTTCAGGTTGCCAAGGCCATCTTACACAGTCGATACAATGGCTTACCTTACCGATAAATATCCTTCACACCAATTTTCGCTTATCATGGGCGAGGATAATCTGGAGACAATCCATAAATGGAAAAATATTGGGATACTTTTGGAAAAGTACCCAATTTGGGTCTATCCCCGAAAGGGAAGCGTTTTGGAGCTGCCACCTCAAGCCGAAGAGATATTGGGAAGGGGCGATATCCGAAGGGTCGATGCGCCTTTAATGGAGATCTCTGGCGGTTTTATCCGCCAGGGCGTCAAAGCCGGAAAAGATATGTCGTTTTTCCTTTCCCGCGAAGTCTGGAATTATATCGACGAAAAAAATTATTACCGCTAAGAACTTTAATGCCTTGCGCTATCAATGAAAAAAAACAATACAATTCCTATAGCCATATTTTGTTGTCTATTGTGGGCAACAGCCTACTCAACCATTAAAATAGGGCTAAAATATGATACACCCCTCCATTTCGCGAGTCTTAGGTTTATCTTCGGTGGTTTGCTGATATTACCCTTTACTCTCCGTCCTTCCGCTTATATCGCTATGGTGAGGGAAAATTGGAAATTGGTACTTACGGTTACTGGGTTGCAAACGGTGACAAACTATACCCTTTTCTACCTTGGAATGGATCTGGTGCCAGGAGCGGTAGGAGCGGTGGTTGTGGGTTCCCAACCTATGTTTACCGCATTGGTCGCGGCTATTTTGGTAAAAAACGAAAAACTTACCTTCAAGAAATTAACCACCATTTTTGTAGCTTTAATCGGCATATTCCTTATCAGCGCCGGTCGGCAAGCCCTTAAACTCGGCTCTGTTACGGAGTTGCTGGGGATTGGACTAATACTTGTCGCTAACCTATCTACCTCAACGAGCAACGTCATGATCTCCCTAAAAGGGAAGGAGATGAACCCTTTTGTTTTGAGTTCAATGTCGAACTTATGCGGGGGCATCATAATTTTTCTTTTTTCGTTGGTCATGGAAGAGCCCCCTCTTGGCGTTGTCAAACCATTTGAATACTGGGCAGTAGTTGTCTGGTTGTCAATTGTTTCTGCTGTAGCATTTTCTCTATGGTACATGCTGCTCAAACGTCCGGGTGTTAAAGTTTCCGAACTCAACCTCTGGAAATTCTTGCTTCCCGTAGTGGGCGCAATTTTAAGCTGGATACTGTTGCCCGAAGAAAACCCTGAGTGGATAACAATTTCCGGTATGGTTATTATTACAGGCTCATTGGTACTTTTTAACTGGAAAGGTAAACCAAGTTATTAAAGTCCAAACATTGCCTCAATAGCCTCTAAGCGTTCCCTTAACAACTGGTTTTCCTCCTTTAAGGCTTCAATCTCTCCCTGTTGTTCCTTTACTGCTTCTATAAGGACCGGTGCCAGTTTGTCGTATGAAACCGATTTATACCCGTTTTCGTCGGTGAACACCAACTCAGGAAGTACCGCTTCTACCTCCTGGGCTAACACGCCAATATGGGTTTCACTATCAAAATTCATCTCCGGGAATTCATCGTCCCTCCAATTATATTTTACGCCGTTTAGTTTCATAACTATATCGAGGGAATTTTCTATCTCCTTGATGTTTGTTTTATAGCGGGAGTCGGATGTGTTTATAACCCCATTTGTAGCGTAGACGGTGTTCCATCTGTATGAGGAAGTACCTAAGTTACCATTGTTATTAGTGGTGGGACGAATATCGCCGTCAACAGCCACTAATCCATTGAAATAACCGGCATAATTATTTGTTGCGCCGGAAGCTGTGGCATAAATGCCGTAATTGTTTGTCGCTGTTCCGGAAGCTGCGGCCCTAACGCCGTAATTGCTGGTTGTCGCGCCAGTAGCTGTTCCATAGAAGGCGTAGGCACTTGTGCCCCCTGTGGCGTATGAGTAAACCGACCGGTTGGCGTTGGTGTTGGATGATTTGACGAAAAGACCGTCTGAAGTTGATTCTATTGAAACTTTGATATCCGACGGCGGTGTTGAAGTGCCTATACCCACGCTACCGTTTTTCATAATCACCATAGCGTCGCTCGGCGCCCCTTTTGCCCCGTTACCAACTACAAGCAACCTGTCGGCCGCATTGCCCGGATAATCCACTTCGATAGGTGTGTAGACGGTGTTGTACATCCCCAGAACAGTCTCGCCATAAGAGTACGAGTTTACATGTACGCCAATAGCAAGTGAGCTATTGCCCAATGCCGAAGAAAATGTTCCCAGTGCTGCCGCTCCCGTGGCGTATGACCTGTTGCCATAGCCTATAGCCAGTCCCCCCAGATCGGTGGCATAGTTTCTAAAACCTATTGCCGATGAGCCTTTACCGCTCGCAACCGACGAATACCCCATTGCGATTGAGTAATCGCCTGATGCCACACTCATTGAGCCCGAGGTGAAAGAGCCGTAACCGGATGATGAGGTGAGGTATCCCATGGCGGTGGAGAATTTTCCGCTTGAAGTTGTGTTAAGACCTATTGCCACGCTTCCCTCCGCGGTGGATGTTGCTCCTTGGCCTATCGCTATGGAAAAGGGACCTACGGCTTTTACCACGTCGGTTATATTCCCTAGCGAGTCGAGTCCCGAACTACCAAAAGCGAAACTTCCAAGTCCGTCGGCTATAGCGCCCCTGCCAATCGCGTAGCTTTGTATTCCATTGGCCCTTGCCCCTTTGCCTATCGCGTAGCTCTCCTGACCGTACGCCTTCGCGGCTTCGCCTATGGCCACGCTGGATATTTCGTTGGAAAGTGCTCCGTAGCCTATAGCGTAAGAGTTGGCTCCCAGTGCCACCGAGTTTTGTCCAATTGATGTTGAATTGTTTCCGTCGGCGTAAGCCTTGTATCCCATGGCTTGGGAGTAATTGCCTTTGGCCCTCGACTCATATCCGGAGGCGAAAGAGTTGATTCCCACATCGCTTACCCTTTCTATCAAAACTCTTCCGGTGAGGAAGGCGTTGCGTTGCGGGTACCAGAGAATCCTGTTTTTAGCGGGATTAATTATTGTGCTTGTCTCATCCAGACTTATGTCGAAGAAGTTGGCTGTCCCGCTTTTTGTCCCTGTAAAACCTTGGACCGCGAAGCTCCCCTTTACACCCTTGCCGGTCTCATTGGTGTCGTTTATGTAAATCCTTGAGCTGTCCCTTGTTATCAACAGGTAATCCTCGCCGGTAGCTTTTGAGGCTGTTCCCCCGAAGCTACCAACCGCGAAACCGCCCTTGACCCCTTTGGTAACGTCATCATCGATATAAATCCTTGTACTGTCGCCGTTGATAAAGAGGTAATTTGATCCATCGCCTTTGCCGTTGCCGAATCCTTTGACCGAGAAACTCCCTTTTACTCCTTTGGCTTCTTCGGTATCATCGACAAATATTTCAACCCCCTCGTCGTATACCGCGAAGATTGTCTGTCCCTCTTTGTTTTTTACCTCAAAAAGACTCTCTCCTTCGGTTGAGTTAACATCTTCAACAATGTTTATCTTGCCTACATCTCCGGAGAGTGAGGAGGCCGCTAGGGAGTAGGGGACCGACCATATATCGCTGGTTCCCATAATTATGGGGACATCATTGTAAATCGCGGTTGTCTTGATTTTTAGCTGTTCGGCGGTCCAATTTATCTCCCCGAAGCTGGTGGCGGTACCGCCTGTACGGGTGCCTTGGCCTACAACCAGCGAGACGAGTCCAAATTGATTTGTAGTAACGGGATGTGTCTCTGTCCACACCGCGCTTCCGCTGCTGTTTAGGATCGAAATCTCAACAGTCAGTTCCCCATTTGGGATAACATTGTTAGAGGCATCCCTTAAAATTGCCTGATAATTAAAGCCTTGCGGTACTTGTTGCGCCATTAAGGCCGATACCGCCAATAGCACTGTAAACAACGCAAATAACCTTTTCATATTGGTAGAATTTTAGTTTTTATGGTTTTGGGCTATAATTGAATTTTGTCCAAAAAATCCCACACCAATGGCAAACGGTTTATTTAATTTCCAAAAGTGTTTCGATAGCCTCCAGTCGGGCTTTCAACGCATCGTTTTCAGCCCTCAGGGCGGCGATCTCCTCCTGTTGTAATTTTATAGTGTCGATTTCACCCTGTTGTTCTTTGATGGCCTCTATAAGGACCGGTGCAAGTCTATCGTATGATACCGATTTGTACCCGTTTTCATCGGTAAACACCAACTCTGGAAGTACCTCTTCAACATTTTGGGCTATAACACCTATTTGGGTTTTTTCGCTGAAATTCATCTCAGGGAATTCATCATCCCTCCAATTATATTTGACGCCGTTAAGTTGCATCACTATATCGAGGGAGTTTTCTATCTCTTTGATGTTTGTTTTGTAACGGGAGTCGGATGAGGTTATCGTCCCTGTAGAATATACATTTCCGGCAAAATATCCAGCATAATTCGTGGATGCCCCGCTAGCACTGGCGTATATCCCATAATTTGTTGTTGCGCTTCCTGACACTGAAAAATAACCTCCATAATTTTTTGAAGTGGCACCGGAGGCGATTCCGTAATAAGCATAGGTTTCGGTTCCACCTGTTGCCGTTGAAGCTACTGAATATGTATATGCCGTACCGGTTGTGTTTACGTTGATTCCCCTGTTTGATGAACCTATAGCCAGGGAATACTGGTTCAAAGTGTTTAAGTCGGGTGTTCCTATTCCCACGTTTCCTTTTTTCAAAACAACAAATGCGTTGCTAGGTGCGCCGTATGTTCCGTTACCTATTACGAATAGTCGGTCGCCCGGACTTGAGTATGTTGTGCTTGTGGGTGTGTAGGAGGTGTTGTACATTCCAAAGACTGTTTCACCGTATGAGTAGGCGGTGACGTTGTTGCCGAAGGCCATTGAGCTGTGTCCCGATGCTATAGCGTGGCTTCCCATAGCTGTTGTCATATAGTTTCGGGCTTCTGAATAATAACCTGAAGCAAAAGCCGCGTTGATGTTGGCTTTTGTGGCCCATCCA
>Ga0209800_10004564_pt1 | contig 10155 bp, 10 predicted proteins | sample Higcelweek8metaG_FD_187174 | JGI IMG/M metagenome (GOLD analysis project Ga0209800, IMG submission 187174) | Freshwater pond sediment microbial communities from the University of Edinburgh, under environmental carbon perturbations - High... | ecosystem: Environmental > Aquatic > Freshwater >... | reverse complement strand
TTCGCCGGGGCGGCCCAGCGGCACCAGCCGGAGCATGGCGTCCTTGGCCGCTTCGGAAAGCTTTTCGGTCATCGCCGTGCGGATGAAGCCGGGGGCGACCGCGTTCACGCGGACGTTCCGGCTGCCCAGTTCCTTGGCGGTGGTCTTGGTCAAGGCGATCAGGCCGGCCTTGGAAGCCGTATAGTTCGCCTGCCCCGCGTTGCCCATGATGCCCACCACGCTGGCGATGTTCACGATCGCTCCGGCGCGCTGCTTCATCATGTATTTCACCACGGCCTTCGTCACCAGGAACGCGCCCTTGAGATTGATGTCCAGCACCGCGTCCCAGTCTTCTTCCGTCATGCGGATCAGGAGGGTGTCGCGCGTGATGCCGGCGTTGTTGACCAGCACGTCGATGCGCCCGAAATCGGCGGCGACCTTGGCCACGGCCTCCCCCACGGCCGCGCCGTTGGCCACGTCCATCGCATAGCAATCCGCCCGGCGCCCGAGGGCCTTCACCTTGGCCGCCGTGTCGTCCAGCCATTCCGTCTTCACGTCGCATAGGGCCAAATCCGCCCCGTCGGCGGCCAGCTGCAAGGCAATGGCCTGCCCGATGCCGCGCGCGGCGCCGGTCACCAAGGCGATTTTGTTTTCCAGTGGCTTCATTTTTCCAGCTTCCTAGGATCAGACAAACAGTTTGGCGGCCTCTTGGGCCCCCGCCAAGTCAAAAATGCTGGCGACCGGCACTTCGGGCGCGATTCGCTTGACGAGTCCGGCCAGCACCGTGCCGGGGCCGCATTCGCATGCGGCCGTCATTCCCGCCGCAACCATGTCGGCGATGCTCTCCGTCCAGCGCACGGGCGAAACCACCTGCGCCACCATCAACCGCCGGATTTCATCGGGCGTCGTGTGGGGTTTTCCGGTCACGTTGGACCAGCCCGGACGCTGCGGGGCGTGAAATTCGATGCCTTGCAGGAACTCCGCCAGGCGGTCCGCCGCCGGCTGCATCAGGGAGGAATGAAAGGCGCCGGCCACGGTCAGGCGCAGGGCGCGCTTGGCGCCGGCGGCCTTCGCCGCCGCTTCGCCGGCCGCGATCCGGTCCGCATGGCCCGACAGCACGGTCTGCACGGGCGAATTCAAATTGGCGACCTCGAGACCTGCCGTTCGGGCGACTTCCTGCACCTTGTCCAAGGTCAGCCCGATGATCGTCAGCATGCCGCCGGGCGTCGCTTGGCAGGCCTCCTGCATGAACTGCCCGCGGGCGCGCAGCACGCGCAAGGCGTCTTCAAACGAAACCACGCCGGCCTCATGGAGCGCCGCCCATTCGCCGAGGCTATGGCCGGCCGTGCCGGCCACTTGCAGCTTGCCGCCGGCGAAATGCGCCAACGCCGCGCGCGCGGCCACGCTTACGGTGAAAATCGCCGGCTGCGCGACGTCGGATTTCGTCAATTCCTCGATCGGACCCTCGCCGCACAGCTTCAGCAGGTCGAAACCCAAGACGTCGCTCGCCCGGGAAAACAGCGCGCGGCATTCGTCTAGGCCTTCGGCCAGTTCGCGGCCCATCCCAACCGCCTGGGCCCCCTGCCCCGGAAACAGCAGCAGGCAACTCATAGCCACTCCACCACGGTACCGCCCCATGACAGCCCGCCGCCGAAGGCCACCATGAGGATCTTGTCGCCGCTTTTGATTTTGCCGGCCGCCACGGCTTCCGACAACGCCAGGGGAATCGACGCCGCCGACGTATTGCCATAGCGGTCCAGATTCAGGAAAACCTTGTCGATGACGCCCTCGCCCAGGCGCTTGGCCACGGCTTCGACGATGCGCATGTTGGCCTGGTGCGGCACCATGAGGTCGATGTCGGCCACGGTCAACCCCGCCCGCGCGATGGCCTCCTGGGCCGCCCCCAGCATGGTGTTGACGGCGATCTTGAACGTCTCGCGCCCCGCCATATGGATCGTGTGCTGATGGTTCCGGATGGTTTCTTCGGAAGCGGGCAGCTTGCAGCCGCCGGCCGGAATCGACAGGAAGTCGGCTTGGTTTCCATCGACGCCCAAGAGGCTCGAACGAATGCCGGGGCGGTCGGAAGCCTTCAGGAGAACGGCGCCCGCGCCGTCGCCGAACAGCACGCACGTGTTGCGGCTCGTCCAGTCCGTCACCGTGCTGAGCTTTTCGGTTCCGACCACGAGGGCGTTGCGGATGCGGCCGGATTCGATGGCTGCGGCCGCGGCGTCCAAGGCCATCAGAAAACCCGCGCAAGCGGAGGAAAGATCGAATCCATAGGCGCGCGAAGCGCCGAGGGCGGCTTGAATCAAGCAGGCCGTGCTGGGAAAAATCATGTCGGGCGTGCAGGTGGCCACGTAGATGGCCTCCACGTCTGCCGGCGCGACGCCGGCGTGGTCCAGCGCGCGGCGGCAGGCGGCGATCCCCATGTCGGAGGTGGTCTCGTTTTCGGCGGCGATGTGCCGCTCGCGGATGCCGGTGCGGGTTTGGATCCACTCGTCGGACGTATCCACCATCTTCTCGAGATCGGCGTTCGTCAGCACTTTCTCGGGCGCATAGTGGCCGACGCCGGCGATGGCGGCATAGATCTTCGGGCTCATGTCGCGGTTCCTTCCGGGGCGCTCTGGGGCGCGCACTTCCGCACGCCTTCCAGGATGGCTTCGTTCACGCGGTGTTCCACCGCCTGCACGGCCTGCAGGATGCCATTCTTCGCGGCGATCTTGTCGGAACTGCCGTGGCCGATGATGCAGATGCCGTTGACGCCCAGCAAGGGGGCGCCCCCATATGTCTTTTGGCTCGTTTTCCTTTTCAGCGCGCGCAGGCCGCCGCTGAGCAGCAGCGAACCCAGCAAGCGGATGGGATTCCGCGTCAGTTCGCGCTTCAGCCACTTGCCGATGGCATGGGCGACGCTTTCGCTGGTCTTGAGGATCACGTTGCCGGTGAAGCCGTCGCAAACGACCACGTCCACGACGCCCTCGAAAATATCGTGGCCTTCCACGTTGCCGATGAAACGGACCGGGGACTTTTCGAGCAGATCGAAGGTTTCCTTGCTGAGGGCGTTGCCCTTGGCTTCCTCGGTGCCGACGCTCATGAGCCCGACTTTGGGCTCCGCCTGGCCGATCACCTTCTGGGAATAGGCCGATCCCATGATGGCGAACTGCAGGAGGATTTCCGGCGTGCAATCGGTGGTGGCCCCGCCGTCGATCACGATCACGGGTTTGTCGGCCGGCGTCGGCATGGCCACGGCGATGCCGGGGCGCCGGATGCCCGCCAAGGTGCGCATTTTCAGCGTGGCGGCGGCGACGGCCGCGCCCGTGCTGCCGGCGGCGAACACGGCATCGGCCTCGCCGTTCTTGACGAGGTCCATCGCGCGGTTGATGGACGAATCCTTCTTGCGCCGGACGGCGGTGGCGGGCGATTCGCCCATGCCGACCACTTCCGAGGCGTGGCGGATTTCCACGCGTCCGGGATTTCCGCCGCAACGCGCGATCTCCGCCCGAATGGCCGATTCGTCACCGACCAGATACAGGCAATCGATGGCCGCGCAAGCCCGGACGGCGAGCAACGCACCTTCGACGATGGCTTGGGGGGCGAAGTCGCCTCCCATGGCGTCCACTGCGATTCGCATGGCGTTCCGTGGATTCCCGCCGGAGCGGGACGGCCCGAAATCAATCCTGCGTTTCTTGGATTACGACTTGGCGGCCGTTGTACTTGCCGCACGAAGGACAAACGCGATGGGGTTGGCGCGGGGCACCGCATTCCGGGCACGCCTGGGTGGTGGCCTGCGGGATCTTGCTGGCCCATGCGGCTTTGCGCATGCGGATGCGGCTTTTCGACGGTTTTCTTTTCGGGACTGCCATGTTCTTTCTCCTCAGTTCACTTCCGACCCCGTCCGGTTCCGCCTTTGGGCGGCCGAGGGCCGGGGTTTGCAATCAATTTATCCAACGCAGACCACGGCGACGGTCCCTTTTCGGGGGGGACGCAGCGGCAGGCGCCTTCGTTCAAATCCTGGCCGCACTGGGCGCAAAGCCCTTTGCAACCATCGTGGCAGAGGGGAAATCCTGGAATTTCCAACAACAAATCCTCTCGCACGTCGGCCGAGACATCCAGAAATTCCGGATGCTCTGCCCACTCGTAAGCGTGCAAGAATGACGAAACCCGGGCGGTTGTCGAGAAAAATTGCGCGCAACGCGAGCACCGGAGCGTCAGGGGCGCCTCGATCTGGCCGCGCACGACGAGTTCCTGCCCAGCCTGTTCCACCGCAAGCTCGTAGCGGATCGGTCCATTCGACCGCGCCACGGGGTCATGCGCGAGATCCAGCAAATCGCCGGGTTCCTCGCCCGAGACGGAAAAGCCGTCTTCGCCGATCTGGGTGGTTTCAATGCGGATCATGGGAAATCTCTCGGTCTGTGGAAGCCGGACCGGAGGTCCGGAAGCGCCCCGCTGCCTATTTGGGGGCCAGTTTTCTCTTCAAGGCCGCCGCCACCGCCGCCGACACGAACTTATCGACGTCGCCCCCCAGCGCCGCGATTTCCCGCACCATGCTGGAACTGACGTAGCTGAAATCCTCGTTCGGCATCAGGAACATCGTCTCGATGTCCGGCGCCAGCTTGCGGTTGGTCAACGCCATCTGGAATTCGTACTCGAAATCGGAAAAGGCCCGCAACCCGCGGATCAGCGTATGGATGCCGCGATTCCGCGCCCAATTGACCAGCAGGCCGCCAAAGGGCACCACTTCCACGTTGTCCAGGCCGGCCACGCTCGTCCGGGCCAACTCCAGCCGCTCCTCGACGCTGAACAGGAGGGTCTTGCGCGGGTCCTCGGCCACCGCCAGCGTCAGATGCTCGAACACGTGCGCGGCGCGGGCGGCCACGTCGAGATGTCCAAAGGTCATCGGGTCGAAGGTCCCGGCGTATACGGCCCGGCTCATGGCGCATCCTCCTCGTTATCCGCGACCGGCTCCATCTCCTCCGCCGGAGGCAGGTGCGCCAAGAAGCGGCGGAAAAAGAACGGCGAGATGAACGCGAACCAAATGCCATAGACGAACATGAGCGCCGCCGAATAGATCGCCACCGCCGGGACGAACAACATCACCACGCACACCATGAACGGAATCAGCACTTTCGGATTCTTCGTCGGCTTGGAATAGCGGATGCGCGAGACCTGCAACACCAGCATCGCCGGCACGGCCACCCAGAACCCGGCCGCCAGCGGGCCCTCCCGCAAGGACAGCAACGGAATATCCGCCGCCCACGGGCTTTCCAGCGCGATCAAATAGGACGCCACGAAACCCGCCGCCGTCGTGATCGGCAAACCCAGATAGCCCCGCTGCCCGCGATACGGATCCACCGCGCGGAAGCGCGACAGGCGCGCCGCGCCCGACATCACGTAGAGAAACGCCAGCGCCAGGCCCCAGACCGGCACGCTTTGCAGGCCGCCCGGATAGAAATACAGCAGCACCGCCGGCGCGATGCCGAAACTCGTGATGTCGACGAAGGTGTCCAGTTCCGCTCCGAAGACCGTCTGCCCCCGCAACAGCCGCGCCAGCGTCCCGTCCAGGCCGTCCAGGATCAGCGAGACCAGGATGAGCTGCGCCGACAGCAGGACGTTGCCCTGCCCCGCCGCGAGAATGCTCCCCATCCCCGCGCACAGCGCCAGGAACGTGCACGAGCACGGCACGAATCTGCGCATCGCCGACGACATCAGGCCCCCGCCTTCTTCAGCCGGGCGATCACCGTCTCGCCCGCTCGCACCTTGTCGCCGCGCTTCACCGTCGCTTCGACCTCCGCCGCCGGAAAATACACGTCCATCCGCGACCCGAACTTCATCATGCCCAGCCGCTGGCCTTTCTCGACCCGCTGGCCGGCCTCCTGCCAATACACCACGCGCCGCACGATCGGCCCCACGATCTGCCGTTCCAGGCACCGCGTCTGCTCCCCCTCGACCAAAATCGAGCTGTGCTCGTTGAATTCCGACGATCGCGCATCCATCGTGAACAGGTGCCGGCCCGGCGTATAGCCCGCTTCCTTGATCACGCCGCCCATCGCGTGGCGGTTTACGTGCACGTTGAACGGATTCAAAAACACGCTGATCCGCACCGTCGGGCATTTCAGGAAGCGCGTTTCGTCGATGAATTCCACGGACCGGACCACGCCTTCGGCCGCCGAAACGAAGTCGTTGGGCCCGCCCGCCGGCGTCCGCTCCGGATCCCGGAAGAAATACAGCATGAACAGACAGCCCACGAGCGCCAGGGCGAACAAGCCCAGCGCCGTGACCGGACACCGATCCCGCACGGCAAAGCCCAGCACGAGACAAACCGTGGGGATGCCGATGATCAGCGAATAGCCATCTTTGACGATCTTCATAGTAGCGCGTTCCATCCTACCGCCCCCCTCCCTGCCCTGCAAACCTTTTCCCCCGCCCGGCGGATGGCCGCGCGCGGTTTTTCCGCGCGGCGGAACTCAAATTCCGGGCCGTGGAAAAATGGCCGGCGGCAATCAAGCTCAGCCGGACCGCGGGATCAGCGCGCGCTGAAGACGGCCAGGCTCTGACCCTCCACGGTCGCGACGGGCCGGCCGGCGCGGCGCACGGCGGGCTCCTGCTCCGCCGTGCCGAAAGCGAACGCCCAGGGTCCGCCGCTGTCGTTGGGCGGCAGCTCGAATTCCTGTTTCTCGGCGCCGGTGTTGAAGATCAGGAACAGGTGGTCGTCGTCGCCGTCCGCGCCGGTGTGCTCGCGGCGGCCGTCGATGCGGCAGGCGAACGCGACGCCCTTTTCCCAGTCGGGCTGCGGCGCGCCGTCGGGTCCGTACCAGCGGATGTCCGGCCAATCGCCGGCCTGGTTCTTGCCTTTGAAGAAGCTCGTGCGCCACAAGGCCGCATGGGCCTGGCGGAACGCGATGGCCCGCCGCGTGAATTCGTAGAGCTCGCGGTTTTTCCGCAGCAGGCTCCAGTCCACCCAGGAAATCTCGTTGTCCTGGCAATAGGCGTTGTTGTTGCCTTGCTGCGTGCGGCCGAACTCGTCGCCGCCCAGCAGCATCGGCACGCCCTGCGACAAGAACAGCGTGGCGATCAGGTTCTTCTGCCGGCGCAGGCGCCGGGCGAGGATCTCCGGATCGTCCGTGGGCCCCTCCTTGCCGCCGTTGTCGCTGTGGTTGTGGTTGTCGCCGTCGCGGTTGTCTTCGCAGTTGGCCAGATTGTGCTTTTCGGCGTAGCTGGCGATGTCGGCGATGGTGAAGCCGTCGTGGCTGGCGATGTAGTTGACGCTCTTGTGCGGGGCCTGGCGGGGCCGGTCGTAGAGATCGGGACTGCCGCACAGGCGCGTGGCGAAGGCGCTCAGCAGGCCGGGCCCGCCGCGCCAGAAGTCGCGGACGTCGTCGCGGTACTTGCCGTTCCACTCGCTCCAGCGCGTGCTGGGGAACGAGCCGACCTGGTAGGCGCCGGCGGCGTCCCATGCTTCGGCGATGATCTTCACGCCGCGCAGGATCGGATCGTCGGCGATCTGTTCGATCACCGGCGGATTCGCCAGCAGCTCGCCGTCGCGGCCGCGCGCGAGGATCGTGGCCAGATCGAAGCGGAAGCCGTCCACGCGCATGTCCAGCACCCAGTAGCGCAGGCAGTGCAGGATGAAATCGCGCACGACGGGATGGTTGCCGTTCACCGTGTTGCCGCAGCCGGTGTAGTTCTTGTAGCGCTTCCCGTCCTCTTCCATCATGTAGTAGATGGGGTTGTCGATGCCGCGGAACGAGAACGTCTGCCCGCCCATCCCGCCCTCGGCGGTGTGGTTGAAGACCACGTCGAGGATGACCTCGATGCCGGCCTTGTGCATTTCCAGCACCATTTCCTTGAACTCGCGCACCTGTTCGCCGCGCTGGTTCGCGCAGGCGAAGCGCGCGTTCGGCGCGAAGAACGCCAGCGTGCTGTAGCCCCAGAAGTTCCGCAGGTTGCGGCGCGTGCCGTTCTCCCACAGCAGTTCCATCTCGTTGAACTCCTGCGCCGGCAGCAGCTCGAGCGTCGTGATGCCCAGCTCCTTCAGGTGCGGAATCTTCTCGATCAGCCCCCGGTAGGTGCCCGGGCAGGATGCGCCCGCGTTCGGATGCGCCGTGTAGCCGCGCACGCTGGCCTCGTAGATGATCGATTCGTTCAGCGGCACCCGCAGCGTGCGGTCGCCCGTCCAGTCGAAATCGTCTTTCAAGATGATGCCCTTGGGAAAGCGGCGGCCGTTCCGGATGAGCTGGCCCGGAACGATGCCCTCGCGGTCGCCCCAATTCTTCTGGCCGACCACGGCGAGGGCGTAGGGATCCAGCAGCCACTGGTCGGGATCGAAGGCGTGGCCGGCGGCGCCGTCGCGCGGACCATCCATGCGGTAGACGTAGTACTGCCCCGGCCGCGCGGTCGGCACGTGCAGATGCCACAGGTCGCCCAGGCGGTTGCGGTCCGGCAGCAGCTCGAACTCCTCCTTCGGCGCCTCGTCTTCCGCGTGGTCGAACAGCAGCAGCCAAACGCGCGCGGCGTGGCGGCTGAAGATGCTGAAATGGACGCCCTGTTCCATCACGCGGGCGCCATAGGGCACCGGAACGGGAGCGCTGGGGATCACGTGCTCTTTCTTCTTCATGGGGTACTTTCTTTCATCGATAAAGCATCCAGGCGCGGATGGAATAGCGCACCCACTGCCCGAAGGAAAGGAAAACGTCCACGAGCGACGGCCCGCGGGAACGCCGGGAATGGCGGCGGTGCTTGTGCCGCACGCGCACCCGGCGATAGCGCTTGCCGTTGCGGGTGACGACGTTGCCGGGCGCTTCATGCGGCGCAGGAACCGATGCCGGCGCATCCGGGCGCGCCAGGCGTTCCAGCGCCAGCTGGAGGGCGCGCGCCGGCTGCCACGGCTCCGAAAAATCGCTCCATTCGATCACCAGCATTTCGGCCAAATCGACGGGCGAAATCTGCCCGTTGCGTTCAACCGCCGCCTGCACCGCCAGCCAGGCGCAATCCACGGCGCAGGCCAGCCGCTGGCGCTCCAGCATGCGGGGCATGCAATTGCGGCTCATCATGGCCGCGGCTTTTTCCACCGCGCGCTGCAACGCCAGCAGCCGCTGGTCCGCATCCATCCCGGCGGCGGCGGCCTGCTCGTATTCGTTCGCGAGTTCCCGGATGTCGTGGCGATATTCCCGCGAAAGCCAGTCCTTCATGCTCCGGATGGCGCCCTCGCGCACCCGGCGGCATACGCGTTCGAGATCGTCGCGCAAGGGATGGGCGTTCAGGGTGTCGCGCAAATCCGCCCGCGCTTCGCGCAGACTCCGGTGGACGTCGGCCGACAGATTCGGATTGTCCCCGAAATAGAGCAGCACGCGGCCCAGCAGGCGCGCTTGATCCTTCCAGTCGCCGTAGGTCCCCGCGCCCGGTTCCGGCGCGGGTTTTTTCGCCCGCGGCGGCGCCGCCAGCGATTGCATGGCGACCAGCGGCGCCGCCCACGCCGCCGCCAGGAGGATCGCGAGGAAATACGCCACCAGCCGGGAATGGTCGTAGACCATGACGACCAGCGCCCCGCCCGTCGCGGCCATCACGATCAACCACCAGAAGATGGGGGCCCGGCGCTCACGCCTCGCCGCCTGCTGCAGATGATACATTCCGACCGCCACCTATTGCCCGGCCTTGCGCAGCAGGTCCGCCGTCAAATCGTTCGCCTGGTGGAACACCGCCTTCTCGTCGATGCCGACCAGTTCGCCCTTCTCCACCAGGACCTGGCCCGCCACGATGGTATACTCGGCGCGCGGCGCGCTGCCGCAAAACAGCACGGCATGCGCCGGATCCGTCATCGCCCCCGCGAAATCGAGGCGGTCGAGGCGGAACATCGCCAAATCGGCCGCCATGCCCGGCTGGATCTGCCCGATCTCCGGCTGGCCGAGGATCGCGGCTCCGCCGCGCGTCGCCATGCGGATCACTTTTTGCGGCGGCATCGAGGTCACCCCCGTGCCGACGCGGTGCACCAGCAGCGCCGTCTGCATTTCCTTCAGCAGGTTCGACGAATCGTTGCTCGCGCTGCCGTCCACGGCGATGCCCACGCGCACGCCGGCGTCCAGCAGGGCCGGCACGTGGCAGATGCCCGAGCCCAGCCGCAGGTTGCTCACCGGGCAATGCGCCACGCCGCAATTCATTTTTCCAAGCCGCACGATCTCCTCG
>Ga0209800_10004563_pt1 | contig 10156 bp, 7 predicted proteins | sample Higcelweek8metaG_FD_187174 | JGI IMG/M metagenome (GOLD analysis project Ga0209800, IMG submission 187174) | Freshwater pond sediment microbial communities from the University of Edinburgh, under environmental carbon perturbations - High... | ecosystem: Environmental > Aquatic > Freshwater >... | reverse complement strand
TTTGAATTACAAAAAAAAAAGAAATATATGAAAAGCACGTTTTATTGATGAATTTTATAGTTGAAATGTTGCATAGAATAAGCAGGTTAGTTTCAGATTTGGTACTATATAAACTTTCATCTCATTTTTTTGTTTTAGCGGGGTCTTCTTGCTATTTTTTGATCTTCTATTATCCAAAACACATTTCATCAATGACTAATCATTTTCTATCGCAATCAGCCTGCCCGTCCCTTCATCTATCGTCACTCTGACATTTTGTGATTTAAACAGACTTTCAGACAAAGACATAAGCACCCCAAACTGAGGAATAAAGAAGTTTTTCTCCAACAGTATTTTTACACCATCGCTAATTTTCACAGATGTTTGTGCAGGAAGCACCGTATATAATCCGATTTTTACTGGCCTTGTTTTCTGGTCGGTGGTCTTCACCTGAATCTTCTCGGGATCGATGCTTATGTAATAAGGCTCACCGCCCATATCATCCTTATCAACAAAACCACGCTTGGCCGACAGTCGAAACAACACAGTTTCTAAATTCGATGAATCAGGAATGATGGTAATATGGTGCGTCGTTGTTTCACTTATCCTTGTGCCGGTAAACAACTCAGTCAACACTTTTTCCTGACAATCCAGTCCGCTCAGCATCATCTTCAGGGCTTCGCCATCGGAAGGAAGCTGATCCATCTCACCGGTTAGCAGATTGATCCGGCTTTGGCGAATATCGTAAATCTGCTTGGCAGCTCCCTCGGCCAGCTTAGCAGTTGAACCTGCCATCATGTATTCCTGCGTCAAAGGCAATATATCTCCGGAACCGGTTACCTGACCTGACTCCTTACGGATTAACTCTTTTTTTATTTCAACAGTTTTTTTCCCTGCCTGATTATTTACTCCGCATAAAATACCCTGCTCGTTTACCTTTATATTTTTCAAAGCAGATTTTTCGGTTGGTATCACAGAAAATCTGCGCGAAATATCGGGAACGGGACGACTTATCACCCTGATACCTTTCACATTGAATATTGTTTTTTCCTCTACAATAACCTTATCGGTCGCGAGATATCGTTGCGAGTACAGATAAAAAATCCCAGGCTTCTCTACAACCTTCTCAACAGCCACTTCAAAACAAAGTTCTGTTTTCGGCAAAGTATACACCAATGCCGGTGAGCCTTCAGTCAATGCAGATGATGACTGTGCTTTGCTGATCTGCATACCTGTGAACATCAGAACAATCAATAACAATTTTTTCATATGCATAAGTTTTTATTTCTTCTTTTTCGCAAATCCTTTTTTCTTAGCTGGCGTTGTTCCCTGTTGTGCAACCAGCTCCTGACATTTCTCTGCCGTGAGTGTTTTGGGATCTATGCTCTTTGGAATCTTATAGTTGTTTTTTTCAAAAGTGAAATACGGACCGAAACGACCGTTCAGCACCTGATATTCTCCTTTTTCTCCTAATGCACAGATGAGCTTGTTTTTTTCTGCTTCCCGTTTCTCTCCGATTATCTCGATGGCTTTTTCAGCGGTAACTGTCATTGGATCTTCGGTTTTCGGCAATGAATAGAAACTTCCATCATGTCGGATATACGGACCGAAACGGCCTACCGCAACCACCATTTCCTTTTCTTCGAAGGTGCCTATCTGACGTGGTAATTTGAACAATTCCAGCGCTTCTTCTATAGTAATACTCTCTAATGACTGCTCTTTTCTCAGCGATGCAAAAACCGGTTTTTCTTCTTCTTCAGCAGTTCCTATCTGGGCAACAGGTCCAAAACGACCAATCTTGACTGTTAATTTTCTGCCTGATTTAGGATCCACCCCCAACACCCGCTCACCCACCTGACGTTCGGAGTTTTTCATCGTATCCTCCACCACAGGATGGAACTTCTTATAAAATTTATCTATGGAGTGCACCCATTGTGTTTTACCGTCGGCAATGCTATCGAATTCCTTTTCAACTTGTGCGGTAAAATTATAGTTTAAAATATCAGGGAAATACTCGGTAAGAAAATCATTTACAACAATGCCTATATCCGTTGGGAAAAGCTTTGATTTCTCAGCTCCGGTGTTTTCCGACTTTATCTTATCGGTAATTTTTCCTTCTTTTAATTTGAGAACATTGAAATCTCTTTTATCAGCAGGACGATCCCCTTTCTCTACGTAGGTGCGATTCTGAATAGTCGTGATGGTCGGTGCATATGTTGAAGGGCGACCGATGCCCAGTTCTTCCAATTTACGTACCAGCGTGGCCTCACTGTAGCGGGGCGGTTTTTGCGAAAATCTTTGCTGTGCAGCAATCTCGTCGATGGTCAGTGGTTCTCCTTTTTTCAGGGCAGGGAGCAGACCTTCAACTTCCACATCCTCATCATCGGTGGATTCCATGTACACTTTCAGGAATCCATCGAAAACAATGACTTCACCGGTAGCTACGAACTGATATTTATTGGAGGAACAATTGATATATATGGAGGTCTTTTCGAGTTCGGCATCAGCCATCTGTGAAGCAATGGTACGTTTCCAGATCAGATCGTATAATTTTTTTTCCTGAGCGTTTCCATCAACTGTATGGGCATTCATGTAAGTGGGACGAATGGCTTCGTGGGCTTCCTGAGCACCTTTGGTGTTGGTGGTAAAACGACGCACTTTTACATATTTATCGCCGGCCATCGACTTGATTTCGGCTTTTGATATATTAATGGCCAGATCCGACAGGTTCACCGAGTCGGTTCTCATATAGGTAATCTTTCCCGATTCGTAAAGTGATTGGGCAATACGCATGGTCTGCGAAACGGAGAATCCCAGCTTACGGGATGCTTCCTGCTGTAAAGTAGAAGTGGTGAAAGGCGGAGCCGGGGATTTTTTAGCAGGTTTTGTCACAATATCTTCTACCTTAAAATCTGCATTTTTACAAAGCTCAAGGAAATCAAGCGCTGCCTGTTTTTCTGTAAAGCGATGTTGTAGTTCAGCCTTCAGTACCACAGGGTTTCCGTTGATATCAACAGTATTTAATACTGCGCTCACCCGGTAAGCCGATTCGGCAACAAACTGATTGATTTCGCGCTCTCTTTCTACGATCAGACGAACGGCAACCGACTGCACCCTGCCTGCAGAGAGCGAAGGTTTTACCTTGCGCCACAACACCGGTGAAAGTTCAAATCCAACAATGCGGTCGAGTATCCTGCGTGCTTGTTGTGCATCTACCAGATTATCGTCGATTTCTCTCGGATGTTCAATGGCACTCAGGATAGCATCCTTCGTAATTTCGTGAAAGACAATTCTTTTGGTATTTTTCTTATCTAACTTTAATTCGTCGAACAAATGCCATGCGATGGCTTCTCCTTCGCGGTCCTCATCGGAAGCCAGCCAGACTGTTTCCGCTGCTTTAGCCGCTTTTTTTAATTCTGCAACTACTTTCTTCTTATCGGTGGAGACTACATAAAGTGGTTTGTAATTATTTTCAAAATCAATTCCGATGCCTTTCTCAGCCAGATCGCGGATGTGTCCGAAACTTGACATGACCTGATAATCGGGACCGAGAAATTTTTCAATCGTTTTCGCTTTTGCAGGAGACTCTACAACAACTAGGTTTTTTGACATACGTACAGGGTGTTAGATACAATTCACTATAAATCGGGTGCAAAATAACAAAAACAATCAGGTACGAACCAAATTTTGTGCAATTTATTTTTAAATTTTAAACTATTAAACCACATTAGTCACATAAGTACACTTTAGTTTGAGCATTTTTTCATTTGTGTTACAACAAATAAAACTGCCGATAGTATTCAAACTAAAGTGTACTTATGTGACTAATGTGGTTAAAATTATCTTTAAAAGATGTTACTCAGCGGGTTTCATCACCACCTCAAGGATATTACCCTGTTCGGTAATTTTCTTCAAAGTAGCTTGAATCATTTCCGGCGTAAGTGCTTCGACTGCTGCAGTATAATCTTCGATATAATTTGTTTTATCCTGATAGAACTCAACGATGGAGTTCATCCACCAGCTGTTTTCTCTTAAATCTTCAGAATATTTTTTGATCATATTTTCTTTTACTTTCTGCAGGTCATCAACGCGCGGACCGTTAACAACAATCTCATCGACTTCACTATGAATAATCTTCATCAACCTTGCCTGTTTTTCAGGATCGGTATCAAACTGCATCATCACAACAGCTTCGTCGATAGGCGTGTTAGCCAAAGAACCACGTACGCCAACACCATACGAACCACCTTCTTTTTCACGAATACTTTCCAAATAACGCATATTTAAAATGTTACCAATGGCAGTCATGGCTGTTTTATTTTGAATGTTATAAGGTAATTGACCTGAATACAAAATAAAGTTCGATGCTTTTTTAATCTGCATTTCTTTCAGGAAATGATTATTGACAAGTCCTCTCGGTTTACGAATTTTGTTGTCAGTGAATTTTTCCTTTACCTTTTTTGATTTCATTCCACCAAGATATGTCAACACAGCCTGTTTAACCGATTCATCTTCAGGATTTACATTACCTGTAAACACAAATGTGAAATCGGAAGGCGCACCAAATCTTTCTTTATAAAATGCCAGCGCTTTATCCTGATCCATTGATTCCAGTGTCTTTAAATTTAACAAAAGCGTTTTAGCATGACGGTTAAAAATCATCGTGGTAACAGTATCGGAGAAAGCTTTTCGCGGATCACTGGCGCTATTTGCGAGGGTTGTTTTGTAAATATTCAACAAAGCACCGTAGGCATTATCATCTTTTCGCGGAGCTGAAAAATATAGATTTACTAATTGCATAAGTGTTTCAAAATCGGCAACGGAAGATTTCCCGGAGAATCCTTCTTCGTAATTACTGATGGAAGGAGTTACCGAAGCAATCTTACCTGTCAGCATTTTGCTTAACTCAATCTGCGAAAATTCACCCAGTCCGTTGTTGGCAACAATACCTGCTGCCATTGCTCCTGATACCAGATCTTCGTCTTTCTTTAACTTAGAAAGCCCCCCTTGACTGTATGCTTTAAACAGAATTTCATCTTTTTTGAAATCTGTGGTTTTGAAAACAACTTTTATTCCATTGGATAAAGTCCATTCTGTTGTACCAAAAACATTATTTTTAGTTGCCTTCTTGATTGTTCCTGCTTTCGGAGCTACTTCAATTAATGGTTTATTCAGATTTTCTTCGGCCTTGGCAGTCAGCTCGGCCGATTTCACTTCCTGTAACGACTGTAATATCACTTCTTTTGAAGGAATCAATACCGTGGGTTTATCGGGAGCCATAAAAGAAACAATTACATTTTCGTCGGTCACGTAATTTTTTGCAGCCTGATTAACAAGTTCAGCCGTCAGATGAGGCATCATCGCCTGAAAAGTCTGGTATTCCCATTCGATGCCCGGAATTACTTCCTGACTCAGGAAATGACGTACATATTCCCGCACGAGGTTACGGTTCTTCTGATTGTCTCTGTCATTATACGCATTTTCCAATGATTTCAAGATATCGGTTTTGGCTCTTTCTACTTCAGAATTGGTAAATCCGAAGCGTTTTACTTTTTCCGTTTCAAGCAATAATGCTTTTAAGCCTTCCAACTCCTTACCTTCCTTTGGGATAGCCAGCAATTGAAACGCGTCTTTTGATTTTACCAGTTCGGCATATTCGGCATATCCTCCCACGAAAGGAGCGTCGGCCTGTTGTGTCAGCTCTTCGAAACGGTAACCCATGATGGTAGATATAATATTGTTTACCACGCCAGTCAGATAGCCTGCCATCGACAACTTTAATTCCTGAGGAAGTTTATCGTGTTTGAACTCCAATTCAATACGGGTCATGCGGGCTTCCACATCTTTCACAATGGAGATAATCGGTTCAGCATTGTTTTCAATCTGATATACCGGACGTTCACCGGCATTTTCTTTGGCAGTGATATCAGTAAATAAAGTTTTGATTTTCGACTCAACTGCATCCACATCCACATCTCCTACAATAAAAATTGCCTGTTGATCGGGACGATACCATTTCTGATAATAATCCCTCAGGGTTTGGTAGCTAAAGTTATTGATCACTGCGGTATCGCCAATCACATCACGTTTGGAATATTGCGAACCCGGATACTTAAGATAATTCGAGGCTTTCCACATCCGTCGTTCCGGACCTGCACCTGTTCTCCATTCTTCACGAATGACACCACGTTCTGAATCAATTTCTTCTTCTAATAATGATATAAAGCTCGACCAATCGTGCAATACTAACAAAGCACTGTCGATAACACCCTCACGGTTTGTAGGTACATCGGAAAGATTGTACACTGTTTCGTCCAATGAAGTGTAAGCATTGATATTCGTTCCGAATTTCACCCCAATCGACTCAAAATACTCGATAATACCTTTACCCGGGTAATTTTTAGTCCCATTGAAAGCCATGTGCTCAAGAAAATGCGCTAATCCGTTCTGATCATCATTTTCAAGTATCGCTCCTACATTCTGAGCAATATAAAATTCGGCTCTTTCCTTGGGTTGCTGGTTATGACGGATGTAATAAGTCAATCCATTGTCCAGTTTACCATAACGAACCTTAGCATCTACAGGTACAGGAGGCATCTGCTGTGCAAACATACCGGCGGATACCCCCCCAAGTATCAGACTTACAAAAAACAACTTTAATTTTTTCATCTTTAATAATTTACTTTTTTAAATTTGTATGTTAATTCTTAATAATTACATTTTTAACAATTGCAAAGTAAATGAATTTTTTAAATGTATCAAAATAAATAGAGGAAAAACAGGGAAATTTAACCCTAAAGGTAGCGTACTGCCACAGAAAAAACTACCCATTTCCTCAAACATGTAACAAAACTGATGATGTCGTTAACAGTATTTTCATCTTAAACAAATACAAAGCGTTAGCTTACAAACAGATAAATACGTATATTGTTCAAATATTTATAAACAATTCTCTCTGATTATTGCCAGATATTATTGTTCTTCCTGAGCGTCAAACCTTTTTGCCCGCAAAAAATATATGTAATTAGACATTGATCCTAAATTTATATCTTTGCATATCTTTTAATAAAACGTATTTCGCCATGCAATCTTACATCTCTTATGAATTTTGTGACTGGAATAACCCAATTCATACAATAGCCTTTCTTGATTTGTTGAATCATTATATGCTCGACCCGATGGGCGATCATCCACCTCTTTGCAACGAAAAACAAATAAACCTGACAAAAGGGTTGCAAAATCATCCAACAGCTGAAGTCATGCTGATGAAAGAAAATGAAAAATATGTTGGAATGGCAACTGTTTTTGTAAATTTCTCTACTTTTAACGTGAAACCTTATTTGTATATTCATGATGTGGTTATTCTTGACGAATGCAGGGGAAAGGGTTATGGAAAAGCATTGATCAGAGAACTGATTGAAATATCAAAAAAACGCGGTTATTGTAAACTGACACTCGAAGTTAGGGAGGACAACCCTGCTGCACAAAAAGTATATCGCAGTCTGGGATTTGAGGATGTTGAACCAAAAATGTATTTTTGGACGAAAAAATTGTAATTCTGATACAGAAATCAGCATAGCAAAATATTTTGTGGAAAGTTTTTTTGCACCCCCCAAACCTGACTTTCTAAGCCGGCTAATTTAAAACCACTCTTACCTGATTGAAAATCATTCTGTACGGATAGATAATCCAAACTTCTTTTTTGTATAATAATTACTAAGCATATCCTTTGATTGAGCTCTTTGTAAAACTTTCTCAGTGTGGCTCTTTATAAACCTGATGCTTTTTTCTGTCTGTCACTAATTCTATTTTGGGATGTCTCCAACTTCTTTCCTGATCAATAGGGAAAGAAATGATTTTTTATTAAGTATATGTGAGTATATATGAGTACTTTTTCTGGCTGAGAACCAAATAAATCTAATTTAATTTGCAATTGGTTTCTTTTTCGACAATTTAAATATTTTTTTGCAACGTAAAAAAGTGTATATGCCTCTCAATAAATACATGTATGAATTAGATGAACTGGAAAAAAAACAACAAAATATTTATGCAATAATCATCATCATTTTAGCCATATTAGGTGTTATTGAAAACAATACTTATAAAGAATACCATTACATAATTATATGTATTCTTTTGATACACATATACATAATCTATTGTTCATATCCCCAAAAAAGCATTAGTCTGCTTTTCTGTATTATTGGCCTGACAGCATTTATCATATCACATTTAGTTTCGTTTTGTAAGTTGGAATCTATCTACCTGTTTTTTATCGGGATTGAGTTTGCATTTGGAGCACTTTACAACGTGACAAAGAACAGGTTCATTTTATTTCCAATCTTTATCATTATCATCATTTTACCGTTTTTACATCTGATAATTGACATCAATCTGTTTACAAACATAAAGAATCCTGTAATCCGTTTCCTTACAGGCACTTTTGACTGGATAATTGCATCTGTCTTAATCATCACGAAAATATTCTTTATGCGATTAAAAAGTGATTTACGTACAAAATGTAACGAAGATTGGCTGGAGTTTCAGAAAAAACATATCAGAGAAAACAAAGAAAATATTGATAGCTCGAAGTTGGATGAACTTGTACATATTGCCCATACAAACCATTTAAGTTTTATAATTAAGTTCAAAGAGTACTATCCCGTTTTCTCAAAAGAAATTGAAACTATGATGCCCAATATTGTAATTACTGAGTTTGAAGTTATTGCTCTATTAAAACTGAATTTTACGACAAAAGAAATTGCACGAGCAACAAATTCAACAGTCAGAGCAATAGAATCAAAAAAATATAGAATCCGAAAGAAACTACAGATTCCATCAGATATGGATATGAGTGTGTTTTTCTCAAAAATCTGACGATAATCTTTATTCTACATAAGATACGCACATATACACACATGTAAAAGTGAGTATCCGCATGTTATTTCATCCTGTATAAAAAAAATTATTTTTGTCTTTGAATCTTTTTTCGGATAGAACAGCTTAACGAAACCCGCTTCGAAAATTAAATGGCGATTTACCTGAAAATTGAACAGGACATGGCCTTATAAAAGCAATGCAATCATGTACAATTATTTTACACTTCTCGATGACTTACAGGAAATCTTGATATTATTGAGGTCATTACCTATATGTACCATTGTATTCAACAAAAATGCTGATATAATTGATATAAACAATGCTGCTTCTGATTTTCTGAAGATCAGAGATATTAAAGAATATACAAGCCGAAAGCTCAAATTAGAAGTCGACAGTCAGTTTCATACAATTACTGAGGGTTTACAAAAAGGAGAAACAACAGGAAATGTAACGTTTGAATTTAAGCGTCCCGATCACAGTTCTGTATCTGTTCATCTTAATGCTTCTTTGTTTTATGGGTTGAAAGATGTTTTTATATTTCAGTTCTCAGAAATTGAACCGCAAAATCAAACTAAAAACTAATATCCTTCACTGAAGTAATTTCGACTCCGGGCATGAGTGGCTGTGATGTAAACAGCATATGATTGATGGGCATATAAGCATGAGTCAACATAACTTCAACCGGCACTATCATTGTATTTCCACCAACAACTGCTTCAACGGCAATTTTCAACTTTCCACCCAAAAATGTCTTTCCATTTTGATTTCCAATCTTAACCAATAGTAAATTGCCACCTTGTTGTTTTATAAAATCAACTTCTTTGATCTCTAAGTTATCTTTTGCTATGGCATTTTTTAACAAAATTTTATTGACACCATCTTTTTCAACAGAATGGTTTTGAAAATACCCGTCGCTGGCGTAAAAAAGCTGCTTCCATTTGATGTCATTACTCCTGTCAGGTAATTTCCCGGCGAAATTTGCACGAACAAAATGTGCGAGCTTATATGCTGCAACAAGCGATCCGTAGTAGGTCATATGCTGGTTCTCTGCAACAGTGTTTTCGAAGCACTCAGGTGAAAAAGCTGCAGTATCGTAGGGTTGTTGCAGGTCCAACCAGTTTTTGTTATGCGATTTCAGTTCATTTGCCAGATCTTCTTTAAATGAATTATAATTATGAACATGCCTATAATACATGGGCAAGGTCAGAAAAACAAGCTCAACATTATTCTCCCGACACAACTCAATGGTTTTCTGAAGGTATTTCCGGGCTTCCTCGCTGGCAGGGTGTTTATTGTA
>Ga0209800_10004560_pt1 | contig 10163 bp, 7 predicted proteins | sample Higcelweek8metaG_FD_187174 | JGI IMG/M metagenome (GOLD analysis project Ga0209800, IMG submission 187174) | Freshwater pond sediment microbial communities from the University of Edinburgh, under environmental carbon perturbations - High... | ecosystem: Environmental > Aquatic > Freshwater >... | reverse complement strand
AGTTTCCCCTTCAGCGTCGCCGGGTCGAAGATTTTGTCTTCGGCGGTGGCTTTGACCTGCCGCATCGGCACCGTCTTTTCGACGCCGTAATAATTGAGGTAGAGCGAGATGTAGCAGAAGCCGACGCCGGATTCGAAATCGAATTCGTTTTCGAGCGCGAGATATTTTTCACGGAGGAAACGGACCGGTGTGTGCGCCTCGTAGTTGACGGTGGGGAGCCCCCTGGCGCGCAGGGCTTCGCCGGTCTGGCGCAACGAGCGGTGCCAGACGCGGGCGTCGTCGCCGCCGGGGAAGCCGAGCAGCCCGTCGGTCCGCGCCGCGACCGGCAGCTCGCGGACGTCGAACGGGGCGAGCAGTACATTGTCGTCCGCCCAGAAGATCACCTCGTCGGCGATTTCCCGGTGGCGCAGCGCGGCGGTGATGGCGCGGTGGATGTTCATCTGCTTGCGCGGCCGGTCGTCCGCGCAGCGGATGAACCCGAGCTGCTCGAATCCGGCGGGAGGCGCTTCGGAGACGATCCAGATTTTGCGGAATCCGCGCAAATTGCGCTCAATCGAACGCAGGGCGAACTGAAGTTCGAGATTGCCGTTTTTCGAGCCGTCGGCGCGCAGCGGAATCAGGACGTCGACCGCGCCCGAAGGGACGCAGCGGCAGCGGGAGGCGGTTCCCTCCCGGGAGCCGGAGTAAAGGCCGTGTTTCTGCCGGGCGTCGATGGTCGCGGCGATCCGTTCGAGCAGCCGGAGGGTCGGCGCGGTAAGCTCGGCGTCGAGTCCCTGCGGAGCGGTTTTGAGCCGGATGGTGCGGATCAGCCGGGCCAGGTTCGGGTCGATCCCGGTGATCTGTTCCTGCGCTTCGTTGAGGTTGCCGATGAGATAGAAGCGGTATTCGGCGGTGTCGTGCCCGTTGAGGATCTCGCGGGCGATCACCGCCGCCGAAGCCAGGTGTTTGATGCAGCATTGGATGCAGTTGTGTCGATTGATCAGCATGGGTCGCCCACATTGAGGTTGTTGAGTTCGTCGATCCGCGCCTGCGGGATGTCGAGACGGTTGTCGTAAGGGCCTTGGATCATCACGACGCCGAACCATTCGCTGATGGGTTTGCCTTCGGTCGGCGCGGCCGGTTCCGGTTCGAAGAGGATTTTGTCGCCTTGGGCGGCGTAGTAATTGGTGGTTCCGGAGTAGTTCTCGATGCCGAGCGACGGGTGGCAGATGTAGCGGATGCAGTCTGCGACGATATACCACTTGTCGGGGTCGTAAACGCCTCCGCCGCCGGAACCGGAGCCGCCCCCGCCGTTGGAAGAGCTGGATTCCCCGGGAGCGTCGCCGGAGCTGGATTCTCCGGGCTGGCTGCCGGAGCCGGACTCTTCTCCGCCGGAGGATTCCGAGGCGGTCGAGGAGTCGCCGGAGTCGGAGCCGGGGCCTTCGCTGCTGCTGCTTGCTTCCGCCGAAGAGCTGGAGGCGCCGGAAGAGGAGCTGGCGGCAGCGGAGGACGAGGATTCCGGGGCGGAGGAGGAGGAGGAGCCGGACTCGCCGGAGTCGGAGAGGTCGAGGGTGTCGCTGCCGTAATAGTTCATGATGACGCCGGAGGGTTCTCCGGCGCAGAGCTGGGTGACTGCGAAGGTTCCTGAGCCGTCCCGCGTCACTTCCGCGAGCGGAAAATAGATGACGCCTTCCTTCAACTCGGGGAGTTCGGCGGCGAGCAGATATTCAAAGTCGAAAAAGACGGTCCGGTTTTCGGCCTCCCGGAAGGTGATGCGGCCCGCGATCTGGCCGGAATGCGCGGTGATTTTGAGGAATACGGTGTTGGTTCCCGAGGGGATGCTCAGACTTGCGGCGGGGGCGACCGGAAAACGCAGCCGGCGGCTGCCGATTCCGGGGCCGTCCTTGTCCTCGGGGATCCAGTGCAGCCGGTCGATGGAGACGTATCCGGCGGGCTGCGTCAGCGACTCCGCATAAGGCAGGGTTCCGTTGACGACCTGGAGCGCCAGGACCGGACTTTGGGGGGAGGAGTTGGGATAGGGGCGGACCAGAAAGAATCCCCGATAGGAATGGACGACATCCGGCCGCACGCTGACGCGATAGCCGTCCGAACGCTCCTCGACAACGATATTTCTTCCCGCTGTCACACGCGGATAATTGCCCTGCTGCATGGCAAGCTCTCCTTTCAGTTGATTGAACTGAAAGTAAAAACCGTGTCAACCTTTGAGCTCAAAAATGGAGTTGTCAACCGCCCGAAAACGACCCAATCACGCGGCTGCCCGGAAAAGCCCGCTTACCACCGCTTTTTTTGAAAAGGATGGGGTGGGGGTCTGGGGGCGGGGAAGGGAAGCTTTTTTTCACGCGAAAAAAAGCTTCCCTTCCCCGCCCCCAGGTTCCCTCTCCCTCTTTCAGAAAGAGCCGGCGAGACGGCCGGAGCTGAGGGCCCATTGGATGTTGTAGCCGCCGCAGGGGGCGCCGATGTCGAGGATTTCTCCGGCGAAGCGGAGTCCGGCGCAGGTGTGGCTGGCGAGGGTGTTGGGATCGGCTTCTTCGGCGGGGATGCCGCCGTCGGTGGCCATGGCTTTCTCCCATCCGTCGGTGGCGTTGATGCGTAGCGGGCAGGCGGCGAGGGCGGCGGCGAGGCGGTCGCGTTCGGCGGAGCGGAGCTGGGAGCCGCGGGTTTCGGCCGGGATGTCGGCGACGGCGCAGAGGGCGGCGGCGAAGGCGGCGGGGAATTCCCGGGCGAGGACGGTCTTGAGTTGTTTGGCGCCGTCTTCTTTGCGCATGGCGTCGAGGTGTTCGAGGGCGGCGGCGGAATTCCGGCTTTGCCAGGAGCATTCGATGACGGTCTCGGAGGTTTGCAGCAGTTGCCGCGCGACGGGGCCGGAGAGGTCGAGAATGGCGGGTCCGGAGACGCCGGTGTGGGTGAAGATGAGTTCGCCGCGCCCGGCGAGTTTTTTGCCGAAGCGGACGGTGGCGTCGGGCAGGATGATGCCGGGGAGGCGGGTTGCCCATGCTTCCGGGGAGCGCAGTCCGACGAGGGCGGGGACGGGGGTGACGATATGGTGCCCGGCCTGGCGGGCGAGTTCGTAGCCGGAGCCGCGTCCGCCGAGGCGGGGGTAGCCCATGCCGCCGCAGGCGAGGATGACGCGGGCGGTTTGAAACTGATATCGGGGGGATGCGGCTCCGGTGACGCGATGGTTTTTGATGTCCAGGGATTGAATCGGGCAGTCGGGAAACAGCCGGACGTTGAGCTGCCGGGCCCGGCGCAGCAGGGCGTCGAGCACGTCACCGGCCCGCATCGAGGCGGGGAAGCAGTGAAAGCCGTCCGGGGCGACGGTGGGGACGCCCGCTTCGGCGAGGTACTTCCGCAGCGCTTCGGGCGGGAAGGCGTAGAGGGCGGGGCGGACGAAGCGCATGCCGCACCGGAAATGCCGGGCGAACTCCCCGACGGGGAGCAAATTGGTCACGTTGCACTTGCCGGAGCCGCTTGCCAGCAGTTTGCGTCCGGGGGAGGGGAGACATTCGGCGACGGCGACGCGCAGCCCGGACTCCGCCGCGGCGATGGCGGCGGAGAGCCCGGCCGGCCCGCCGCCGACCACGAGACAATCGCAGGGAATCCGTTCACTTGGCATGGATGGCGAATTCGAGGATGGGCATCGGAAAAAACAGTCGGATCGTTATCATGCGTCCTCCTCCGATTATCTGTGGACAAAGGTGACGGGTACGTTCGGGCTCTCCTCTTTGCTGACGGAGAGCAACCGCTGGCCGCCGGTCGCGGCGTAAAGGACGACCAGCCGGTTTCTTCCGGCCTGTCCGGCGATGTGCCGGGGCAGGTGTTTGATGTCGAGCGGTTTCCCGTTCAGGCAGGCGCCTTTGAGATTTTTCCTGTCCACATGAAGATACCAGTCGTCGAACGGTTTGTCCGCTTCGAAAGTGATGGCGATGGCGATGTCCTGGTCCTCTTTCTTCGGAATCTGGACCATGCAGGGCAACAGCCATTTTCCCGCTTCGGAGGGAGTCCACCCGGCGAGCGATTCGTCGGGATTCGAGGCGGCGGCGAGAATTTCCGGCGTCAGCACGGCGGGGGCCACCGGGCCGAGCGCGAGCGCCGTGTCGCGCGGAACCGCCTCGGCCACCAGCGGGAATTCGCCTTCGGTTCCGACCCAGAGCCGTTGCGGCTGCTCTTTGCTCATGAAATCGATCTCGGCGGCGGTGAACCACCGGCCGCACTGGTAAAGCGCGGTTTTGTGCTGATCGGTCCACTCGACGGCGATGGTCGCCGTTTCGCCCGGCGCAATGAGGTCGATGGTCCGGCGCGGCACCTGCCCGCCGGTGATGACCTGGGGCGGCAGCCGGAAGGCGACGGTGACGTCGGTTAGCGGCTGTTTGCCCCGGTTGGCGAGAACCAGAACCGCTTTGCGGGCTTCGAAATCGATCCGCAGCGAGGCGGACAGATCCGGGAACTTGTTCGAGGCGGCCAGCTTGCCGCCGGGGGTGACGACCAGGTCGATCATGCCCGGCATCCGGCGCGTGTGCGGCAGTTTGACCGTGGTTTTATGATCCGCCGCGGCGGGAGTCACTGTGCCCCAGAGCGGAGTATCCGAGCCCAGCGCGGCGGGAGTCGGCCCGGTCAGCGTGAAGATCGCGATGTTGCCCGTGACCCGCTTGGCGATCCGGGTATGGCGCGCGGCGTAGCGGTAGGCGTTGTACTCGTTTTCGTTGCAGTACCACCAGTCCGGACGGTTGGCGTATCTGGCAAAAATTCCGTCGAGCGTCTCGAACCCCTGGTCGCTCTGCCAGGTGTGGAGGCCGAGCGTGGCGTGGCGGACCTCGCCCGGAGCCATTCCGGCCAGGCGTTTTTCGATCTCGCGGTCGAAGCGTTCGGCGGAGGGATTCCGGTCGTCGATCGAAAACAGCAGGCTGGTTCCCCAGCTCCCTTCCGGCATCCCGTACTCCGTTTCGAGATTCTGCGAATATTCGGGGGAGCCGAGTTCGCCGGAACGCAGCAGCGCTTCGCCGATCCGGAGCGGGCAGTGTTTGTCGCTGCCGTTCGTGTACGCGCAGTAGGGCAGTGTGAAGGAGTTGATCGGCTGGTTGCCGCGCGCCTCGAATTCCGCGCGGTTCCGTAGAATCTGCCGCGCCGCCTCGTTCGGAATCGTGGCGGCCAGGTTCGGATGGTTGAGCGTATGGTTGCCGATGGAATTTCCGCTTTTGATCAGCAGCGGGAGCGTCTCCCGGTAAAAGGTCTCGTTGGCGGAGTTGAGGAAGAACGTTCCCCTGAAGCCGTGTTTGGCCAGCAGCGCCGCCATTCTGGCGTGCTTCGGGTTGCTGTCGTCCCAGCGGGTGGAGAAGGCGAATTTCTTTCCTTCCGGGAGCGGAAGGAGTTCGAGCGTCGCCGCCTTCGCCGCCGCGTCGTCCGGGAATGCGATTTTGACTTCGCGCTCATACTCGGGCAGTTGCAGCGGGTTGGCGAAGAGCGTGAACGCGGCGCCCAGCAGAATCAGTGCGAAAAACGGTTTTGTCATCTGGTCACTCTCCTTCCTGGTCCAGGAATTCCCGGAGCGCGTCGCGCCACTCCGGCATCGGCGGCAGGGCGCAGAGGCGGAGCATCTGCTTCTCCAGCCGGGAGTTGGCCGGGCGCGGCGCCGGGCGGGGGAATTCCGCCGTCGTGCACGGCGTTACGCGCTGGGCGATGCCGCGCCGGCGGAAAATTTCACGGGCGAACTCGCACCAGCTCGCTTCCCCTTCGCAGGTCAGGTGGAAGGTGCCGACGAGGAGCGGGCGGTCGAGAATCCGGAGCAGCGCGTCGGCCACCGCGAACGTGCTGGTCGGGTTGCCGCGCTGGTCATCCACCACCTTGAGTTCGGGGCGGCTGCCGTCGGCCAGCTTGAGCATGGTGTGGACGAAGCTCGGTCCGCCGGGGCCGTAAAGCCAACTGATCCGGCAAATGACGTGATCCGGGCAATGGCGGCGGATCATCTTTTCTCCGGCGAACTTGCTCTGCCCGTAGACCGTCGCTCCCCCGGTGGCGCGGTCGAACTCGTCGTAGGGGCGCGGGCTTGCGCCGTCGAACACGTAATCGGTCGAAATGGCGATCAGCCTGGCGCCGTGGCGGTTGCAGGCGGCGGCCACGTTGGCGGAGCCGAGCGCGTTGACCCGGAAGGCGAGGTCGCGGTTGCTTTCGCAGTCGTCCACGGCGGTCATGGCGGCGCAGTGAATGACGGCGTCCGGCTTTTCGCGCGCGACGAGGACGTTGAATTTGACTTCGTCGGTGATGTCGCCGCCCGGCAGGTCGGCCGGAATCAGCGTGTGGGCGGAGAGTTTCCGCCGCAGCGTCCGGCCGAGCATCCCGTCGGCGCCGGTAATCAGAATCCGCATCGGCCGCCCTTTCGTTTACAGGTATTCGGCTGCTTCGAACGGGACGCCGTTGCGGTCCTTCTCCGAAAGCAGGTAATTTTCCGGCGGAATCTGCCAATCGATGGCCAGCGCCGGATCGTCGAACCGGATCGTCCGCTCATGGGACGGCGCGTAGAGATTGTCGCATTTGTAGGCGAAAGTCGCCGTGGCGGAGAGCACCGCGAATCCGTGCGCCATGCCGCGCGGCATGAAAAGCTGCCGCTTGTTTTCGCCGGAGAGCTCGACGGAAAAACGGGTCCCGAACGTCGGCGAGCCCCGGCGGATATCCACCACCACATCGAGGACGGTTCCCGCGATGACCCGCACCAGTTTCGCCTGGGTGTGCGGCGGCGCCTGGTAGTGAAGGCCGCGCAGCACGCCGTAGGTGGAGAACGATTCGTTGTCCTGGACGAAATCGGCGTGGATTCCCGCCGCGGCGAATTTTGCCTTGTTCCACACTTCAAAGAAGTATCCGCGGGCGTCGCCGAACATCTCCGGCTCGATGATTTTCACCCCTTCGATGGCGGTATCGATCACTTTCATCATGAATTTATCCTTTGATCATCCGGGCCAGGTAGCGGCCGTAATCCGTTTTCATCAGGTCTTTGGCCCGTTCGAGCACCTCGTCGGAGCTGAGCCAGTGGTTCTGCCAGGCGATCTCTTCGAGACAGGCGACCTGAAGTCCCTGCCGCAACTCGATGGTCCGGATGAAGTTCCCGGCGTCGAGCAAGCTCTCGTGAGTTCCGGTGTCGAGCCAGGCGTAACCGCGTCCCAGCCGTTCGACCCGGAGCGTTCCCCGTTCGAGGTACGCCTGGTTGACGCTGGTGATCTCCAGCTCGCCGCGCGCCGAGGGACGGATGTTCTCGGCGATCGACACCACGTCGTTGTCATAGAAATAGAGCCCGGTGACCGCGTAATTGGATTTCGGTTTTTGCGGTTTCTCTTCGATGGAGACGGCGTTGCCGTCCGCGTCGAACTCCACCACGCCGAACCGTTCCGGGTCCGACACATAGTAGCCGAACACGGTTGCGCCGCAGTCGCGCTTGACCGCCCGGCCGAGGATCGCCTCCAGGTTCGCGCCGTAAAAGATGTTGTCGCCGAGCACCAGCGCCACGGAGTCGTTGCCGATGAACTGCTTGCCGATCAGGAACGCCTGGGCGAGCCCGTCGGGAGACGGCTGGACGGCGTAGGTGAAGTTGGCTCCGAACCGGGAGCCGTCGCCGAGCAGCCGGAAGAACGCCGACTGGTCTTCCGGCGTGGTGATGATGAGAATGTCGCGGATTTTCGCCAGCATCAGCACCGACAGCGGATAGTAGATCATCGGCTTGTCGTAGACCGGCAGCATCTGTTTGGAGACGCCGAGCGTGACCGGGTGGAGGCGCGACCCGGCGCCTCCGGCGAGAACGATGCCCTTCATAGTTTCCCCTCTTACTGATCCTCAAACCGTGTTAAGTAATAAGATAGCACGGGTTCCCGGTTCCGGCAAGGAGAAAGCCATTTTTCCGTCTCTTTTCCCGGCCGGAGACGGCGCGGCCGGGGCTCAGTGGTTCAGGTCGGCCAGGGTGTCGCCGGGGATCAGTTCCACCGGCAACCGCAACGGGGCGCCCGACGGCGTTTGGCCATTCAGGATATCGATCAACAGTTTTGCCCCGGTTTTGCCCATCTCGAACGACGGAGCCCGGAACGAGGTCATCTGCTGAATCTGCCGGCGAAGAAAAATTCCGTCCGCGCCGGTTACGGAGATATCTTCCGGAATCCGCACCCCGCGTTCGAGAAGAACCTTGGCAATGCCGAACGCCGCATCGTCATTCCCGACGACGATGCAACTGATGCGCTTTCCACAATGATCCAGAATCTCTTTTCCCGCAACGGTTCCCGCCTCGTAATTCAACTCGGCGATTTTGCTGCGGAACACCGGAGTGATTCCAGCTTCCCGCAGGGCGTCGTTGATTCCGCGCAGACGTTCCCGTGCGGCGTAACAGGCCAGGGTTGGCGTGGCGACGGCAATCTCCCGATGCCCGCATGCCAGCACATGTTCGACGACCGTCCGCATCCCCTCGTAATTTTGGTATTCGACCCGGGGAGGAGCGTGCGGCGGAATATCGCCGGAGATCATGACCACCGGCAACCCCTCCGCCAGCAGCTCACCGAGAAATTCCTGCTCCGGATACCACCCCCAGACGAGGATGCCATCCACCATTTTCCCCCGGATCAGTTTCAGATACTCTTTGTCCTTTACAAATCGATCCGTCACCGCCACCAGGGTAAGGGAGAGCGCTTCCTCGGCCAGCCCGGTTTCCGCCCCGTAAATGACGCCGGACAAGTTGTAGTCGGGGTTGCCGGGATTCATATTTTCGGCGGGCGCCAGCAGCGCCACCGTCCCGGCGCGATGGGAGAACATCCGCACCGTGTGCATGTTGGGGTAGTAGTGGTATTCGTCGCACAGCCGCATGATCCGGTCGTGAAGGTCCGGTGTCACCCGTCGGCCGGGGGGCGGATTCAATACCCGCGAGACCGTGGCCACCGAGACCCCGGCCAGTTTGGCGATCTGGCGGATATTGAAACTGTTGCTGACCATCGTATTTCCTTCTTATTCCGACAAAAATTCCCAGGCCGCGCCGGGGATCAGATGATAATTGCGGTCCCCGGCGGCGAAGGAAAATGTAAGCGGCGAGCGGCAAAAAAGCAAGCGGACCCGAATTGAATACCGCCGATCTTTTTCCAATTTGAGGAACACCGCGCCGCCGCCCTCGGTCCGGTGGAACGCGGGCAGCGGCGCGTGCCGTCCGTGATAGTTAAGGGCCATGCGTCCGTCGATCCATACGGTGATTCCGGTCCCGGCGCAGAACATCAGTTGCGCCTCGTCCACATCCACCGGAACGGTGAGGGTGGTGGAGAGGTAGAGCGGTGCGAAATCCCGGCAGTACTCCGAAAGATCGGCGTGAAATCCCGGCAGCTCGACGACGCGGCCCGATTCCGGGGAGGATTCCCCGGTTTCGATTCGCCAGCTGCTGTGCGACAGCGCCGCAATCGCCGCGTCCGGAACATACGGGACATAAGCGGGATAACCCGGCTCCGGATGCTCCGCCGATTTTCGCGCCAGATGTTGCGCCAGTTCGACGGTTCGCCCGGTGAGCCCCGCAATGTCGCCCGGCAGGGCCGCCCGGTCGAGGAAGGGCGAAACCGCGATCCGCTCGTCCGGCAGGGCGATCCCGAACGCGTCCGGTCCGTAAATCAGGCCGAACAGCGCCGCACTGGTTGCCCCGGTGCAGTCCGTGTCCATGCCGAAGTTCACCGCGGTGAGGACGGTGCGGCGGAAATCGTCGCCGCCCAGCCGCAGCGCCGCGGTAATGAATGCGAGGTTCATCACGCAGTCGGTGAAGTTGTGGGAACCGAACCGGTTCATGATTTCCTGCCTGATCCGGATGGTGTCGGAGGTGCTTTCGGTCAGTTCCCGGACGAATCGCACCGCCTGCGCAACCCGGGTTTCCGCCGGAATGTGTGACAATCCGCGCTCCAGCGCTTCGGATGCGGAGGCGCAGAAGAACGCCTCGCTGACGGTGGCGGCCAGGAAAATTTCGGCCCACACTCCTTCGCCGTGGTGGTCGAGCACGGCGTCCTGTCCGGCGTAGAACGCGGCGGCGGACGGGTCGCCGGGGAAGAGACATCCCCATATCTCGGCCCGGATGGCGGCGCCCATGCCGTCGGTGAACCAGTTGTCCGCATAGCCGGTGGCCGGAGGCGTCAGGCCGCGCCGGAGGTTGAAGACGGCCATTCCGTACTCGT
>Ga0209800_10004558_pt1 | contig 10166 bp, 8 predicted proteins | sample Higcelweek8metaG_FD_187174 | JGI IMG/M metagenome (GOLD analysis project Ga0209800, IMG submission 187174) | Freshwater pond sediment microbial communities from the University of Edinburgh, under environmental carbon perturbations - High... | ecosystem: Environmental > Aquatic > Freshwater >... | reverse complement strand
CGACAGATACCTCAAAGAGTTCGATCAGTGCCAAAACTATATACGGGCTTATTGAGCGATATAACAAAGATACGCTGCCTGTCAAGGTTGATTTTTATGTAAACGATCTCAAAAGAGATTCCATTTCCAATGTAACCGGTAATGAATGGTCAGGGACAGTTGAGCTTGACACCGGTAAAAACATGATAAAAGTTATTGCTGTAAAGGGCAATGAAGCCGATTCAGTTTCACGAACCATTTTTTATAGTAAATCGCTTAATGACACAATGAAACCTGTTTTGAAAAATATCACCATTGATGGTTTAAGAGACAACCGGTTTATAACAGATGAATTAATTGATATATCGGTTATTGCTTTCGATGAGGGCGGGAAAGTGCAATCTGTCACTTGCAATGGCGAAAATATGAAAAATCAGAACAAGTCTGAATATGTCTGGAATATTGAGAACTTAAAACTGAACTTTATCGACGGCGTAGCAGAAGTGAACATTGCAGCTGCTGATGTTAAAAATAATACAGTAATTTATAGTAAAAAAATATGGTATAATACACTTCCCAGAATAATTAAAACACCACTTTTTGAATCTCCTGCTCGAGCCGGCCGCCTTTACACAGATGCTGTAAAAGTAAATGAGAGCGACAAATACGATCTGATCCAGTATTCATTGACATGCTCGGATTCAACATCAATGAAGATTGATAAAAAGGGAAATGTTGTCTGGAAACCGCTGAAAAATGCAACGGTTGAATATACTATCCGCATATTCGACAGATTCGAGACAGTTTCATTTTCAGATACACTCTTTGTAGTTGACAGTAATACAGTTATCAATAAACTTGATATTGACAATGTTGTAGACAGGTTTCCGGATGTGCTTTCACTGAGCATGCATCCTTCAGAAAATGACACAATGAAAGTAAACTGCACTCCTCTGAGCGGCACACCACCATATTACTATAATGTCACTGCAATGGGAAGTAGTCTGCAGCCGTCAATGAAAGGTGATACACTGATCTGGATATCATCAAAATCGGATACAGGCATTATCAGATTTGAAATAATCGTTTCAGACAAATATGATAAAAAAGATACTGTTAACCCCGTTGTTGCCCTGATGCGCGGAAATCAACCGTTTACTGTCGCCTGTTCACTGGCTGTTGATACATTTCCGGATAGAACTATTGATATGAGCAGTCAGGAGAAAAAAGGATATATCAATATATCAATAGCCGATCCGGATTATGAAGACTCCTATACCGTATACATTAAGGAGTCCGGTGTACTTGACACATTAGAATTACAGAATATGAGGGAATTCAAGGTTGAGCTTTATGGATCGCTGCTCAAATCCGGAATGGATACAATAGACATCAGAATTACCGATAATGGCGGACATGAAATCAGATATGATCGAATTGTCAACTATGGCATGATACTGCAGAAGTGCGAACTTAAAAGTCCCCCGAATTCTGATACCATTACTGACAGCGCAATTTCATTTGTATGGTATAAAAACAGTATTCAAAATGTTCAATATGAATTGTATGCCGGCAGCGCCGGCGATACATTGGGACTTATATATAAAGGATATGATACAGCATTTACTTATTATGCAAAAAGAATGCCCGGTATGTATCTTTGTCAATTATATGTGTCAAATGGAAAAGCCCGCCTCGGCGGGAGTCTTCAGTTTTTCATTCAGGCAGCAGAAGATACTGTAAAAATAATGAGCAGTTCAGATATGTTCGGAAGCTATTCTGTTGCAGATCATGATACTATTCATGGAACTGTTAATTTACAAAAGGTTAATGGAAGTGTTAAATACAGTGCATACTTCATGGATAACCTGAAGTTGTTTTCTGTTTTTGGCGCGCATTTAAGTTACATACCTGCTATTGTTGACACAGGATACAGAAAAATCGCCGTTGTTGCGATTGATACGCTTAACGGTACATCCGACACAATAGTTGCTGAAATTGTCATAACAGAAAAGAAACCTGTGCTTTATCTTGAAACAGAGAGCAGTCATCTGAAAAATGATACTTTACTGATGGAATCGGGATTGGTATCTGATACAATACTTGTTTCAATAAAGACAGATATAGCTATTGCCAGGGGTGAAATATACGATGTAACTGTTTTTCAGAGGAATACAGTCGCAAGAATTCCTATTGGTAATACAAATACATTTACAATTACAGTTGATCAGCTGCCTGCAAATGAGACAAGTGATATAATTGACATAAATGTAGTAGGTTCAAGTCTGGGTGAAGTGACAAAAAAGATAATTGTGTTGAAAAACTGATGTGCGATAAAATATATACATCCGAAAGTATCAGGCAGATGTCAGGAAAAGATAAGATTTTATCAAAAGTAATTTTTACGATAATCGTAATGATTCTTCTGTTTATTATAAACTGCGCCCGGGACTACAATCCTTTCAATGATTATTCACTTGCGCGTGTTCAGATAAACAGTGATCTGGGTGATACAAGTGAGCTGTATTCAAGCGATACAATTCAATTGACACTTATAATACCGAATCTGATCGAAAAAATCACTGTACACACAGATAGTAACAGATACTTTACAGATACAATATTTCACAACAGGTATTTTGATCTGTCTTCTGAAGTGCATTGTGATTTTACTGTATGTTTTTTTGATACCGGATGGAAGAGTATTCGTATTGAAACTGAAAGAAAAAATGGGGAAGTAAATACTGAAGAATTGCGCCTGTATATCAGACAGCCGTTATTTCAGGATTCAATAGTGGGAATTCTTGGCAAAATTTTACAACTTCAGACCAGACCCGTCAAAGACAGCAATGTTGTATATAACTGGAGGTTTGGAGATTTATGCAGAGTAGAGTCAAACATATCGGTAAAAAGCGCAATTATAAGAGCGCAGAGCGATTCCGGTATCGGTGAGTTATGGGTCAGTGATGTGCATGGTGAACACTGTACTCCATCAGTAAAGTTCAGGTATAAATTCAATGACAATACAGCTCCTCAGATTGCATGTCTTAACTCCGGAATAAATAAAACCGGTGATACAATTTACACATCGGAATCAGATTTCTTTTTCCGTGTTTCAGTTACCGACAGCGGTTCTGCAAATCTGGATGTAAAAGTAAACAACAAACGCTTCTCAAAAGAGGAAAAGCCGCTTTATCAGGAAAATATCAGGGGAATAGACAGCCTGGATGAGGCAGTATTATTGTCTGTGAGCGCTTGTGACGGTTCAAACAATTGTACAGAAAATAGCTTTTGTGTATTGTATGATTCTGCTGCAGCAAGTGAAAAGAACATCGTAATTATTAATATTGATGCGTCTGACAGCAGTGACTATGAAATTTCAAGAGAAAATTATACAGTCCGTGGAAGAATAAGAAATAGTCTGAATACAAAAATTGATGCGGTCATGAAAATTGAACTTAATGGAAAAGTGCTGCCGCTTGAACATAACATTACAATATCACAGGATGATTTTTATTGGGCATTCGATGTTGTATTGGCAAGCGGTATCAACCGCCTTGCAGTAAAGGTTTTTGATTCAAGTGATAATTTATTGGCCGAAAAAATATCAGCAAAGGATTTCAACAGCATATATGTTGATGAGAGTATGCCGCATATTGTCAATCTTACAATTAACGGTAATGTACTTGAAAGAAATAATTCGGGTATTGCGGCATTACGAAACGATACTGGCAATTTACTGAAGATAATCGCTTTTGATGATGAATCGGGAATAAGAAGCATATCAGTGAATAATAGAGACATTACAAATAATATAATGGATGATGACAGCGGATTTGTATGGTTTGATCACGTTACTGTGTCTCATAATGCTGTTGATACATTCAGGATTCATATAATCGACAGTCTTGACAATTTTAAGGATACAGTATTGTTTCTGGTGCAGAACCAGATTCCTGAAATCGATACAAATTATAGTTTGTCAAAAGTAGCATTTACAGGAATTGAGTATAGGAAAAAACTTAAAATCATTGATAAAGATCAGGATGAAATATCATTCAATCTGATCAGCAGTCCTGACTCCGGTTTCACTGTCAATTCTGACAGTACAATTTCATGGACTCCTGTGAAAAAAGATCCGGAAGTCAAGGTTCAGATAAAAGTAAGTGACAAATACGAATCGTCAATATATGCATGGAATATTACTGTAAAAGGCGCTGATGAGCCGTCATTCCGTCTTCTGACTGATGAGATAGATTTTCCAGCAGTTATCGAGTCGACTGACACAGTAAAGGTTAAAATTATTATTGATTCGGCAACCGGTAAGCGTCCGTTTCTGATAACCGGAACTGTCGGAAGCAAACATGTTGACATATTTAATGGCATGGCAGTATGGCATCCGCTCCTGTCAGACACCGGAAATATGCAGATGAGAATATTGGTGAGGAGCAGTGACGGGCAGGATTTCTCGCTGTTCCCGTCAATAAGGGTAATACAACCGTTTGACAAAAACAGTGTTGAAATCAGTTGGACAGGGGATACTACTGCCGCCGGTTATCTTGATTGTACTGATGACATGATTACTAATGACACATTAAAAGTGATTATCAGAGATCCGTATATAAAATACAGAAATGTGATGGTATCAAGTAAATGCGGAAATAACAAAACTCTGCCGGTTTCGACGGATTCATCTGGAATAGTCAATATATTTATAAATAAAAAACATGGTTTCAATGACAGTCTGATAGTATATGTCAATGATACACTTGGTAATTCTCTGTCTATAAAACGTATGATAGATTTTAAAGAACCATTGCAGCCTGTAATTGTCAATCCGGCAAATAATTCAAAAAATTACGGCAGTAAAATAACACTGAACTGGACAAGATGTTATAATGATACAGGTACAGAGTATCAGGTACTTCTTTCATCACTCAATGATGCGTCACAATTTCCTGCTTCAGCAACAACAAAAGATACAAGTGTTACATTGGAATGTAAAACAAGCGGAACTTATTATGCGCGGATTATCTGCACAATTGATAATAAAATAATTCAGAGCGCTGTTGTATTGTATCATGTTATTGTTGATAATGCGTTGTATGCCGGCTGGCAGTCTGCCGATGTTCCATTGTCAATGGTTGCGGGAAACGATTCATTAAAGCTCTCTATTACTGTTGAAAACAATAACGGCCCTGTAACATTTGAGCAGCTTGACAGCTATAGTGATCAGTGTTCTATAAGTAAAGACGGGGTGCTTGTATTCAAACCTGTTAAACCAGGTGTTGCAAATGTAAATGTTAAAATTCAGGATTCATCAGGCAGCATTACATATCTGAAACTCAGAGGCATAACTGTTGTTTCCCGGAACAGCCCATGCAGTCTTTCAGTAAACCCAGCAGTGGATTCTGTTTTAATACTGAATGATAAAGTAGTTATATTGAATTTTAAAATAGAAGATACGGACGATTATTCGGGCGAATCATATTCTGTAAATGTAAGATTGTACAGTAAATCATATAACCTGGCAGTTGACAGCACAAAGAAGTTTGAAATAAAGATTGATCCGGACTCGGTTAAAGAAGATGTTGATACTCTGACTGTCATTGTAAGTGATGCTGGAGGTTATTCTGATACAGTGCATACCTTATTGCATTTCAAAAAAGATTCTCTTTCACTTGAGTACAAATTTCCATTTAACGGAAAAATAATCAATGGAACTGAAGCTGTATTCGAGTGGGCCGAAAATGCAGATACTGTTGAGTATGATTTTTATATAAGTGAGGATCCGGACCCTCTTTTTTATAAAACTGTAAAAGGGATACAAAAGATAACCGTTACAGGTTTGCAACCAGGTAAAGAGTATTACTGGAAAATAATTGCAAGAGCCGGAACTGTTACCAAAGCCGGGGAAATATGGAAAATTAAAACTGCAGACAGTCTGTAAATTCATCAATACTCGCCCCCTAATCCGCCGCAGCATTTTGTTAAATTAGTATTGATAAGGGAGCTGTATGCTTATGCGCTCTCCTCCACCCGCTTGCAAAGCCGGGCGACCTCCCCCGAAGGAGGGGGACTGGCTGCTTTTAGCCAGGGTGGGGGCGCTCAAACGGCACTGTCTTAACATGTCAATACCAAGTTAGCGATATTGTGGAGTGCGAGTTGCAAAATCAGATTAATTTTACTGCGGATTTAAGTTTATTATTTTTTAAAAGCAGGGAATTATATGGCAATTCTTATTAAATTCATTGCACTTCCGTTATATCCATTAGGTATGGCGATTTTAATTCAGATAGCAGCAATTATTCTACTCTTGTTAAAAAAACAAAAATATGGCGCTATATTATCATGCATATCAATTTCGATTCTACTTGTTTTTTCATCCCCGATTGTTCAATCTCTTTTATGCAGAAGTCTTGAAAGTAAAGCGGTGGAGAATTTGCCGCCGCCAGGTACTGATGCAACAATTATCGTTCTTGGCGGAGGAGGTGTTCCGTTTGTTGCACCAAGAGTTTATCCTGAAATAAACGAAGCCGGCGACAGGATGCTTCATGGTGCGAGACTATACAAATCGGGAGTAGGGAAACGGGTCGTGACAACCGGCGGAGATGTCGGAACCTCGTTTCATAAGGCTCCAAGCGAAGCTGCAGAAAACGCCATGATCTTGCAGGAAATCGGCGTTGATTCATTATCAATAATAAAGGAACATTTTGCTAAAAACACTCATGAGCATCCACGCTATATCGCATCGATACTTGACTCAATGAAAGTTGGAAGAACAGTAGTGCTTGTCACAACAGCATCGCACATGAAACGTTCCTGTGCAGTGTTTGAAAAATTCGGCGGATATACAATCTATACAGCTCCGACAGATTATCTTGCGTCAAATCACATTTTCAACCGTATAACAGATCTCTTCCCAAGTGTCAATGCACTCCAGGTCTCGACGGTCATAATACATGAGTACTACGGGATAATTGGATACAAAATCTTAGGCTGGATCTGAAGAATAAGGTTGAGGTTGAGGAAAGAATAAGAAGTTAGAATAAAGTGAGGTGTGGTTTGGGGGATATTTTAAAAAGTTTTGAGGATATGCCTGTATGGCAGAAGGCGATGAAATTAGCGGTAGATGTTTTTGGGTTGACAAAGAATTTACCTCGTAATGAAGACTATGGCCTTACTTCACAAATCAGAAGAGCTGCCCTTTCTGTTTCTGCCAATATTGCGGAAGGGTTTGGAATATAACATAATACTTTTTGAATTAAATTCACTGATAAAATCATTTAAATTAAAAATAGATAAATAAATAAAAACCTGATAAAATAATCAAAAAGTTACTATTTCAACAACAGGACCATTTTAAAATGCATTTTCCTCAACCTCAACCTTTACCTCAACCTTCTTATTTCATTCCTACACTTCTCTACAATCAGATACTCACAAACATGCCAATCGCGTGTGTTGACATTGCGATAGTATCGCATGGCAAGGTGCTGCTTGTCAAAAGAAAAGATCCGCCTGCCAGCGGGCAGTGGTGGGTTCCTGGCGGACGTGTTGTCAAAGGTGAAATGATGGTTGAAACTGCGAAGAGAAAAGCTATAGAGGAAGTCGGTATTGAAGTACATGTCGGACCGATTGTTCATACTGATGAAACAATCTTTGATGACGGACCATGCGGCATTGCAGTTCACAGCATAAACAGCTGTTTTTTTGTCTACCCCGCAGATCCTGAATTCTCACCTTCCCTTGACAGTCACCACGAAGACTGGAAGTGGGTGAATACGATTGATGAGACACTGCATCCTTATGTGAAACAGTGTCTTTTCGGTGCCGGGCTGCGGTGAGCTGTTTTTCCTTATTCTCATTATTCTTTTACTGAGAGTACTTCGTAGCCGTGCATTTGAATTGTATTTCTGAATTCCGGTGTTATCGCATTCCAGTCAAGTAAATCCACCCTGTAGGGCAGGTCAGATTCTTCAAAAGCCTCTTTGATATCCGCAATCAGTTTCCAGTCAAGTTTTTCTTTGCCTACAATCGCACAATCAAGATCCGAGTATTCTTTAACAGTTCCATTATAACGTGAGCCGAAAACACGAACTTCACAATCGGGAACAAACTTATGCAGAATGTCTGAAATAATATGTAATTCTTTTTCAGAAATGTCAATCATTTTTTTCTTCAAGCCTTTTTAGAAGCTCTTTTGCATCGCAAAGAAAACTGATTGCCACAGTGTAAACATCACCGGCAATATTCTGATCATAAGTGTGTGATGTAATATTTCTCTTTTTAAGGTAATTAAACCAGGCATCCACATTAGTAATCAGCCTGTTTTCTGCGGAAATTCTGAAAAGTTCTTTCATTGTGACACCATTAACAAGTGAGCTCCCGAAATTTTCTTCAAGCCACCGTTTCATAAATTTCCAGCATTGCTCATATGTAAATTCAAAATTTTGTATAACACCGGCACGCAGTACCTGTTCAAGATCAGTATCAATTTCACCATTTATCATGCCTGTTGCTACATGAATTGAACGTTCCAGAGAATTTACTGCTTTTTGAATGCTGCTTAAATCAAGTGCCATAATGCTCCTGAATTTATGATATATGATAAATAATATGTTTCTTTAAAATAACGATTGGTAATTAAGTTTTATCATAAAATGTATTTCCAGTCATCAAAAAATATTTCTAATACAAATCATCTGGTATTGTTCCTTCTCAACCTCATTCTTATTCTCAATTTTCTGGTTTTAAATAAAATCAATCAATTCAACTAAAAAAGGTTGCAAATTCGTATGAAAGAAGGATATTTTGTAGATGAAATTGAAAATTTTTCCTGTGATGTGTTACGATTCTTAACGAGTTACCAATAAAGAAAAGTATGAATAGCAAAACAAACGATACATCAACATTTGCCGAAAAAATATTATTTGATGCTTATTCAAAAATGAGCCCCCAAAAAAAGTTGCAGCAGGTTGTTCAACTCACACAAGCTGCACAAAAAATGGCACTGGCAAGAATCAGAAATCAATATGGGATTATAAGTGAACAAGAGGAGAAATTACGGCTTGCGTCACTCTGGCTACCAAGAGACACTATGATCAAATATTTCAATTGGAATCCTGAAGAGATGGGATATTAAAGCATGTTGACAGATCCGCTGCATGTTGTGCAGAAAGCAGTAAAAGTATTCGATATATTAAAGATAAACTACCTGATTGGTGGTTCCCTTGCAAGTTCACTATATGGAATTCCAAGGGCAACACAGGATGTTGATATTGTTGCAGATATTACTATTGATAATATAAAAATGCTCATTGAACAACTTGAAAATGATTTCTATATTGATCCAGATCTTGGTTTAGAAGCAATTAAAAACAAATCATCGTTTAATATTATTGACAAAGAAACAATCTATAAGATCGACATTTTTGTTTGTCTCAACGATGAACTATCTGAATTGGAAATGAGTAGAAGAAGACCATTTCAAATATTGGAGAATGGTATCAGTCCATTTTATCTTTGTAGTCCAGAGGATATAATTGCACATAAACTTTATTGGTATAAATTGGGAAATGAAATTTCCGAACGTCAATGGAATGATGCGCTGAATGTATTAAAGATACAGAGAAAAACGATTGATTTGGAATATCTTGAACGAATATGTCAAGCCAGAGGAGTTGCAGGTTATCTTCGAAAGATGTTAAACTGTAAATGAAAATGTATTTTCAGCCATCAATCAAAAAGTAATTCTAACGCAAATCATCTGGTCTTGTTCCTTCTCTTCCTCATTCTAATTCTCAATCATATGTCTTTTCCTGGCCTGATTGCGATGAATTCTAAAAAACACTTAGGTAATTTACAGTAAAAAAAGCATTATATTGAAAAAATAGCAACGTTTTAATAAAATGATGATATTACTTTGGAGACTTTCAATATCAGGGATGTTCTTGTGGTGAATTTATTTATATTTGGTGAAACAAGTCCGTATATAAAAAATATTTGTGAAGTTATGTAAAAGGATCACTAATGATAAAAATAAAAAAAATTATTCGAATTGTAAGTTTTGGGACTGCTGATTATTTTTTCCATCAGTTACTAAGTATAATTACTAAACTGAAAATCAGCAAAATGTTAAGTAAAAAATCAGATAAACCAATTCAACTTGAAATAGGTGCAGGTCG
>Ga0209800_10004556_pt1 | contig 10173 bp, 8 predicted proteins | sample Higcelweek8metaG_FD_187174 | JGI IMG/M metagenome (GOLD analysis project Ga0209800, IMG submission 187174) | Freshwater pond sediment microbial communities from the University of Edinburgh, under environmental carbon perturbations - High... | ecosystem: Environmental > Aquatic > Freshwater >... | reverse complement strand
TGATATTGAAACCGCATTCCTGGTCGGCAGAAATCACCAGTGCAGACCCCTGCAGTGACAGCTGATCCAGCCTCTGAAAGGCATCCCGCAGCGTTTGCGGCTGCAGCGTCGGCATATCACCGCCCAGGATTACCACGGCATCGGCCAGCCGTTCCGGAGAGCCCTGTTTCAGGATATGATCCACGGCATACTGCATCCCTTTGTCAAAGGTTTCGCCCGTATCGCAGAAGATCTCCCTGACCCGTCCAACCGGCGCGACGGTTCCAACGATCTGTTCCAGATAGGCGCCATCCCCTGCAGCGTCATAACAGATATACAGGTCACAGCAGTCGGCCTTCAGGCAGCTTTCAAGCAGATCCAGCAGGCAGGCCTGATAAAACTCCTTTGCCTCCTCCTCGCTCAGGATACCGCCCCGCTCAGTGGTCAGCCGCGTTTTGGTGGTTCCTGCACAGGGGACCTTGGTGAATATGACAACGGCATTACGCATGCAGGAAACCTCTCATACAATCCGGCCTACTGCTCTGCCGGGGCATCAAACGGCAGCGGTCCATCCGGGAAACCTGCCAGATCCACTTTGGATTTAGGCTTATCCTGCAGGGTCAGGTCGTCCAGATTAACAATCGTGACCTGTACCGACACCTTGTTTTCAGTCTCCCATTTGACATCCAGCGCCAGGCTGGCCCTGGTATCTTCATTGGTGATCTGAATCTGTTCATCCTTTTTGGACGCCATGATCTTGGCGGAGAAACTCTCGATCAAACGGCAGACTTCCACCGGATTGATCCCACGAAACATGAGCTCCTTTTGAACCGGTTCCTCAATGAGAATGGTCAGCTCGTTGTCTTCAAATTTACTTTTGAACATGATGACTCCTTTCTGCAGGTAATGATGAGGCACGTTGTTACCATCACTAGAGCAACCTCCATGCCATATGGTTAGTCAAGTGACATCAGCCGGTTGCAGTGCGTCTTGCATAAGCTGAGCAGCCTGTATATATCCTTTTGATAAGACCTCTTGTAGATTTGATAATGGCATGCGCCTGGTGGATGCAGGGTGGAGTGGACAGGAGCTGCCGGAGCATTCGCTGTTCCGGTCCAGCTGCTGACAGGTAAGAGGATCAAGCTCTTCCATCGGCAGCCCAAACATCTGACTGGCCAGCATCAGGCCACGGTGCAGCGCCAGCCAGCAATCCCGCTGGCAGCAGCGGGCGGCCTGATGGGAAGCGATATCAGCCAGCACCTGTTGTACCACCTGCTGGACAATCTGACGCTGGGAAGCCTTGAGCGGGTTCGCCTCCAACAGCACACTGAAGGCGATACCGATACCGCTTGCAGCGCCGCAGACCCCCATGAAACCGCAGCTCCCCCCCGGCACCTCTGCCCCGCGGCTGATGGCGGTCCTGATCTGCTCATCGCTGACCGGATGGCCGACATTACGCAGGGCAGCCAGAAACACCCCCGGCACCAGGGCATGGTACTGCGGCCCATGGAGCGGAAAAGAGGGGTGATTGCGGATCTGCGAGAACAGTTCCATCGGGTTTGCCGTAGAGGAGTTGCAGCAGAGCTGTTCCAGACGCTGCAGGCTGTCGCCGATATGACAGAGGTCACAGACAAAATGCCCGTTTTGGCAGGCTGCGTGGCTGCTGACGGTTGCTCCGCAATAGTGGCAGGCCAGCTCCTGGGGAGCCGTTGTATAGACCAGCGGGGCGCTGCAGACCAGGCAACCGGAGCTGTGCTGCGGCTCCACCGGCCGGGCTGGCTGGTGCTGCTGGCGAGCCTCGGGGGGCTGTGAGCAGCAGGAACCACCGGACATCGCCACGTTATCAACAAAGCCGAAGGGATCGATTCTCCAGAGCTGCTCTCCGAACAGGGCAGCCTCATCCTTTGCAATCAAGGTCGGCTGACCGGCCCTGAGCCAGGTCTGGCCGGAAAGTTTCAACGCCTCTGCCGGACCGGGATAGAGCACCTTTTCTGTGCAGAGGTCATGCAGAACAACCGGCTTTTCAGCCACAAAGGTCAGTGAATAAAAGGGGTGACCCTGAACGGTACGGTAGGGATGCCGCCGGATGATCCGGTAGCGGCAGAGACCGCTTTCGGCGATGATACCGGCCAGATCCTTGTGGGTCATGGCACCGGCAATACACTCGCCGCGCAACTCTTCATCATTCAGAATGGCTGCCGACGGTTGATCTTCACAGACCACATCCGCAACAACCATCCGGCCGCCCGGCGCCAGCACCCTGCAGATCTCGGCAAAGGTCCGCCGTTTGTCCGGCGACAGGTTCAACACGCAGTTGGAGACCAGCACATCAACACTGCCAGTCTCAAGGGGCATCTCTTCCAGATACCCCTTTACAAAACGCAGATTGTCGAAGCCGAGCGAGGCCCGCACCTGCTCTGCCCCGCGATTGGCCAGTGCCAGCATCGGGTCCAGCATATCGATTCCGGTCACCTGCCCTTCAGCACCAACCAGACGGGCAGCGATAAAGCACTCCACCCCGGTGCCGCTGCCGAGATCCACCACCCGTTCCCCACCCTGCAGGGCGGCATCCAGGATCGGACTGCCGCAACCGTAGCCGCGAAAACGGAATTCTGCCGGGATGTGGCTTAAGAGCGGATCTGCGTAGGAAACCGGATTCAGAATATCGGCGCGGCGGTCACCGGCAGCTTCGGCATAGAACTGCTTGACCCCGGAGCGGCTGTCCCTGGTGTCCTGCAGCAGGCAGTTACTCTGGCAGAGGGCCACCGGTCCGTGGGAGCTGCAGTTCTCAAGCAGTTCACCCATCTTCAGCCGGATGGCCGCTCCACCCGGTTCCGGCAAGCGGTTGGCGGCCTGCTCGATCAACAGCAGTGAGATCGATTCGATCAGGGACTGGTAGGGGTCACTGCCCTGATACGTGCCCCCATGGAAGTAACTGTGATCAAAATCCCCGCCGCCATGCAGGTAGCGCCAGGGGGAGCTGAGTGAAGCTGCCGTGGTCCCACGTATCCCTGCCAGCACCTCACTTTGCTGCCAGGCAGCAACAAGCCCCGGCTCCAGAGCGGTTGCCAGCTGTTGGACCCCAACGGTTGCGGCGGTGGGATACAGACAATTGTCAGGCCCGATGGCCGCAGCTTCAACACCGGCGCTGCTGCCGTCATGGATCGTGCCCGGCGGCGAGAAGATCCGCTGCCTGATCGCCTCTATATTATCAATGGCCACCCCTCTGACATCTGAACGTTCCATGGCAACAGCCAACAGCGGCAGCAGCTGCTCCGGCGCAACGGCCTGATGCTCCCCTCCCCTGCCCCTGATGAAGTACCACATATAGTGAACCGCTGCGGCCCCCGTATCTGCAGCAAAGTCAACCAGCCAGGGGATATCCTGATGATTATCCTTCGTCGGACACATGCTGAGCGTGAATTGCCAGCCGTTTTCCTTGAGAAACAGCAGCTGCTTTTGTAACAGCGCAAAACTGCCGTTACCCCGCACGGCATCATGCTGTTCCGGTGAACCATCAAGACTGATCTGGAGACGAATCCGCTCCCTGGGCCAGGCAGCATCCAGCTTTTGCGCTGCCAGCAGACCGTTGCTCAAAATCACCAACTGAGCATCTTGATATTCCAGCAGCCCTTCAACCAACTGGCTGAAACCATCATACATCAGCGGCTCCCCACCGGTCAGGGCGAACAGACGGCAATCCAGTGACGAGTAGGCGGTGGCGGCATGTTGCAGCAGCTGATCAAGGGGCAACTGCTGGCGCTGGTCCGGGCCGGAGCTGAACAGACAGTGACTGCAGCTCATGTTGCAGGCGTTAGTGACATGGAACCAGAGCTCCCGTAATGGTGGAGACTTCGGCAGCAATACCGCTCTGCCGGGGTAGGCGGTTGGCGTACCTTTTGGCAGGCGTTGCAGAAACAGCTGGGAGCAGCTGTCCTGCAGGGCAGCTCCTGAGGCCGCTGAGCTGAGCAGACGGTCCCCCGCTGCCGTGGGAACGAACCAGGCAGGTAATCCAGGAGCAAGGTACAAGGCAGATGAGGCTAACGGAAGTCGTATCCAGTCTGAGTGTTTAAATGGCATGATTATTCATTCCCTTTACGGAGTGCTTGAACAGGTGGCACGCAGGGCAGACTGAAGCGCCTTGCCTGCGGTACCGGTTCTGGCCAGTTGTGGACCAAGGGCATAATAGGAGCGTTCCGGGGCGCTGGCAAGCAGCGGTTGCACCAGTGCGGCAACCGGTATTCCCCGGGTATCAAGAACTGCTTCGTCAGCCTTCACATCACAGATCCGACCGATAAACTGGGTGTGGCTCCCCAGGTCAATACGGTGCAGCAGGCTGCATTCAAGGTTAAAAGGAAATTCCTGCACGTAGGGGGCATTGACCAGCTCACTGGCAACAGCGGTCAGACCGGTTATCGCAAACTTATCGACCTCCGCACCGGAAACCATCCCGATCAGGTCGGCCTGGGCAAGATGGCAGGAGCCGGGCAGATTAACCGTAAAGGCCCCTGTAGTGCTGATATTGGTGTGTGTCAGCCGGTTCTTCCGTACGGAGATTGCTACGCAGGGCGGGTCCGAACAGCAGATACCGGCCCAGGAAACAGTCATCAGATTCGGCTGGCCCTGCAGATCAAAGCTTCCGATCACCCAGACCGGTGAAGGGAGTGACAGCATAGCTGCCCCCAGTGACTGTTTCATGGTTTTTCCCCTCCCTTACAGAGAGACCGCCATACCGTCATGGGCAGCCCGCACATGGGGATGCCCGGCCAGCAGCTGCTGCAGCTCAACCGTGGTCAACGGCTGGCTGTAGTGGACAGAGATATGGGTCAGAATCACTGTTTTTGCCTCGGTCTGCTGCCCCAGTTCGATCGCCTCGGCAACGGACATATGGCTGTTGGGAAACCAGTTTTCACCACTAAAGGTGGCATCACAGATCAGGTAATCACAGCCCTGTACCAACGGCAGCGTCTCCGGGGGAAGACCGGCGGTATCGGGAAAATAAGCCAGCCGTGTAGTCGGAGAGCTGACCATGAATCCGGCGGTTTCAATGCTGTGACGGGCCGGCAGTGGTGTGATCTGAATCTCACCCAGCGGGTACGGCTTGAAAAACTCCCAGGTCTGCAGGTCAAAGACCTCTTCAAGCGCAGGAAATGCATTATGAAACAGCGCCAGTGCCGAAGGGGGCAGATAGAGGGTGATCGGCTGCTTGCGCTTCAGTTTGACATAGTATTCAAGCTCGCCGATGCCGCCGAAATGATCGTAATGCCAGTGGGTGATGAACAGTGTATCAACGCTGGAAACCTGCTCCCGTAACAGTTGTTGCCGCAGATCCGGCGGGGTGTCGATCAGCACCTGCTGACCGCCGGTGGTCAGCAGTGCGCCACTGCGGGTTCTGATGGCAGCGGGATGTTCCCGTGCCTCCCGGCAGCCAACACAGTCGCAGAAAAAGGAAGGAGCACCAGGTCCGGCACCGGTGCCCAACAGGGTAAAGGTGGCGCTGCTCATGATACCCCTCCGTCGGTGGCACTCTTTGTATCAGCCCCTGTGATTGAACAGCTGCAGCTCATGGCCACCGGATGGCAATCTGCTGCCTCCGGGCAGTCTCCACATTGTCCGGCAAAGGGGGCTGCCAGACCGGAAAAGTCACAGGGGACAAAACCGAGCTTCCCGTAAAAACCGGCGCTCTTCCCCTTTGCCACTGTGGTAACCCGGTAACGGCTGCCACCCGGCATGCTGCCATTAAGACAGAAATTCCAAGGCTGCTGCAACAGTTTGCCAAGCAACAGCCGCCCCAGTCCATGGGTACGTTCATGCTCACTGATGGCAAAGACAATCAGGTGAAACTCATCCTGATCCGTCTGGGTCATCATGGCGCCACCGATAATGGCATCCCCTTTGCTGATCACGACATGCTCTTCGATCTCGCCGGCGAGATCCATGTCGCTCTCCCAAAAGATGCTTTGCAGTGCCTCTTCAGCGGCGTTATCGGCAAATCTGATTTCGTATGGCACAACGTCCCCCCATATAACAAGAACAGCCCTAATCCTAAAAAAAGCAGTTGCACGCGGAGGCGTGGAGACGCGAAGAGTAAAATCAGGTCTTACGGTATGTTATTGTTTCACCTGTAAGGTTGATGCTTGATTTAGGTAACTTGTTTTTCTCCGCGAGCTTCGCGGCTCCGCGTGAATAACTGCCGTTTTAAGGCTAATTCGTCCGCTGCTCCAGCTGGATCGCCTTTTGCGGGCACTGACCGACACAGGTGTAACAACTGCTGCATTTTTCCTCGGCAACAGCCACCGCCCTGGGTCCGTTGTCGGTCTCCCGCATCTCCAGCACAGCATCCGGGCAGAAGGCAACGCAAAGTTCACAGCCGTTGCAGCGATCCTGCTGTATCCTTACCGAGACATGACAGCCTTCCTGTTGTTCCGGTCCTGATACGTTGTCAATAACCGGTGGCATATAGATCTTGCGCCGGGCCTCGGGGATGCTCTTCACCGCCAGCTTTTTCAATGACGCGATCAAGGCAGGCAGCTGGTCGTAGGGAATGGAGAGGTAGGTCTCAAAGTCACTGATATCACTGATCGCCCGTGCTCCGTAGCAGCCAAAGGAGATGTTCATCCGCTGGCTCTTCATCACCTGCACCGTCAGGTCGGAGCAGGTGGAGTTAAAACCAGAGGTATTGAAGACCTGCCGGTCGCCGCTGCCGTAGCTTGAGGCGCAGCAGCACCACATCGCCTGCTCCGGGTAGAGGGTGAAGATGACCAGATCAGGAGTAAAGGCTGCATCCTCCAGCGGCGCAACCACACTGGCACGATAGGTACCGGTTGCAAACTCGGACCGGGATGCAATCATTTTGCGGGCTATCTCGATGTTTGGCAGTTTCTTGAACAGCAGGTACAGTTCACCGGAACGAAGCTTGGGCGACATCGGAATCAGTCCCATGATTGCCGAACCATCGGGGCAGGCATGTTTGGCAGGGGGCATGTAGATACTGTTGCCGCGCCGCGCTGCGGTTATGGCCTGACAGTGCCGAAGCGGCACCGACGGTTCAAAGACATTGTCCGGCTTTTCTTCACCATGTTTTAACAATTTAACCGCCACCGGGGACCAACGCAGGGTCAGCAGTTCTTTCAGATCACGGGATAATTCCTGATGGTTCACGGCGATTCCTTTCATGTGGCGGCAGATGGCTGCGGGTGATTCTCCTAGCGTTGTGGAGGTGTCGCCGTACTTTCAAGTCCAAGCTCCTCCAGTATCTGCAACGTATGCTCCGGTACTAAAATAGTGTCGTTGTAGGCAGATGCCACCCTGAGCGCCTTGACCACCGGGATCATGCTGGCCAGATCCACCGGGATATCCACATCCGGCACCGCCTCGACCACCGCCAGCGGGATCTTGTTCTCAACGGCCTTTGCCACCAGCATATCCAGCGCCGTGATGCCATCCATATTGTAGAAGACCTTGCTGAAGTCGAACGGTGTACTGGAGGTGAAACCGACCAGCGAAAAACCTCCCTCCTGACAGGCCCCCTCAACCAGGGCGCTGCCGTTCGGTTCCGCCTTGGCAAGGCTCTGCAGTTTTTTGACGGCGTCCTGCACGATATATGGCTGCAGGGTGGGGATGTCCCCGCCGACAATAATCACCGCTGCAGGCTCCGGCGTACCTGGCCCCGCTTTCAGAATATGATCGGCGGCGTACTGCATGCAGTCATCAAAACTGCCCCCTTGGTCAGGATAGACCTCAACGATCTTTGATCTATCCGAACTACGTTCCAGTAACTGCTCCAGACAGGCGCGGTCGCCGGCGGCGTTGTAGCAGACCTTGACCTCACCGCAGTCAGCTGCAATGCAGACGTTGATTACATCGACAAGACAGCCCTCATAGAGCATCCGTGCCTCGTCATCGGTGAGAATACCGCCTCTGGCAGTGGTAAGTCTGGTTTTGGTGTCGCCTGTTTTCGGTACTCTGGTAAAAACAACAATGCTGGTTTGCATGGTAGATCCCTCTTGTCCGCGTCCTGAGCGCTTGTTCTGGATGGTGTGTTTGCTCTACCCAGAAAAAGCAATGATTGTGCCACCAAACAATCAGCAACGATTACGGCATGTTGTAAACAAGCAGACACATACTCAACACAACAACATGTCGAACTGAAAACGCCGCTTCTCAAAATGATATTGACTTATGAATGGAAGCCCTGGGCAAGAAAGTTGAGAGGGAATGATGTAAAAAAACGGCATCACTCTGAACAGACCAGGCCGTCTGTCACAGGTGATGCCGTATGAAAAACAGAGGTAGCAGTACGGCTCAGGCCGTTGTTATTCCAAGTTTTAATCAAGATGCCTGTATTTGTAGGGGCGAACGGCTGTTCGCCCAATCGTGTCAGGTTGAATCCGATACTAAACCAGTTGTTTTTGAGTCATCTTGATTGCAAAGGTGAATTACTTTCCTTTTGCTGGTGATGTTGAACCGTTTTGCCCGTTGGCTTCGTCGTGGGACAACACCCCCTGGGCCTCATATTCCTTCAGTTTGCGGTACAGCGTGGCCAGACCGATATTCAGCTCTGTAGCCGCCTGCACCTTGTTGCCGCCAAGGGCACGCAGTACGCCGATGATGTAATCCCGCTCGATCTCATCGAGCGGGCGGATACAGTCAGAGACCACCGGCCTCAGGGACAATGCCCGCAGGTCACAGGGCAGGTCATCAATATCGATCTGCACCCCCTGACACATGGCAACAGCATACTCCACCGCATTTTGAAGCTCGCGGACATTACCCGGCCAGCTGTAACGCTGAAATTGCGCGGCTGCCCTGGAGGTAAAACCGGTAATCTGGAGTTTCATCTGTTTTACCAGCTTGGCCAGAAACATACGGGTCAGTGGCAGGATATCTTCGTTGCGCTCCCGCAATGGAGGCACCTGCAGCTCAATAACCCGTAGACGATAGTAAAGATCCTGCCGGAAACGGCCCTGGGTAATTTCGTCAGCCAGATTGCGGTTGGTTGCCGTGACGACCCGCACATCAATCTTGCGTGATTTGTTCTCGCCCACCCTTCGGATCTCCCGTTCCTGCAGGGCGCGTAGCAGTTTGACCTGCATGGCCGGCGAGACCTCGCCGATCTCATCCAGAAACAGGGTGCCACCGGCTGCAGCCTCAAAGAGACCGGGGCGATCCCGATCGGCGCCGGTGAACGAGCCTTTGGCATGGCCAAACAACTCGCTTTCCAGCAATGTCTCGGTAAGTGCGCCGCAGTTTACCGCAATAAACGGCTGCGAGGCACGGGGTGACTGGTCATGGATGAAGCGGGCCATCAGCTCCTTGCCGGAGCCGCTTTCGCCGGTGACCAGCACTGAAGAATCCACCTTGGCAACCCGCCAGGCCATATCCACCACGTTCTTCATGGCACGGCTGCGGGACATAACCAGCGTGGGCGTTGTGGCCCCCTCAAGAAAGGCGAAATGTTCCTCCTTCTTGCGCAACCGTTTTTCCACACTGATCAGCTTTTCATTCAGCTCCCGCATGATGGCCGCTGAGGATTCCATACGGTAGTATCGCAGATACGGCTCCAGCTCATCCCCCCATTCCTCTTTGTAGCGGGCCGTGACATGACAGGTATCGTGCCCCATTGCGCGGCATTGATCCTCGATGAAATAGACCTCCCGCCCTTCAACGTAGGATGCAAAACCGCTTGCAAAGGCGACCTCCCGCCAGCATGCCGGTTCTTCCGCACGACCATAATGCAACAGATGCTGTTCTGCCTCGTAACAGTCTTGCCAGACCGATTCAATCAATGGCTCTTCTCCGGCTCCATCGGTGCGAACGTTAAGGGTAACGTTGTTAAACCCGGTCAGGGAATGCAGTTTTGCACCGGCATATTTCCTTGATTCCTTCCAGATATCAGGTGCATGTTGTTCCAGATTTTTGGCGGTCTGCCAGCCGTTGGCAAAGCCGAGACGGGTCAGAATGCAGCGTGCCGTGAACACCCCCAGCGAGTCGATCAGCTCTTTTTTCAGCAGTCCTGAAACATTCGCATTATGTATCAGAACCCTTTCGCCCAACAGATGTATGATCCCGCCTTCGGGGTTGAAAGAAAGCATCTCCCGCAGATCCATATCGGCAATCTTCATGGCACCCTCCTGATCTCAATTTGATAATCACAATGCCAAAAGAAGAATATGCTGTCCAGACATAAATTGA
>Ga0209800_10004555_pt1 | contig 10176 bp, 10 predicted proteins | sample Higcelweek8metaG_FD_187174 | JGI IMG/M metagenome (GOLD analysis project Ga0209800, IMG submission 187174) | Freshwater pond sediment microbial communities from the University of Edinburgh, under environmental carbon perturbations - High... | ecosystem: Environmental > Aquatic > Freshwater >... | reverse complement strand
AGATGGAAAGGTTTCTTGAAAAGGCGGAAGGACTGGAAAGCCGGACATTTTTTGAGCTGATGTATTCATCCGGATTAAGGCTGGGAGAGGAGATTAATCTTAAGTATGAGGACATAAATCTGAAGGAGAGAGTATTGAAGGTTGTGGAAGGAAAAGGAGGAAAGGACAGATTTGTTCCGTTTTCTGATACCGCCGGATATTATCTTGAGAGATATATGAGAACAGAAAAGAGGAAGAAGAAAGGAGAAGGATATGTATTCGGGAATGAAGGAAAGAAGCTTTCGAGAAAAACCGTGAGAAGAAAATTTCTTAAAGCCTTAAAGGAATCTGAGATAAAAAAGAAAGTGGTGATCCACAGCATTCGGCATTCTACGGCGACACATCTGCTTGAGAACGGAGCGGACGTTAGATATGTGCAGGAGCTTTTGGGGCATGAGAGCATAGAGACGACAGTTAGGTACACGCACATGATGGTTGATAATCTGAAGAGAGTGTATGTGAGTTTTCATCCCAGAGAGAACGGGAGGTATGATGAAATTGATTCTGCTTATATTGAATCAGTGGAAAAGCTGAAGGAAGACATTGAGAGGAGTCATAAGAGGCATGGTATTAATGTATTGACTTGAATATGGAAAAGTGGAATATATCGGTCATGAGAGAAGAGAATATGACAGCAGCAGAGACACGTTTTATGGCGTGTTTTTTTTGTGAAGGGGAAAGAGGAACAAACTACTCAGTCAGTGAACTCGGAGGTTTTGCGGGATCAGCATTGGTCGGTTATACAAAGGAATTGATAAAGAAGAGAGAAACGAACAAAGCATTGCTGGATATGGGACATGATACGGATGCTGACGGAAATCCATTAAACAAAGACCCGCTCGGCGGAGTTGAGAACTTTCTGGTTGGAATGTATGAGTCAATGTGCGGAAGCTTCTCGAGAATAAAGAACGGCTTTAGCGGTAATGGCTTCAACACTGACGCGGAACTTGATCAGATGGAGAAGAACAAACAGATAGCTGTAGCTGCGGCACTTGGAGAATATAACAAGTCGAAGAGTAAGGATATGGCGGATCATATACTGGCGGATTTTAATAAAGACAGCCGGGATGTAACTGACGCGAAACGTCAGGCTATGATAGATGCTGATTTAGACACGACAGAACTGGATAGAGAACTTGCGGTACGGAGAAAGCAGGACGCGGCGTATAAGGCTGAACTGCTTGCACAGCAAAGCGCGGGGAAAGAAACATACGGATATGCCCATGCAACGCCGGGAAATATGGAAGTGGGACCCTCGGTAGAATTTCCTAAAGGAAATCAGAAAATGATAAGCGCATCATTCCTTGATAATCTTTTGGGGACTGTAAATGCTGCTGAAAATGAAGGAAACTATGTGAAGAACAATGGGGAAGGAGATCATTTAAAATTTGCTGGAAATACAGCATATCAGGGATCAATGCTCGGAGATATGTACGGATATAATCAAAGTCTGATAGCGCCGGTTTTGTGGAATACAGCAGCAGATAGAACAGCATACGATAAGGCACAGCAGGCAGAACAGAATGATTTCAAGGATAAATATCAGTTTGCAATGATGAACGATAATTACTCTGATAAGGATTTTGGACAGGCGACAATTGGAGTTTGGGATGGAATAAATCGCTCATCGTTTATTAACCCTGGAAATGGAATAACAAATCGGGCATTCTATGAAATGGGTTCAGCATTCGGACTTGATCCAACTTATGATAGAGACTTGATACAGGCAACGATAAATGGGTGCCAGGCTGGAGGAATGGCACCCGTTGGAAGAGCACTGACTAACGGTTTGAAGGCAATGATAAACAGCGGAGTTACCTCAGCGATAAATGCTGCGGAGGGAATGCTTGGCGGAAGCAAAACAGGGCTCAACACAGCATTCAACGTATTGAAGAATCCGGCTGTAAGCGGAAGAATAGCGGACGGAGCTTTTGGAGCCATGACAAATGAAATATGTTATCTCGGAAGCACGCCGAGTGATCAATGGACGGTAGGCGGAAGTGCGAGAAGCATGATAATAGGAGGAGCTACGGGTATGATCTTGAGTCCATACAGCGGTAGTAGTGCGTATGGGAAACCTAATACGGGAGGAACTGCTTTCAGTGCGGGATTTGTTGGAGGAGCTTCATCTGAGGTAATCAATGAGTTTATGGCTGGCGGTTCTGGTTCAAAAGACTTATATTCATATGTTACTAATGGTATGGAAAACCTTAATATTGGCTCTGTTCTCTATAGTGGATTCAACTATGGAGTATCCACTATTAGTTCCTATATGCTAGCTTCTAATTATAAGCAGGGAATGGCACCGTATATGAAAACGAGTTTTATAGGAAACAGTACGAGAATAGCGGGTTCTGCTTTCTATGGAATAACGACAAGTATAACGGAAGATTTGTATATATTCAAAAAGAAGGATAAGAACAGATGAAGGAAACAATAAGAGATTATAAGGAAGACAAGATATACAAGCCGACATTACGAAGCATCAATCCTTATGTCGGGACAGTGATTCTTTTGTTTTTTATTATTGCTGCTTTTTTTATAATTGCGGGAGGAATATATGTTTCATATGTAGATAGGGAAGTAAATAATAAGTTTATATTTATATGCTTAATTATGACTCCTGCTATGATAATGTATTCCAGATGGATAATAATGACAGTAAGAGATTCGGATTATCTTGTAATAAGAGGGAATGAGTTGATAGGATTCAACAGGTTTAAGTTTAAGATAAATCAATTTAAAATTGATGAGATAGTAAAGATAAATATCGGAACATATTTTTGTTACAGGATGTACAACAAGGAAGGCAGACGGCTAATGACGCTGAACGCCGGATGCGAAAACTCGCAGGAGACAATGAATTGGATATTGACAAGTGCGCCAAATTTGAAGGAAGTAAAACTTGATAAAATCAAAAGTTATCATCCTAATTTGGTATATTATAGAAAATAAACACAAGGAAAAACCGACATGGCAAAGGAAAAAGAAGAGAAGCTGAAAGCAAGTGAAGTAAATATACCGGAAGTATATGGGAATGTAGCAAACATAAGCTACAGCCCATATGAAATGGAAATGACACTAGGTTTAATAAGCAGTAATTATGAAGGCATCAAGCCTGTGGTGAATGTGAGAATGAGTCCTCAATTCGCAAAGGAGCTTGCGCAGATATTATTGATAAACGTAGAGAAATATGAAGAGCAGATAATGAAGCTCGACATGAAAAAGCAGTGAAACAATCGGCGCCCCAAGGCGCCGATTGCATTTATGGGCATAGTGATGGCAATTTAAACTCGGCTTCCGATAACCGAATCCTTATGCCTCATTTTTCAAATGAAGACATAAGGCCGGTTATCCGTAAGCCGAATGAATATTAAGAGGCGCAGCTTGCGAAGCGAACCGATAAGGTACGTTATGTAGAATTGCAAAGCAATGCTGCATAACGTAGTTTATCCGGAAGCTGCGCCGGAAGAGTTGTTTCAGTGTTTAGATTATGTTGTTGAATGCGATGATTGAAATTCCGGACTGACAGAAGATAGCCTTGAGAGTTTCTGTGTTGAGTTCTTTGTGATCAAAAGCTATTTACACAAAAGATCTGACACACTCAAGATTTGATGTCACTGGTTGAACATGTCCATCCTGCCGTGTTTCGCGAATTCGACATTTACGGTTTTCAATTTAAAGTCAATCGTGTAAAAGATGACAAATTCTTTGATAATAAGATATCGGAATCCGCTCCATTTTGGGTTTCTGGTTTCTTTTCCCATTTCAGGAAAACGCTCAAGCCGGTCTATTCCGTCCAGTATAGAAAGCGCATTTTTTGCCGACACGCTTTTGAGATCGTCAAAGAAGCCATCTGAATAAAGAACTGTAAAAATTTGGTAATTAGTATCCACGATTTTTAATTTTCTCTCTGAGTTCTTTTGATGTCATTGTTTTGCCGTCTCTGAACTGTCTTTCCCTTTCTTTCTTGAGTTTAGCGGCATCGGATGAATTGAGCCAGGTTTCTATAACGAGATCATTAAGTATTTCGTTTTTTTCTTTTTTGGGGAGCTGACGGAATATAGAAGTGAACTGTTCTGTCGTAATGGATATGTTGATCATATTAAATTCCTCACGCTAAAAAGCTAATATTCTGCGCAGTTTTCTGCAATTATTTTTTTTCATTATTATTTTGTTTTAGAAAAGATTCGGCCATTGAATAAATTATATGTCTTTGGTGTTTTGGTAAGGCAAGGATTGTTTTCATTTTTTTCAGAGTACGTGAATCAATGTTTGTGAAATCGCCTTGACTAGGTGTAGATTCGTAAGTTCCCAAGAGTTCATTTATCCCGACATTTAACGACTTGGCAATGATTTCGATTTTGTCGATAGGCGGTTTTACGGCCTCGAGTTCATAATACGCGATCATTCTAACGGATAAACCTGTAAGTTTAGAAAGGTCACCTTGCGTTAGTTTTCTGGCTTTTCTGATTCTCAGAATATTTTGACCGAAAGAAGGTCTATTTTCTAGTTTTTTCATAAAAAAAGTATAACACCGCCGAAAAAGATATTGACACAAAGATACGAAACATGTAAATATAGTTTAATTGAGATGGTGTTTTTTCTACTTGACGTGTTTTAGAAAAAAGCCGGTTGAGCACAAAAAACCCCCAATTCTGGCCAGAACTGAGGGCTTTTAAAACATTCCGCGAAGGGAACGTATCCTTTAACTTAGCAATTAAAGAGAAACGTATACTTCGCGGGATGTCAATTAATTTTTGCGAGGTTGCGGAAAATGGATAAAACCAGCCGTGTGGAGATGCCGCCGCTTTCTGAGGCGGAAGTGATAATACTTAAAGAGATAATGAGAGTACTGTATATCCGGTACGAAGATATACCGGTGAAAGGAGAAGTCGCGTTCACGAACTGCCTGCTCTTTCTGGACAAGAAGACCGGAATGGACAAGGCGTTTATGGGACTTTGGGAAAAGGTAGAAAGCATCGGTACTGACGGGAGCGGAAAATGATAAACATAGCTTTCGCCAACCGCAAGGGCGGAGTCGGAAAGACTACGCTTACGAGAGAGCTAGGAATATATCTTTCGTTTAACGGGCGATCTGTTTTGTTTGTAGACCTGGACCCGCAGGGGAATTTGACGAAGAGCCTGCCGGTAAAGAATTTAGATAATGCCGCAGTGTATGATGTTATGGAAGAAGAGGAAGTGAAACCGGTGAAGGTCTTTGATTCAGCGGAGCTGTATCTTCTTTCGTCTGATGTAAGGCTTTCTAATCTGGAAAAGACTTTAGTCGGAGAGCTTGACGGATGCGTGAGGCTGAAGGAAGCGCTTGAGAAAAAAGAGTTCAGCGGATTTGATTACATACTTATAGATTCACCGCCGAGCCTTGGAATGCTTTCTGTAAACGCATTAGCTGCTTGCGGATATTTCGTCATACCGATGAATCCGGCGCAGTACACTCTGCAGGGAACCAATGATTTAATGACTACTGTTAAGAAGATACGTAAGAACTTCAATCCGTCACTTGAACTATTGGGAGTGATTATTAATTCTTTTGACAGGGTTCCTGTTATAACGAGGGAGATTCGTGAAGAGATAGAAGAGTCTTTCGGCGGAATGGTATTCGGTGAAGTTCTGTCGAGATCGGTGAAGGTGGAGGAAGCTATTTCGGCAAAGCTCGGGCTTGTCCAGATGGGAGAGAGCCGTGTCAGAAGCGAGCTTGAGAGAATCGGAGAAGAGTTTATCCTTCGTGCTGAAAGGGGAAGACCATGAGACGGCTGAAGGGAAAGACTCTTGAAGTCGGTGACTTTCTGGACGGCTTTGGAAAAGAGGAAGTCGTAAGATCGACTGACATAGTGAAGCTCTTTTCTTCTTTCGGAGTAAAGCTTGAGAGGAAGGGAAAGAGCTATGTCGGAAAATGTCCCTGGCATGAAGATAAAACTCCGAGCTTAAGCGTTGATGCCGAGAAGAAGCTGTATAACTGCTTCGGATGCGGAGAGAGCGGAGATGTTTTTACATTAGTTGAGAAGATGAAAGGTTGTTCTTTCCGTGAAGCTCTGGAATATTTGAGAAGAGAAGATTTCCGTTATTACGAGAAAAAAGAAATATATCCGAAAGAACCGGTTCTTCAAAAAACTCAGCATGATGAAAGTGTTACTTTAAACATTTCTCCTTCAGCAGATGAATTGGAAAAAACTAAGCCGGAAGAAGTTCAAGTGGTTCTTCCGGAAGAAGTTCAAGTGGTTCTTCCGGAAGAAGACAACGCAAACGAAATACTTAAATATGTAACGGACTGGTATTCCTCCAAGCTTAATTCAAACGCGGAAGCGAAAGCATATCTGGAAAGAAGAGCTCTCTTCGACGCCGCGCTAATGACGAGATTCGGAATTGGTTTTGCCGACGGCTCACTGCTTGAAGTGATCGGCGAAGAAAAGAAAACCGAACTTGTAAGGATCGGAATATTAAACGAGAAGGACGGCAGTTCTTCGAACGGTCATGTCTGGGAACAGTTCGGAAACTGCGTAGTGATTCCGATGACGGATGAGAATGGTCAGACAGTCGGAGTTTACGGCCGTTCAATAGATGATAAAAGCAGTTTCAAACACCGCTACTTAAAAGGATCCCACAAAGGAATATTCAACCGTAAGGCAAGCGCGGTGTATGACGAAATAATACTTACCGAGAGCATTCTTGACGCCATGTCGCTTATTAAGCTCGGACTAGAAAACACACAAAGTATATACGGAACAAACGGATTCACGGAAGAACATTTGAAACAGCTGAAAGACGACCGCGTGAAGACTGTTGTTCTTGCTATGGATAATGACTGCGCCGGACGGAGCGCGTCGGAGAAACTGAAAGACAAACTTACCGGAGAAGGATTCGCGGTGAAGGAAATATATCCGCTGCAGCTGCTGAACGGAACCGATGCAAAAGACTGGAACGAGTACCTTGTGAAAGTTTCGGCGGAAGACGGAATATCTTCTGCAGGTGTAGAACTCCGCAAGGCGATAGATGAAGCGGAGAAAGAAGAGAAAATAGAGAAAGAGGAAGAAGAAAAATTCAGCCTTGAACGTGACGGACTGTATTACAGCGCGCGGAGCGGAAACGTAAAATACAGGATAAGCGGAGTGAAGGAAATGTTCGCCGGAAGCCTGCGGGTAGCGGTAAAAGCGGAGACGGAATTCGGGAGCTTTGTGGATTCGCTTGAGCTGTATTCGTCGAGAGCGAGAGGGACGTTTGCTCTTAATTTCTCGAAGATAGCGGGACTGGAAGCGAAGAGCGTTGAGAATGACCTCATCCGGATACTTGAGGGACTGGAAGAAGAAAGAGACAGGCGGATATTGACTCCGGAATCGGAGGAGAAGGAACTTACGGAAGAAGAGAAAGAGCTCGGACTTTCGCTACTCAAGTCGCCGGATATATTTGAAGAGATTCTTTCAGATATGGATTCTCTCGGATATGTCGGTGAAGACGTAAACAAGAAGCTCATGTATTTAGCTGCGAGTTCAAGGATATTGGATGATCCAATCAGCGTGATAATATTGTCGCAGTCGTCGGCTGGGAAAAGCTATCTGGCGGAGACTGTAAGAAAGCTCATGCCGCCGGAAGAGACTATATCCGTGACGAGTCTTTCTGACCAGGCGCTTAATTACATGGAAGATTTGATGCACAAGTTTTTGATCTTGGGCGAGACGGTTCACAGCGAGACTGTGGAACACCAGATACGCGAGATGCTTTCGGGAAAGGAGCTGTCGAGACTTGTTACTGTTAAGGACGAGAAGACGGGAGCGATGAGAAGCGCTGTTGTAAAGAGGCCTGTTATTGTTTCTGCCGTTATGAGCGGAACGGATTACGGAATAAACCCGGAGAACGCGAGCAGGTGTTTTGTTATAAGCGCAGATGAATCGAGAGAACAGACGAGAAGGATACACGAGAAGCAGAGAGGAAAATATTCCCTTGAGAGATATGAAGAGAAAGAAAACGGAACGGGTGAGATAGAGCGGAAGCACCGGTGCGCGCAGAGGATGCTCAGGAAGGTGAGGATAGTGAATCCGTTTGCGGAGTATCTGGATTTTCCTGACATGCTTATGAGGACGAGGCGGGATAATGACCGGTTTATGGATTTGATCGCGTGTGTTTGTTTTCTGAGACAGTATCAGAAGGAGGTTCGTGAGTCGCGCGGATTTGAATATGTGGAATGCGATGCTGAAGATTACGCTGTCGCGTATGAGATAATGGTGAACGGAGTTTTGACGGCTACGATGAGAGAGCTTCCTGAGAGCACGGTAGAGTTTTACGATATGCTGAGAGGATACGCCGGAGAGAAATCGGAAAAGACTAAACTAAAAGCGGAAGAAATAAGTTTCACGCAGAGGGAAATAAGGGAATACAGCGGATACGGCCAGACATGGGTAAAGAAACAGACGAAGATACTTGTTGACTACGAATATCTGATAGTGTTAAAAGGGGGAACTTCAAGACAGAAAGGCTTTTACCGGCTGGTGGAAAACAAGCCGCTGGAAGAGCTGAATCTATCCGTAATACCGACTCCCGAAAAGATAAAAGAGAAATATTTGAGAAAACTGGGCACCACTGGTCACTAACTGGGCACTGCCCAGTTTGGGCGCGTAAGTGCTGGAAACATGAGGCGGATTCAAACTGGGCGCATGTTTTCAGGAGGGAAAGGCGGTCATGAAAAAAGAAAGAAACAAAATGACGGACAGTTACGGGAAATACCTCAGGGAAAAAGGAAACGCTGAAGAGACAGTGAAGAAAAGAATGTCGCAGGCGGAAAAGTACCTGAAGTGGCTTGAGGGGAAAGGACTTGAGATATATACATCCGGAGAGAAAGAGATCGAGGGCTATCTTGATGAACTGAAGTATAACGGAGTTACGGTAAAGTTCAAGAGATACATGGTTAAATACTTTTACGGATACTTAAAGGAAAGCGGAGTTATTGAGGTTGATCCTTTTGAGAAGATGGACAGGAGAGAGCGGAAGAAAAAGGAAATAAGAGAAGAAGAGGAAAGAGAGCTTGAACGGTATCTTTCTCATCTGAAGAAACAAGGCGCGGGAAAAGAAGAATTGAATCATGCGGAATATGTGCTCCGGGAATATTTCGGGATGCTTGAAGAAAGCGGAGTCGGATACCTAGAGGTGAAGCTTTCGACGGCGGATAATTACCGGATGGGACTTTGCACTATGAGAAAAGAAAGCGGAGAGGTAAAGTATTCCGCGAGCACGATAAGGGGAAGAATGAAATCTGTTGAGAAGTTTTACGGATATCTTTTGAAGAGAGGAAAGATTATCCGTAATGTGTTTAAGGAAACTGGAAGAGTGAAGACTGTAAACGCGCTTCCGAGAAACATTTTGGATGAAGACGCGATGATGAAGCTTCTCGAAGGATTGAAGAAAAAGATAAAAGAGGGAAAGGATATCTGCGAGAGAAGGATGTATTACCGTGTTCATGTGATGGCTGAACTTATGTATTCGAGCGGAGCGAGGATAAACGAAGTCGTGAAGCTTCGGGAAGAGGATATAGATTTTGATAGAGGTACTCTGAAGCTTAAGGATGATAAGACTGTAAAGAGCCGCACGGGATTTCTGAACGGATACGCGAAGGAGCTTTTGAGAAAATATATGATAGAGCGCAAGTATATGATGGTTTCTAAAAGCAGAAGCGAATGGATATTTTTTGGAGAGGCGGCAGCTTCTAAGGCGTTCAACCGTTTTGTGAGAAAAGTGAGCGAAGAGCTTGGACTTGGAGGATTTACAAGTCATAACATGAGACACGGATTCGGGTACCACATGCTGAGAGCCGGCTGTGATATTAGATATATACAGGAATTTCTGGGACACGGAAGACTCGGGACGACGCAGATTTACACGAAGGTTGAGAAAACGGATTTGAGGGGAGTTCTGGATAAGTACCATCCGAGATCGGCGATGAGGGAAGAGAAATGAGATTCGCTGTATTGAAGGAGATGTACAGGGAATATCTGAAGAGTCTTGGATTGAAAACGGATGTGACTAGATATCTTGCATGGCTTGAGAGGTACATGGAGGAAAAGGAAAAGAAAGACGTGAAGGATCTGAGCGGGAAGGACATTGAGGAATTTCACGCGTATGTAAAGGAAG
>Ga0209800_10004554_pt1 | contig 10179 bp, 8 predicted proteins | sample Higcelweek8metaG_FD_187174 | JGI IMG/M metagenome (GOLD analysis project Ga0209800, IMG submission 187174) | Freshwater pond sediment microbial communities from the University of Edinburgh, under environmental carbon perturbations - High... | ecosystem: Environmental > Aquatic > Freshwater >... | reverse complement strand
GGCCCGCGCCGACCAGCCGTTCGCGCTCGGCTACATGCCGAACGCCGGGTACCCCGCGTTGCGCGCGAAGCTCGCGGCGCACCTCTCGAAGGAGCAGGGCGTCGAAATTCCGGAGTCGAACGTCATTCTCACCTGCGGCGCGGCGGGCGGCATCAACGTGTTCTTCCGCGCCGTGCTCACCGCCGGGGACGAGGTGGTCTGCCCCGCCCCCTACTTCGTTGAATACGGATTCTACGCGGCCAATTCGGGCGGAAAGCTGGTGCCGGCGCCGTCGAAGGATTTCACTTTCGAGCTCGATCTCGACGCCATCGAGCGGGCGATTACGTCGCGCACCCGGGCGATCATCATCAACACGCCGAACAATCCGACCGGGCAGATTTACGAACGCGCCGAGCTGACCCGGCTGGCGGAGATCCTCGCCGCCGCCGAGAAGAAGTTCGGGCGGATCATCTACGTCGTTTCGGACGAGCCGTACCGCTTCCTCAACTTCGACGGGGTCGAGCTGCCGGGGGCGCTGGAGATTTTCCCGCACGGCGTTTCGATCGGCTCCTACTCCAAAAACCTGTCGCTGGCCGGGGAGCGCCTTGGTTACATCGCGGTTTCGCCGGGGCTCGAAGGCGCTTCGGAGCTGATGGCCGGGCTCATCTTCTGCAACCGGATCCTCGGATTCGTCAACGCTCCGGCGCTGGCCCAGCAGATCTTGATGGAGTGCATGGATGCCCAGGTCGACCTGGCGGTCTACCGCGAGCGGCGCGACGCGATGGCCGACGTGTTCACCGCGGCCGGGATCGAATTCAACCTGCCGCGCGGCGCATTCTACTTCTTCCCGAAATCCCCGGTGGCGGACGATCGGCTTTTCGTCGCGGCGCTTCAGGAGGAACGGGTGCTGGCGGTTCCCGGGCGCGGTTTCGGCTGCCCCGGCTATGCGCGCTTCGCCTTCTGCGTGGACCGGAAGATGATCGAGCGTTCCCGCGAAAGCATCGTCAGGGCGGTCGCCAGACTGAAGTGAGTTCATGAATCGCAGCAGCAATCTCGAAATCTCGGTGTTGAACCGGATCAGCCACGCGGTGCTTCTTGAGAAGGACGTTTCGGCGCTGCTGCGCCGGGTGCTGGAGATTCTCTACCGCGAAATGGGGCTGCTGCGCGGAACCGTGACGCTCCGGCGCGGCGACCTGCTGTTCATCGAAGCCTCGCACGGGCTCTCCGAGGCCGAGAAGAAGCGCGGCCGTTACCGGCTGGGGGAGGGGATCACCGGCCAGGTGGCGCTCTCCGGCCAGGCGCGGGTGATTCCGGACATCTCTCAGGAGCCGGGATTCCTCGACCGCACCGGTGCGCGCGGGCGGGGGTCGCACATCGCCTTCATCTGCGTGCCGATCATCCACAAGGGCGAGGTGATCGGCACCTTGAGTATCGACCGCGAGATGGTAGAAGGGGCCGATCTTGAGCGCGATTTCAATCTGCTGGAGATCGTTTCCGGCCTGACCGCCGAGGCGATCGCGGCCGGATTTACCGAACGCGAGGAGCGTTCGCGGCTGATCAAGGAGAACGAGCGGCTCAAGGAGCAGCTCGACCGGATTTCCGGCCCGGCTGAGATCATCGGCGACTGCCGGGCGATGCACGAGGTCTACACCATGATCCGGCAGGTGGCCGCGAGCAGCGCGACGGTGCTGATCCGCGGCGCGTCGGGGACCGGCAAGGAGCTGGTCGCCCGGGCGCTCCAGCGCGCCGGGGACCGCCGCGACCGGCCGTTCATCGTGGTCAATTCGGCGGCGCTGCCCGAAAACCTGATCGAGAGCGAACTCTTCGGCCACGAGCGCGGCGCTTTCACCGGAGCGGTGAACCGCCGGATCGGCCGGGTCGAAGCCGCCTCCGGCGGCACGCTGTTCCTCGACGAAATCGGCGATGTCGGGCCGCAGGTGCAGGTGAAGCTGCTGCGCTTCCTGCAGGAGCGCACCTTCCAACGGGTCGGCGGCAACGAGGAGCTTTCCTCCGACGTGCGGATCATCGCCGCGACCAGCCGCAACCTCGAAAAGCTGATGGCGCAGGGGCTGTTCCGCGAGGACCTCTACTACCGGCTGAACGTGTTCCCGATCGTGTTGCCGGACCTTGCCGAACGGCGGTCGGACATTCCGTTGCTGGCGGAGCATTTCCGCGAGAAGTTCAGCGTGCTCCACCGCCGCAAGGTCAAGCGCATTTCGGCTCCGGCCATAAACCTGATGGTCGATTACTCCTGGCCCGGCAACATCCGCGAGCTGGAGAACTGCATGGAGCGGGCGGTGCTCTCGGCCACCGACGATACGATCCACACCTTCTGCCTGCCGGCGGCGCTTCAGAACGCCCGCCCCGCCGGGCCGAACTCCCCGGTGTCCGGCGACTTCGCCGCCCGGGTCGATGCGTTCGAGCGCGAGATGCTCGACGAGGCCCTCCGGATCCATCACGGCAATGTCGCCGCCGCCGCGCGTTCCCTCAATTTGACGATACGGATCATTCATTACAAGATCAGGAAACTCGGACTTGATCCGGCATCCTACCGGTAAGGATTCCGGACGGGCCGAAAAGCCCCGGAAAGGCGTGATGAGGATGGATCTTCAACAGCAGATCGAAGCACAGGAACCCAATTTCGACCAGGAAAAGAATCTCCTGGGCAGCCGGTTTCACTCCATCGGCTATCACAGCCGGATTCCTTCCGGCACCTGGGTGCACGAGACCCGGACCAACATCTATTACGCGCTGGCGCTGCTGGAACTCGGCGGCGGGGAACAGTGCGAACGCGCCGCGGCGGTGATCCGCCGGGTGCTGTCGTTCCAGGTGACCGATCCCTACGACCCGGCCTACGGCATCTGGCCGTGGCTCTGCGAGGAGCCGGTCCCGATGATGGCGCCGCCGGATTGGAACTGGGCCGACTTCATCGGCGCGGCGCTCTGCCACATGCTGGCCGAACACCGCGACCGCCTCGACGGCGCGCTCCCCTCGGAGATTTGCGCGGCGCTCGAACGGGCGGCGTGGTCGATCTTCCGGCGGAACGTCCAGCCCGGCTACACCAACATCGCGCTGATGGGCGCGGCGGTGACCGGCTGCGCCGGGGAGTTGTTCGGCAACCCGCTGCTCGGGGAATACGCCGCGCGGCGGCTGGAGACCTTTGCCGCTTACACCAAGGAGCAGGGCGGGCTCAACGAGTACAATAGCCCGACCTACACCTTCGTCGCCCTGCATGAGGTGGAACGCATCCTGCAGCTGGTCAAGACGAACCGGCGGCTGATCGCCGCCGCCCGCGAACTTCACGCCTATCTCTGGGGCGAGCTTGCCAAACGCTTCCACCCGAAGACCGGCCAGCTCGGCGGGCCGCAGTCGCGCGCCTACACCGAATATCTTTCCGCCCGGACCGCGGCGTTTCTGCGCGAGGCGACCGGGGTTGAAATCCCCGTCGCGGACCCGGAGGCGCAAGCCGACACCGGGCTTCTCGCCTTCTCTTACGACGGCATCCGCCACCTGCCGTGCCCCGCGGAGTTGCGCCCCCGTTTCGCGGCGCTTGGGGAGGCGGAATGCCGGGTGGCGCAGCGCTTCGTCAAACGCGCGACGCCGGAAATGGACTTCGTCGGCACGACTTACCAGACCCCCGAACTGACCTTCGGCTCAATCAACCGCGAATGTTTCTGGACGCAGCGCCGCCCGCTGCTCGGCTACTGGCCGGCGGGTGAGGCGCGTCCGGCGATGTTCCGGATGCGCTTCTTCAAGGACGGTCGGGACTTCGCTTCGGCGGGCGTCCGGATCGCCCAGGAGACGACCCGGGCGGTCTTTGCCCTCAATATGCTGACCGACCGCGGCGACTGGCACATCGGGCTGGGGCGGCCGGAAGACGGCTGTTTCACCTTCTCGAAACTGGCGCTGCGTTTCGAACTCGCCGCCGACGACGCGGAGCTGCTCCCCGACGGCCGCACGATGAAGTCGGGCGCGTTCCGGGCGGTGATCCACGGGCTCCCCGGCCGGTTCGACGGCGCTCAGGTGACCTGGACGGGCGGGCGCGACGCCGACCGGGTGTGGATCGAAGCGGTGCTGTATGAAGGCCCGGAGAAGCGGCTGGCGTTCGACGGAACGCTGCGGACCGAAGTCGGCGGCGGCGTCGAAATCCTGCCCGCCGGCGCCGCCCCGTCGGACGACCCCGTTCTTTCGGCCGACGGCGGAACCTGTCGTGTCGGTTGGGGCGGCCTGAGCGTCACCAACAGCGTCACCGCCGTCGCTTACGACTGAAGCCCCGGAAGATTTCTTCCGGATTTTCCGCGGCGGCAGCTTGAATTGCCGCCGGGGAAACATTATTGTAAACCCATTGCACACGGTTTACTTTCGAGGATGAAACATGGATCTCGTCAACGTCGCCCAGAAAATCCGCCAGTTGAGACAGCAGCAGCAGTTGACCATCGACCAGCTCGCCGCCCGCAGCGGACTTTCCAAGGGATATATTTCGCGGCTGGAGAACTTTCGCACCGGCGCGTCGCTGCGCGCGCTGAACCTGGTCGCCGCCGCCCTCGGCGTCGATATGATCGAGCTCTTCCGCCGCGAGAACGCCAGCCCCGAATACGTGTTCGGCCGCCTGACCGAGGGCGAGCACATCGACCGCAACCAGGGCGTTGAATACGGGATCCGCTACTTCGCCCTCGCCTTCGAGAAGACCGACCGGACCATGAATCCGTTCTTCATCGAGTACGTCCCCTGCGAAAAGCGCCGTGAACTCCTCCAGCACGACAGCCAGGAGTTTTTCGTCGTGCTCGAAGGGGAGATCGACTACGTCATCGGCGGAGAGGAAAACACCCGGCGCATGGTCAAGGGCGACACCGTCTATCTCGACGCGCGGATTCCGCACGGCGCCCACCTGGCTCCGGGCTGCGAGCGCGCCTCGGCCATGGTGATCTATCACTGATCACTCGTCGGCGCACGCGTTGTCGAGGCGGGTGGGGTTGTAGAAGTCTTCCGTCGCGCCGCCGACAAAGCCCACGCGGGCTTCGACGGCGCAGCCGTGGCCGGTGTTGATCGTCCCCACTCCCTCCGCGCTCACGCGACCGTCCCCCCACGCGACGTTGCCGCGTCCGGCATGGCGGAAGTGGGCGGTTCCGCTGGTTTTGTTCGACCACTGCGTCCCGTCCGGCAGAACTTTGCAGTACATGTAAGGCGTATAGCGGGCCACGTCGTAGGCGGTGTTCGATTTCCCGCTGCTGGCGCAGTCGCCGAACACGATGGTTTCCGAAATCCGGCGCATTCCGGAGCGCTTGAGATGCGTGGCGTCATAGCCGCCGAACCATTTGCCGTTGTACCCGTAGCCGCCGCCGTTCGCCGTGGTGGTCAGGTCGGGAACCGCTTCGAAAGGGGAGGGGCAGAGCAGCAGTTTCGGCACGTTGCCATAATACGGCCCGAGCAGCGGACTGGCGGTGATGTCGTAGCCGCCGCTGTTGCGCACCCCGAACCAGTAATCGCCGAGTTTGACCTTTCCCGTTCCCGCCGCCGTGGTGTACGGCGCGCAGTAATCGGTGTTGGCGTCGGCGTACATGCTGTTCGCCGCGGCGATCTGCTTCAGGTTCGAGACGCAGGAAATCCCCTTGCCCCGGTCCCGCGCCGCCCCGAGCGCCGGAAGCAGCAGCCCGGCGAGAACGGCGATGATCGCGATGACGACGAGCAATTCGATCAACGTGAATTTGATGCGCACGAGCATGACTTTATCTGGATTGCGGTATTACGTTTTTGAAATTTGTAATAATATACCGTGCGAAAGCGGGAATGTCAACCCGGACGTTCCGCGAATCAGGAAATATGTTCGCCGGTGGTGCTCATGGCGAGTTCGGCGTGGAGGACGCCGCGCAGTTTCTTCATGGCGTTGGCCAGCTTGACGATTCCGGCGCCGCGGCCGCGGAGCATGATCATTTCGGCGCAGATTTCGTGGCTGAGGTGCACGTGGGTCGAGGCCAGCACGTGTTCGCCGCTGTGGTGCTGGAGATCGACCAGCTTTTCGGTGACGCCCCGCTGGTGGTGGTTGTAGATCAGCGTCAGCGTGCCGATGACTTCGCCGCCGGACTTCCACTCTTCGCGGGTGAGCTGTTCGCGGATCAGGTCGCGGATGTACTCCGAACGGTTTTCGTAGCCGTTCTCCTCCACGAGCTTCGAAAGATTTTCCAGCAGGCTCTCTTCCAGCGACAGGCTGACTCTTGCCAGATCGGACATAAGTAAATTCCTCCCCGATGTTCCGGTATTACGATTGTGGAATAATATAATACCGCGCCGGGGAATTTGCAATCCGTATGAGCCCCGAATGAGGGAAGCGACCTCCGATGTCCCGGCCGGTTTCGGATTTTTTAAGATTCGACTGGAAAAAGGGTTGGGGGTGGTGTATATTAATCAGATGTACGTCAATACCATAACCCAGAATCCGGAGTTAAGAAATTTCCCATGATTGCAGCAACCGACATCTCCATGCGCTTCGGCCAGCAGACGCTTTTTGAAAATGTTTCGGTCAAATTCGTCCCCGGCTGCCGTTACGGCCTCATCGGAGCCAACGGCTCCGGCAAATCGACCTTCATGAAAATCCTTTCCGGCCAGCAGCAGTCCAGCACCGGAACCGTCGCCATCGACAAAGACTGCCGCATGGGCTTTTTGCGGCAGAACCATTACGATTACGAGGAACTTCCGATCCTCGACGTCGTCTACATGGGCAACGAGCAGCTCTGGAAGATTTACCAGGAGCGCGAATACCTCTACGGCAAACTCGAACTCACCCCGGAGGAGGAGGAACGCGCCAACGACATCGAGGGGCTCTTCTCCGACGCGGGCGGCTACACCATGGAGGCCGACGCCGCCAAGTTGCTGATCGGCCTCGGCATCCCCGAAGAGAAGCACTTCCAGCCGCTTTCGACCCTGACCGGCGGCTTCAAGCTGCGCGTGCTGCTCGCCCAGGTGCTTTTCTACAACCCCGACATTTTGCTGCTCGACGAACCGACCAACCATCTCGACATGGCCAGCATCGACTGGCTCTGCGGGCTGCTCAAGAATCACAAGGGAACCGTCATCGTCATCTCGCACAACCGTTATTTCCTCAACGAAGTCTGCACCAACATTGCCGACCTCGACTATCAGGAGATTCGGCTCTTTACCGGGAATTACGACGACTTCATGATCGCCAACGAGCTGGTGCTGGAAAAAATGCGCCGCGAAAACGCCCGCAAGGAGACCCGCATCTCCGAGCTCAAGGAGTTCATCAACCGCTTCGGCGCCAACGCCTCCAAGGCCCGGCAGGCCACCAGCCGCCAGAAGGAGCTTGAGAAGATCCAGCTCGAAGAGCTCAAGCCTTCCAGCCGTGTTTCGCCGTTCATCCGGTTTACCCCCATGAATCGCCTCGGCGAGAAGGTCGTTGAAGGAACCGGGCTGGTCAAAACCTACGATGTCACCCTCTTCGACAAACTCAACCTCACCATCGGCAACAACGAGAAGATCGCCATCATCGGAACCAACGGCGTGGGCAAAACCACGCTGCTCAAAATCCTGTTCAAGATGATCGAGCCGTGCTCCGGCGACGTCGTCCACGGCGAGACGGTCCAGCTCAGTTACTTCCCGCAGGACGCGTCGGACATCCTCCGCATGGAAGACCGCGCCATCGACTGGCTCACTCATTTCTCTCCCCGCGAGGGGCTTTCCGAACAGGAATTGCGTTCGTTCATGGGCAAGATGCTCTTTTCCGGCGACGAGGTCAACAAACCGGTCAAGGTCCTCTCCGGCGGCGAAAAAGCCCGCCTCGTCCTCGCCAAAATGATGCTCGAAGCCGGCAATGTCCTCGCGCTTGACGAACCGACCAACCACCTTGACCTCGAATCCATCGAGGCGCTGAACTACGCGCTTACGCTCTTCAAGAATACCATTCTGTTCGTCAGCCACGACCGCGAGTTTATCAGCAGTCTCGCTACCCGCATCATCGAAATCTCCGACGGCGTCGTCACCGATTTCCCCGGTACGCTTGCCGAATATGAGGACTTCAAAAAGCGCCGCGCCCGCGCTTCGCGTTAGTGCTGGATCAAGCGGAGGATGTCGCGGGCGTGGGTTTCGGCCGAGGCGCCGCCGCCCAGCATCCGGCCGATTTCGGAGATGCGCTCTTCGGGGGGCAGCTCGTGACAGCGGGAGAAGGTCCGGCCGCCGTCGGTGTGTTTCGCCACCAGGAAGTGGCGGTCCGCGCGGGCGGCCACCTGGGCGAGGTGCGAGATGCACAGGATCTGCCGGTTATGGCCGAGGTGGCGAAGTTCCTCGCCCACGCGGTTGGCGGTTTCTCCGCCGATGTTGACGTCGATTTCGTCGAACACCACCACGGGGATCGAATCGGCGTCGGCGAGAACCGTCTTCAACGCCAGCATCAGCCGCGAAAGTTCACCGCTTGACGCGATTTTCCGCAATGGCTGAATGCCTTCCCCGGCGTTCGCGCTGAACAGAAGCTCGATGTGGTCCATGCCGTTCGGGCCGGGCTCGGTTTCGGAGAATTCGACTTCGAGCGAACACTTGGCGAATCCGATCGCGCCGAGTTTGGAGCGGACCTGCGCGGCGAACTCCTTCGCCTTCTCCTTGCGCAAGGCGGACAGCTTCCCGGCGGCAAGCCGCAACTCCTTGAGCAAATCAACTTTTCGCCGTTCGAATTCGGCGCGGCGCGCGGCGGTGCCGCGAAAGAGTTCGAGGCGGCGGAACGCTTCTTCGCGGACTTCGAGCACCCGGTCGAGCGTCGGCCCGTAGCGGCGTTTGAGCGTAAGGAGTTCGCCGATACGACTTTCGATCGCCGCCAGCGCTTCGGGGTCGAGATCGACCCGGTCGGCCAGCTCGGAAATCCGCGTAGAAAGCGCGGCGACGCCCTCCTGGAGCTGGTCGCACTCTTCAAGCAGTCCTTTCGCCAGCGTCTCGTCGATGCGGGAGAGCTCAAGCAGCTTGCGGTAAACCCCCGCCAGCCGGTCGGTCAGCGTGTCTTCGCCCTCGGTCAGTGCGGAAGTGAGCGCCGCCGCCGTCTCCAGCACCTGCCGGGCGTTCCCGGCCACCTTGAAGCGGGCGGAGAGTTCTTCGTCCTCGCCATGGGCGGGGTTGACCTTGTCGATGTCCTCCAACTGGAGTTCGAGCCGGTCGCGTTCGGCCTCGCCCGGCGTCTCGCGGTCGAAGGCTTCGCGTTCGGCGGCGAGGGCGTCGAGTTCGCCCGAAAGGCGGCGGCATTCGGCGGCGAGCGTGTCGGCTCCGGCGTAGCGGTCCAGGAGATCGAGCTGGCGCGCCGGAACCGCCAGCGAAAGCTGTTCGTTGGCGCCGTGAAGGTCGATGAGCTGCGCCCCGACTTCGGCCAGCAGCCGCGCGCCGACCGGGGTGTCGTTGATGTAGTTCCGCACGCCGGAACGGGTGATGACCCGGCGCAGATGCAACACGTCCGCCGGGTCGAAGGCGACGCCGGCTTCGCCGAGGATCGCGGCGACCGCCCCGGCCGGAAGCTCCGGCACGGCGATGCCGCCGCTCACCACGCAGCGGTCGCAGCCGTTGCGGATCACGTTCTTATCCACCCGGCCGCCGAGCAGCAGCTCGACCGCGCCCATCAGGATCGACTTGCCCGCGCCGGATTCGCCGGTGACGACGTTGAAGCCGGGCCCGAATTCGAGCTCGGATTCTTCGATCAGCGCGAAATTGGTGATTTTTACATAGTTCAGCATATGTTGAAAGATACCGCGAAACAGGTTTTTTTCAAGTCCCGGCTCCCGGAAACTGCAAAGTTATGAACGGATGAATTGCTCACAGCGTTCCATCATGCGGCTGGCCAGCTCCCGGTGCGCTTCCGGATTGCGGAGGGTTCCGTCGGTCAACTTCTCCAGGTCGAAATTGGCGGAGACCCTTCCGCGGGAGTCCAGGTGGATCGTATTGCAAAGATCGAAAAAGTTGCCGATCCGCCCCATGATGTCGCTCGGGTCGAAGCCGCCGTCGATGAACACAACCGGCGTGCCCATGGCCAGGCATGGCAGCGCGCAATGAATGCGGCTGGTCACGACCAGCCTGGCGTGGGAAAACTCCTCCAGGCGTTTCCGGGCCAGGTCGAAACGCGATTCCGGCGTCGGATAATCCGCGCAGGGCAGATTCTGAACCAGGTGATGAACGGATCCCCACCCGGAGAAAATCCGCTTCAATGCGGCCCGTTTG
>Ga0209800_10004553_pt1 | contig 10182 bp, 9 predicted proteins | sample Higcelweek8metaG_FD_187174 | JGI IMG/M metagenome (GOLD analysis project Ga0209800, IMG submission 187174) | Freshwater pond sediment microbial communities from the University of Edinburgh, under environmental carbon perturbations - High... | ecosystem: Environmental > Aquatic > Freshwater >... | reverse complement strand
TGGATTTATCCTTACTAAAGCAGTTGGCACAGCGCGCGCCGATTTCGATGGACATCCAGGGGTTTGTACGTGTCCCGGTTGCAGATGGGCTGGAATTTCGTCCCTGGGTTGACATGGCTGAAGGTTTAAAACACATCAGTTATTTAAAATGCGACCGCAGCGAGGCAGAATTTCTGACCGGACAGAAAGATTTGCGCGATGCAGCCAGGTCCTTGCACGCAATGGGACCAAAAGAGATCGTGCTCACTCAATCCTCCGGGGTTACAGTATTTGCGGAAGACAATTTTTATGAAGCGCCTTTTAATCCGCGCTCCCTGGCAGGGCGTACCGGTAGGGGCGACACATGTTTTTGTACCTATATTGCCAAGCGCCTGGCCAGCAGCCCCTTCGAAGCATGTCGTTGGGCAGGGGTTGTTACATCTCTAAAACAGGAACAACCTGGTCCATGGAGGGGAACAAGCGCAGAGGTTGAAACTATTCTTCATCCAGCCTGAATACGTGGACAGATGAGTTTTAATGGGAGTAGAATTATTGCAGTAGATTAATCATTACATTGCCGCGGAGGTTTATGTCAACTTTCACTTATAAATTTAATTTTCTGGAAGATATCAGCAATCCCATACACGGGGAACTCCAATTCGAGTCCCCCGTTCTTTATTCTGATAGTCTGGGTCGCCCCGGGTACTTCCGTAAAGCCATGTTGAGCGGGAAGAATATACAGGATCTGGAATTGGTTTTTTACAATAACGCTGCCACTGCAAGGTTCATCTACCTGCGAGAAGCAATCGTCAATGGAAAATTCATGGATATTGTTGGGCTGCAGGGGATTAAGACCACCAAACCCTGCAATCAAACCTTACCCGGTCAACTCTGCCTGGGACCGGAAAGGTCGATGCTCATTGGCGAAGCAATGGCGCATATTTTTTCATCCCCTGTTATGACCGCCACCGTTAGCAAATATAATCAGCATAAACTGGCTGTTTTCCCAATTGCACGTGAAGGATTGAAATACCAGGTGGCAGATGCCTTATATTCTAACTTTGGCTATTATTGTGATGAGGTCGTGTTGGATGCCCACCACGTTTTTGACAGCTCGGTGCCCGTGTACAACCGCGTGGTTGAGTTAACCCTTTTCAAAGACAAGGATCTTGACCAGGAGCAAAAGGAAAATATCACAGTGGCGTTCCTGGCTGACAGCATTGCCAGCGGTCTGGTAATGAAGGAAGTGATTGCCCGCGTGAGTGAACGGTTTGAAAACCTGGAGCGAATCGAGGTGGTGTCACCCTTAGCAACCATCCGCGGCTTATGCCGGCTGGCACAGGCTGAAACGGCGCGCCGGATTCACCTGCGGGTGCATGTTTTCGAAACTATCCTTAATGCGCTCCCCCCGGACTTTTATTATTCAGCCCATTTCAAAGACCCGGGATTTCACATCCAGCCTGAGATGGAAGAAGCCTACCGCAAGTGGTGGGGAATTGATAAAAACGGGACAGAAATTGCAGAAACCGCTTGCGCAGGTTACGGATGGAGTGAAGTGTTTTACTCTCCGCGCAAGCAAATCCAGATGATGAATAACCAATTGACTGCCCGCCATGGATTGACTATAGCGGACATTGTAAAACGAAATCTACCCCCAGATTAATCCAGGGCAAGCGATACCTGGTTGATTTTTTGCGAGACGCTGACAGGGACTGTTCCAGTCAGCGCTTTTTCAGTAAAGCACATTTTCCTGGCCAGGCGAATGAGTTCAGCGATTTTTCGTGTTTCTTCTTTTGAATCGATTGAAATCTCGATATCAAAGGAGTCACAGAATCCTTCTGCATCCCCCTTTAGCACCGATCCTTGCTCATGAAAGTACGCGTTAACGATCACCCGTTCATTACTGATATTTAGTCTTTTTTTGGTCGCAACCTGCGACACATGAGAAAGCAGTCAAAGTGCCATTCCAGAGACAAAGTAGGTCAGCGGCGTGGGTGCGGTACCCTCACCTCCCGGCATGTAATTTCCTTCATCGCTGATAAGTGCATAAGATCGGCCGGTCTCGGGCTGCCCGGCAATCACTTGCTTGCGCCATTTCTCGATCGAGGAGGCTTCTGCAGTCACTTTAATATTACGGGAATGACTCTTAACCTGGTTAATTTCACTCATCATAACCTCCATTGTTTATAATATTTTACTTGATAAGGATTGATTGTGATGGATATTCCAACTAGACACTGCCTGTTGTCCATGATAGAATCTGTCCATTCGCAAGATGGGAGATCCCCCATCTATTCCGCGAACTCAGAAAGGACGGTTTCCCCTGAAGAAACCACTGGAGTAAAAATGAGCGACCAAACCCCCGCAACCCCAGTCAATTTTATACAAGAAGCCATCGCTGAAGACCTGAAAACAGGCCGTTTTGACTATGTGCAAACGCGGTTTCCCCCGGAGCCTAACGGTTATCTGCACATCGGACACGCCAAAGCGCTTTGCATTGATTTCGGCATGGCAGAAGCCTTCAATGGTGTGTGCAACCTCCGCTTTGATGATACCAACCCGGTTAAAGAAGAAGTTGAGTTCGTGGATGCCATCAAAGAGGATATCCAGTGGCTTGGATACCGCTGGGGCAAGGAACTATATGCCTCAGATTATTTTGAGGAACTATACCAATTTGCCATAACCTTGATTAAAAATGGGTTGGCATATGTTGATGACCTCACTGCTGATCAAATCAGGGAATACCGCGGGACCCTCACTGAAGCTGGCAAAGATAGCCCTTACCGCAATCGATCGGTGAACGAGAACTTGGAACTTTTTGATAAAATGCGCAATGGTGACTTCCCTGAAGGAGCCTGTGTATTGCGTGCAAAGATCGACATGGCAGCTAATAATATCAACATGCGCGATCCAACGATGTACCGCATCATCCATTCTCTACATCACCGCACCGGGAGTAAATGGTGCATCTACCCGATGTATGATTTTGCACACGGGCAATCAGATTCAATGGAAGGGGTCACCCATTCGCTTTGCGATCTAGCGTATGAGGATCACCGCCCGCTTTACAACTGGTTCATCGACCAATTGGGAATCTTTAAAACCCGGCAAATTGAATTTGCCCGCTTGAATGTCACATATACCATTCTGAGCAAACGATTTCTCAAGCAGCTAGTGGAAGGCGGGTATGTGCGCGGTTGGGATGATCCCCGCATGCCCACGTTGTGCGGAATGCGCCGGCGAGGTTACCCTGCCAGGGCAATCCGGAATTTCATCGACCAGGTGGGGGTGGCGAAGAACGAAAACCTCATCGACATTGGACTGCTTGAATTCAATGTACGTGATCTCCTGAATAAATCAGCCCCCCGGGTTCTGGCTGTTTTAAACCCGGTAAAGGTCGTAATCACCAATTATCCAGAAGGTAAGGTAGAAGAACTGGAAGCGGTGAATAATCCAGAGGATCCTTCAGCGGGGACAAGATTGCTGCCTTTTTCACGCGAGATATATATTGAACATGACGACTTCCGTGAAATACCACCCCCCAAGTACTTCAGGCTGACGCCGGGGCGTGAAGTCCGGCTGCGTTATGGCTATATCATCAAATGCGAAGATTTTATCAAGGACGAAAAAACTGGCGAAGTAACCGAGATTCATTGTACTTATGATCCAGAGACTCGCGGAGGATACGCGCCTGATGGGCGTAAAGTGCAGGGAACGATCCACTGGGTGTCTGCTTTGCATGCAGTGGATGGCGAAGTACGCATGTATGATCGGTTATTTATGGTTCCGAATCCCAACAAGGTCGAGGAAGGAAAAACCTACCTTGACCACCTGAACCCGGAATCTTTGACGATTCATACTGTATGTAAATTAGAGCCTTCGTTAGCCGATATAAAACCCGGTCAACAATTCCAGTTTGAGCGCAAGGGGTTCTATTGCGCTGACTCGGATTCCGTGCTCGGAAAACCAGTGTTCAACCTCACCGTCCCATTGCGCGATACCTGGGCAAAGATCGAAGCCAAATGATTATAAAGACCTCCTGAATACACAGGAGGTCTTTATAATTAACTGGGGATATCCTTTGCGTCACAAATGATTATAATTAGCTATCTTATAACGATTCTGGAGTCTGCCATGATCATCATAACATCCCCAAAAACACGTGAAGAGTTTAAATCTTACTATGACCTACGCTACAAAGTATTGCGCGAACCCTGGGGGATGCAACGGGGTACTGAAAAAGATGATTTTGAACCCCTCTCAGACCATTACATGGCGGTGGATGACCAGTCCAAAGAAATCGTTGGTGTAGTTAAGCTCTTTGAGAAGGAATCAGGAGTGGGTTGGTTTTCTCACCTGGCAGTGAAGGAATCCCGGCAGCACAAAGGGATTGGCAAGCAGCTAATAGTGTTGGTTGAAGAAAAGGCGCGAGAACGTGGATTCAAAGTTTTAGGATGCCTGGCACGTTTAAACACCACAGCCTTCTTTGAGAAAGAAGGCTATAAGGTAGTAGGATTACCAGTTCATTACCTGGGGACTACCCAGGTGGTGTGGATGGAAAAAATCCTTTAATAGTTACAATAATCGCAAGTTTAATCAGGAACCGCTTTCACTGGGAACAGTGGGCGGTTTTTTAAATAGCTGCTTCAGAAGATGGAAAATTCCACCCAAAGGAGCCAATGCCCAGGAAATCGTCCCATTCACCAGCGACATTCCCTGGCTGATCCATACAAGTAATGGTCTGAAAACACGCAGGAATTTCAGGTGAGCATAGGCAAGACACAATGCTAATGTTGCCATACTGATTCCAAACCGCATCCAGTCGCTGATCTCGACATGTGCCAAGTCTTCCAGTAAAAGTTCAACGCCAATGTTGAAAACCAGGATGTAAGCAGCCGTCTTGAGGATGGGTTCCCGTTGAACAACGTAGCTGAAGATGCCAGCAGCAAAACGCATCACCAGGATGCCGATGAAGACACCCAGAATTACGACCCAAAGCTTGTCCGACAAAGACACTGCAGCGACCACATTATCCAAACTGAAAGCCAGGTCCATCATTTCGACCGATAATACAGTTATCCAAAAAGAACGCACCTTGATCCGTTTAACTTCCTCATCTTCGCTGTTGTATCCGTGAGCGCTGAGATCGTCAACAGCCAGTCGAATAAGGTAAATGGCACCGATCAACTTTAGCCAGGGATTAGCGATGATATAACTGGCAGCCAAAAGCATCAATCCGCGACCCACATACGCGCCGAGCAAACCCACCCGCAAAGCTGCCACACGTTGGTTCCCCAAAACTTTGTCCAGGATCTTTGCCAGCCAATGCAGTGATTTTGGCCAGGGAATGGGTTCGTGACTTGGCAATGTGGTAACCATTGCTCCAAGGATGGCGGCATTATCAATGGATAAAATGCCCTCCAGAAAAATCAATTGAATAACGATCACGATAATTGAGAAATCCATAGTACTCTCCTGATTATTTTCTTAAAACAACCATCCTGTTAAAGGCATAGCAGGATGGAGGAAGATTTTTCACCGTATTCGCGCTGTTATTTTATATCACACTCTGGTGCGGGATTCTACTAAAACATGCAGGTTATCCGGGAAATGAGGATATCCATCCTACTACCATCAATTTATATTTCTAATTCCAGATTTCGCTTGGCAGAATTCATCAACTGTTTTCCAGGTTATCCCAAACAGCATTAGAAATGGCAGCCCATCGTTGATCTACACCTGGTACTCCAAGCATGCCATTGCATGTAAATGCAGTCACAATATCGGTCTTGCGGTCTGCCCACACCATACAAGTACCCATTCCGAAACCAGCAAACGTCTCGTCGGAGCTTCTCCAACCCATGATCCATTCCTGCGGATTAGCTGCCAGATATTTGCCACCACCAATTATGAAACCCAACCCCCAATTCATTTTGAATTTCATTATTGTGTCATACCCATTGTAATGAGAACGTGTTGCCATTCTTATAATCTCAGGTGAAATGTATTGTTTTCCATTGTAGCGACCATCATTGAGCAGCATCGTAAAAAACGCCCCTAATTCGCGCGCGCTGCTGCGCAAACTGACTGCAGGCATCAGTGCCTGCCTGATAATTGGAAGGTTGAATAAAGACGACGTACCTTTCATGTCCTTTGAGATAGCGACTTCAGGTGGAGACCCCTTTAATTCCTTGCCTCTCATTCTCATTGAGGTGTGATTCACCCCCATCGGACGGAAGAAGTGGTCAAGCAAATACTCATCGATAGTTTGACCCGTTACCCTGCGGACCACCTCTCCCAGGATAAAACCAAAGTTCACCAAATGATAAGCAGTTTGAGTACCGGGAGTGTACAGGGCATTTTCTCTAGCTAGATTGCGGGTAACTATTCCCCAGAATGGCCATTGAAATACCTGGCGCTTAAGGTGGGGTGCAGGCACGCCTGCCTGATGCAAAAGGGCATGACGGATTGTGGCGGTTTCCTTGCCTTTTTGGGCAAATTCTGGCCAGTATTTTCCAATGGGGGCATCTAATTCGATTTTACCTTCATCTATCAACTTGAAAATAGCACAGGCAGTGAAGACTTTGCTCACTGAGAAGCATAAGAAAGGCGTATCTCCATTGATGTCATTGACATCCGGTTGATTGCCCCAGAGGTCAATGACACACTCCCCATGATGGTAGATGGCTATTTGGGCTGCTGGATGCACCTTCTGCTTAAATAATTGAGATTCAAACACTTCATTGACTTTTATAAAACCATTGGATTTCATGTGATTATTCGAATGGAGTAATTATTTGTAATGGTTAAGTCCTGATTAGTTCAATTCTACAGCTTAATTGGTACAACAATAGGATATTAATTTGGTATTCCAAGTTATATGAGTGCAATATTAAGTAGTAATTGGGAGTTGAGAGCGGGAGGGGAATGATAGCAGTAATCAACTCTGAAAACCTTTTTGTTCTATCCGATTTTGACGAGGTTGATTGTATAATTCCATTCGAAACGAGACTAGGGGATGCGAGTGACATAATGGACCTACATCAAGAATTCTTTGAAAAACTGGCAGGCGAATGGGATCAACAACAACCTCTTGATCGTTTGGCACATCTCAACCTGTTAATTGATAAAATAATGCCTAAGATTGGTACATGTAAAAAAATACTCAATATTGGTAGCGGAACGGGGGTCTTAACTGCAATTCTGGCGCAGCATTATCCCGGGAGTGAAATCACATCTATCGATATTGCTTTCGCCATGTTACAAAAAATCGCTTTCAGGATTCATCGGCAAACCTTGCGCAAGCAGATGTTCACGCCCTCCCATTTCTCTACCAAACATTTGATGCAATCATCAGCCACAACAGTTTTCCGCATTTTCTAAATCACCCTCTGGCAATGCAAGAGATGCTGCGGGCACTAAAGGATGGAAGTTTCCTTGTTATCCTGCATGATATTAGCCGGGATCAGGTTAATGCTGTTCATCGCAATGCCACATCCCATGTGATCCATCATGTTATGTTTCCAGAACCTGCTCGGTTGGCTGGGTTGATGAAAATTTGTGGAATAAGAAATATAGAGATCAGTGAGGTAGAAGATTTTTTCCTGGCAGTTGGACAGAAATAAAGTACAAAGTCAATCTTTGTAATACAGATTAAATATCCAGTTATACACTTTCATCAGCAACGCACGTACTGGTTTGAGAGCAAGCAACCCTTTACGTGAAGTTTGTTTCTTCTTTAAATCAGATAATTGACTGCTCGAAGTAAGACTTACCTGGTTGCTCATATTCATCGCCAGAGGTTCATCTGTCATTAACCGAAGGTATCCATCTGCGTTTATTCGCTGATCAAGCTGTTTGACCTGTCCCATCGGACGGTCCATGGTGAAAGGCAGATATTTCTGCAGGACTGACTTATAAGCAGTGAATTGCCAGTGTGAAGCTCCACTAAAAGCTTGCAAACCTCGATAAGTGAAACGGATATCCTCTGTTTCACCAAATCGTTTTTCTACCTCATCGAGTGATTGCCCCAGGCTGAGGTCGAAATCGCGGAAATCCTCCCATTTCACAAAGGACCCTCTTTCCATCTTTACGTCGGAGTTTTCAGTTGCCCATTTTATGGTTGAACTGTAATACTCCGGATTGGTGCGAAAAGGTCTTGCTGTGACCATACCGACATTCGGATAGGTTTCAAGAAGGGAGACAGATTCCTTCAGCCAATTTTTGGAGAAAAGCACATCATTATCGGTATAGGCAATAATTTTGCCCGGAGCGCCGCCAAACAGGAGATTCCATGCGCCGCCTTTGCCCAGGTTTTTTTGTGAAAGCAGCAGATACTCGATATTCCCCGAGTTGAATTCATCCAACAAGTATTGCTGCACTTCTTCACAACTTCCGTTATCAAACACCATCAGGTCAAATGGAAGACCGGCATTTTCCCGCAGGCTGGCGAGGTGAGCTTGTAAGACATTTTGAAGGTCGGCATAATACCCGCTCAAGAGGGGAATGTAATTCAATACAGCGACAGTGATTTGTTCTGGATGAGCTACCGTCTTAACGAATTTTGCGGGGTTTTGTCCGATGCGCATAGGTATCCTAAATTATTCTTGGATGATCAATTAAGGTGTTGATAACAAATATACACCAACAGGCTCTTCCACAAATGATAATTCATAATCCTGGTTATTTACCTGATAGATCAATGGTTTTACCTCATTGTTCACCAGGATGACCCCGCAGACATTAGTATCCTCTACAATACTGGAACTCTCATTGTTAACATTGACGTGTTGTAAGGTTCGATACGGATTTACTGGATTCACCAGCAGATACCATAAGGGATATTCCCAATATCCATTTGCCAGATCCATACCAAAGTGGGTACAAGGGGTATCTTCAATGATTTGAGCGCTTCGAACATATGGACCAATTATTTCATCATTACGGATCATGCTTTCCACCCTGGATAGATTGAAGATGTTCCAATCCTGAGTGAGTGGTTTAGTAGGGTTGAGTAGAAAATAAGGAATAGTACTGATTAGCAAAACAATAGAAATTGAAAAAGATAACATTCTCTTGTGCTCAATCATTAATCCGAATAATGGGGCAATGAGTAGGAAGAAAACAGTCTGCAGCCTGTTATTCCAGGGCTGCCATTTTAACAATAACGAGAATAACAAAAACCCACTGACCACGCAGAGCATTAATGAAGTTGTGTAAGTTGAACGTTGCTTATGTCTGACAAATACCATTGCTAGAACCAGGAGCTCCAACCAGATATGGATGGGATTTCCAGAAGTGTCCTCATTCACAATAAAACCAGGAATGGTGAACTTGTAATCCTGCCAACTTAATCCCGGATCGCTTTGATCCCAACCAAAGAGATTATGGATACCTGTTACTGCGTTCTCCTCAATTGTGCTGAACTTTGGCGTATAGGTTAGATTGATCGCGAAGTTCCGCAGCGAATTGCTGACAAGAGATTGAATGCCCATTTTCTCGTTTTGATACAAGGCTGTCTCTGAATCAGGTCCGAGGGGATTACCAAATGCAGACCAATTCCGCATGTAGAAGGGGATTATGAGCAGAAGTGCTGCAGCAAGAGAAATCGCCGTGTAGAGCAATTTGCGCTTATCGACATGCCTGAAAATGTAGATGAGCGTCCATACAAGAAATGGGGTTAAGACAATGAATGCAGTTGATTTTGACAAAACCGCCAGAGAAGTGGCAATGCCTGCAGGAATTATCCATATGGGATTGTTCTCCTGGATGAAGCATATGAGGAAATAGACACTCATCAGTGCCAAGGATGAGAACACAAGATCGTTTTGGGTGGTTGTTGATTGAAGAAGTGCCTGCGGAAGCGTAATTGAAAATATGGTTGCGAAAAATTGCCCTTTTTTACCTGCTCCAAGTTCTTCAGCGATAAGCGATACCAGAATGGAGATGTTGAGGTAACTGAACCACTGTACTAGGTTGACTAAACGGTCTGTACCCGCAAGCAAATAGGTTTGAAGTACTGCATACTCGGCAAAGGGATTTAAATAAAGTTCGCGCAATGTGCTTGTTGGGAAAAAGGCAACGGACTGATTCTGTGCCCAATGCCCCACGCGGCTGAGATGATATACCATGGCGTCAGTATTATTGGGGGGCGAAACAATGGCGATGACAAATGTAGCCATCAATATCAACGTGGGGATTGCA
>Ga0209800_10004551_pt1 | contig 10186 bp, 9 predicted proteins | sample Higcelweek8metaG_FD_187174 | JGI IMG/M metagenome (GOLD analysis project Ga0209800, IMG submission 187174) | Freshwater pond sediment microbial communities from the University of Edinburgh, under environmental carbon perturbations - High... | ecosystem: Environmental > Aquatic > Freshwater >... | reverse complement strand
CGGCAACATCCGGCAGTTGGACGAATTCATCAGGAAACTGAAGAACGTCCAAGGCGTGGCGGAACAGACTTCGACCGAAATGGACAAAGGCATCGGCGGCGCGTTCCGTATCTTTATGTCGGCGGTCGAAGGCGTCGAGATCGCCGTCGGACGGATCATCGGCGATGCGCTGACGCCGCTTCTCAATAAAATGTCGGTCATCCTGACAAAAACTGCCGAATGGATCGCGGCGCACAAGGAATTCGTGCTGATGACGGTGAAGGTCATCGCCGGAGTAGCCGCGCTCGGCGCGGCGCTGATTGTGGCGGGAATCGCGTTCAAAGCCATGGCGATTGCGGTCGGAGGACTCTGCGCGATCTTTTCGATTCTGAAAGTGGTCGTGCTGGCTCCCATCGCGACGGTCAAGGGACTCATGGCGGCGTTCGCGCTTCTAAAAACCGTTCTCATCGGCGTGAAAGTCATCGCACTCGCCACCTGGGCGGCGATGTCGCTGCCCGGATTGTTTGTCGCGGCGCTGCTGGTTGCGGTTGCCGCCGTGTTCCGGCTTTCCGACGCATGGACCATTTGCGCGAACGCCGCCAGGGGGCTGGCCGGTGATTTCGCGGCGGCGTTTTCCTCGATCAAAGCCGTGGTCGGCCAGACGTGGGAAGCCGTCAAACTGGCGCTCATGTCCGGCGATCTCGCCGGAGCGGCGAAGGTCGGCCTCGCCGCTCTGAAAGTCGTCTGGCTGACCGGTCTTTTGCCGTTGAAAAAGGCGTGGTTCGAACTGAAGAACTTCCTCGCCGATTCGTGGACGATTGTCGTGTACTCCATCTTAAAGCTCGGCAACAACCTCTGGTACGGGCTGCTCACCGGGCTGAAACAGACCGGCGGCTCCATCGCGGACGCCTGGAGCTTTATCTGGGACGGGGTGATCGGGGCGTTTGAATCCACCATCGCCGCCATCAAGAAAAACTGGGTCCGGTTCGCAGGCGCGTTCGACTGGAGCATCGACATCGGTTCCGAAGTGGCAAAGATCGACGATGAGCTGGCGAAGTCAAAATCCGACCGGGAGCGGAAATCCGCCGACGCGGGGAACCGCCGCGCCGGGGAGCGCGACGCCTTGAACCGGGAATGGGATTCATCAAATCAGTCCATCGACGATGCGATGAATCAGGAGATCGGAGACAACAAAAGAGCCTACCGTGACGCGCTGGGAGAAGCCGCCGCCGAGATCGAAGCGGCGAAAGGCCAGTGGCGGACCGCGATGGACGAGGTGAAGAAACGCGCCGCCGAGAAAGCCGCCGAAATCGAGGAAGCGAAAAAGAAGACCGGAGTCGCCGGGACGGGAACGTCCGCCGCGGAGGCGAAACTCACCGGGTACAGCGCGGTGGGGAGCTGGTCCACGAAAACGCTGAATTCCATCATGGGCGGCAATTCCGCGCAGGAACGTACGGCCAAGGCGACCGAGCAGATTGCACAGCAGGGCAAGGAAACCAACAAGCACTTGAAGAAAATCGAGTCGTCATCCGAGGACTCGGAAACCTATGGGGACTGACATGGCGCGGGTGGAACAAAGCTACGGCGGGCACACCAAGGCAATCGATAAGAACGGCAAATACACGTCGGTGGAAATCCCGTATATCGTGTTCGACGCGGCCGACGAGGACGCCGCCCTGTCGGCGGTATTCGCCGCCGCGCCGAAAACGAGCAACAGCCTGCCGCTGGATTCCATCGAGATCGACAGCCGGGAGAACGAAACCACGTTCAAGGTCAACGCCGTCTACAAGACCGGGACGGCTTCGTCCTCCGCCTCGGATTCCAACGAAGCGCAAATGTCGTTCGACCTTTCGACCGGCTCGGAGACGGTCAAACGCACCTTGAACCAGCGGTGGAAGTCGGCGAACGCCAGGGCGACCGGCGGCTATATCGGGTGGGACGGCAAATCGACGGATATCGCCGGGGTGACCGTCGTCACCGGCGTGATGCGGGAATCCTACACGCTCTACTGGAAACCGGCGAAGCTCGACAACGACTACCGCCGCGCGCTCGCCGTGCAGGTCGGGCGGGTGAACAGCAAGGCGTTCAAGGGCTGGAACAAGGGCGAGGCGCTGTTCCTCGGCGCGACCTTCTCGGGCAACGCTTCCGGCAGCGAGAAAGTTCCCGTCACCTATAACTTCGCCATCCAGCAGAACGAGGCGGCGACCACCGTGAACGGCATCGCGGTTCCGGCGAAATACGGCTGGGAATACGTCTGGTCGATCGCGGCGACCAAGGTTCCGGCGGGAGGAATCCCTACGGTGGTGGTGGACGGGATTTACTTCGAGCAGGTCTACAAATGGGGCGATTTCGGGAGGTTGAAAATCTGATATGGCTTTTTTCAAAAAAGTAAGTTCGGGCGAAAAAGTCCGGCACTCCGCGTTGAAGGAGAACAGCGTCAGCGACCTTCTGAACCGCTTCCCCGGAACCGGAGACATGGGGAACAAGCCGTTCCTGCCGGGTCAGGTCTATCTGGCGGTCAAGAACATGACGACCGGCACGATTCCGGGCGGAACCCCGGTTGCCGTCGAATCCGGGGCGATTCCGGCGGACATGCCGCTGATTCCGGCGGTGAAAAAGGCGCAAAGTGACGATTGTTACGGGATTCTCGCCGCCGAACTGAAACCGGGCTACTCCGGTTATGCGATCTTTGCCGGAATCGTCGAAATCGCGCTTGCCAAGGCGCTGCCGGACGATGCGTATTATGTCGAGCCGAACGGGTCCGGCGGATTCGTCGCGGCGGATTCCGGGCGGGCGGAGGTGCTATGGTCCGATTCCACCCGGGCGATTCTGCTGCTGGGCGGCTCCGGCGGCACGGCGTATTCCGGGCCGTTCGCGGTGACGGCGGCGGACGGCAAGCTCACCGTCTCGGATGGCTACTTGAACCGCAACGGCGAATTCCTCGCCATGCCGGAGACAAAGGGCGTCGCCGCCGCGACCGGAACGCTCTGCCTCTGCACGACGATCGACAAAAACGGCCTCTGGACCAGGCCGGAGATCAAAATCGCGGAACCGGCGGCGGACGCCTATCCGCTGGCGGAAATCACCGTGCTGCCGAAAACCGAACACGATGACAATCCAGGCGTCGCGGTGCGGCAATTCCCGGTGACGGTTGCAATCATCGCGCTGGCGAAACCCTGCCCGCTGGCGCAATTTTGAGGGGTAATCATGGCGGAACCATATTGGGATGAACGGCCCGGCGAGGGCGGAACGGGCGGCGGCGCCGGCGGCGGAGGCTGGGGAGGAGGCGGAGGCGGCGGGGGCGGCGGCGGAACCGGAGGCGGGAGCGGCGGCGGTTGGGGATACGGCTGGGGCGACAAGCCGGGAACCAAGCCCGGCCCGGAATGGGGCGGCGACAAACCGTTCAACTTCCCGTATCTCAAGCGCTCCTCGCTGACCGGCGGCGGCTATCTGTTGCTCGGTCCGGACGGAAGGCTGCTGACGGGGCATCTGAGCTGCAAGATTCCACCGGCGGCGGCGATCTATGTGAGCGGCGACGAGGATCACGCGCACGCCAGGTGCATCCTCTGCCGCCTCTCCGATCCGCTGCGGACCTGCACGCTCAAGACCGGCGAGGGGACGGAAGCGGCACGCAAGGCGGGGCTGGCGGCGACGGCCTACTGGTCATGGGCGAAACCGGGCCGGTTCACGCTCTCCGTCAAGTGGCAGGCGGGGCATTGGGACCATGCGAAAATCAACCGGATGGGGTTTGTGGTTTACGGGATCGGGCTTGGCTGGCGGACGATGGCGCTCAAAAGCTGGCTGGTCGTCGCGACCATTGACATTACGGACACTTTCGAAGTGTATGTGAACGGAATCAAAGGGAAGCTGCGCGGGAACGCGCCGCTGATGGAGGAATGATGCAGACCATCGAACGAATCTTAATGGTGGACGGCTGCGTCGGCACGTGGACGGACGCCTACGGCAAGGAGCTTACCGCGCCGGAGCTCGTGATCGGCATCCGCGCCCGGCTGCGGATCGATTTGCGACAGCCCGCCGTCGATGAAGCAAGCGGGCTGCTGCTCCCGGTCGATCCGGCGAACGTCACGTGTGACGGCTACTATATCGCACTTGACAGCGACTACTTGCAGGAAACCGACCCGAAGCTCCTCAAAACCTCCGGAATCGCGCTCTCGCTGGAAGAGACGGAAGTCGAGGTGACAAAAGACGACGGCACGGCCGAAACGGTCACGATCACGCGGACGATCCTCGAACTGGAAATTCCGAACACGGCGGTTCCGGGGCTGAAAACCGCCGTCGCCGCCGCGAAGTCGGTTTCGCTCAACGGGGAAACCGGCGGATATGCCGCCGACGCCGACGCATCCGCGGCGGATTTCGCCTATCAGTTCGCCCTCGCCATCCGCAACCGCGTCTGGCTCGGGGAAGCGCCGGAGGAGGTTGCGAACGACCCGGAATACTGGAATTCGGCACAGGTTCAGGCGTTCGTCGCAAACTATTTCCGCCCGGAGAAGGGCGACCAGGGCGTCCCCGGGAAGAGCGCCTACGAGGTTGCAACGGCGGGTGGATATTCCGGGACGGAAGCGGAATGGCTGGCCTCGCTGAACGGCTCGGACGGCGAATCCGCCTACGAAATCGCCGTAGCGGGCGGATATTCCGGAACGGAAGCGGCATGGCTCGAATCCCTCAAGGGCGAGGAAGGGAAGAACGCCTACGAAGTCGCCGTGGCGAATGGCTACACCGGCACGGTGGAAGAGTGGATCGCGTCGCTCAAGGGCGAACGCGGTGACGACCTCCGGTTCGACGCGACCGGCGAACTCTCCGAACGCGGGGCTTACGACGGCGAAAGCGCCGGGTTCACCTTCGGTGCGGCGGTGTCCTATCCGGACGAGAAGAAAACCGAACTGTACGTCTACGTCAAAAAGACCAGCGAATGGAACGACTGGTGCAGCCCGTTGGTCATCACCGTCTACGCCCGCGACGGCAAGGACGGCGAAAACATCGCCCTCATTGAACCGCTCGAATTCGTGCCGCCGACCGGCGACGAAACCTATCTCTATTTCAGCTTGTTGGACTACCCGGCGGCGACGATCGCGGCGGTCTGCATCGACACGGCCGAGGGCGAATACCGGCTCCCCTACGATTCAGCGCGGGGTATCCAGAAGATCGTCAAATACGCGGACGGCACGGTGCGCATCTACTTCGGGACGCTGGTGCCGACCTATCAGACCGGGCGGGTCTATTTCGCGCAGGGATCGGCGGGGCTGACGCAGTATCAAATCTATCTGGCCGGCGGCGGAACGCTGACCTATGAGGAATGGCGGGATGCCGCTCTCGGCAACGGGGACATGAAGAAGTCCGTTTACGACACAGACGCGGACGGCATTGTCGATCAGGCCCAAACCGCGCTCAGTGTCGGCGGAAAGACCGCCGCCGAAGTCGCCGCCGCCGTAAACGCGGCCGCGAACATTCCAGTGGCGGGGGTGGACGGCGGATTCGCTCCGCTCTCCGGCGGGAAAATCCCATCGCAGTATCTCAATGCGAACGCCTCGACGCACGTCGCCGCCACCATCGCCGCCCGCGACGTGCTCACGCCGACGCAGGAAGGCGAACGGGCTTTCGTGCGCAACGCGTCCGGCGATTCCACTGTGACCGGCGGCGCCGCCGAATACATCTGGGACGGTTCCGCATGGGTCAAGATCGCCGAGGCGGAAAGCCTCGACCTGATTCTCGACTGGGGCAACCTCCAGAACAAGCCGGACACGTTCCCGCCGGAATCACACGGCCACGCAATCGCGGATGTTTCCGGGCTTCAGACCACGCTCGATGGCAAGGCGGGGACCGTCACCGCCACCGCCGAGGCAAACGGCCTCATGAGCGCGGCGGACAAAACCAAGCTGGATGGGATAGACATTGTGTCGGATTTCAATGTCACTGAATTGGATTCAGACAACAAGGCGGCTGTCGCATCTACAGGAATCGTCGGAGTGGTGGATGACAACGGCGTGCAGTGGGCAATCACGGACGAAATGATTGCCTACGCCAATGGCACAGCTGATATCGACTTCTCCGGTATCCTGGCCAGAAAAGGGATCTCAACCATAAGCGGGACATGGCGTTTAATCGTATCCGGCGGGAGCGGATCTTCCGGCGGAGGCGGATCTTCTGAAGTCTCGCTGGAACAGATTAAGCAAGAAGCCGCCAAGGCGGCGATCATTTTCGGATAGGGGGACAAGATGAATCTTCTCAGTTATTTTGCGCAGGCTTCGATCGATGACAGCGGATCAGAACTGGTCATAAATGATGTGGTAGTTCTCACCGGCGTCGCCAACGGGACGATCATCAAGTCGATCAAAGTGTCCACGACGGATGCGTGTGTTGTCAACATCAAGTACGTCAACGCCGCGAACGAGGAGCTTTTCAAGTACAGGCTCAACCTCGAAGACTTCGGCTATGTCATGCTCGATTCGTTCGACGTGGTGAACAGCGGACACAAGCTCGTGTTCAATGCGGACCAGGCCTCCTGCAAGCTCAAAGCGGACGTGGTGGAGCAGTAAACATGATCAGAGTCATCAAACCTTCCACATATCCCAGCGTGTGGTATCTGGCCCCGGGCGTGCCTCCCGACGGAGACGGGCTTTCCTTCGGGTCGCCCATCCTCTGGCAGCTGCACTCCTCGAACGACGGAACCCGCTGCTCTTTCACGACTCCGTCGGCGTCGTATTTTTACATCATGGCGAAGCTGCTGACGGGCGTGACGTACACGCTGACCATCGGCTCGCAGACCGGCCCGACGACGTACGACCTGTTCGCCGACGGAAACGACGGCACGGTGATCCAGTCGATGTCCTATTCCAACAATTCCGTCCACACCTTCACGGTTCCCGCCACCGGCGTATACATCTTCCGGGCGACGGAGTTCTACAGCAGCGGCTCGACGGAGTATTTCGACATCGTCCAGGCGCCCGAAATCATCACGGGGGAGGCGTCGTGGAAGGTTGACAAAACCCGCGTCCGGCCCGGCGTGTGGGATGTGAATGGCGTGTTGACCGGCTTCACCAGCACCACTCTGGCGGAGATCGCGGTCCGGCTCTACCCGGCGATTCCGGAAAACGGGCTGTGGGGCTACTGGCCGCTGACCGTCGACGGCCGGGACGTATCCAAAAACGGACGCGATATGGATATCACCGGACTTCCGGCATTTACGAGGCAGTCGGGAATGTCCGGTATCACCGCCAACGACTACGTCAGCCTGGCGGAATTCGTGTACGGCACGAGCGCCAGAAGTTTCAGTATGTGGCTCAATAATACCGGTTTGGCGAAGGGGACGCTGTTTAACTGCGGACAGGACGACTACGGCAAGAATCTTGGCTGCTCCGTCAACGAAAACAACCAGATCCACGAAGATATATACGGGTGGTCCGACAGCGACAGCATCCCGACGGCGGCGGGACTCCACCACTTCGTGATGACGTATTCAAGCGCTCCGGATATGCGGCTGTACATCGACGGGGCGGAGATCGGCAACCATCAGGCCGGGACCACCACAGTGACCACTCCGCTGTACATCGGCGTGTGGAAGGGTGCGAACGCCACAGCCTCCAGTCCATTCGGAGGCTCAATCAGCGACATCGCGCTGTACAACCGCGTGCTGAGCGCGGCGGAGGTCGCGCGGATTTACGCGGCCGGAAACACCCTGAAACCGTAATGGATAACCTGTGAGGTGACAATATGATCTGGACAAAAATAAAAGCGGCCGCCGATGCGGCGACGTCGGTGGTTAAAAGCGGTTACCTTCTGATGTGGCCTCAGGATGACGATGGAGTAATATCCCTGAAATATAAAGATTCCGCCGGAAACATTGGAACGATTGTCGGCGGGTCCGGCGGCGAAACGCCCTACGGCACGGTCTATTCCGGAACAGTCAGCAGCGGAGCTTACGTGGCGGATTACAGCAGCGGGGACATTCACACCGTTTCCTCGCCGTCCGACAGTTCAGCCTACACGGTTTCTTCGGCGAACATCCCGGTCGGGCGGGCGCTGGTTCTCCGGATCGACAATGCGACCGGCAGCGTCGTCACCTGCGACGGAACCACGGTCATCGAGGCGGCGGACGTCGGGGCGTTCCTGCTGACGTTCGCCAACATCACCGGCTTGACCAAACTGGTCTCGAAACTGACGGAGGCGTGACATGCTGGCTTGTGACGCGCTGATGCGCTATTCCGCCGGAAACATCCCGTATGTCCGGCCCGGATCCCAGGCGGTTCTGCTGAAAATGGACGGCACCCAGGCCGCCGTGATCGGGCCGTGTCCGCCGGAGAAATTCTTCGGAACCACCAGTTTCGGGAATCTATGGGCCATCAACCTTTACGGGAATCAATTCATCGTCAACGGACGGCTGCTGACATTCACCGGAAGCGGAGACGGGGAAACCATCGGCTTCATCCAATACCCCGGGGAAACCGGGTGGAGCACACTGAAGGTCTGTAACGGGACTTACCGCTCCGGCCCGAGCTATCTGCGCGGACTTACGGATATCGTCGGCGTCGCGCAGGAATCGTTCACCTCGTCCGTCATGAGCTTCTACCCGCTGGACCGGAACGGGGTGGTTTCCTATGCGACATTCGATCCCGATGAACTCACGCTTATCGAACACCGGTCAATCGGCCCCGGATGGAGCGAAGTCGTCCCCGCGTATGTCGGGGGAAATGAGTTTTTCGTGTATGGAATCCGCGACGGATACCTGTACCGCCTGCATTCCGGGGCGGCGGAACAACTGAACGGCCTGTCCGGCTGGCGCGGGCTGACCGCATCGGACTATACGGGTTCGACAAGCAACCGCGGGGCGTATGCGTTGTGCGGTTCCGAGCTATATCATCTGGCGGGTTCGACGCTGACGAGGGTCGGCGGCGAATCGGGATGGAGCGCGGTTGCCGGATACAGCTACTACGAGGGAAACACCTCTTCTGACGGAACCTATACCCTGAAATCCTACCGGATGGCCTACGGGCTCCGCAACGGAATGCTGTACAAGATCGACGGGACAACGCCGACGCTGGTTGACGGGAATTCGGACTGGACATACCTGTGGGGAACCGGGTACAGAAGGGAAAAGGTATACGCCTCCGGGGCCGATACGGAATATTTCACCTCCATCCAGGCGCTGGGAATCCGCAACGGAACGCTTTATGGCATCGCCAACGAAACGGTGACGGAGATCGCCGCCGGGGAGTCCCTCGCGGCGGCGCTGGTGAAGTTGACTTACTACGACGTGTATGGAATTGTGGCGCTTAAAAATCAGGAGGATTTACCATGAGTGACGAAATTGTGCAAAACGTTCCGGTGGACTCCGCCGGGAACGAATCCGATGTATCTTAACCAGGGAGGTCCCATGTCGAAGATCAATGAAGTAAAAAAGCTGTTGAAACTGGCGGAAAGGTACGGTTTGGAAGGCCGTGAGATTCTGGGAAAGTACACGCCAACCACGCTCGCGAAAATCTACAACGGCATCGGGCCGGACTCGTTCCCGGAGTGGCTGCGGGATGCCATCACCGAGCTGCATCCGTCGTTGGCGGTCGTGGCCTTCATCCACGACGTAGAATGGTACGAATCCGACTGTTCGAAGGAGAAATTCACCGAATCGAACACCCGCTTCAAGACCAACGGCTACAAGGTCGCCAAAGCCGAATACGGCTGGTACAATCCGCTGCGCTACATCGTCATGAACCAGGCGCAGCGGTTCGGCAACCTTTGCCAGCTGTTCGGCTGGGACGCCTGGGCAAGTTCGTGCCAGTGCGACGTCTCCACAAAAAAATGGAAAACCAACAACAAAGGAAAATAATCATGCAGAATCTGTTTCTTGCCGGAGTGGCTGTCTTTGCCACCGTCTTTCTTTGCTCGTGCGGACACAACGTCATTCAGTACGGCGACGGACTCGGCTTCGACGCCGGAATCAATCCCGAAGATTACACGCTGTCGCTCAATCTCCGCTACGGCAAAATTCTGTCGGCGGTCACTCGCGACAACGTCGAAATCGAAATGACCGGCAAAGTCAATGCGGACGGCGCGACCGGCACAGAGAAATCCGGGGCGGCCGCCGTAACGACCGACGGCACACTCAAGGTGAAGATCGGCCGCCAGATCAACGGAGCCGCCACCGATTTGGTGAAAGCCGGAGCCGACCCCAACAAGGTGCTCGAAGCCCTGACGG
>Ga0209800_10004549_pt1 | contig 10192 bp, 8 predicted proteins | sample Higcelweek8metaG_FD_187174 | JGI IMG/M metagenome (GOLD analysis project Ga0209800, IMG submission 187174) | Freshwater pond sediment microbial communities from the University of Edinburgh, under environmental carbon perturbations - High... | ecosystem: Environmental > Aquatic > Freshwater >... | reverse complement strand
CGTTTGCACTCCTTTATTACGTGCGTCACTAGTTAGGTTCTTCGGATTACCAAGTTTAACCCCTTTTTTCTTTAGTTCCGCTAAAGCTTGTTTGGTTCTTGTGCTGATAAGTTTTGCTTCCTGTTCAGCAAGTGCACTATATATATGTATAGTAAAATGGTTAGCTGTTGGCATATCAACCGCCACAAATTCAATACTTGCATCCATAAGTGAAGTTATAAAACCCACATTACGAGCCAAACGGTCTAATTTGGCAATTACCAGTATTGCACCTTCGTTTTTTGCTTCTTGAATTGCTTTGTGGATTTCGATACGTTCTTTTTTATTAGTTCCAGTTTCAACTTCTGTAAATTCTTTTAGAATTATCCCATCTTGACCAGCAACATATTTTTCAACGGATGATTTTTGAGCTGACAATCCCAATCCTGAAATTCCTTGAACTTTTCGACTCACTCTATAATATGCAATATACTTTTTCATAGCTTAAATTTTAAGGTGTAATAAATCTTAGATGACCGTTCATGAATTATTACACCACAATATTCCAGGTATTTTTTGAATTAAAAAAGAAAAATCCCAGGAATCCTGGATTTCAATATTTTAGTATGTATTTCGGATGATTTTTAGGCATAAAAAAACGAAGCGTTAACTTCGTTCTTTTTTTTGAAACAATTGTGAAAACTCCTTAAGCTCTTCATCTGTAAAATTCGCAACTTCAAAATAGATTGGATATTTTAAACGCTCCGTTTTGAGTATTTTTCTTAGCTGGGATAATGTTAGCTTAATTCTCATACTGAAATCCATCATTTTTAAGGTTATTGCCTAATATGTCCCAGTCTTCAGTCATTGTCCCTTCTTTAGTCATGTAGAAAATCCCTGCTTTATACTGGTCATAGATTCCCACATCTACACGGTCATAACAAAAGTAGTTCTGAACTTCTGCTAGAATTTCTTGGCGAAGCTTTTTCTCAGATATGTCTAGAACTAAATGGTTATGGTAGCCAGTTCTGTTGGTGAATGGCTCACTAGTAAAAAACAATCGTAATGCCGTAACATCACCATATTTTTTTTCTAGGTGTTCATATAGCCCGTGCATTTGTCTAAAACAACTTTTTTTATTACGCTCCAATTTATAGGCAACTGTTATAAAGAATGACCAATTCAAACGCCACAATCTTAACTGCAAACTGTCCTTATCGATTAGACAACAATCGATTAAATTTTTCATAGATTGGTTTTCCTGACGTAATAGCTTATTTTCATCAAACATTATTTCAGAATCAAAATACCTAGCGTGGTCAACAGGAAATACTCTTTTCCCACTTTTCATTTTTGTTTCTATAAACAAGTCTTTATTTCTTTGGTAAAATCTGTATATTCTGCTTTTACTACTTTTAGTTGTGATTATAAATTCTTTAATGTTCTCAAATTTCATTTTTTATCTGTTAGTACTCATGTTATTTTCAGATACAAGAATCCCATACAAGGGTAATAATCAAGCATCATTTACAATAAATATTAAGAAATTCTCAAAAGTGTAGCTTAATTGGGACTTTTTTTAAAATATTTTTTTCTGAGCCAAAATATTTGTGTCTCAAAGTGACACAGCTAAAACCGTAACGGCAAAACTCAGAAACAATTTTCTTACACCATCAAGTGAATGCGGGGCAAATTAGCCAAATTGTGTACATGAGGCTGATAACTGAAAATTACCTAATCGTGGATTTTGATTTCAAAAAAGCGGATTGAGAGGGGGTCGGGTGCCGTTTTTCTAATCGTAGCTAATCTGGCATATAGCTGTATTAAGGTGCGCATCAGCTCCTTTTGAGGTACTAAAAAAGCAATATTAAATTAATTCGTGAGTAATTTTAACATCGGTCACTTTGTATTTTTTAACAGAAATACATTCCATTTTGTTTTCTTTAAAAAGGACAACGTTTTTGCCACCAATATGTAAAGAACTATTAAACATTATACCATCAGAATCGGAAATCTCTCTAATAAATTCACAAATAAATTGTGTTGGAATATATTCTAATTCTGAATCGTATCTTCTTAAAGGTTTAGACAAATCAATACTAATGTGTTTTTTTAATATTACACTTTTAACATAATTATTTATGTTTTCGATATTTAAGAAAAGGCTTATTCCAGCTGTGAAATCAACTAAATTTATAACCTCATCTTTTTTTGCTATAAATTCCCCAATACTTATTTCATCTAAATAAGTTGCTCTAGTTTCGTAAAAAGTTGTATCAGGTAAAGTACTCAAATATAAGTATGGAATTCCTTGTGGATTGGCTCTCCCTGCCAATGCAATTTTTTTTTCTGGACTACCCATCTGAGTAGTTGGGTATGCTGTTTGTCCGTCATTTTTATGAACCCTTGCTCTGTAAAGAATTTCTCCTTCTTGTAAAGAATTATTTCTATTAAAAAAACCATCCCATCCTAATTCTGCAAAAATCTTAGCATTTGTTAGAAATCTTCTTTCCCATTTTAAATCATTTTTTAGAGTTTCCCAAAATGAAGTACACTCAATTATTTCATTAGTATAGGTTACATTTTGATTAGGATTAGAAAATTTAGATTTTAATGGTAAAAACAAATTTGCCAATATTTTACTTCCAACATCATTGCTTGAAAACAATTCCCAATCCTCATTTATCAATTCTATCAGAGGTTTCCCTTCTTCATTTTTTTCAAAAATATTAAGTAATTCTTCAAAAAAATCAAGTAATTCATCAAGTTTTATAATTTCAGACTCAGCTTTATTATCACAAAAATCACAAATCCCTTTTAAAGAAGAATCAGATTCGATAAATCGCTTAAGTTCCTCATCATTGAAACAATTACTACATACATGCATAAATTCACTGAAAAATTAGATTATTTCATTCATTAGCTCAAGATGATTTTTTATGGAAATTTTCTTTACCATTCCAAGTCCTGGATATTTCGATTCTTCATAATAAATTCTCAATTCATCTGTAGCTGAATTATGAATATGATTCGCATTTATAAAAGCAATTGCTTTATCTAACGCTTCAGCAAACTTACCTTGAATATTGGCTCTATCGAAATTACTCGTTGATGTAAAATGCCTAATCCAAACCTCTTTATTTTCTTTCTGATAAGTCAAATGTATTGCAACAGCATAAGGGGCGCTACCCCCTTCAATGAAATCTTTAACTAATACAGTATAGTCAGAAAAGCCTTGATATCCTTCTTCAGAATAAAAAAGATGTTCTTCTGAAAATTTTTCTTCAGGCATTTCTAAATAATCACTATTACGTTTTTGTCCGTTAAACTTATCATCTAATCTTATAAGAATTTTATTTTTTCCAGCAAGATTCCTCTTTAAAGTTCTATTTTCCTGTGAAACAACAATATATTTTACTTGTTCAGATAAAATTAATTTATTAAAGTCTTCATTGCTCGTGTCTGTTAATTCATTGCAAATTACCATAACTTCTGTGTAACCAGTGCTAATAATTAAATCTTGCATTTGGATATAATTATTAGACACAATAAATGAAGGAATCCAACTATTACTATTACCTAAAGAATCCCCTAAGCCATCAATTATTTGTGCTAGATTGTCAATTTCGCCTACTTGCGGGTTTAATACTAAAGCGTATTTAACATTCCCATTTCTAAGAATAGGCAAAGCCAATTTCAAGCTATTGAAAGTTTTTTTTACAGGTTCAATTATAGGAATTATGTTGTTGTTTCCACGACATACAGCATATTCCCTTAAAGCTATTAATTCAAATTGACGTCCTCTCAGATATGGATAATACATTGTAATATTAAATTTGGATTGGTTTATTTAGTTTAATCAATAAATTATGATGCATTTTTTCATCAATATTCATAGCTAATCCCAATTGTCTTAATTCCTTAAAAAAAGAAGTAATATTAACTGTATTGGATTTTCTCTTTTTTAATTCTTCTATGAATAATGTATTTAAGTTTTCGTTCGGAATTTCTTTTATTAAATCAAAGCAGATATCAAACATATTAAAACTATTCATTTTTGGCAACGTACCATAATATTCTTTCACAATATTTTTGTATTCATTTGTTCTAATTGAGCGAATTATTGCTTCTGAGCTTATTTCTGAGTTAATTGTAGCGGGTCTAATTTCAACCATTTTAAAAGACTTAGAACTGGTTTCTAAAGAAATAACTCCAATTGACTTATCTTCTTTTAAATACATATCAACTAAAGCTTCATGTGTTACTATATATGATTCTTTAAAAATTTTACGGTAATCGGACAATTGTCCATTAAGTCGTTTTTTAGAATCTAATTCAGTTTTTATTTCAAAGGCTTTACTAGTACCATTAAACAATACAATATCAGCAATTGATTCTCCAACCCTAAATTCATTTATTGCAATTGTATTTTTAACCCCGTATTTTTTTATTAACAATTCATTTATAAAAGTGTTTTTATAAACATATTCGTTGCGATATTGTTTACTTAATTCACTGTACACATATTTGATATAATCGTAGTATGTGTTTATTCCATTGCCAATTTTTGATTGGTCATATAGGTTTATTTTTGCATCAATAAAAGAGTAGTCATCGTTTTGAAGTAATTTTGAAAAATAAGTACTTGAAAATATTGAAGCGTAACTTCGCATTTTATTCAATGTAAAATTTTTGTTGTGATTCTTCATTATCGTTTAGCTAATTTTTTCACAAAGTTAGTTTAATCATTTTGCATTAAAATTAATTAATTAAAAATAAATGAAATTTATGTTTCATAAACGATTAAATGGCTTTAATTTTTTTAAAAAGATATTATTCCAATGTCTCTCTTTGAATAACTTTAAAGTTTATTCATTTTTGGAAATAAAGTTTCAATAATAATATTGGTTTTTTTGTCTAAAATAAAAAACACATCTCATTATGGAGATGTGTTTTTTAAAATTAAAAAGATTTCGTGTTTTTTAAAATCAACTTAGAATATTCGACTTTAGACTTATCAGACAAAAAATGTTCAGATAATCTAATAACCTTTCCGCTCTCAACTGGATTTGATTTTTCAACAGAAATCGGTTTTGAAAATTCAAATGATAATTGAGAATTACTTGATTGAACTTTGTTTTTTTCTTTCATATTAATCATTAATTAATCCACATTCTCTTAATGAATGAATAGCTTGTTGCTCTAATGTTGGTAAGGCTTGTAATGATTTTGAAATCTTTGGTTTAATAGTTTCTAAATCTAAACTCAAAGTTTTGCCATCTCTTTTTCTTTCCGCAAAGTTAGTAAAAAAAGTTAGATATTTTCTAGGTGCAACACCATCAAAAATTAAAATTCTAACTTTTTCTTGATTATTTTCATCTTCTGTAATTGCATCATCATGTAAAGTTAAACACATGCTTTTAATATATGGTTCAATATAATAAACTTCTTTAATACCTGCAACTATTATATGTCTTGCACAATTATGACATGGATAAGTTGTACAAAAAAGTTTACCATTTATCATTTTTGAACCTGAAAGTTGACTTCCAGATATTATTGCATGCATCTCAGCATGGACAGACCTAGAAAATTCTATCAAGTCTTTTATTTTAGATTTCTTTAAAGCTTTTTTTATTTTTTCTGCAATTCCATTTGGTTGAAAAATAGTTGAGGCACTAAAAATTCCTTTTGTTTCAACATCTTTTTGTAAAGTTTCAATAATTCCATCTACTAATAAATCTTTATGCGCATCATTACTGCAAAAACCCTTCAAATTACATCTGTTGTCATTAAAATCTCCTTCCCGATACAAATTACCACCAAATTTTGGTACATCATTCCATCCTGTTGAAATTAAATTTCCTGTTTCATCTGTTATTGATGCTCCTACTTGTCTTGATAAACATGCTGAATTTCCTGATGCCGATTTTGCTGAATACATCGCTGTCTCTGCAATTGTAGGGGTGATTATTTTGCTTTCAAATATTAAATGTAAATATCGTTCAATTTTTTGATTTAATAAACCAGCATTTTCCTTTGAAACTCGTAGAAAAAAATCTCCTTCTGTGAAAGTCCCTCTGACATTTTGACCAAACTCATTATTTTCATATTCATCAATGCCAACGATGTCTTCAATTTCTGAGGGAGATAAATCTTTAGTACTAAGGTTTACTTTTCTTTCTGTGATAGGTGAAAACACACTAAATTGATAAAAGTTCTCAGTATAAATTCTTCTTAACAACAATAATTCTTCTTTATTTTTAATTGAATTAAAAATGTAGCATTTTCTTCTTGTTTTTAGATTTTCAATCTTAGGAATTTCATCATCGCCAATTTTCTTACCTTCAATCAATCTTGAAATATGAATCTTTTGAATGCCTAATTCAACCAATATAGATTTATTTTTATATTTTTCTCTTATTTCATTTCCTTGATTAATTTTGTAAAAAAGTTTAGAAAAAGCCTCAGTTTTCCCTTCAATCTGTTCAAAATTATTTATTCTATGCTCATCTATATAATCACTAAGTTTTAATATTTCAACATCATATCTATATTTTTCTTCTAAAGTTGCTTTTAATGAATTAATAACTTCATCTTTCATTGAACCTATTGGTGCGCAAATACCAAGAAACAATTCTTCTGTTAATGTATTATTGACTTTTTCTCTTGTAGTTTTTCCTTTTGATTCTTCGTTACCATGAATAACATCTAACTTTATTTGTTGTTCAGCTCCCATTTACTTATGTATAATTTAAAATTTTATAACTATTTTTTACCTTTCATTAAGCAATTACCTTTTCTTTATGAACAGAATGATTGTTTAAGTGTAGGATTAAAATAGCATCTACGACACAATATATAAAATAAGTTGATACTGAATAATTAATTTTAGTGATTTTAACACTTTTTTGTATCAACAACAATAAATACTCATTAACCTTTCATAATATTATTGAGTATATGAGAAGTAAATAATTTTAAATCTTCAATAAAGTGTAGCCATATTCAATTTTTAAATCTCACATATTTCATTTAAGTGATATAACTTAGCTAAATCATCTTTAAATCGGTTCGAAAATTCTATACTTTCGGGAGCAAAAAGAGCAATACGAAAGTGTTGCTCTTTTTTTATATTATCAAAATGAAATCGAATCTTTTCCATAATATTATTAAAACATTATCGCTTAACCTTTAGAAAATAATAGATAGTAGTAATTTAATACTTTCTTATTTTTTAATTCACTTCCTTATAACTTTTGAAATTCAATTTTGTGCAACATTAATCAACACAAAAATGAATAAAAATTACACTACTAAAAAGAGTAGCAGATTCTTATCACTACTTTTAGTTTTGTTTGTTTCTACTACTTACGGACAAACATTAGTACATTATTGGAACTTTAATAACAGTACATCAATTGCTACAATTACAACTCCAAGTCAAACGTTAGGCGGAGCAAGTTTGATTGCTATTCCGGGAGGAATTAGTGTAATTGATTTCGCTAATGGAACGGGTCAAAATTTTAATGTTTTAAATTTAAACGCAAGGAACAGCGATGCTTCAGGAACGCATTTGCGATTTAACGATCCTATTGGTGGCGCTTTAGAATTTACATTGCCGACTACTGGTTATGAAAACTGTATTGTAAAATTTGCAACTCGTCGTTCAGGTTCTGGTGCAGGAACTCAAGTTTGGTCCTATTCTATTGATGGAACAAATTATCTTCCTTTTACTAATGTGATTCCAAATAACGGAGATCCTGCTTTAGTCACATTAGATTTTTCAGGAATCGATGCTACTGATAACAATCCAAATTTTAAATTGAAAGTGGAATTTCAGCAAGGTTCAGGTGGAACTGTTGGAAACAATCGATTTGATAATTTCACTTTAGAAGGTACAACTTTTGGTGGTCCTGATGTTATTGCTCCTGTAGCTAGTTTATTTCCTTTAAATAACGCTACAAATGTGGCAACGAATGTTGTTCCAACAATTTCTTTTAACGAAGCTATTCGATTAGTAAACAATAGTGTAATCGACAATAATAATGTTGACGCTGTAGTTGAATTACGTTTGAATAATGCAGCTGGAGCAATCGTTCCTTTTGATGCTACAATTTCAGGGAATGTAATTTCAATTACGCCGCTTTCAAGTTTAACGGTTAACCAAACGTATTACATAGCTTTATTGCCAAATACAGTTGAAGATTTAAACGATAATGGAATAACTACTATACAATCTGGAATTTTCACCACAGCAAATCCTAGTATTTCTTTCGCCTCTAATTTCATTACTGTAAATGAGAATCAAGGAACGTTATCGTTGGTTTTGAACATTGCAAATCCAGCAACTAGTTTGGTAGATTTAGTAGTAAAATCAGCTCCATTTAGTACAGCAGATAATGCTGATTTTACATTAGCGTCACAAACTATCTTCATTACAGAATCATCACCAGCAACATTAACTATAAATATTCCTATTATTGATGACAGTTTAGAGGAACAACATGCTGAATATTTTGTTTTAAGTTTAGAAAGCGCATCCGGAATTTCAATTTCTGGAACTTCAACTACTACCATTTATATTGTTGATAACGATAGTCAAGCACCAATTCCAAGCAACCAAATCGAATTGAATTATATTGGAAGTTTTGATCCTTCAGGAGCTAGTACAAGTACTTGCGAAATTGTGGTTCACGATGCTGCTTCTCAACGTTTGTTTACCACTAGCGCAGTAGCAGGATATTTAGATATTATCGATTTCTCAAATCCAGCGAATCCTTCTGTAATTAGTTCAGTAAATATCAATCCTTACGGAGGAGTTACAAGCGTTGCGGTTAAAAACGGAATTGTCGCAGTAGCATCACCAAATGTAGATGAAACATTGAACGGTTCGGTTGTGTTTTTCGATACGAATGGAACATTTTTAAACCAAGTAACCGTAGGAGCACTTCCCGATATGATTACATTTTCTCCTGATGGAACAAAAGTAATGACAGCAAACGAAGGGCAACCAAATACAGATTATTCAATTGATCCAGAAGGTTCGGTAAGTATTATTGATATTTCTGGTGGAATTGCATCGTTATCTCAATCAAATGTAACAACGTTGTTATTCACGGCATATAATGCTCAAGAAGCTACTTTAATTGCTTCGGGAGTTAGAAAATTAAAATCAACAAGTACTTTATCTCAAGATTTTGAACCAGAATACATCACCATAAGTGCCGATTCTCAAAAAGCATGGGTAACCTTACAAGAAAATAATGCCATTGCTGAAATTAATTTAACAAATAATACCATTTCAGACGTTTGGGCATTAGGAACAAAAGACATTAGTTTACCAGGTAACGGTTTTGATGTTTCTGACAACAATGGTCAGGTTTTAATTGCGAATTGGCCTATTCAAGCCTACTTTATTCCAGATGGTGTTGCAAGTTATACCGTTGGAGGAACTACTTTTTTAGTTACAGCAAACGAAGGTGATGAAAAAGAATATACCGGTTTTACAGAGAGAGTTGCAGTTGGTGCGGGTGCTTATACTTTAGATGCTACTAATTTCCCAAATGCTTCGATTTTAAAACAGAATCACAATTTAGGAAGATTCAGAGTAACTAATCTTAACGGAAATACCGATGCAGATGCACAATTTGAAAACATTCATTGTGTAGGAACCCGTTCGTTTTCAATTTTCAATACTACAACAAAACAGATAGTTTTTGATAGTGGCGATGATTTTGAACGTTACACAGCAGCAAATTTACCAACACTTTTTAACGCAGATCACGAAGATAACACTCCTAAAGGAAGAAGTCGTGCAAAAGGTCCAGAACCAGAAGGCGTAACGATTGCTCAAATTGCAACCGAAACTTTTGCTTTCGTTTCTTTAGAAAGAGTGGGTGGTGTTATGGTTTATAATATTACCAATCCTAATAATCCAGTTTTTGTAGATTATAAAAATTCAAGAAGTACTTCTGCTTATTCGGGTGATCACGGTCCAGAAGGAATTACTTATATCGCTCCAGAAAATAGTGCAACAGGTTTAGGTTATATTTTGGTGGCTAATGAAATTAGCGGAACCATTACCATCTATGAAGTAGACGAAAACACATTGTCAAATCCTGATTTTAATGCAGAACCAAAAACTTTTGTGATTTTCCCAAATCCTGCATCAAATTCAGAATTAGTTTATTTTAATAGAGTGGCAGATATT
>Ga0209800_10004548_pt1 | contig 10194 bp, 8 predicted proteins | sample Higcelweek8metaG_FD_187174 | JGI IMG/M metagenome (GOLD analysis project Ga0209800, IMG submission 187174) | Freshwater pond sediment microbial communities from the University of Edinburgh, under environmental carbon perturbations - High... | ecosystem: Environmental > Aquatic > Freshwater >... | reverse complement strand
TACAGATCGCATCATCCTTTCAGGCGCGCGTGCATTTCTCATTCATCCATTTAAAGAAGAAAACCTTCTCAATACTGTCCGGCGTGTGATGGAATTAATGACGCGAAATCAGTTAATACCGCAGGCCGCGGCTGATGATTCCATCGAACGCCCAAAGAATACTTTTACAGTGTTCAGTCCAAAAGGCGGTGCTGGAACTACTACAGTAGCAATAAACCTGGCAATTGCTTTGCACCAGCAGTTAAAAGAGGATGTTCTTGTCATTGATGGTAAGCATCTGTTTGGTCATGTGGGATTATGCTTAAACCTTCGTACTGGTAATTCAATTACTGACCTATTAGCCCATATTGGTCTGATGGACTCACACATGGTTAGACAGGTTGCAGTAAGGCATATATCCGGGATTTATGTTCTTCCTAGCCCGGCGTCAATTTCAGAGGCACAGGGAATCCGACCAGACGATGTATTTAAGATGCTGCAAACCTTACAAAATGTATTCCCCAACATAATCATTGACGGAGGTAGTTATTTAAGTGAAGATACGATAACTTATATGGATTCCTCCGATAGGATTATTCTTGTCCTGAATCCTGATCTTGCATCAATACGTGATGTTCATCAATTCATGGATATTGCCAAATCACTTTCCTATCCCCCCGAAAAGACGATGCTTATTCTCAATCTGACTGGACGGAAAGCAGATGTAAAGAGAGAAGAAATCGAAGAAATTCTCAAAATGAAGATATTTGGTCGAATACCAGCAGATGAGAATCTCGCCCTTAGCTGTCTTAATGAGGGCGTGCCGATTATCTTGAAGAATCCTGGTCATCAGATCAGTAACTCGTTTAGAGAAATTGCCAAAGGAATTGTAAAAGTCTTGCAACAAAATCAAGCCGAATACTCCCTAAAAACCAAAACGGCTTCCTCTGAAGCATTGCTAAAATCATCTAAATTAGGATGAACAAGTATAAGGAACCCCAGTGAGCACAATGACGACATCAGTAATTCTGTTTGCGATATTGGCATTATCCCTGACGGGTATTGTACTGGGTATTTTATGGCTTTACCGGAACGGGCCATCTTCCCGGATGCGTGGCAGAATTAATAAACTTGTAAAACCGGAAATTTCCCAAACCACTGAAACCTCAGGCTTGGCTGAACAGTCTGACTTTCTCAAGGAGGGTGTAAGCAAGTTCAGAAACTGGTTGAACAAGGTGTTAAGTGGGCTGTCTTCTGAGACAATGCAAGTGAAACTGTCCAGCGCCTATTGGCCAATCACAGATGTTGAATTTATCGTTATCCGGATCACATCAGCATTGGTAGGATTAGTTGTAGGGTGGTTGGCAATGAGTAATTTGCTCGGCGGGTTGTTCCTGGGGATTTTGATGATATTCCTTCCACCTTTTGTATTAGAGCGCTCCATAATTAACCGCCAACATAAATTTCATAACCAGTTATTGGATGTATTAATCCTGATTAAAGGAGCTATACAGGCAGGTTACAGCCTATCTCAATCACTGGATCTGGCATTGAAAGAAATACCAGCCCCGTCTTCAGAAGAATTTGGGAGAGTATTGAAAGAAGTGCAATTTGGCTTTCCATTAGAACAAGCATTGACTAACATGGCTGAACGTATGGAGAATGACGACCTGCATATTGTGGTGACAGCAATCATCATTAATAGCCAAGTTGGAGGTAATCTCTCAACAGTATTAGAGTCCACCATAAATACCATCCGAAACCGTATGCAGCTATCCGCCGAAATTCAATCACTAACTTCTTATGCTCGTTATATAGGAAATTTCCTCACTTTTCTGCCATTTGTTGCTGGTATTTTAATATTTTTCATAACACCCAATTACTTTAACACTGTAACGAACTCAACACTTGTCCAGATCGTATTTGCACTGGCGTTAGTTGGTATCGTCATTGGAAACATTTGGATACGCAGAGTTGCCAGGATCAGGGTATAGGAGTGCAAACCGATGCTAATTAATAACGACCCTACATTAACCACAATAATTCTAGCCGGCCTTTTAGTTTCGGTGATTGGTCTTGTTGTCTTAATCATAGGGATTTCCAGGATTCTTAAAACCCGAAGCAATGTTTCTTCACGACTTGATCATTACGTTGTTGAGAGCAAAACTTCGCCGACCGAAGATAAGCCAAAGAGAGTGATTATCCCCAGAGACATATCGGGATCATTGATTAATCGCCTTCTACCCCCAGTTTTCAATAAAGTTTCCAATTTTCTTGCTCAATTAACTCCTGCATCACAGTTGGCAAAACTGGATCACATACTGGGAATCGCAGGAAATCCGGGGGGTATGAAAGCAGGTGGATTCTTAGGAGTTCAATTGCTTTTTTTGGTCTTGGGATTAATGTTAGCTTTTTTTTGGTTTACAAGCCAACCAGTGAAAGATTTATTTCAAATACTCATTGGGGTTTTATTATTCCTCCTTCCAATGCTAATTCCCTGGGTGTGGATTAGAGGTCGTGCAAGGGCTGCACAAAATGAGATTCGCCTTGCACTCCCAGAAGCCTTAGACATGCTCTCGGTTTGTGCCAGTGCTGGATTGGGATTTGACCAATCGTTGCAGAAAATATCAGCGTATTGGAAATCCAAATTGAGTGAGGAATTATCACGAACCATTTACGAGATGGAGATGGGTATTAGCCGGGCGAATGCACTCCAAAGTTTGGCAGATCGTTTGAGTGTTGAAGAACTCTCAAGCTTCATCTCCATAATAATCCAGGCTGAAAAAATGGGTATGAGTTATGCAGAGGTCTTGCATAGTCAGGCAGAACAAATGCGAGTACTCCGCCTCTACCGTGCGAGGGAAATCGCTAATAAGTTACCAGCAAAAATGATCGTACCTTTAGCGCTGCTAATTTTTCCAGCATTAATTGCAGTCATTCTTGGACCAGCAATACCGACAATTTTTAGCATTTTTAGATAATGGTGTTTAAAATCTTGAGTGAAAATGTGCCCAATAAAAAAATTACCCCTAATTGACCCTGAACCTGTCGCCTCGAAGAAAGACGATTTAAGTAAGTCTAAAAAATTTAACGAACATAATCCAGAGTTTTCTGAGTTCCTTGAAGCGTATCAAAAAGGAGACTGGGAACAAAGCAAGGATCTTTTGGATAATCTTATCCTCAGGTATCCTGATGTAGATCTGTTGAAAACCTATGAACAAGACCTGAAAATTCAACTTTCCCTCCGGGAAATTTCAATTAAACATACAACAGAAAAAAAGAAAAAAAGAATTCGACGGACTGCGAATATATCCATCTTTACCATTTCCTTAATATTGTTCATCTTTGTGATAATAGGTGGCGTACTTGTGGTAATTGGTAATTCTCAATTAGAACAACTACAGCAACAACAAAAAGAGCAAATGGCAGCCTGGGTTGTTCAGGCACAACAGCTACTTCTTTCCGGACAACCAGCACCAGCCCTGGATATTATTGGAAAAATCCGCAGGATAGACCCGAAAAATCCTCAATTATCTGATTTACAGGAAGCGGCGGACCAGTTAACCATTCAGGAACAGCAGTATCTTAATGCAATCGAATTGGTTAAAGCCGGGAATTATGAGGATGCAAAAATTATCCTTGAGGAAATACAAAAAGCGCGGCCGGGTTTATGGGATGTGCCCCGCCAATTAACCCTGGTAAATAATAAAATTACTATTAGCGCTTTATTTACGCAAGCGCAAATCGCGTATAAAAATGAAGATTGGAACCAAGTAATTGAAAACTATGAAGCTGCTCTTGTAATCGATCCAAAAATAGATGACCCAGTAATGAAAGAACAGCTTCTGAATGGGTATTTGCGCTCCATCATCAAGATGCTTGAAAACGAGACTTCAACGATACAGGATATCGACAAAGCTGAAGGGTACTACCGTAAAGCTGTAGGGATGATCCCACAAAGCCGGACATACCTAAACGAAAGAGAAAATTTTCAAGAAGTAAGCAGCAGCCTGCTTTCTCTTAAGTACTCACAAACTGCCTACCTGATGCTGAATGATTCAGACCAGACCATTGGTTCAATTGCGAAGGCGGTTTCTTATTTAGGTAAGGCTTCCAATCTCTCTCCAAATGACCAAAAGTTGCAAACAGAACTTGCCAATGCTCAGCTTTACCAGATTGGTTTTCAGTATTTTTTAGATATGAATTGGGATCCGGCAATTGATAATCTTTCAAGGCTGGTGAGTATAAAAAAGGACTACGCGGACGGTAAAGCCAGTATTCTGTTGTACGAAGCATATGCGGCCAGAGGTAGAAAGTATTATTCGGTTGGTCTTTACCTGGATGCAAGGCGCGATTTTGAGGCTGCAGAAATCATTGCATGGGAACAAACGGATAATCCTTTTAAACTATTTGACGTTCAAATATGGTTGGGGGATACAATAGGTCACTTGATGGATTACACCAATGCGGTGTCTTATTATCAATACGCATTTAATACTATCAATATTCGTCCAAGTTTAGTGCCCAGTTCTGATTTTGCAAAGCTGTTAAAAGCGGCAGACGAACTTGCCGCTACAGGAGATCTACCGGCAGCCTATGATAAGTATGTTGAAGCCATCGCCCGTGTAGAAGATGTCTATACTACAACTAATATAAAGATCCAGGATGGCGGTTGTCTGGCTTTTTTTGCGGATGATAATTTATCTACGATTTCTGCAATTCAAAAAGCTAATGATTTACTAATAAGTGTAACGGTAACGTTCAGTCAGGACTTAATAGTCCCAACCATTTTGAAATAGTCCCTTTGCGGGGAAATGATCCAGATATTGTGAACCATAAGGAGAGACCATGTTTGCCAATCGACCTGCAATGAAAAAGAAAATGACAGGTGTGTTTACTGATAGTCAGTTGCGATTTGCCAATCTTGAACAGGATTTTTATTCCATCCGAGATGAAGTGCAAAAGGTTTTGTTATCGAATAACAACGAAGTCGTGATGAATGCACCTGATTTGAAATTACTTATTGAAAAGTGTTTTGATGAGGTCATTACCAACGAAAAAATGCTACTCAATGTAAATACACGTGAACAATTATTAAAATTAGTGGTAGATGATATCCTGGGATATGGTCCACTGGAACCACTGCTTTCAAACGAGGATATTACTGAGATCATGGTCAATGGTTATGATGAGATATTTGTCGAGCGATTTGGATTGATCGAGAGCACCGATATCAAGTTTGAAAATGATGGACATTTGCGTCGTGTGATTGACCGAATAGTGAGTCCGATTGGCAGGCGCATAGATGAATCGTCTCCAATGGTAGATGCCCGCTTACCCAGTGGCTATCGCGTAAACGCCACCATCCCCCCGCTTTCGTTGGATGGGCCTATTCTCACTATCCGAAAATTTGCAGCCCGCCCTTATACCGCCCAAGACCTTATCGCCAACGGAACGATGTCAGTACAGCTTTCGAGTTTTCTAAAAGGATGCGTGGAAGCCCGTATAAACCTGGTAGTTTCAGGGGGAACTGGAACAGGGAAAACAACTTTTCTAAATATGCTGTCATCTTTTATTCCCCCGCGTGAACGTATCATCACTATTGAAGACACGGCGGAGCTCCAACTGAACCAGATCCATGTTGTGCGACTGGAAAAGAGACCGCCAAATATTGAGGGTAAAGGGGAAGTCACTATTCGGCAATTGGTGGTTAACGCCCTGCGTATGCGCCCGGATCGTATCCTGGTTGGTGAATGCCGCGGTGGCGAAGCTCTGGATATGTTGCAAGCCATGAATACAGGTCACGACGGATCAATGACCACAATCCACTCCAATGGTCCGCGTGACAGCCTGCATCGTATCGAAACAATGGTGTTGATGGCAGGAACAGAACTCCCGCTTAAAGCCATCCGCGAACAGATTGCATCTTCTATCGAACTGGTTGTTCACCTAGGAAGGCTCAAGGATGGTACACGCCGGGTGACACATGTATCCGAGGTACAGGGGATGGAAAGCGATACCATTGTGATGCAAGACATCTTTGTATTTAATCAGACTGGATTTACCAACGGAATCGTTCAGGGAGGATTGAAAGCTACTGGTCTTCGTCCTCAATTCATGGCCAAGTTTACCGCCTCCAGTATTGAATTGGAAGATGGTGTTTTTAATAAGTAAAGTTTAAGTTCCCGCAAGCCATTTGATCGTTGACTTTTCGGGCATCCTCAAAGGATGCCCGGTGTTTTATCGAAAAAAATTTCTGCAAGTAAGAATAGGCATCAGGTCATACCGGACAATCCCACTGCAGGCACATCAAAAATTGCGCGGAATTATGTAAAATCTGACCGTACCCACAGAGGTACTTATTTGTTATTTAAGGAGTATACCCGTGCAGATTGTTACTGATAGTGGTACTGATTTACAGATCACTGAAGCCCAGCGTAAAGATTGGCACATTCATACTGTTCCCCTGGTGGTTACGCTTGAGGGGAAGTCCTATAAGGAAGGTATTGATCTTAAGCCCGAGGAATTCTATCCGATGCTGGCGGGTACAGATGAGCTGCCAGTAACTTCTCAACCTTCAGCCGGCGATTTTGCCCAACTCTACACTGAGTTGGCGCGTACTGACCCCGAGATCCTCTCCATCCACATCTCGTCAGGGCTCAGCGGCACAGCCAATTCTGCGCGAGCAGGGGCAGCCCTGGTACCGCAGGCACATGTGACGGTTGTTGATACGTTAACGCTTTCTGCGCCTTCCGGCTGGCAGGTTGAAGCTGCAGCGCGTGCTGCCAGTGCGGGCTGGTCTTTGGAGCGCATCCTGGCCAAACTGCAGCAGATAAATGCTGCCACCGACGTGATCTACACCCTAAAGGAACTCAAGTATCTCATCCACGGCGGACGCATCAGCCACATGAAAGGTCTGATTGCTTCTGTGCTGCAGCTCAAGCCGATGATTGGGGTTGAGAAGGTACGCGGTACTTATGTCAATCACGGGCAGGCGCAATCTTTCTCTCGCGCCATCCGCGGGCTGGGAGAATACGTAACCAAGCACGTAGGACCAGGGACGAAAATACGCGCCCAGGTGCTGCATTCCTTCAATCCTGAAGGTGCGAAGCAATTGATGGACGAGGTGAGTGCCCGCTTTAAATGTGACTGGCAGCCAACCGGTTTTCTCTCACTTGTGTTGGGGGCGCATGTAGGACCGAGCATGGTGGGAGTGGTATTTGCCCCGGTTGATGTTTTCGCGGACTTGCCATAAGGCCTTTAACCACACTATACGCGAAATACGCTGATTAAGATCTGATCGTAAGAAGCTACTGCGCAAAGAAAAGATAAATCCTGTAGGGGACGGTTTATAACCGTCCCTTTTGTGTCCCCCGGGCAAAGGTTGTACAATTAGCCATACTATTTCTTAGGGAGTCAAATTATGAATTCTATGCATAATAAACTGAGATTCATACTGATCACAGTGTGCTTTGTATTATCGATATCGGCGTGCCGGCCAGTTATCCCGATTGATGACCCCGAAATAGTGATGAAGGATTTGAATAATGCCCTCGCTAAGTACAATCAAATCACCCTGGGGATGTCTCGTGAAGTAGTGGCACAAATTCTTGGGACACAAGGGGAAGATATTATCAACTCCTCTGAAAACCCCACCGCGCAGGCGATGCCTGAGGGGACATTCTTGCAATATAAGGTGAACGGCTTCGACATCGGTGCCACGTTTAATCAAGGGCAGTTGATCATCAAGCGTTTTTCGTGGGATAAATACCTTGACCGCCCCAAAACCGATGCCCTCACTACAACTGAGAAGTACGAGCAGGTGAAGATTGGCATGACATACGCAGAAGTAGTAGACATCTTGGGCTCACCCGGCTTGATTACTATGATAAACGATACACCAAGGCGGGGATTAAATTTTTCAGGTACTGGAATTGATATTAAGGTTGATGTTTCTACCACCGATTACAAAACAGAATCCTACAACTGGTGGCCTGAGGAAGATGGGAATGAACGCCTGGTTTCTGGAATGCTGATTACATTTGCTCAAGATGCAGTAACGATGAAATCCTATGATGGTATTTATGTGACCGACGATTAGCCTGGCTTTACCGCTTTAATCTGGGTTACAGCGCATACGCCTTGCTCAGGTTCGGCATCATCCAGCTTCCGTTCAACCTGGCGCGCAATGGTGAACTCAAGCCCGGCAAGTTCATGGCGGATGCTTTGCAGATCATAAAGTTGACCGGGGTTGTCCGGTCCGCGTTTGGCATACTTCATCTGTTCAGGTGAGAATCCTTCAAGGATATACACACCACCCGGGCGCAAGCCCTTTACCACCTGCCGGTGCATGCGTGTACGTTCCTCCGGCAGTATGTGCACGAAGAAGCACAGGATCACATCCCATTGACCAGGGGCAATTACGTAGTCGTTGAGGTCGGAGTGGAGGGTCGTGAGGGTTAGCCCATTCTGCTGTGCGAGGCGCTGGGCTTTCTTGAGCCCGACTGCAGAAAGATCCACAGCGGTGACTTCGAAGCCCATGCCAGCCAGGTAGATGGCGTTGCGCCCTTCTCCCTCTCCCAGGCTGAGAGCCTTACCGGAGGTCAACCCGCTGGCGCACTCCACCAAAAAGCCATTGGGGCGTGTGCCAAAGATGTATTCACTGGTGTTGTATTTTTCATCCCATTTGGTCATTGGAATCCTATTAAACCAAGAAAATCGCCGGTAGCGAAATCTCATTTACCATGGAACAAGCATACAAGCTGGATCACTCCAGCCTGTAATATTTTGGATTCGGTAAATAAAACTTGTACTAGATGTGTTTCGTGATCCAATCTGCCATGGTACGGATTACCTCGGCCTGTTCAGGTTCGTTATGGAGTTCGTGGTAAAAGCCATTCCAGGGTTTGAAGGTGACGTCTCCGGTAAGCTTGGCAAAGAATTCCTGAGAGCCGGTGATATTGGCCAGGTGGTCTTCGGTACCATGCATCAGCAGCAGTGGATGATTCCAGGAGGAGGCTTTTTTGAGCACTTCTTCAGCACCGCTAATGATGAACATACCCAGGCGCGTACTGGCAAGGCCATGCACCAGCGGGTCACTTTTGTAATTCTCAATCACTTTGGGATCACGAGAGAGTGCGGTCACATCCAACCCGGTGGAGAGGGTGAGTTTCGGCAGGATCGGGTTCATTGCTTTGGCAAGGAAGATCTTAATCGGAGCGGTTGAGGGAATCTTGATCGAGGGGGCAGTAACAACGTAGCCTTTTACACCAGTTGCATTCTGCAACCCGTAGTAGAGAACTTCAAGGCCGCCCATGCTGTGACCGTAAAGGAAGAGCGGCAGCTCGGCGCTTGCGAGCAGGCGGGCTTGCCCGATCGCCAGAGTGATATCATCCATGAGGTGCTGGTTGGAAGGTGTGTGCCCCCTGGGACCTTCGGATTTGCCGTGGCCGCGCTGGTCGTAGGAGAACACGTCCAGCCCATAGGCATTGAACATCTGCGCAACGTGTTCATAGCGGCCGCTGTGTTCGCCGATACCGTGAACAATGACCACCACCGCTTTGGCTTGCTTTTCAGTCCTCCAAGCCCTGGTAAACAAGGTGAGTCCGTCTTTGGTTACGAAATGAGATTCCTGCAGTGCCATAATGCCTCCGTAGGTAGATTATTATTAGTCCAGATATTTTTAGATTATAGTCCACAAGCGGATGTTAAGTGCATTTCAGGAATGCAAATTGGGGGAGCTTATGCTACCTTTATACTCAAAAAACCCTCCAGGGCAGGTGTTAGCGAGACGCGAACCTGGAATGAATTCCACCTGTGTTACCAAAGGGTTGCGCTGCTGATCACCGGGTAGACCTCAACACGCACCACAGGAGCGTCCCCCAGGTATAAACTGATCTCGATCTGCCGGCTTTCGTTGGCGGTCATCGTGTCAAGAGAATAGTATGCGTGCCCGGCCATCTTGCCTTGTGAATCATACGCCACTATTAAGGCATAGCAGTATTTCAAATCTCTGGGGAGGGTGTTATGAATGGTGGCAGTGACTTTGTAAACATCCAAGGTGATGGCATCTGCCGTGAGTGGGTTGGTTGTAATTTCGGGATAAGGCGTTGCAGCATCCTGGACTAAAGTGAATACCTCAGCCCGTACCGGTACAGACTCTTCCGAGAGGAAAAGCTGGCAGCCGAACCCCTGGCTTTCACCGGGGAAGAGGAC
>Ga0209800_10004539_pt1 | contig 10205 bp, 7 predicted proteins | sample Higcelweek8metaG_FD_187174 | JGI IMG/M metagenome (GOLD analysis project Ga0209800, IMG submission 187174) | Freshwater pond sediment microbial communities from the University of Edinburgh, under environmental carbon perturbations - High... | ecosystem: Environmental > Aquatic > Freshwater >... | reverse complement strand
GAGCACGACGCCGCGCGGCTGGCCCGCTTCGCCGCCAGCGTGCCGCCCGCGCTTCTGGCCAAGCGCGCGGTGATCCTGCTGGGCGATCCCGACGCCTTTACGCCGCCGGTGGCCCAGTTGCTGCCAAGCTCCATGTTCGCCCTGGGCTTTCCCGTATTCTACGCCCTGCCCGGCTTCGCACCGCGCCATTGCGCGCCGGAGGGCGGACCCGCGCCGCAAGCCCGGCTGGTGCGGCTGGTGGAGAGCCTGTTCTACCGGCACCGCATGTATCAGCTGAGCGGCCAGCGCAACGCCCGCAGCCTGCCCATGCGGCCCATGGCCCGCGGCATGTTCTACGACCAGCAGAAGCACGCCTACGACAACATCGCCGAGTATCTGCGCTGGCCGGACATCCGGCCCCTGCGCGGCGCCTTCCGGGGCGAAACCGCCGTGCTGGTGGCCGCCGGACCGGACCTGCCGCACCGGCTGGACTACTTGCGCCAGGTGCAGCACGACGCGGTGCTCATCGCCGTGAACAACGCGCTGAAGCCCCTGGTGGCGGCCGGTGTGCATCCGCATTTCGTGGTGGCCAACGACACCTCCGTGCACACGGCCAAGTCCTGGGCGGACCTGCCGCCCCTGCCGGACGTGTTCCTTGTGGCCCATTGCCTGACGGACCTGGGCGGCGCGACCTTTGGCCGCAAATTTCTTTTCGGCAACGACATGCCGGAGCTCTTCGGCAACAGGGCCAACCTGCGGCTGCACGGCTCGGTCATCACCACGGCGTTTTCGCTGGCGCGGCACATGGGCTGCGCACGCTGCGTGCTGGCGGGCGCGCAGCTCTGCTCCCCCGATCCCTGGACCCTCGCGTACTCGCGCGGGAGCATCCACGAGGGTGCGGGCGAGGCGCAGGCAAAGCGCCCCCTCGCCAACGCCTGGCCCCAGCTTGTGCCCGTGGCGGACATGGCCGGCAACACCCGCTACACCACCCTGAATTTCTACGATGCCGCCCAGTGGCTGCGCGACGAGATACGCACCAGCGGCGTGCCCTGCGTCACCCTCACCACCGAGACCATCCTGCACGGCCCGGGCATCCGGCACATTGCGGACTGTCCCGTGGAGCCCACGGGTCTGCTGCCGCGACGGCTGGCCCGCGCGGCCCTTGCCCCGGCGCCGCGGCTCGACCGCGCACCTGTCGCGGCCATGACCGCGCGCGAAAAGAAGATGTGGAGCACCATCACCAACGGCGTGGGCACCATACTGGCGCACGGCGGCCCGGCCTTCGCCGCCGCGGCCGCGCAGCTCCTGGCCCAGTTCGAGCAGAACAACGTGAGCTACCTGGTGCAGCGCTACGAGGACTTCGACAACCAGCGCTTCCACGAGGCGTATTTCGCCTCCGAAGACGAAGGGCAACAGGCCTGGGGGCTGCGGTATTATTTGGAGTATGTGGAGCGCATGGCCCACGGCTTCGTGGACCAGCTGGAACGGCAGGAGGAACTGCTGCGCCGCATGGGATAGGCTGGGGTGGCAGCGGCGCCGCGCCCCGTGTCCGCCTCTGGCCGCTCCGCTCACAAGGACGAAGGCCGCGGCGGCGAAGCGCCTACGCCAGGGGCAGCTCCACCATGAAGATGCTGCCGTGCGGGCTGGCCGCCTCCACGCGCACCTGGCCCTTGTGGTCGGTGACGATGGACCGCACGATGGTGAGCCCAAGGCCCGTGCCGGTCTTCTTGCGCGAGAAGTAGGGCTCGAACATGCGCGCGCGCTCCTCCTGGCTGAAGCCCGGTCCGTTGTCCGCCACGCTCACCCGGGCCACGCCGCGCGCGGGGTCGGTCGCGGCGCGCACGCTGACGCGCCCCCCGGGGTGGCCTTCCAAGGCCTCGGCCGCGTTGGTCAGCAGATTGATGAAGACCTTGCGCAGGCCCTCGGCGTCGAAGGGCAGCGCGGGCATGCCCGCTGCCGCGTCCAGCTCCCAGACGATTTCGCGGTGGGCCGTGGCGAAGGTGCCCACCACTTCGGCGAGCAGGGCGGAAAGATCGCCCGGCACGAGCTTGAGCTCGGGCAGCTTGGCGTAGTTCGAGAACTCGCCCACCATCTGCTGCAGGCGCTCTACCTCGCGCACGATGAGTTCGGCGCAGTCGTCGAAGCTCTTGTCCTGCGCCACGCCGGAAAACTTGCGCAAGAGCCGCTGGGCCGAGAGCTTGATGGGCGTGAGCGGGTTCTTGATCTCATGGGCGATGCGCTGCGCCACCTCGCGCCAGGCCGCCAGGCGCTGCATCTTCTCCAGCTCGGTGATGTCCTCGAACACGGCCACAAGGCCCGTGCCGTCGCCCGCGCCGCCGTCCACGCCGCCGTTGGTCAGGCCCACCAGGTTCACCAAAAAACGCGCGGTGCGCTCCCGCAGCTGCAAATCTATCTGCCGGGTCCAGCGGGCCTCGGGCACTTTGGCCAGGTGCTTCAGGGCCTCGGTCAACAGCTCGGAGAACTCGCCCTGCACCAGATGCTGGGCCTTGAGTCCCACCAGCTGCTCCGCGCGCACGCCCAGCATGGACTCCGCGGCCTTGTTCACGGTGCCGATGCGCCCGGCCGCGTCGGTGGAGATGACGCCGCTGGTGATGTTGTCGAGCACGGCCTCGATGTAGCGGCCGCGGCGCTCCAGCTCCTCATACTGCTGGCCCATGCGCTCGTTGGCGTTCATGAGGCGCGTCTGCCCGGCGTCCAGGTCCTCGGCCATGTGGTTGAAGGAGCGCATGAGGGAGCCGAACTCGTCGTCGCCGGCGTCGTCCAGGCGCACGGAAAGATCGCCCTTGGCGATGCGCTCCGTGCCGGTGGCCAGGGCCTGCACCGGCGCGCTGATCTCCTTGGCCAGGCGGAAGCCGAACCACGAGGCGCCGAGCACGATCAGAAGGCTCATGACGCCAAGGGTCAGGTAGAGATTCATCTTCCAGGGATATTTGAGCTTGCGGAGCTTCTTGTATTCGTCCAGGCCGCGCACGACCTGGTCGAGCTTGTGCAGAAGCCCGCCGCCGATGCTCTCGCCCACCACGAGGAACCCGGCCTTGCCGTCGTCCACCGGCAGAATACCCACAATGAGGTCGTTGCCCGCGCTGGAGAGCATGACCGAGACATAGCGCGGGTTCTTGCGCAGGTCGTTCAGGTCCACCTTGGTGCGGGCCTCGGCCCAGACGCGGTCGAACACCTGCGGGGGGTGCTTGTTCTGGTCGCGGCCATCCGGGCTCAGCACGCCGATGACCGAAAGCCCGTATTCGCGCATGGACTCCGTCAGATGGGTGTCCATGTTCTTGCCGCCCCAGGTGTAGTGGTTGGCCGCCACCTGGGAGAGCACCTCGCGGCCGCGCTGCTCCACGCGGTTCTGGGCGGACTGGTAGAAGGCCCGGCCGATCTCCAGGGACTGCTCCATGGAGTCCTCCACCTGAGTCTTGAACCAGTAGTCCACGCTGGTTTGCACAAACTTGGCCGAAACGTAGAACATGAGCGCCACAGGCACCAGCGAGAGCAGGATGAAGGCCGACACCAGCCGGGTGCGCAGGCGCGAGCCTAGCACGTTGCGGCGGCGCTCCAAAATGAGCTTGACCCCGTTTCTGCCCACCACAAACAGCACCACGAGCAGCAGGATGAAATTCAGATTGAAGAGGCCGAGGAACAGGTAGGAGTTGACCCCCAAAAGCTTGAGCTCCACCCAGGTGAGCACCACGAAGGCCAGGATGCCGATGATGGCGATGCTTGTCTCGCGCCGGCGCCGGAGCCGTTCGCGCACTTCCGTCGGAGTGGCTGGTGGGGACTGTGTCGGCGCTTCCACGGCGGGCCTAAGGCTTGAAGTGCAGTTGGTACGAGGCCTGGGGGGCGACATCCCAGGCCCAGAAGAACAGGGTGCGCCGGAACCAGTTGGGTATGTCCACCTGGTGCAGGCGGATGTCGAGGGACAGGGTGTAGTTCTGCCCGCGCTCCAACACCTTCCAGGGGCCCATCTCCAGTGAGAGCGCTCCCCAGCCCGCGCGCAGCAGCTCGTCCAACCGGGCGTTCTTCAGGGGCGCGTCGCGGCCGGGCAGAAGCATCAAATATTCTTTCGTCAGCGAGTCGTACTTGATGCGGATGACCATGTCCGCCGCGGCCACCTGGGGGCTGGAGAACACCCCGCCGCGCTTGGTGAGCTTGCTTTTGCAGGTCAACGCCAGGGTGACGCCGCTGGTGAGCGCGTCGGAGACCTCGGCCTGGGAGTCGAGGGAGACGCCGAAGCGCGCGGCCAGCACGCCCGCCTGGTTGTCGACCACCAGATTGGAGAGCACCAGCGACGCGGCCAAAGCGCTTTGCGCCCACAGGCAAAGCCCCAGGGCAAAAACCAGGGCGGTCAGACGGGTGCGGCGGCGAATCGGCATGGGCGTTCCAGTGTGGACGTTCTTCGGGTCCGCGCCAACGCGCGGAACTCACTATCCGCGCAGGATAGCACCCGCACCGGGGATTATCAAGAAGGCCGCGGGCGGCGCGAGAGGGTGTGGAAAAGTGCGCTGGGCTTGGGCAAAACCGCTCAGCGCGCGGGACGGGGCCCGAAGATGGACGTGCCCACGCGGACGATTGTCGCGCCTTCCTCGATGGCCGCCTCGAAGTCGCCGGTCATGCCCATGGAGAGCTCCGGCAGGGGAACGCCCAGGCGGCCGGCCAGGTCGTCGCGCAGCTCGCGCAAGTAGGCGAAGGCGGGCCGGGCCTCCTCGGGGTCGTCGAAAACCGGCGGCAGGCACATGAGCCCCCGCAGGTCGAGGCCGCAGCCTTGGACCTTGAGGGAGACGGCCAGCTCCGCCAGGGAGATGAGGTCGCTCTCCTCCACCCCGGCCTTCTGCTCCTCGCCCATGTTCACCTCGATGAGCACGGGCTGCAGGATGCGCTCCTCGCGGGCGCGCTTGGCCAGCTCGCGCGCCAGCTTCTCCGAGTCCAGGCTATGGATGAGGGCGAAGCGCCCCACCACCTGCCGGGCCTTCTTGGTCTGCAAGCCGCCGATGAAATGCCAGAGGATGTCCTGGTCCACCAGGGCGTCCTGCTTGGCCAGGGCCTCCTGGGCGTAGGACTCGCCGAAGTCGCGCTGGCCCGCGGCGGCCAGGGCCGCGACATCGGAGGCGGGATGGAATTTGCTCACGGCCACCAGGCGCACGCTCTCGGGCGCGCGGCCGGCGCGCACGCAGGCAGCGGCCATGCGGCGCTTCACATCGGCAAGACGTTTGGAGAGTTCTTCGGCGCGGTTCATGGGCCATGCCCTACGCCAAAACCGCACGCCAGGGAAGGGGCGCGGGCGGGGGTGCGATGGCGAGGACCAGGGACGCGGGACGGACGACACGCCGTATCCCACCGGCATGCGTATCGCCGAAAGCGGCCGCGGGGCCACGGATGCCGGGGGCGGGCCTTCCGGCGAAGCCGGGCCCCGGCGGCCGCTTGTGCATCCGCCCCGGTGCTGGTACATGCTTGCGTGATGACCAACGCCGCCGACACACGCCCCAGGACCAACCTCCTGAACCTGACGCGCTCCGAGCTGGAGGCCTTTGTGGTCGACGAGCTCAAGCAGCCGCGCTTCCGCTCGGACCAGCTCTGGCACTGGATATGGCACAAGGGCGCCCTTGGCTTCGCCGACATGACCAACCTTTCCAAGGACCTCAAGACCAAGCTGGCGGAGCGCGCCAGCCTCGACCGGCCGCAGATCGACGTGGTGCGCCAAAGCGTGGACGGCACCATCAAGCTGCTGCTGCGCCTGGCCGATGGCGAACGCATCGAAACAGTGCTCATCCCCATGGGGCCGCACTACACCCAGTGCCTTTCCACCCAGGTGGGCTGCGCCATGGCCTGCGCCTTTTGCTCCACGGGCGAGCTGGGCCTCACGCGGAACATGACCGCGGGCGAGATACTGGGGCAGATCCTGGTGGGCCGCACGCATTTGGCGCAGGCTGGGCTGGCCACCGTGCGCAACCTGGTGTTCATGGGCATGGGCGAGCCGCTCATGAACCTGACCGAGCTTTTGCGCAGCCTGGAGACCCTGGGCAGCGCCGAGGGCATCTCCATCGCCTCGCGCCGGGCCACGGTGAGCAGCGTGGGCATTCCGGCCGGGCTCAAAATTCTGGGCGACTCCGGCCTGGCCGTGCCCGCCATAAGCCTGCACGCGCCAACCCAGGAACTGCGCGCAAAGCTCATGCCCAAGGCCGCGCGCGTGCCCCTGGACGAGCTCTTGGCCTGCCTGGACCGCTATCCCATCAAGCCGCGCGAGCGCGTGACCTACGAGTACATCATGCTCGGCGGGGTGAACGACAGCATCACCCACGCCAAGCAGCTGGTGAAGCTTTTGGGCCACCGCCGCTGCAAGGTGAACCTCATCGGCTACAATCCACCTCCGGCGGACTCCGGCATCGCCGCCCCTTTCCGCGCGCCGCAGCAGGCCGATGTGCTGGCCTTTGAGGACTACCTGCGCAGCAAGCGCATTACCACTTTCTTGCGCCGCAGCATGGGCCAAGACATCGCCGCGGCCTGCGGTCAATTGAAACTTATAGCAGGATAATCGGAAGGTTGGGTTGCTGCCGTGGCATGGCGCGCAGATTGTGCTTGCCACGGCCCGGCCAATTTAATAGTAGCCAGCCCTTCCAAAAAAATATATGGCGTCATTCGTCGGGACACCCGGCGTTATCCCAAGCCCAGGAGGGTCAATACATGGCCAACTACCCCATGGTTCCTACCCGCGCCTTTTTCACCAAAGGCGTGGGCGTCCACAAAAACAAGCTGCAATCCTTCGAGCTGGCCCTGCGCGAGGCCGGCATCGAAAAACAGAACCTTGTTTACGTCTCCAGCATCTATCCGCCCAATTGCGAGCTTGTGAGCCTGGAAGAAGGCGTCAAGAGCCTGCACCCCGGCCAGGTCACCTTCTGCGTCATGGCCCGCAACCAGACCAACGAGAAGGGCCGCCTTGTCGGCAGCGCCGTGGGCATGGCCATCCCCTCGGACAAAGAGCACTACGGATACATCTCCGAGCACCACAGCTTCGGTGAAGAAGAAAAGGAACTGGGCGACTTCGCCGAGGACCTGGCCTCCACCATGCTGGCCACCACCCTGGGCGTCGATTTCGACCCCGAGATCGGCTACGACGAGCGCCGCGAGGTCTACCTCATGAGCGGCAAGATCATCGACTCCCTCTCCGCCCCCATTTCCGCCATGGGCGCCACCAACATGTGGACGACCACGGTCTCCGCCGTCGTCTTCATCTTGTAAAACGCCCCCAAACAGAACCACGAAAGGGCCTCCCGTTTCCGGTCAAGGGAGCGGGAGGCTCTGTCATAAGGAAAGCTCGAATGTCCACCATGAAGCGCACCTTGCACGACGGCGTCAAGGACCAGTTGACCCCGCTGACCACCCTGGACCCGGACGCCATAGGCGACTTTGACGAACTGCTGACTGCAATGGGCCACACCGCCTTTGGCGGGCGCAGCCTGGGCGAGGCCCTCGACGTTCTTGAAGCCATGGTCAGCGACCCCGACTGCGTGGTCGTGGGCACCTTCTCCGGCGCCATGACCGTGGCCAAGCAGAGCAAGCTGCTCATCAAGATGATCGACGAGGGCTGGCTCGACGTGGTGGTTTCCACCGGCGCGCTCATGGCCCACGGCTTCATCGAGTCCATCGGGCTCAAGCACTTCAAGTACAACGCCGACATGAACGACAAGGCCCTGTTCGACGCCGGCTACAACCGCGTGTACGACACCCTGGAGCCCGAGGCCAACTTCACCCAGGCCGAACTCGTCGTGCGCGAGGTGATGCACCAGCTCATGGACGTGGAGAAAGTCACCCACCTGTCCAGCGAGCTCATCTGCAAGGCCATCGGCAAACATCTTTCCGAGAAGTACAACGGCCCCGGCATTTTGAAGAGCGCCTACAAGAAGGGCGTGCCGGTCTACATTCCGGCCTTCACCGACTCCGAGCTGGCCCTGGACGTGGCCTGCAGCGTGCTCGCCAAGGACTTCGGCCACCTGCTGGGTGAAAAAGGCCCGGAGGCCCTGCCCTTCCAGTTCAATCCCTTCATGGACCTGTTCAGCTACTCCAAGAAGATGTTCGGCGCCAAGAAGATGGCCATCTTCACCATCGGCGGCGGCGTGCCGCGCAACTGGGCGCAGCAGATCGGCCCGTTCTTCGACGTCATGAGCGACCGCCTGGAGCGCGACCTGCCCGAGCGCCGCTTCACCTACGCCATCCGCATCTGCCCGGAGCCCGTGCACTGGGGCGGCCTTTCCGGCTGCACCTACCAGGAGGGCATCAGCTGGGGCAAGTTCGTGCCCCCGGCCGAGGGCGGACGCTTCGCCGAGGTGCATGCCGACGCCACCCTGTGCTGGCCCATTCTCATCAAGGGCCTGCAGGACCGCCTGAAGAAAAAAGGCAAGAAGTAGCCGGGGCGAGGGACATGAGCGCCGCACCAAGCTTGCGCCTGCCCGCGGAGTGGGAGCCCCACGCCGCCACGTGGATAACCTGGCCCCAAGCCCCGCGCGACTGGCCGGGCAAGTTTGCGCCCATGCCCTGGGCCTTTGCCGAGATCATCCGCAAGATCGCCAACGCGCCGGGGAGCGAGCGCGCCCGCGTGCTGGTGGCCGACGCCACGGTGGAGAAACGCGGCCGCGGCCAGCTGGCCAAGGTCGCCGTGGACCTCGCCCGCGTGGACTTCTTCCGCATCCCCACGGACCGCGGCTGGATGCGCGACTGCGGCCCCTGTTTCGTGGAGGCGGGCGGCGCCATCGCCGTGTCCGGCTTCGGCTTCGACGCCTGGAGCAAGTACCCGGAATTCCACCTCGACGCGCGTGTGCCGCAGGCCGTGGCCAGCGCGCTCGGCATGGCCTATGCGCCGGTGGAGCATCGGGGCCGGCTCGTCACCTTCGAGGGCGGCGCCATCGACATCAACGGGCGCGGCAGCCTCGTCACCACCGAGGAATGCTGCCTGGACCCCGAAGTGCAGGTGCGCAACCCCGGCTTCACCCACGCGGACTACGAGGCCGTGTTCGCCAAAAGCATGGGCGCCACTAACACCATCTGGCTGGCCAATGGCATTGTGGGCGACGACACCCACGGCCATGTGGACGACTTTTGCCGCTTCACCGACGCGCGCACCCTGGTGTTGTGTGAGGAGAAGAACCCGGCCGACCCGAACCACGCCATCCTTGAGGAGAACCGCGAGCGCCTGGAGTCGGCACGGCTGGAGGACGGCTCGCGGCCGCAGGCGGTGCGCTTGCCCATGCCCGCACCGCTCTTCTTCGACGGCCTGCGCCTGCCCGCCAGCTACGCCAATTTCCTCATCACCAACGCCTGCGTGCTGGTGCCCACCTTCAATGACGCGAACGACCGCATCGCGCTCGGCATCCTTGCCGAGTGCTTCGACAGGCCCGTGGTCGGCATCCACGCCGTGGACCTGGTGTGGGGCCTGGGCACGGTGCATTGCCTGACCCGGCAGGAGCCGAAGGCGCGCTAGTTACCACTCGATTTTGTTCGTCTCCGATCATTAAGACCGCCCCTGGCTCCAGCCTCGGACGGTTTTTTTCATAAAAAAGCAGGGCCCATTGACACAAGTCAAAGAAAGGCTGCAAGGATTGTCCTATTCCCTATGCTGTGAGCACGGCAAACCGGGCTCCACCCTCCGACACGGAGGGCATGGACGAAAACAATCCACTTCCAACCAGGAGGCAGCCAATGTTTTGCAACCAGTGTGAACAGACCGCCAAAGGAACCGGATGCACCCAGATCGGCGTGTGCGGCAAGCAGCCCGACGTCGCCGCCCTTCAGGACCTCTTGATCTACGCCTGCCAGGGGCTTTCCGTGGTGGCGTTTGAAGCCGCCAAGAAAGGCATTCAGGACAAGGACACCGACCTCTTCATCTACAAGGCCGTGTTCAGCACCCTGACCAACGTCAATTTCGACGCCGCGCGCTTCGTGCCGCTCATCAACCAGGCCGTTGAACTGCGCAAGTGCATGACCGCCCGCGTCGGTTCCCTGGGCGTCATCTCCGACTGCGACTGCTTGAAGTTCACCCCCGCCGCCGACATCGCCGGACTGGTGGCCCAGGGCGAGGCTCACGCCATCAACGCCGTGGACCCCAACGCCGACATCCAGTCCCTGAAGCAGACCGTGCTCTACGGCATCAAGGGCGTCGCCGCCTATGCCGACCACGCCGCGCTGCTGGGCCAGTATGACGGCAGCGTTGCCGCGTA